>Ga0073929_1002509_pt1 | contig 11508 bp, 7 predicted proteins | sample DewCreD2012metaG_3_FD_76966 | JGI IMG/M metagenome (GOLD analysis project Ga0073929, IMG submission 76966) | Hot spring sediment bacterial and archeal communities from British Columbia, Canada, to study Microbial Dark Matter (Phase II) - Dewar... ... | reverse complement strand
CTCCAGGTAAGCCTGGAGCACCTCCCGGTACTCGGGGTGGACCCCCTGGGAGACCAGCACCCCCATCCTTCCCGTCTCCCTGAGGGCGAGGAGCACCCCCTCGGCCAGGGCGGTGGCCCCATCGTACATGGAGGCGTTGGCCACCTCCAGCCCCGTGAGCTCGGCGATCATGGTCTGGTACTCAAAGGTGGCCTGGAGGACCCCCTGGCTCACCTCGGGCTGGTAGGGGGTGTAGGCGGTGAGGAACTCCCCCCTTACGGCCAGGGCCTGGACCACAGGGGGCACGTGGTGGCTCCGAACCCCCCCGCCCAGGAAGGCCTTGTGGGCGGGAAGGTTCTCCCGGGCCAGGCGGGAAAGCTCCTCCAGCACGGCCCACTCCGGCATGGGCTCGGGAAGGTGGATCTCGGGGTTCAGGACCTCCCCGGGCAGGTGGGCGAAGAGGTCTTGAAGGCTCTCCGCCCCCACCCGCTCCAGCATGGCCCGGATCTCCTCCTCCGTGTGCGGCGTGTAGTCCATAGGACCATCCTCCGACAACGCCCCCGGACCACTGGGCCCGGGACCACAGAAAGGCCTCCCCCTCCGGGCACCCGGGCGGGGAAAGGCCAGGGCCGAACCATCCCCGGACCCCTAGACCTCGCCCTCCAGGACCGCCTGGTAGCCTTGCGCGTCCAGAAGCTCATCCAGGTGCGCCATGTCCCGGGGCCGGAGGCGGAAGATCCAGCCCTCCCCGTAGGGGTCCTGGTTGATGAGCTCCGGGGTCTTCTCCAGGGCCAGGTTGACCTCCACCACCTCCCCGGCCACGGGGGCGTAGATATCGGAGGCGGTCTTCACGCTCTCCACCACGGCGAGGGCCTCGCCCTTCTCCACCTTCCGGCCCACCTCGGGTAACTCCACGTAGACCACGTCCCCTAGGGCGTCCTGGGCGTAGTCGGTGATGCCGACGAGCACCGTGTCCCCCTCGGGCAGGGCCCACTCGTGGGTCTTGGTGTAAAAGCGGTCCTTGGGTATGTCCATAGCGCCTCCTAGCCCCCGCTATTTTAGCGGCACAAAGGGGAGAGGGCTAAGGAGGGCGGGGACGGCCCGCCCCCGCACCTCCACCGCAAAAGGCCCCTCCGCCCCCTCCTCCACGTAGGCCAGGGCGATGCCCTTCTCCAGAAGGGGCGAGTAGCCCCCGCTGGTCACCCGGCCCACGGGGCGCCCTCCCGAGAGCACCCGGTACCCCTCCCTGGGGATGCCCGTCTCCAGGACGAGGCCCAAAAGCCGCTCCCGGCACGGCCGGGCCAGCATCGCCTCCTTGCCGAAGAAGGCCTTCTCCCGCTTCACCACCCAGGCCCAGGGGGTGCAGAGGGGATTGGTCTCGTCGGTGAGCTCGTGGCCGTAGAGGGGGAAGCCGGCCTCGAGCCTCAGGGTGTCCCGGGCCCCGAGGCCACAAGGGGTGGCCCCCGCCTCGAGGAGGGCCAGGAAAACGGCCTCGGCGTCCTCCGGGGCCAGGAAGAGCTCAAACCCGTCCTCCCCCGTGTACCCGGTGCGGGCGAGGCGGGCGGGCCGCCCCGCCACCTGGGCCAAGAAGACGTCGTTCTTCCGCTTCTCCGAGAGGTCTAAGTCGGTAAGGCCCTGGAGGAGCCCCGCCGCCTCCTTGCCCTGGAGGGCGAGGAGGGCGGTCTCCTCGGAGAGGTCCAAAAGCTCTACCCGGAAGCCCTGGGCGAGGGAGCGGAGGTGGGCGAAGTCCTTGGCGATGTTGGCCGCGTTCACCACCATGAGGTAGGCCTCCTCCTCCAGGCGGTAGAGGTAGATGTCGTCCACCACGCCCCCCCTCTCGTTCGGGAGCATGGAGTACTGGGCCCGGCCCACCTTGAGGCGGCCCGCATCGTTCGCCGTGGCCCACTGGAGGAAAGCGAGGGCGTCCTCTCCCCGGATGAGGAACTCCCCCATGTGGCTCACGTCAAAGAGGCCGGCCTTCCGCCGCACCGCCAGGTGCTCCTCCAGGATGGCGGTGTACTGGAGGGGGAGAAGGTACCCGGCGAAGTCCACCATCCGGGCGCCCAGGCGCAGGTGGGCCTCGTAAAGCGGGGTCTTTCTCATGGCAAGGCCATGCTACCCCAAAAGCTCCCGCCTTAAGGCCTCGGCGGAGTTGTCCTCCAGGACCTCCTCCCGCTTGGTGGCCCAGGCCGGGAAGGGGAAGCGGACGAGGAGGGGAACGGGGATCTCGGGCTGGTGGAGGATCACCGCCCCTTGCGGGAGGATGAGGGCCCGCTGGCGGAAGGAGGCGGGGAGGTAGCGGTACTCGGGGCGCTCCGCCTCGGCGGCGTCCAGGCGGCCCACCACCCGGATGGCGGCGTTCCCCACCACCCGCCTTTCCACCTCGCTCGCCGTCTGCTGCGCCCCGATGAGGATGACCCCTAGGGAGCGCCCCCTCTCGGCGATGTCCAGGAGGACGTCCTTAATGGGGCTCTCCTCCTCCCTGGGGGCGTACTTGTTGAGCTCGTCCAACACGATGAAGACCCGTCCCCGGTACTGGCCCCGCTCCTTCCTCTCAAAGAGGTCCTTGAGGAGGCTCCCCACCACGAACATCTGGGCCTGGGGAGAGAGCTTGGCCAGGTCCACCACGTGGACCTGCTCCCCCTTCAAGGGGTCCGGGGGGTTTCCGGGCCGGTCCCCCCGGACGAGGTGGGCCACGTTCTCCACGCTTGAGCGCAGGCGCCGGGCGAAGGCCTCGAGGGTCCCTTTGGCCTGGCGGGCGGTCCAGGTCCGGTCCCCTTCCCCTTCCCCGGTCTCGGGGCCCAGGAGCTTGTACTCCAGGTAACGCACCAGGTCCGAAAAGCTCTTCAGGCGCACCTTCCCTAGGCTCTCAAAGCTCACCTCCTCGGGGAGGTCCTCCCCGGGCCAGTCCTCCACCAGGAGGTGGGGGCCCTTCTGCCCCTCGGCGAGGCGCCGGAGCTTTTCCGTGAGGTGCTGGACCAGAAGGCCCAGGTTGGTCATGAAGCCCCGGTCGGCGAAGAGGAAGGGGAGGAGGCCCCTCTGGCAGAACTGGACCAGGTCCCAGTGGTAGGCCTTGACCCCCTCGAGGCGGGTCTCCAGGTCGGGCACGTACCCGTCCTTCCTGGGCGGGGCCAGGAAGGCCACGCTCCGGAAGGGGGTGGCGGGGAGGCCAAGCCTTTCGTAGACCCTCCGCGCCTCCTCGTTGAGGCGGGCGTTGGGCTTGTCCAGGAAGAAGAGGTCCTCCCCCTTCACGTTGAAGAGGAGGACCTTGGCCTGGTGGGCGTCCTCCAGGACCCCGCTTTCCAGAAGGCTCTTGATGAGGAAGGTGGCGTAGCTGGTCTTGGCCGCCACCCCGCTGATGCCGGAGATGTTCACGTGCCCCCCCTTCACGCCGTTTAAGAACTCCAGGTTGAGGTAGGCCGCCTCCCCGTTCTTTAAAAGCCCTGCGGGGAGTTTGGTGCTCCCCTTTTGGTTCCGCATGGCCTCGTAGTAGAGGGCGAGCTCCAGCTCTTCCCCCTGGGCCAGATAGACGGGGGAGCCCGGATCCGGGGGGAGGAACTCCTCGGGGAGGATCCGGGTCACGCTCACGTGGGCCACGTAGACCAGGCTCACGGGGATCCGCCCCTCCACCGCCAAAAAGGTATCGGTATCGTAGGCCTCCCCCTCGTGGGCCTTGGCCACGTGGTCCACCATGCCGAAGTAGCGGACCCGGCCCACCTTGGGGTGAAAGGCCTCCACCACCACCAGGTCGTCCAGCCTCAGGAGGCCTTCCCCTTCCACCCCCACCCAGAACTCCAGGGGGGTGGCCTCCCGCCTGCCGAGGACCACGCCGATCCTTTCCACTATCCACCTCCCAGGTGCTTGGCCAGGAGCCGGCCCACCACCTCCGGGCTGCCCATCCTGCGGGCGAGCTCCCGCTCCAAGGCCCCCACGGGGACGAGGTTCTGGGGGGCCCGGGGGTCCTTCATGGGGTGGGAGGCCAGGAGGGGGAAGAGGCTTAAGGAGAGGTCGGCCAGTTGCGAGAAGGGCCCGGAAAGGGGGGTCTCCACCCGCAGGAGCCCCGCCTGGGGCGGGCGCAGGCCCTCCGGAGGGAGGGGAAGGCGCAGGTACCAGCTGGCCAGCTCCATCCCCCTGCGCCTGACCCGGAAGGCGGGGGTGCGCTCCCCCGGCCTGAGGGCGTGGAGCAGGGCCTCCTCCGGCCCGGGCAGGTAGCGGGCCCAGTGGGTCTTGATGTAGCCGAGAAGCGGGCCCGGCCAGAGGAGGCGCACGGGGCCGTCCACCACGAGAAGCCCCCCGGAAAGCCCCGCGGCCACCTCCCCCTCCAGGGCCTCCCGGGCCCGGGAGAGGCCCTCCCGCAAGGAGGCGTAGTCGGACCCCGAAGCCTCCACGGGCTCGTAAAGGAGTTCCCCCGCCCGCAGGGGCTCGGAAAGCCCCACCCCCACCCGGCGGACGGCGGAAGAGAGGAGGGCCATCCGTCCCCCCCGGTGGACCACCACCCCCGCGGCCACGCACCCCAGAAGGGCCAGGCGCTCCCCCTGGGCCAGCAGGGCCTCCTCCCGCTCCTTGCCGTCCACGAAGTAGAGGGGCTCGGGCCAAGGCCGGGGCTCGGTCCGCCGGGCCTCCCAGGGCTCCTCCAGGGGCCTGAACCCCTCGGGGTCCGAGGACGCGGGAGCCTCCGCCTCAGGGGGAGGCCAGGAAGGCCTCAGGGCGAGAAGCCGCCACACGCCTCTAGATTACCGGGGCCGGGCGGTAGGGGAGGTACTTGGGCTCCCAGAAGCGGCCCTGCACGAAGGCGAGAAGCCCCTCGAGGCCCAGCCCCCGGATCCTTTCCTCCTCCGCCACCCCTTCTTCCAGGGCCCGCCGCATCACGCGGGCCGCCACGTAGGGGGAGACCTCCCGGAGGTGGGCCACCGGGGGGTAAAGGAGCTCCGGGAAGCGCTCCCGGGTGAAATCGTAGAGGGCGTAGGCGGCCTCGAGGACCATCCCGTCCGTCACCTCCCGGGCCCGGGCGAGAACCGCCCCGAGGCCGAGCCCCGGGAAGACGAAGGCGTTGTTCCCCTGGCCCACGGGGATGGTCCTCCCCTTGAAGCCCACCGGCGGGAAAGGGCTTCCCGCCGCCACCAGGGCCCTGCCCTCCGTCCAGTAGACGAGGTCGTCGGGGAGGGCCTCCGTGGCCGAGGTGGGGTTGGAGAGGGGGAAGATCACGGGACGGGGGGTGTTCTCCAGCATGGCCCGCACCACGGGCTCGGTGAAGCTCCCCCCGTGGCCGGAGAGCCCCAGGAGGACCGTGGCCCGGGCGTTTTGGATGGTTTCCAAGAGGTTGGGCCACTCGCCCGCGAAGTGCCAGCCCTGAAGGCGCTCGGGCCTTTGGGCGAAGGGCCTCTTGTAGGCCTCCATGCCCCGCCCCTCCACGAGAAGCCCCCGGGAGTCCAACACCAGCACGCGGGCCCTGGCCTCCTCCTCGGAAAGCCCCTCCCGCTTCATCCCCTCCGCCAGGGCCCAGGCCACCCCGATCCCCCCGGCCCCCGCCCCGTAGACCACCACCACCTGCTCGGAAAGCCTCTCGCCCTTGAGGCGGCAAGCGGAGAGGACCCCGGCGAGGGCCACGGCCCCCGTGCCTTGGATGTCGTCGTTGAAGGAGGGGACGACCTTCCGGTAGCGCTCCAGGACCTGAAAAGCCGTCTCCTTGGCGAAGTCCTCCCACTGGATGAGGGCCTTAGGGTAGCGCCGCTTCACCGCCTCCACGAAGCGGTCCAGGAACCGGACGTATTCCTCGCCCCTCAGGCGCTTGTGCCGCACCCCGAGGTAGAGGGGGTCCTTGAGGAGGTCCTCCCGGTCGGTGCCCACGTCCAGCTCCACGGGCAGGGTCTTGTCGGGGCCCACCCCGCCCGCGGCGGTGTAGAGGGTGAGCTTGCCGATGCTGATGGCCATCCCCCCGTACCCCTGGTCCCCGAGGCCCAGGATGGCCGAGGAGTCGGTGGCCACGATGAGGCGCACCTCCTCCAGGGGCACGTTCTGGAGGGCCTCCTCAAGGCGGTCTATGTTTTTGGTGCTCGCGGTGAAGCCCCGGGGGTAGCGGTAGATGTGGGAGAAGGCCCGCACCGCCTCCCCCACAGTGGGGGTGTAGAGGATGGGGAGCATCTCCTCCAGGTGGTCCACCAAGAGGGCGTAGAAGAGGACCTCGTTCCGGTCCTGGAGGTGGCGGAGGTAGATGTGCCTCTCCAAGGGGGAGGTCTGCAGCCGGTAGCGGCGGTAGACCCTTTCCTTCTGCTCCTCCAGGGTGCTCACGTGGGGGGGGAGGAGGCCCTCGAGGCCCAAGAGCCTCCGCTCCTCCTCGGTGAAGGCCGTGCCCTTGTTGAGGAGGGGAAGCCTAAGGAGGAGGAAGCCCGTGACGAAGGGAAGGAGGTACCGCTCCCCCTTTTCGTCCCGCCTGACGTCGTAGTAGCGGCTAACCGGCATGGCCCCATTTTGACCCCGAACGCCCCCCTGGGGAAGCCCGCCCCGGGCCCCGTACCCCGAAAGCGGCGCGGGGGCTCAGACGTTGAAGCCGAACATGCGCAGCATCCGCTTGCCCTCCTCCGTCATCTTGGCGGGGGTCCAGGGCGGGGTCCAGACGAACTCCACGTTCACCCCCTGCACCCCGGGAAGGCGCATGACGGCCATCTCCGCGTCGGCCTTCACCATGTCCTGGGCCGGGCAGCCGATGGCGGTGAGGGTCATGGTCACGTCCACCACGCCGTTTTCGTGCACCTCCACATCGTAGACCAGGCCCAGGTCCACCACGTTCACGGGGATCTCGGGGTCGTAGACCACCTTGAGGGCCTCGAGGACCTGCTCCTTGGTGGGCAGGGAGGCGGCCTCCCGACGAACCTCGTCCATGCCCCCAGTATAGCCAGGCCGGGCTCAGTCCACGCTGAAGTACCGGGCCTCGGGGTGGTGGACCACGAGGGCGCTGGTGGCGTGCTCCGGGTCCAGCTGGTAGTTCTCCGTGAGGCGGACGCCGATCCGGCCGAAGCCCATGAGCCGGTCCAGCTTGGCCTGGTCCGCGAGGTCCGGGCAGGCGGGGTAGCCGAAGGAGTAGCGGGCCCCCTGGTAGCCCTGCTGGAGGAGCTTCTGGATCTCGGTGGCGTCTCTGTGGGCGATCCCCCACATCTGCCGCATCCTTTTGTGCCAGTACTCGGCCAGAGCCTCGGTCATCTCCACGCTGAAGCCGTGGACGAAGAGGTACTCCTGGTAGGCCCCGGCCTCAAAAAGGGCCCGGGCCTTCCTCGAGGGGGCTTCCCCCATGGTGACGAGCTGGACTCCCAAGACGTCCCGCGCCCCCGCCCGGAAGGCCTCAGGGGGCATCCAGGCCTCCTCGTCCCCTAGGGCTTTAGCGAAGCGGGGGCGGAAGTAGTCCACCAGGGAGATGCCCCCGCCCCGCTGCCGGGGGAAGCGGAAGGTCTCCAGGACCTCCCCCGTTTCCGGGGAGAAGACGAGGAGGGCCTCCCCCTCCCTCGCCACGGGGAAGAAGCCGTAGAGGACCCTGGGCGTAAGCCACCCCTCCTCCCGGGCCTCCTTGAGGAGCCGCCGGAACGCGGGCTCCGCCTCCCGCGCCGCCAGGGCCTGCCACGCCTCCCGGTCCATCCCCTTGCGGCTGTACCCCCACTGGCCGCGGTAGAGGGCGAGCTTGTTCACGTAGTGGGCGATGGTGGCGAGGTCCAGACCCTCCTCCACCCGCACCCCGAAGAAGGGGGGCCTGGGGACGGAGGGGGCCTCCCCCACGGGGCGGGCCCGCGCTCCTGCCTGGGGCTTAGGGGGGGGCTTGGGCCTGGGGGTCCGCCTCGTGAGCTCGGGAGGGGCGTGGCCCGTGAGCTCCTCCATGAGCCTGAGGCCCTCAAAGGCGTCCTCGGCGTAGTAGACGTTGGGGTAGATGGCCCTTAGCTCCTCCACGTAGCTCCGGGTGAGGGCGGCCCCGCCCAGGATGACGGGGAGGGTGTAGCCCCGGTCCCGCATGTACTCCAGGTTCTCCTTCATGACCACGGTGCTCTTCACCAGGAGGCCCGACATGCCTAGGGCATGGGGCCGGTGCGCCTCCACGGCCTTGAGCATCTCCTCAATGGGCACCTTGATGCCCAGGTTCACCACCTGGTAGCCGTTGTTGGTGAGGATGATGTCCACCAGGTTCTTGCCGATGTCGTGCACGTCCCCCTTGACCGTGGCGAGGACGATCTTCCCCTTACCCTCGCCTTTCCTCTCCATGTGGGGCTCCAGGAAGGCCACGGCCCGCTTCATCACCTCGGCGGCCTGGAGGACGAAGGGAAGCTGCATCTTCCCCGCCCCAAAAAGCTCCCCCACCTCCTTCATGCCGGAGAGCAGGGGCCCGTTGATGAGGTCCAGAGGCGTGTGCCCCGCCTTCAGGGCCTCCTCCAGGTCGGCCTCGAGGCCCCCCTTCCTCCCCTCCACCACCCGCCTTCGCAGCCTCTCCAGGAGGGGTAGGGCCTGGAAGGCGTCCTCCCTGGCCCCCCCCTCCTCCTTGTGGGCCTCAAAGTAGGCCATGAAGGCGAAGAGAGGGTCGTACCCTTCCCGCCTACGGTCGTAGATCAGGTCCAAGGCGAGGGCGTAGGCCTCCTCGGGGATCTCGTGGATGGGCAGGATCTTCCCCGCATCCACGATGGCGGCGGTGAGGCCCCTCTTCCTCGCCTCGTCCAGGAAGACGGAGTTGAGGACCCGCCTCGCCCGGGGCTTGAGCCCGAAGGAGACGTTGGAGACCCCGAGGATAAACCCTACCCCGGGAAGCTTCTCTTTAAGCTCCTCCATGGCGAGGAGGGTCTCCCTGGCCAGGGGGCGGCTCTCCTCGTCCCCTTGCGTGATGGGGAACGTGAGGAGGTCCAAGAGGAGGTCCTCGGGACGGAAGCCGTGGTGCTCGGTGAGGCGCTCGTACATCCGCAGAGCCACCCGCACCTTCTCCTCCCGGGTCTTGGCCATCCCCTTCTCGTCAATGGCCAGGACCACCAGGGCCGCCCCGTGGGCCTTGGCCAGGGAGGCGATGCGGTCAAACTTGGGTAGCCCCTCCTCCAGGTTGGCCGAGTTCAGGAGGACCCGGCCCGGGAGGTACTGGAGGGCGAGCTCCATGGCCTCGGAGGAGGTGGAGTCCACCATGACGGGCACGGTAACCGCGGTGGCGAGGTGGGGCAGGAGCCAGCCGAGGTCCTCAAGCTCGTTCCGCCCCGTCCAGGCCACGCTTAAGTCCAGGGCGTGGGCCCCCTCCTCCACCTGCTCCCGGGCGAGGGCCAGGACGCCCTCGAGGTCCCTCGCAAAGAGCCTCTCCCGGAAGCGCTTGCTCCCGGTGGCGTTGAGCCTTTCCCCCACCAGGAGGAGGCTCGCCTCCTGCCGTAAGGAGACCGCCTGGTAGAGGGAGGCCACCTGGGGCGGGAAGGCCTGGGGGCGCCTGGGGGCAGGAAGCCCCTTCACCGCCTCCGCCACCCTCCGGATGTGCTCCGGCCCCGTGCCGCAGCACCCCCCCACGGCGTTCACCCCGTACTCCAGGGCGAACTTCCGGTGCCAGCGGGCGAGCTCCTCGGGGGTGAGGTCGTAGACCACCCTTCCCCCCTCGTTCCGGGGCAGGCCGGCGTTGGGCAGGCAGGAGACAAAGCGGGTGCTGTGCAGGGCGAAGTAGCGGATCTTGCTGTCCATGAGGTCGGGCCCCGTGGCGCAGTTCATCCCCACCACGTCTATGGGGAGGCTTTCCAGGGCGGCCAGGGCCGCCTGCTCGTCCGAGCCCAGGAGCATGGTGCCGGTGGCCTCCAGGGTCACCTGGACCTGGAGGGGCACCTCCCGCCCGAGCTCGGCCATGGCCTCCCGCACCGCCAGCACGGCGCAGCGCACCTGGAGGAGATCCTGGGCGGTTTCCAAAAGGATCAGGTCCACCCCGCCCCTTAGAAGCCCCCTCGCCGCCTCCTTGTAGGCCCGGTAGAGCTCGTCCCAGGGGATCTGGCCCAGGGAGATGAGCTTGGTCCCGGGGCCCAAGGCCCCCGCCACGAAGGCCCCGTAAAGGTCGGCGGCCTCCCGGGCGAGCCTCGCCCCCAGGTAGGCCAGCTCCTCCGCCTCCTCCCCCAAGCCGTACTCGGCGAGGACGTGGCGGAGCGCCCCGAAGGTGTTGGTCTCAAGGACCTCGGCCCCGGCCTCGAGGTAGGCCAGGTGGACCTCCCGCACCACGCCGGGCCGGGTCCGGTTCAAGACCTCGGGGCAGCCGAAGTAGGCCTCCCCGCCGTAGTCCTCCGGGGCGAGGTCCCGCTTCTGCAGCTCCGTCCCCATGGCCCCGTCAAAGACCAGGACCCGCTCGGACAGGGCCTGGAGGTAGGGGAACTTCCGGGCCCGGGCCTCCCTGTTGTATCCCAGGCGGGTGAGGGGCCCGTCCCCCCAACCCGCCCCTCCCAGGAGGTGGCGGCAGCCCGGACTGCAGGCGTGGACCTCCACCATATCCCGCTAGTGTAGCGAAAAGGGAGGGGCTATGCTAGCCCCATGGACCCCTTTGGCATCCTCTACACCGACCTCTACCAGCTCACCATGGGGCAGGTCTACTTCCGGATGGGCCTCCACGAGCGGGAAGCCCTCTTTGAGGCCTTCTACCGCAAAAACCCGGACTACGGGGCCCACCAGGCGGGCTACACCGTCTTCGCCGGGCTGGACCCCCTTCTCTCCTGGATGGAAGCCGCCCGCTTCGGCGAGGAGGAGCTTGCCGCCCTCCGCGCCCTGAAAAGCCGCTCCGGGAAGCCCCTCTTCGCCGAGGACTACCTGGCCTACCTCCGGGGGATGGGCGGCTTCTCCGGCCTCACCTTGCGGGCCCTCCCCGAGGGGCGGGTGGCCCACCCCCAGGTGCCCCTGGTGAGCGTGGAGGGTCCCCTCCTCCAGGCCCAGCTCCTGGAGACCGCCCTCCTGAACCGCCTGAGCTACGAGACCCTCATCGCCACCAAGGCGAGCCGGGTGCGGGAGGCGGCGGGAGAGGCGGTGGTTTTGGAGTTCGGCCTCCGCCGGGCCCCGGCCAAGGGGGGGGAGAGCGCCACCCGGGCGAGCCTCATCGGGGGGGCGAACCGCTCTAGCGCCGTGAGCCTCTCCCACCTCCTGGGCCTCCCCGCCTCCGGCACCCACGCCCACAGCCTGGTCCAGGCCTTCTTGGCCTTGGGCTACTCCGAGGAAGACGCCTTCCAGGCCTTCGCCGAGGTCTTCCCCGACAACACCATCCTCCTCCTGGACACCGTGGACACCCTCCACTCCGGCCTGCCCCACGCCATCAAGGTCTTTGAGAACCTGCGGAAGAAGGGACACCGCCCCGTGGGGGTGCGGATTGACTCCGGCGACCTAGCCCACCTGGCCATCCAGGCGGCCAAGGAGCTGGACAAGGCGGGCTTCCCCGACACCCTCATCGTCCTCTCGGGGGACCTGGACGAGCTGGTCATCTGGCAGATCAAAAGCCAGATCCTGGAGGAAGCCCCCCGCTACGGCGTGGACCCAGAGAAGCTCCTAAAGCGCCTGGTCTACGGGGTGGGG
>Ga0073929_1002490_pt1 | contig 11599 bp, 8 predicted proteins | sample DewCreD2012metaG_3_FD_76966 | JGI IMG/M metagenome (GOLD analysis project Ga0073929, IMG submission 76966) | Hot spring sediment bacterial and archeal communities from British Columbia, Canada, to study Microbial Dark Matter (Phase II) - Dewar... ... | reverse complement strand
GGGCCGTCGGCCTTTCCGCCTGGCCGTAAACGGCCAGGCTCAGGCAAAGACGAGGCGCTAAAGCGCCCCTCTCCGCCCTGGCAACCCGTGTTTCCGAAAGGCTACCGAAGGGAGAGGGCGCTTTCAGCGCCCTGCACAACCTCAGCCAGGCCGTTTACGGCCTGGCCCGCTGGGCCCCGACGATTCTGGGACACACCCATCGGTGAGTAGGTATTTACAATTCCTCCTTTTGTTGTACAATAAAGTTCATCGGAAATTGAGCGCGGCGCCAGGATTGTGCCAATAGAAAATGAAAAGCCCGTACTCATCCGCGTTCATCTGCGTTCATCTGCGTCCTATTTCCGATGAAGTCTAATATGGCCGATGAACGGCTCAACCACATTCACTGACCGTCGGTACCAACGAGCATTTCCACTCCGCCTTTCTCGGGCCCCTGCCCTGGTTGGACTGTTGATTCTGCTCATTTCCTGCCTGCCACTGACGCCTTCGCCCTCTCCCACCCCGGCGCTCTTCACTCCCCGTCCCCTTCCCACAGCCGCGCCGCTGGATACGCCTTCCCCGCCGGATACCCTCTCCCTGGCCCCCCGGTACGCCATCTCCCTGACGGTGGACATCGCCCATTCACAAGTTGCAGGCGAACAACAGGTCCTCTACACCAACACCGAGGGGGTTCCCCTGCGCGACCTCTACCTCCGCCTCTTTCCCCACACCCCCGGCTACGGCGGCGAGATGAGGGTGAGTTCCATCCGCCTGAACGGGAAGCCCGCCAGCCCGGAGGTCCGCCTGGGCGGGTCGGCCCTGCGCCTCCTGCTGAACCCGCCCCTGGCCCCGATGGAGATGGTCACCATCAGCATGGCCTTCACCGCCGCCGTCCCCCTGACCGACGAGATAGACTACGCCCAGTTCTCCTACGTGCGCGGCGTGATGGCTCTGCCCGAGGTCTACCCCCTGATCCCTGTCTACGACGACGAGGGCTGGAATGTGGAGGTCGCGCCGGGGTACGGCGATGCCGTCTACTCCGACGTCGCTTTCTATCAGGTGGACGTGACCGCGCCGCCCACGATGACGCTGGTGGCCTCCGGGACCTGCGCCGGGTGGGAGGCCGGGCGCTGGTCCTGCCAGGCCGGTCCGGTCCGGGATTTCGCCCTCATCCTGGGCGACGACTACCAGGTCACCAACCAGGTTGCCGAAGGAGTCGCCGTCAACAGTTATTTCTACTCCGAGCATCGGGAGGGCGGCGAGCAAGTTCTGAGAATGGCGGCGGACGCCTTAACCCTCTACTCCCGTCTCTTTGGGCCGTATCCGTATGAGGAACTGGACGTGGTGGAGACGCCGACGCGGGCCGGAGGGATAGAGTACCCCACGCTGGTGGTCATCTCCGACCGGTTATACACGGGTCATCCTCGCCTGGAGTGGGTGGTGGCGCACGAGGTGGCCCATCAGTGGTGGTACGGTGTGGTGGGGAGCGACCAGGTAGACGAGCCCTGGCTGGATGAGGCGTTGACGCAGTACACCACGTTGCTCTACCACGAATTCCTCTACGGCGCCGAGACGGCCGCCGGGATTCTGAAGGACGACTTTCAGGCCACCTACGACCGGCTGGTGGAGGAAGGGAACGACATGCCTGCCGGATTGCCGGTCGCCGCCTATCCCCGGGACCTCTACAGCCCGGTGGTCTACCGGAAGGGGGCCCTCTATTTTCACGCCCTGCGTGAGCGGGTGGGGGACGAGAACTTCTTTGCCCTTCTGCGGGCGTATTACCGCCGCCACCGCTACGGCATCGCCACCCCGGATTCTTTTCTGGCGACAGTCAAGACGGTGACGGGAAGCGAGCACCGGGACCTCTATGAGCGCTGGATTCTGGGGGTTTCGCGGTGAAGAACGTGCCAGGCACGTTCGCGGCCGCTTGACAACTTCCGTTTTCCGGATACAATATCGCCGCCACGGACCATCTGGAGCGGAACAACTGCGCACAGTTGTCCTGCTTCGGGCCGTGAGCAAAATTGTCTTGCGCTTCCGCCAGGTCTGAACCTGCGGGGAGAGCGAAGAAAGAGTATTGCCCCGATGTGTTCCGCACCATCTCCCGGTGCCGCTGGGATCGCCGATGCGACCGAGACGGCGGAGGGGAAGAGTCCCTCTGCTGTTTTCCCCTATTTCTCAACCGAAAGCCGCGCGGATGAGCCAGGAATGGGGACTGGTCCGGATTGACGACCGTCTGATTCACGGGCAGGTGATTGCCGTCTGGTGCAAACACCGGCCGTTCACCCGCATCGTGATTGTGGACGACGAGGTCGCCGCTGACCCCTTTATGCAAGAGGTCATGCGGCTGGCTGCACCGCCCGGCCTGCGGGTGGATGTCCTATCGCTGGAGGAGGCCATCCGCCATCTGCCCCAGGACCCCCACCCCCGGGAGACGACGATGGTGCTTCTGCGGTCCCCGCAGGTGGCCCTGCGTCTCTACGAGGAGGGAGTCCGGTATATGGCACTGAACGTGGGCGGCCTGGGAAGCGGCCCGGGCCGTCGGCCTCTCTTCCGCCACATCGCCGCCTCGGACGAAGAGATTGCCGCCATGAAGGCCCTGGCAGAGCGGGGAGTGGACATCACGTTTCTGACGGTGCCGGGAGAGAAAGCCCGTCCGTTCAAAGACCTTCTGGACCTCTAAACGCTTTTCCTGAAAAACACGAAGGGCACAAAGGTTCAGGCATCCCCTTGTGTCCTTTGTGCGCCCTTTGTGGCAGATGTTGAGACTATCTCTAATCTTGCGGGAGGAAGACATGCGCATATCCAGAAAATCCGTCACGATCGCCATCGTTGTCAATCTGGTGCTGATGGGTGTGGGCGTGGTGGTGGCCCGCGCCGCGCCGACGGCGCAACCGGGGCCCGTGCGGATGAGTTTCCCCATCGCGGCTGCCGTCGGCATCCTCTATTACCTGGCCTGGTCCCCCTGGTTTGCCAACCTCGGTTTCACCGTCCTCTACCGCCCGCTGGTCGCCGGGACCCTGGTCGGGGCGGTGATGGGGCGGGTGGCGGAGGGGGTCGCCATCGGCGCCAACATCAACGTCCTCTATCTGGGGTGGATCACCGCTGGCGGTTCCTTCCCCGGCGACCCCGGCCTGGCGGGCTACCTGGGGACAGCGCTGGCCCTGGGGGGCGGGCTGGACGTCCAGGCGGCCCTGGCGCTGGCGGCCCCGCTGGGCCTGCTGGGTGGCCTGACCTACTCGCTGCGGATGTCGGTTTGCTCCATCATCCCCCACTGGGCCGACCGCTTTGCCGAAGAGGGGAACATCAAGGCCGTCGCCCGCAGCAACTACGTCTACTCCCAGCCCTTCCTGTTCGTCCTGTACGCAGTGCCAGTGGCCCTGGCGGCGTATCTGGGCGCCCCCGCCGTCAGCGCCGCGCTGGGATGGATCGCCCAGAACGCCATCTGGGTGATGAACGGGTTGTTCGTTGCCAGCGGGATGCTGGCGGCGCTGGGTATCGCTCTGAACCTGAAGTTCCTGTTTCGCGGGAATACCTGGCCCTACTTCTTCATCGGATTTGCCGTCACTTCCCTGATGGCGGGCAAGGTCAACCTGGTGGTCCTGGCCATTATCGGCGCGTGTGTGGCCTACGTTCACATCCTTTTCACGGCCCGGGATGGCGAGGAGCAACCGGTACCTTCTGCAGAGCGGCGGGCCGGTCCGGGCCTGCTCACCCGCCGGGACGTCTTCCGTGCATGGCTGCGCTGGCTCTTCTTCTCCCACTCCTGCTACAACTGGGAGCGCATGCAGGGGCTGGGCTTCGCCCACAGCATGACACCCATCATTGAGAAACTGTACAAAAAGCAGGAGGACATCCGCGCGGCCCTGAAGCGGCACCTGGTCTTCTTCAACACCCAGCCGGACATCGGCGGCGTCATTCACGGCATCGTGATTGCGATGGAGGAGGAGCGGGCCGCCGGGGCCGACATCAGCGACGACGCCATCAACGGGGTCAAGACGGGTCTGATGGGCCCGATGGCGGGCATCGGCGATACCATCCAGCAGGGCATCGTCATTCCCATTGCGCTGGCGCTGGGCATCGGCATCGCCACGGGCGGCGCCGTCGGCACAGCGATGCGGGGGAACATCCTGGGCCCCCTTTTCTACCTGGTCGCCGTCGCGGCCTTCGTCTGGGGTGTGGGCTGGTGGGTCTGGTGGCAGGGATATGTGCGGGGGCGCGCAGCCGTGACGTCCATCCTCCGCACTGGCGCCATCGCGCGCATCATTCTGGGCGCGGGGGTACTGGGCAACTTCATCATGGGCGCGCTGGCGGTCCAGTTCGTCCGCCTCTCCACCCCGGTGGCCTTTATGATCGGTGGGAGCACCTTCCGCCTGCAGGCCATTCTGGATAGCCTGATGCCCAACCTGCTGCCCCTGCTGCTGGTCCTGCTGGTGTGGTGGCTGGTGGCCCGGAAGAACGTGTCTCCGACCTGGGTGATGGCCGCCATCATTCTCATTGGCATCCTCAGCGCGTATCCCATCTGGCCGGGGCTGAACGAGGCTGGTGAGGCGATTCGGGTGGGGCTGTTTGGGGGATAGGGATCCACGAAGGGCACGAAGGACACGAGGGGCGCGAAAGGCACGAAAGGCGCGAAAGACACGAAAGGCGCGAAAGGCACGAAAGGCACGAAAGGCGCGAAAGAGGTTATCCGATGCCGGAGATTCATGTGACGGTCGGGCATCCGGAGGGGTTGCATGCCCGACCGGCGGCCCGTTTTGTGCAGACGGCGCGGCGGTTCCGCAGTCGGGTGCGCGTCCTCTACAACGGCCGGGAGGCGGATGCGAAGAGCCTGCTGGGCCTGCTGGCCCTGGGGGTGGAACAGGGGGCGGTGGTCACCATCCGGGCCGAAGGGGAAGACGCGGAAGAGGCGCTGGCCGCGCTGGAGCAGGTGGCGAGGGGGTAGAGGCGGCCCGCAGGCCTCCGGCCTGCGGGCCGCCTTCGTTCAGGGGCCGTTTAGCGGCCGTACACCGCCAGCACAAGGGCGGGCGTGAGGAGGGCCTCCACGGCCGCCGCCAGGGCCAGCAGAGGGATCACCACCGCCACGAAGACTTTCACAAAGTCCGCCAGGGCCTGCATCCACCCCTCCCCCACCGTCAGCCCCCGGGGCGGGGCGATGAAGGTCGCGCCCAGGCGCACCGCCAGCGCAGTGGCGATGATGGCAGCGGGCATCTCCAGCACGCCGTGGGGCATCACAAAGGTCAACACAAACATCAGCGGGTCGTATCCCGCCCAGGCGACCTGGCAGGTGGCGTAGGCAATGATGGCGATGGGGGCCATCAACAGGATGGCCGCCAGCGACCCGAAGGAAAATGTCCCCAACAGCGCGGTCAGTATGAGGGAGCGGATATTGTTCTGCAGAATGCCCCAGGGGGTTAAGGCTGGCAGCAAAGAAATGGTGGAGGCCTGGCGGAACGTCTCTTCGGTGATCTGGTCCAGCGGGATATATTCGGCCGGGATGCGGAAGCGGATTGCCACTTCCCAGCCCACCCACACTGCGCCCGCCAGGGAGATCAGGACCAGAGCCAGGGCCAGATAGGAACGGGCCAGAACCCGGGGAATATCCCGCAGATACAGCCCGGTCCAGGTGCTCAGCCAGCGCAGAAGACGGGGTAACCCTTCCGGTGGCCGTCCGAAGAACCACCGTTCCCAGACAAAATGCCGCCGAAACATCCGCCAGACGTTGCGCAGATTCAGTTCGTCAATTTCCCGCCCCAGCAACTCCTCACGGTTGAAGAGCCGAATCCCCATCCGGACCAGCATGGCATTCGCCACCAGCAGGAAGAGCAGGATATACCAGAGGACCTGGTTGCCGCTCTGGAGAAGGATGAGGCTCTCCTGCTGGAGCAGCAGGGACACCGGAATGATGATGAAACTGGCCAGGAGGTTGGCCGCCCGGACACTGGTGGTCTGGCTGGAGACGATAACGGCAGCGGAGACCATCACGAGGGCCTTCCCGATGGTTAAAAGAAAGATCTGTAACAGGGTCAGAGGGGTTGGCCGTGCCTCTATGGGCAGGATGAACAGATAGAAGGCAATACCGACGGTGCCAGCCATCATGGGAAGGGCTAATGCAGCCACCGTCTTCCCCAGATAGAGTTGCAGGTCGGAGAGCGGCGTTGCCAGGAGGGGCTCCAGGCTCATTCGCTCCTTCTCCCCCACGAAGGATTCCAGCGCAATGACCAGGGAGATGGAGACAGGGACGAATCCCACCAGCAGGAGCATGAGGGGCAGCAGGCGGGTCGTCACCCCCTCCGCTCCCCAACGTTCGTAGAAGGAACCCTCCAGATAGCCGGTCACGAAGCGCATTAAAAGGGGGAAGAGGAGCGTCAGGGCGAAAATGGGGAACAGGATACGCCAGTCCCGCAGGTAATCCCGCAGTTCCCGCCACAGCAGATGCCACACTTGCTGCATCCAGAGGGTCTGAATGGGCCTCCTTGCTACCCCGATTCCGCTCATCCTTCCACCACCCGCAAATAGACCGCTTCCAGACTGCGCGGGACTTCGCCCAACGTCACCACCGGAATGCCCGCTTCAGCCAGGGAGCGCACAATAGCCGGATTGACGGCCTCCGGCGACTCCGCCTGGTAGCGAATCCAATCCGGGCCTTCCTCCACAACCGGGGCCCAGCGGGCGACCAGAGGACGGACCCCGTCGGTGGCCGCCGCAAGACGGAGTTCCATTAGCGGGGGGCCCAGCAGTTGTCGCTTCAATTCCGCCGGCGTCCCCCAGGCCACAATCTGCCCCCGCCGGATGATGGCAATCTCGTCCGCCAACAGTTCTGCTTCCGCCAGGTTGTGAGTGCAGACCAGGATGGTGTGTCGCTCATCATTGAGGGAAAGAATGGCATCCCGCACCAGTTTGGCGCTGTGGGGGTCCATCGCCGAGGTGGGCTCATCCAGCAGGAGGATGGGCGGGTCGTGGAGCAGCGCGCGCACCAGGGCCAGTTTCTGGCGCATCCCCTTGGAGTACTCCCCGATACGTCGGTCCCAGGCCTCCGGCATGGCGAACCGGTCCAGCCATTCCCGGGCCTGCCGTCGGCAAGTATCCGGGTCCAGGCCATAGAGTCGGCCAAAGAACTCCAGGTATTCTCCTCCATACATCCGCAGATAGAGGCCCGGCTGTTCGGTCAGAAGCCCCACCTGCCGGCGGACGGCAATGGGGTCCCGGCGGGTATCGTATCCGGCGACCTCCGCCCGGCCCTCCGTGGGCATCAGGATGGCCGCCAGCATGCGCACCGTGGTGGTCTTCCCGGCCCCGTTGGGACCCAGAAGGGCCAGGATTCGTCCCGGTCGGACGGTCAACGTGACCCCATCCACGGCGGTGAAGTCGTCAAATCGTTTGGTGAGATGTTCGGTCTGGATCATGGTACAGCCACCGGCAGGGTGAAGGTAAACGTGCTCCCTTTCCCAGGCTCGCTCTCCACCCAGATTTGCCCTCCCTGAAGTTCCACAAGACTTTTGGTGATGACCAGTCCCAGACCGGTGCCCGGCACGTTGCGCACCGCTGGGTGCTGGGAACGGAAAAACTTGGTGAACAGTCGTTCCTGCTCCTCGGGCGCGATGCCGATGCCCGTATCGGAAACGGAACAGACCACAAATCCACCGTTCGGCTGAACGGTCACCCGGATGCGGCCTTCTTCTGGGGTGTACTTGTACGCGTTGCTCAGCAGATTGGTCAGAATCTGAACCACCCGGTTCCGGTCCGCCTTCACGGGAGGCAACGATTCCGCGATTTCCACCTCCAGCGTCTGCCGTTTGGTCTCTATCTCCTGTCGGATGACCCGAACGGCCTCTTCCACGGCCTCCCGCAACGCGACCTGCCCGATTTCCAGCCGCAACCGGCCGGATTCTATGCGGGAGATGTCCAGCAGTTCCTGCACCATCGTGTCCATCCGGTTCACGTTAGAGCGGATGACCTCCAGAAACGAGCGCTGCATCTCGGTCAGGTCGCCCGCCAGCCCCTTGACCAGCAGGTCGGTGTACCCTTTGATAGCCGTCATCGGCTGCTTCAGTTCGTGGGAGACGAAGGAGATGAATTCCGTCTTGGCCTGATTGGCGGCCTCCACGGCGGCGAACAGGCGGGCGTTCTCCATCGCGATGGCCGCGTGATCGGCCAGGCGAACGACGAAATCCAGGGCATCCTGGTCAAATTGTCCCGGCCGGGCGCTCTCCAGGACAATGATGCCGATAATCCGTTCCTCTCGCCAGATGGGCACCGTCATCTGGGCAACCATTCCACCCACAGCGGCCACATAGTCGGGGTCGTTGCGAACATCGGAGACCAGTTCGGGCCGACCCGTCCGGGCTACCCGTCCCACGATGCCCCGGTCCAGCGGCCAGAGGGTCTCCCGGTACGGCTCCACTGCGTCGGGAGGATAGCCCTGGTAGACCAGGAGCCGGAGGCCCTGCCGGCCGTCCTCCTCGGCCAGAACGGCGATCAACCCGGCGTCTGCGCCCGTCCGCTGAACGGCCCATTCCAGGGCCCTCTCCATCGTCTGCTGATAATCCAGCGTGGCGTTCAACTCCCGGTCAATCCGCTGCATCATGGAGAGTTCCTCCACCCGGGCCGCCAGCGCCTGATCGGTCATGGCGAAGAGACGGGCATTCTGGATAGCGACGGCCGCCTGCGCGGCCAGGGCAGTCAGCAATCGCTCGTCATCCTCATCAAAGGGGCGACCGTCCCGCCGGTTGAGAACTTCCAGCACGCCGATGACGGTCCCGTGGGCCGTCATCGGAGCGCAGAGGAGGGAACGGGTGACAAAATGGGAACGGCGGTCTACTCCTGGATACCAGTGTCTGTCCTGCCGGACGTCGTCCACCCGAATGGGGCGGTTCTCCCGGACCACCTGTCCGGCAATTCCGGCCCCAGCGGGCAGTCGGGTGCCAGCCAGGTCGGACTCGCCAATGGCGACCCGAAAGACCAGGTCGCCACTCTCTTCGTCCACCAGCAAGAGAGAGCCAGCCTCTGCCTGCAGGAGGTCTACTGCTTTCCGGATAGTCAGGTCCAGCAGCATGTGCGGGTCCAGCGTAGAAGCCAGGAGATGACCCACCTCGTTCAGCCCTTCCAACCGCCGGGCCCATTTCTCCGTCTCCTGATAGAGGCGGGCCATGTCCAGGATGGCCGCGGCCTGGTCGGCGATGACCTGGAACACCCGTGCCTGCTCCGATGTATAAATCACATCGGGGTCAAAACTGGAGATGTTCATCACACCCAGGACGCGGTCCTGGGAGATGAGGGGCATGCCCATCCAGGCTTTGCCAGGTCGGCCCCCTGGCTGCACACCCCGACGCTGGCACTCGGTCAGATAGTCGTCAGTTACGATGGGCTGTCCCGTGCGGACAATGAGGCCAGTCAACCCCTCCGTATCGGGCCAGACGTCTTCTGGATACCGCCGTTCGCCGTTCTCCACGTAAAAGGCGAAGCGCAGGGTACGGGTCGGGGGGTCGTAGAGAGCAATGTAGAAATTGCGGGCATCCAGTACCCGGTTGGTCTGGGTGTAGATCAGTTCCATCAGGTCGTCCGGCTGGACAGAGAAACCGACGGACTGGGCGATGGTACCCACGACTTCCAGTTCCTGCACCCGGCGTTCCAGGTCCGTAATCAGCCGGACCCGGTCCAGAGCAGCGGTGATCTGGGGGGCCAGGGTCTCCAGGAACCAGGCGTCGCGGGCGCGGAAGCGTTCCAGGCGGGTGGGGCCGACGGTCAGCCATCCCCATCCGGGCAGCGGGACAAAGAGGGCCGGCCCCAACGCGGCCAACCGTTCTTCCTCCTCCTCCAGGTCAGAGGGAAGGATGTCATCCACCGAAAGGTAAATGGGGCGGGTATCGGTGGTCATCCGGCGGGCCAGCGGTCCGTCGGGGCGAAAAGATAGCAGGGGGGATGATGGGGTATCACCAAATACCCGGGGAACGTACAATCCACGGCGCGGGTCTGGCAGGTAGAAGAGAACCGAACGGGAAGCCAGTACCTTTCCGATGACTTCCGCCGCCGTCGCCGTCACTTCATCCACAGTGCGGGCTGTAGCCATCCGGTTCCCGAACTCCCGCAGGGCCCGTTCGGGCGCCATCCGTCGCCCCAGCACCAGCCGGTCCACCGCCCGGGTCAGCAGCCCGCGCAGGGGCAGAATCCCTATGACCACCAACAGCACCAGCAGGGCCAGCACCAGCGGCTGAAAGGGAAGAACGGTCAGGTGGAACCACTGGCCCAGCAGGGCCAGGAGAAAGGCAAACGCGCCCACGACGATCAGCGTCAGAAGAAGGTAAATCGCCGCGCTCCGGACCACCCAGTCAATGTTCAGCGTGCGGGGGAAGAGAATCGCATAGGCGATGGCCAGGGGGAAAAAGACAAAGGACGGCAGCAGCAGACTGGGCTGGAAGGGGAAGCCGGGACGGGAGGCAAAGGGAATCCAGACCATAATCGGGAAGAAAGAAAGCAAAGCCCCCAGCAGGACGATATAGGTCTGGGCGCGGATAATGGGGGAGCGGGAGAAGAGCCGGTGGTAGGCCATCCACCCAATCAGCGCCAGTCCGCCGATGCCGGCCCAGGCCCGCCCCCACCGCCAGGGAGCGAAATAGGCGATGGGGTGGGCCATGTCCGCCGTGGTGAGCCATCCGGCGACCGCCAGCCCCAGCGCGGGCAGATAGGCCAGGAGACGCAAACCGGAGAATCGCCGTAGCATAGGGGACGGGCGGGGGAACACCAGAGCCAGGTGAATGGCCGCGCTTCCGGTCAGGGGCACCGCCGCAACCCAGACCGGAAACAGGCGGTGGGTGGTGTACAGGTCAAAAAAGAGGCCCATCACCAGAGCGATGAAGATGCAGAAAAGGGTGAAAACCTGCGCCGACTCTTCCCGACCCCGCAGCCAGAGCATCACACCTCCGGCGGTCAGATAGAACAGGCCCAGGGCGTAGGGAATGATGAAGAAGTCCCAGAGGGCCAGCCGGGGGAGGGGAGTCAGATAGACCCTGACCTGACGGACGGCACCGGTCTCAGCATCGCGCGCGGTGAGGGTGACGGTCTCCCCGACCTGGTGGTTGCGCAGAGCCTCTATCAGCGCGGTGGGATGGTCCAGAGGCTCTCCGTCTATGGCGACCAGTTGTTCGGGTAGGCTCAGGCCGGCGGCGTACCCGCTCCAGGCCATGGAGCCGATATTATTCACCACCAACGTCGGTTCGGTGAAGAGGCCGGGGAAGGGGAGGCGGACAGTCTGGACCGCCAGCACCGCGGCCCAGACCATGACGACAGCGGAGAAGGCCAGCAGAGCCACCAGGAACCCGCGGGCCAGTCGCCAGAAAGGACTTTTCGGGAAGTCAGAACCCGAATCGGCCATCCAATACTCCCGATAATTATGAAACCACGAAGGACACGAAGGACACGAAGGACTCTATCTCGTGTCTTTCGCGCCTTTCGTGCCTTTCGCTCCTTTCGTGTCTTTCGCTTTGAAATTGTAGGGATGGTTCAATTTTCCGGGGAAATATGTTGACACTTTTTACGGGCGTTAAAATTCCGCCTGGCCCTCACCCCACCCCCTGCCCCCAGGTTCATTGATTGTACTGAATCATTCGTGCCCCTCTCCCGC
>Ga0073929_1002453_pt1 | contig 11854 bp, 13 predicted proteins | sample DewCreD2012metaG_3_FD_76966 | JGI IMG/M metagenome (GOLD analysis project Ga0073929, IMG submission 76966) | Hot spring sediment bacterial and archeal communities from British Columbia, Canada, to study Microbial Dark Matter (Phase II) - Dewar... ... | reverse complement strand
TGGCAACGATAGTCCGCTGGTCGCCGCGAATCTCGCCGCGGCGCTGGCACTGGCCGGCGACCGGGTCGCGCTGGTGGATGCAAACCTGCGCACGCCGCGACTGCATGGCCTGCTTGGGCGCTCCAACGACGCCGGGCTAGCCGAGTGGTTGTGCAGCCATGATCCTGAAGCGCCGCTGCCGCTCGTGGCTACCGCCTATGACCGCCTCCTCTTCGTCCCGGCGGGGAGCCTGTCCCCGGCGGGAGCGGTGAACCCGGCAGACCTGCTCAGCCAGCCGCGGTTCGCGGCGTTTCTGGAGAAGGTCTGCCGGGAAGTAGCCTATACGGTCATCGATACAGCGCCGGCGCCCGACTTCGGCGACGCCCTCGCGATCGCGCCGCGCGTCGACGGCGTAGTGTTGCTGGTGCGGAGTGGGCACACGCGGCGGACCGCAGCGCAGTCCGCGAAACAGGCTCTAGAGCGGGTCGGTGCTCGACTGCTAGGGGTGGTAATGCTCCAGCGTTGAGCGGCGCCAGACACGGCCCCGTTGTTTACTCGCTCGCGGGCCGCGAGTCTGGGGTTTCCTCCGTGACTCTGATCAATTCCAGCCGTGACAACGTCGCCAGAGCGGCATCGATCTCCGGCAGGGGATGACCTGTCTCGACGAGCAGATCATGCACGGTTGTCGCCCCGTTGATCAGCGCTAGTAGCACGGCCCGCTCGACGCGGGTGAGCGAATCGAGGACGGCAGGATCGGTCACCTCGTCGGCAAGCGTGATCACCTCGCGGCGCCCGCGGGAGGCGATCCACTCGTCGGCCCGGCGGATCGCGTTGAGCACGAGCGGCTCGAGCGGTGTCTCGTCGAGGATGGTCTCGTCGGGCGCAGCCGGAGGTGTCTCCGAGATGAAGGCGAACGAGCCGCTCGGCTTGACCAGAATGCGGAAGAGCGATTCCTCGAGCTGGGCCGTTAGCGCCAGCTTTACCTGCTGCCGGGTGACGAAGCCGAGCTCGAGGAGCAGATCCCCGAGCCGCACGGGCGTGGGGCTGACCATCTGGAGCGCCAGGGCCTGCTCTAGTTGCTCCTCGCTCACGTAGCCCTGCTCGACCAGCACGCGGCCCAGGCGCAGTCGCCCGTCACTCGTCGTAACCGCAGCGACTCGGCCCCGGTCGAAGACCAGCGTGATCTCGTCGGACGATGTGCCAAGGGTCAGGCGACCCGACTTGGCGGTCGAGGTGATCCCCTGGAGGATAGCATGGAGCGGAAAGTCCTCCAGATCACCGTAGAAAGGCATGGGGCACCTCGCTACGCGTTCTCCAAGGTTTGCGGCTCCACGTCCACCACGCCCTGGCAGCCGGTCGCGTGGAGCGCAGCTTCGACCCGGGCACGGACCTCTGCGAGCGAGAGGTGGACCGTGGTCAGGCTGAAGTGCAGCTCCTCGGGGCTGAGATCGCAGGCCTGCGCGGTGATGCAGAGCGGCAACTGTGAGAGCGCTGCGCGAAAGCGCGCGGCCGCCCGCAAGCTCCGCACTGGCTTGAGCGTGACTCGCCATCTGACCAGGTTCTCGATCTCCGAGTAGCGGAGTAGCCGCTCCGGTGGCTGTACCTGGTCTAGCCCTTCACGAACCTCCAGGCTGGCCAGGTACTGGTGAAAGGCCTCCAGTTGCTCCTGGACCTCGTCGCTCCCGACGAAGTCCTGCTGCTCTGACGCCACGGGTTGAACGTTCCGCCTGCTGTCTTGCTTCACGTACGATCTCCAAGCAGTCGCTGACAGAGTAGTGAGGCTTTCTCGCCCGATTTCGCTTGATGATGATACTCGTATCCCCCCTTGAGGTCATGGAACCCCGCGCACAGCCCCGAAGCCAGCGGGGTCACCTCGGAGCTCCCTCCCGATTCAGCCGCAGGGCGCCCGGCGCGGCAATAGCGAAAGGTACTATCTGTGCAGGTACATTTGGCCAGTGTGGCGGCGAGAGCGATGGGCTGCTGGCATCGGCCGGCCGGGTTCGGGCAGGCGATCGGTACGTGCTGGAGGCGATCGGGTGAGGACTGGCCCGTGGACCCTCGCCCCGCAAGGAGCTGGGCAGATGCGGGTCGAGCTGGTCGAGGCCAGCCTGGACGGCACGCGGGCGCGGCCTGGGAATTCACGTCCGACAGTTGGAGCGGCTGGATCAGGGCGTCATCGCGCCCATCCAGGGTAACGTCCAAGAGCGGCTCGTTGTCTCGGCGTGTCCGAGGCTGAACTCCCGATCTGCTCCCAGCCCGTCTGAGTGCGTGGGGCGCGCTGTCAGCGTGGGAGAGGATGTGATCAGGTGGCGCTGAGCCGGGCCTCGACCGCGGGAGCCTGGCCTACGACGGCCGTGTCACCGGCGAGCCGGCCGGTGGTGACCAGCCAGTGCACGAAGCGCAGACGGGCTGCCTGGCTGGGAGTCAGCTCGACGATGTTCTCGGGGGACCGGATGGTCATCGAGGTCATCTGCCGGGGAAGCCGGCGGACGAGCTCGGCGACCAGGCTGCCGGGTGCCTGATGGCCGAGTTGCGCCAGTGGCAAAGCGATGTCCGTTCCCCCGGAGAGCAGCAGGTGAAGCTCTCCGTGCTCCACGCTCCAGGCAGCCAAGGGCAGACCAGACGAGCGAATGGCGTTGATCACCATGGCGATAGCTTCGCGCTGGTCGGGCATAACGCAGCCGGCTCCTCTCGCTAGCTGGCTGCTCGCCGGGAGAGTGCCGCCATCAGGTCGGCCAACGCCGCGTTGGGGGTCTCGCCTTCGCCGATGGGTGGACAGCTTCGCTGCCGCCGCCAGTAGTTCAGGACCAGGCACGAGCTCGTGACCTCGGGCGGGACTTCGCCTGGCTCGCAGGCCAGGGCCAGCCAAGGAATCTCGCCGGTACAGGGATTCGGGAAAATCGTGACGGGCCAAGGGGCCTGCATAGACTGTGTTCCTTCCTCGCGCGCAGAAATGGCTGTCCGCTGATCGTCCCGGTCAGGCATGGCCGACTCTTTCGACCCCTCTCCTCGCTCGCGTTCGCATCCGCGTGATTCACTGCTCGCTCTACACAGATCCTTGGCAGCCGTGCGCTCCGAGTTGATAGGAAATCGGTCAGGGCTGCCAGCAGCCCCGGCCTCTCGCTACCTCGCCTATTCCAGTCTCAACGCGACCTGTGTGCCTCCTGGAACCGATTCCCTCTGGTACGTACGCATGCATTCTAGGCCGCACCCCTCGGCCTGTCAAGGCGAGCAGGCACCGGTCGATGGGCCACGGTTACTGGAAGGGACATGGGGACGTGGGCGGGGAAACGGGACGACATTTCGCCTCCGGGGCACCGCGATTCGCCGCTAATGACGGCTAGTACGGTCCTTCCGGTACCCTTATGATGGAGCGGTCGCGAAGGCCGAGTCTCTCGAGTGAATCGAAATCGAGGATCGAGCGCGATGGGTCGAGTTCACGGAGATCATGTGCACGAGCCGGTGGGGTCGTCCAAGCCACGGCCGCTCGCGCTAGCTCTGGCGATCACGGTGTTCTTCCTGGTAATCGAGGTGGCCGGCGGGCTGCTCACCAACTCGCTCGCGCTGCTGGCCGATGCCGGCCACATGGCCACCGACGCGGCGGCGCTGGCGCTGGCGCTCTTTGCTGTCTGGCTGGCGCGGCGACCGGCCACGCCGGCTCGCTCGTTCGGCTTTTACCGGGCGGAAGTGCTCGCCGCGCTCGCCAACGCCGCGATCCTGATCGTGATCTGCTGCTTTATCTTCTGGGAGGCGATTCAGAGACTGATCGAACCACCAGCGGTCGACACGCTCCCGATGCTCGTCATCGCCGTCCTCGGGCTGGCGGCCAACGCCGGATCGGCCCTGGTGCTGATACGCAGCGGCATGCATACCCATGACCTGAACGTCCGAGGCGCCTTCCTCCACGTTGTGGGAGACCTGCTCGGTTCGGTCGGGACGATCGCCGCGGCCGTCGTCATGCTCGCCACCGGCTGGTACCTGGCCGACCCGATCCTCTCGATCGGGATCGGCCTGCTCATCCTGCGGAGTGCCTGGCGGCTGCTCTGGGACTCCGTCGACGTGCTGCTGGAGGCGACACCGGCCCATATCGACCCGGCGGAGGTGCGCCACGCCATGCAGCAGGTCAGGGGAGTCGAGGGCGTCCACGACTTGCATATCTGGACGGTGACCTCTGGTCTGGTGGCCCTGAGCGGCCACGTCGAGGTGAACGACCGGCGCGACTGGCACGAGATGCTGATCGAGCTGGCCGCGCTGCTGCGCGAGCGGTTCGGCATCGCCCACGTCACGCTTCAGCCGGAGCAGCATCGCCGCTTGCCCGAACCCTTCCGCGGCTGCTCGCTCGACTCGCCCGAAGGCCAGAGCGCTTGCCTGGTCCCGCTACCTGGCGGGCTGAACCGGAATGGGGCGCGCGTCGAGCCCGGGGTGACCCAGCGCTGATCCCCTGACCCCTGCTCTGGAACCTCGTGCGAGATGTGGAGCGATACGGTAGAATGCCGCGCCAGCAGGCATCGGCGATCCGTAGTACCGTACCGATCGAGGCGCAGGGGGGAGGCCGGCGGTGGCGAAGGATCTGAAAACCACCAAGTTCGTCCTCGACGAGAGCGATGTTCCGACGCACTGGTACAACCTGGCGGCAGACCTGCCGGCGTTACCGCCGCCCCCGATCCATCCTGGCACCGGTCAGCCGGTCGGCCCCGATGACTTGGCGCCGCTGTTCCCGATGGAGCTGATCCTGCAGGAGGTGAGCCGGGATCGCTGGATCGAGATCCCGGAACCGGTGCGCGACGTCTACCGGCTGTGGCGGCCGACCCCGCTCTACCGAGCCTACCGGCTGGAGCGGGCGCTGGGGACGCCGGCCCGCATCTTCTACAAGTACGAGGGCGTCAGCCCGGCCGGCAGCCACAAGCCGAACACGGCGGTAGCGCAGGCGTACTACAACAAGCAGGCGGGCGTGAAGCGGCTCACCACTGAGACCGGCGCTGGCCAGTGGGGCAGCGCGCTGGCCATGGCCTGCGCCTTCTTCGAGCTGGAGCTGAAGGTCTATATGGTTCGCGCCAGCTACGAGCAGAAGCCCTACCGACGCATCTTGATGGAGACCTGGGGCGCTCGCTGCGTGCCCAGCCCCAGCCCGGACACCGAGGCCGGCCGGCGCGTGCTCGCCGAGCACCCGGACTCGCCCGGCAGCCTGGGCATCGCCATCAGCGAGGCGGTGGAGGATGCCGCTACCCGCGAGGATACGAAGTACTCGCTCGGCAGCGTGCTCAACCACGTGCTGCTCCACCAGACAGTGATCGGCCAGGAGGCGCAGAAGCAGTTCGAGCTGGCTGGCACCTATCCCGACGTGATCTTCGGCTGCGTCGGCGGCGGCTCCAACTTCGCCGGCCTTGCCTTCCCCTTCGTCCGCGAGAAGCTCCAGGGCAGGGACATCCGCATCGTCGCGGTCGAACCCACCGCCTGCCCCTCCCTGACGCGCGGGGCTTACACGTTCGACTTCGGCGACACCGGGCGGATGACGCCGCTCATGAAGATGCACACGCTGGGCCACACGTTCGTCCCGGCAGCGATCCACGCTGGTGGGCTGCGCTACCACGGCATGGCACCGCTGGTGAGCCTGCTCTACGAGCAGGGGATTATCGAGGCGCTGGCGTTGCCCCAGAACGCGGTCTTCGAGGGCGCGGTGCTCTTCGCTCGCGCTGAGGGCATCGTCCCAGCCCCCGAGTCGGCGCACGCGGTACGGGCGGCGATCGACGAGGCGCGCCGCTGCGCGGAGACCGGCGAGGAGAAGACGATCCTAATCGGGCTCAGCGGCCACGGGCATTTCGACCTCGGTGCCTACGAGGCCTATTTGGCAGGCCGGCTCGAGGATTACGAGCATCCAGAGGAGGAGATCCGGAAGGCGCTCGCCGCCCTGCCCCAGGTGGGGACGTAGTCTCCGCCTTCGGAGACCGCTGGATTCTGCCGGGACCGAGAGTGCCCGGGTATGACCCGGCCTCAGCCGGCGCTTCGAGATGCTGCTGGCTGTTCCCGGCGTACCTTCGGTCACCTGCGCCGAACGGGCTTCGATGGCCACTCACCGCGAGCAGGGAGAGTCGCCGGAGGCTCGCGGTAGTGCCTGTGGCGGCGTACACTGCAGGCGTACACTAAAATAGTCACGGATCGCGGGGAGGTTCGGCGAGCTCCTGGGGAGGCGCGCGATGGCCACCTCGATGCCGCGGCGACGATCGTGGCGGCTGGCCCGGCTATGGCATGCGGGGGTGCTGGCTGCCATCGTCGCGGTCGCGCTCAACGTCGTCATCTACCTGTCTGCCGATGCGCTCGGCGCGTCGTTCGTCGTGCAGCCGCCGAACCGGGAACCTTCCGAGGTGACCGCAAGTGGAGTCGTGGTCCTCACAGCGGTTCCACTGATGATCGCGACGGTCGTGTACGGGGTACTGCGCCGGTTTACCCGCCGAGCGTTCCGAGTCTTCGTCGTGCTGGCGCTGGTCGTCTTCCTGCTCCTGTTGATCCCGCCGCTGGGGGCGGCACAGGAACTCTCGACTGCCGCGGCCCTGATCCTGATGCATGTCGTCGCCACTGGGTCGATCCTGGGGGCGCTGGCGCTGTTCGAGCGCAGCACGTTCCCCGGCACGTGATTGCCCTGGGCAGACGTGCAGGGATGAGGCCGAGAGTAGCGGTCAGATGAGACGCGTGCTCATGTCCCTGGGCATTGTCGTAATCATGGGCGCCCTCGCGGCCAGCGCCCTCTTCGTGGTTCGCTCGCGCGGGGAGGAGGGGCGTGAGGTCGTTGTCCTGGCGACGACGACCAGCGTGCAGGACAGCGGGCTTCTGGACGTGCTGGTACCGCTGTTCGAGCAGCGATCCGGCTATCGCTTGAAGCCGGTCGCGGTGGGGACCGGCGCGGCGCTGGCGATGGCCGAGCGCGGTGAGGCCGACGTGGTGCTGGTGCACGCGCCGGAAGCCGAGCGCGAGTTCATGGCCCGGGGCTACGGAGCCGAGCGACTGCTCGTGATGCACAACGACTTCGTCGTCGTCGGCCCGCCCGATGACCCCGCTGGGATACGCGGGCTGAGCTCCGCCCTGGACGCGCTGCGGAAGATCGCGGCCGCGGAGGTCACCTGGGTCAGCCGAGACGACGGCTCGGGCACTGACCAGCTCGAGAAGCGGCTGTGGCGAGAGGGTGGCCTGAGCCCGAAGGAGGCACGCTGGTACATCACCTCTGGCCAGGGCATGAGCGCCACGCTCACGCTGGCCGACCAGAAGCGGGCCTACACCCTTTCAGATCGAGGCACGTTCCTCGCATACCGGGATCGGGTCGACCTCGATGTCCTGGTCCAGGGCGATCCCCTGCTGCTGAACCTCTACCATGTGATCACGGTCAACCCGGCCCGGTTCCCAGAGGGGCAGATCAACGCCGAGGGGGGCCGGGCATTCGCCCAGTTCCTGCTCTCGCCGGAGGTCCAGCAGGTGATCGCCGAGTTCGGTCGCGAGCAGTTCGGTCAGCCGCTCTTCGTCCCCGACGCGGGCAAGACCGAAGAGCAGCTCGGCCGCTAGCGGGCGCCATGGATCTCCTGTGGGATGGGTTGATCGAGGCGATTCGCCTGATTCTCCGTGCTGATCCCGAGCTACAGCAGCTCGTCTCGCGCTCCCTCATGGTGTCGCTCACTGCGACCGCGCTGGCGGCGGCCGCTGGTATCCCGGCAGGGATCGCGCTCGCCGTCGGCCGGTTCCCCGGGCGCGCGCTGCTCCAGGTGGTAGTGAGTACCGGGATGGGCTTGCCGCCAGTGCTCGTGGGGCTCGTGGTCACGCTCTTCCTGTGGCGCACTGGGCCCTTTGGGGCGCTGGGACTGCTCTATACCCCTGCGGCGATGGTCCTGGCACAGTTCCTCGTCGCTGCGCCAATCGCCGCGGGCTTCACGCGGGCTGCGCTCGGCCTGCTGGAGCCCGACCTGCTGGCCGCCCTGCGGGTCGATGGCGCCGGGCGGCTGGCGCTGGGGTGGGAGCTGGTTCGTGCTGCGCTCCCCCAAGTGCTGCTTGCCGTCGGGGCTGCCTTCGGGCGGGCCATCTCGGAGGTCGGCGCCTCGCTGATGGTGGGCGGCAACATCGCCGGGCAGACTAGAATCCTGACCACGGCTATCGTGCTGGAGACCGGTCGTGGTAACTTCGCGCTCGCGATCGCGCTGGGGCTCGTGCTGCTGGCGCTCGCGTTCGTGGTCAACGTCGCTCTCGGCTGGAGCGCTCGCGTCCCCGCCGCGGCGGGCACGTAGCCGAATCGCGCGCCTGCGCGGTTATCCCGCTTCGCGGGGAGCTCGCTTGATCGTCTGGCGTGGTCGCCATGCGGTGGAGGCAGGTGCGGCTCTCCCCGGATAGTTCCAGACCTGTGCGACGCGCTCCGGCGATGCCGCAGCCAGCTAAACGATAGGCTTCCTTCGTAGTGGGGAGCGCCATGCGGCTTGATGAGGGTTTCCGCCTGTGGATTGTCAGAGCGAGCTAGACGCGCTGCGCACGTTCTTCGAAGCGAGCCTCGAGATAGACGCGACGCTAGCGCTCATTGACGCCCTGCGAAGGAAGGACTTCGAGATCCTCAGCCACCCGCTGAGCCTCACCGCCGACGGCGAGATCGATGTGGCCGTGCCGGTGCGCGATCCGAGTGGACAAGAGACCTGGATACTCGTCGAGGCGAAGGCTCGGCTGCGCCAGTCGGACATTCGGGAGTGGGCGCGCAAGCTTCGCCAGTCCGATTTTCGAGCCCGCATCCGAGCCGCTGGCGTGCGGGAACCGATCAAGGCATACGCGTTCGGGCTCATGTTCTACCAGGATACCGACACCGCCGCGCGCGAGCACGGCATCGGGCTGTTGACGCCGTTCGGCGAAGTGGTAGAGCCGGCATAACCCTCACCGCTGCCGGGGCTTATCGGGTTCCCGCTCGCGTCAGAGCGTGATGACCTGGTCAGGCGGGTTTGCGGCCAGGGCGGCGTAGAGGTCGGGGAAGCAGCCGACGCGCACGCCCTCGGCCGTTCCAGTAGGCCAGCAGGTGGCCGGCTCCTGGCGGCCCTGACCGGTGGCCGGATCGCACCAGACCGGCTCGCCCTCGGCTAGGCCGCGCTCCAGGGCGCACATGTCGCACATCATCAGCAGGATGCCCCTCTCGGCTGCCACCTTCGCCAGCCGCTCGCCGATCGGATCGCCGCGGCGCAGCACGAAGACGTTGTCGTCGAAGAAGAACATCCCGACCACCTCGACGCCGTGCGTTCCCGCCTCGAGCTGCGGCAGGATCATCTGGCCGAGCTTGTAGCTGGCAGCGCGGGGCGTCGCGAAGACATATGCCACCTTCATCGGACGAGTCCCTCCTGAACTACGGATACCGCTACCTATCGGCCTTCACTGGCTCTCCAGAGCGCGGCGGATCGCTCACCCGCGAACCAGCAGTCGAAGGTCGGCCCGCCGCGGTGACAGCAAGGCCACGAGCGCGAAGAGCGCGCTGGCGACCAGCACGATCGTGGCACCAGACGGCACATTCAGGTAGTAACTCAGATAGAAGCCGATCAGTGCCGAGAGTGCCCCGAACGCTGCGCCCAGCAGCATCATCCGGTGGAAGCGGTCGGTCAGCAGGTAGGCCGCCGCGCTCGGTGTGACCAGCATGGCGACGACCAAGACGACCCCGACAGCCTGCACCGAAACGACGACAGTAACCGAGAGCAGTGTCAGGAGGAGGAGCTGGAGCTTTCCGCCTGGCAAGCCCGACGCCTCTGCGACTATCGGATCGAAGCTGACGAACAGGAACTCCTTGTAGAGTAGCCCGATGAGCAGAAGTACCAGTCCTCCCAGCCCCGCGATCACCAGCAGATCGCTCGGGCGTACCGAGAGGATGTCGCCGAAGACATAGCTGAAGAGGTCAACCGTGTAGGTCTTGATACCCAGGCTCATCAGCACGATGCCGAGGGCAAAGACCCCGCTGAAGAGGATGCCGATGGCGGTATCGCTGCTCAGGCCGACCCGCCGCTGGATCAGGCCGATTCCCAACCCGGCCGCTATCGCTGCCACCAGCGCGCCGAGGTAGAACACAACGCCGGCCAGAAAAGCCACGACGATGCCGGTGAAGGCGATGTGGGCCAGAGCGTCCCCGATGAACGCGAATCCCTTCAGGACGACGTAGGTGCCAATGACCGCGCAGATGATGCCGATCAACATCGCGGCCACCAGCCCGCGCAGCAGGAACCCGTAACGTAGAGGCTCGAGTAGGAGATCAAGGAGCATGTGAGCCATTCTCCGGAGTCTCGACCACGATCACCCGGTCGCCGTAGCGCAGGAGCAGCAGGTGGGAATCGAAAGTGCGGTTCAGCAGTTCTTGGGTGAAGATGCGCTCCGGCGAGCCGAATCCGATCATCCGACGGTTGAGGAGAAGCACCTGGCTAAAGCGTTGGGCGACACAGCTCAGGTCGTGCGAGGCCACCAGTGCCGTGCGCCCCTCGGAGCAGAGCTGCTCCAGGAGCTCGAAGATGAAATGCTGCGTCGGAGCATCGACGCCGCTGACCGGCTCGTCGAGCAGGAGGATGCTGGGTTCCTGGGCCAGTGCGCGGGCCAGGAAGACGCGCTGCCGCTGCCCACCGGAGAGCGCGCCGATCGGCTTGTGGCGGTAGTCCTGCATGCGCACCTGCTCGAGCGCGTGCTCCACGAGCTCGCGGTCGCGCGCGCCCGGACGGCGCAGGAACCCCAGCTGCGGATACCGGCCCATCATCACCACGTCCCACACGGTCACTGGGAAGGCCCAATCAACCATGTCTGTCTGGGGTACGTAGGTCATGTCCGGGTTCGGCCGCGCGGGCACGCCGCCGATGAGCACGTTGCCGCGCCAGGGCTTGAGCAGCCCGATAATCGCGCGGAATAGCGTCGACTTGCCGCCGCCGTTGGGGCCGATCACCCCCACCAGCGCGCCGCGCGGTACCGCGAAGCTGATCTCCTCCAGCACGGGCTGGCGGTGGTAGCCGGTCGTCAGCCGGTCGACCACGATGACCGGCTCGCTGGTCGTGACCGCTGATGGCTGGAGTTCCGTTCGTACCTGCATCTAGCCCAGCCCCTCGACGATATGCGCGATGTTGCGCCGCATCATGCCGATGTAATCCTCGCTGGCCGGCGGAGTATCACTATACAGCTCCAGCACTTCGACGCCCGCCTCGCGCGCGAGGGTCTCCGCCAGCTTCGGGTTGAACTGCGGCTCGGTGAAAATGGCCGGCACACCATGGCGCTGGATCAGATCGACCAGTTGAGCGAGCTCCTGAGGCGAGGGTTCCCGTCCCGGGCTGAGGACGATCACCCCCGCCATCTCCAGGCCGTAGTGCTCGGCGAAGTAGGGGAAGGCATCGTGGAACGTGACCAGTTTGCGGCGCTCGGGCGGGATCTGCTCCACCTGCCCTTTGGCCCAGGCGTCGAACTCTTGGATCTCGGCGATGTAGCGCTCGGCGTTCGCCCGGTAGGTCGCCGCGCCGTCCGGATCGATCTCCTCGAGGCTCTGCGCGATCCGGCGCACGTACTCGACCGCGTAGTCGGGATCGAGCCAGAGATGGGGGTTACCGCCCTCGTGCTCGTGGGCATGTTCGCCTTCCGGCGTGCTCTCACCAGACGTGGTCTCTGGCGTGCCCTGAGTGTGCTCATGGCTCGGCTCGGCCATGGGGGTCGCCTCGGCGTGCTCGTGGCCGTGTTCCTCCTGGATCGCCTCGAGGCCCTCGGCCAGCTCGACCACCGGCGCCCCGGAGCGGGCCGACGCGATCAGGTCGCTGAGCCATTCCTCCAGCCCGAGCCCGTTGACGAAGATCACCTTAGCGTCGGCGAGCGCCTGCGCATCGCGGGGTGTTGGCTGGTAGGTGTGGGGATCGGTACC
>Ga0073929_1002450_pt1 | contig 11882 bp, 10 predicted proteins | sample DewCreD2012metaG_3_FD_76966 | JGI IMG/M metagenome (GOLD analysis project Ga0073929, IMG submission 76966) | Hot spring sediment bacterial and archeal communities from British Columbia, Canada, to study Microbial Dark Matter (Phase II) - Dewar... ... | reverse complement strand
TACACTCGCTACCTTGAACGACATCCCGACAAGATGCCGAGCGAGTTGAAGGCTTGCTTCATTGACGAAAATGGCGTCAAGGCTTACTACAGCGATTACGAACTGACCGAAGAGGGACTGAGGAGGCTGGAAGAAGCGCGAAAGGATATTGAGGCTGGGAGGATTTACACATGGGACGAAATCAAGCGGGAATTGGCAAGCAAGGGAAAGTTTACGAGGTCATCTTCACGAACCGTGCGCGCAAAGACCTCAAAAGCATCCCGCAAAAAGACCGCCAAGATGTCTTGAGCAAAATTCAATGGTTGGCAGAGAACGCCGACTCAATAAAGCACGAAAAGATGACTGGTCACCCAGAGTATAGCCTGCATGTGGGTCAATTTCGCATCCTTTACTTGCTTGACCGCGAAAGGCATCGCATCACAATCCAATTCATCGGAAAACATGACGAAGTCTATCGTCGTCTTGCACGCCGTTAAAAATCCAACGCCAAGGAGGGATTGTTTCTGATGGCGGAGAAAGTGCTTCTGTCGCCGAGGGAGTTGCCGCGTCAATGGTATAACATTCTGGCTGACTTGCCCAAACCCTTGCCGCCAGTTATTCACCCAGCAACGAAGCAACCTGTGTCGCCTGAAGATTTGCTGCCGATTTTCCCTGAACCGCTCATTGAGCAAGAAGTTTCGCCGCAACGATGGATTGACATCCCTGAAGAGGTGCTTGACATTTACGCTTTATGGCGACCGACACCGTTGCAGCGGGCAAAGCGGTTGGAGCAATACTTGGGCACACCTGCCCAAATCTGGTTTAAAAACGAAAGCCTCTCACCTGCTGGCAGCCATAAACCCAACACTGCTGTCGCTCAGGCTTACTACAACAAGATCGCGGGCGTCAAGCGCCTGACGACAGAAACAGGAGCGGGGCAATGGGGAAGCGCTCTCGCTTTCGCTACCTGCCTGTTTGGGCTTCAATGCACCGTCTACATGGTCAAGGTCAGTTACCAACAAAAGCCTTATCGGCGCGTTTTGATGGAAACATGGGGCGCTGAAGTTTTCCCAAGTCCCACAGACCGAACAAACGCTGGGCGAAAAATTCTTGCTGAAAATCCAGACTCGCCCGGCAGTCTGGGCATTGCCATCAGTGAAGCCGTTGAAGACGCTGTGAACCATGACGACACGAAATATTCGCTGGGAAGTGTCCTCAACCATGTCCTTTTGCACCAAACCATCATTGGGCTGGAAGCAAAAAGGCAGTTTGAGCAACTGGGCATCTATCCCGATATCCTCATCGGCTGCGTCGGCGGCGGAAGCAACTTTTCTGGGTTCACTTTTCCTTTTATCGCCGACAAATTGGCGGGTGACAAGCCGAACTTGCGTGTTATCGCCGTTGAACCGAAGGCGGCACCGAGCCTGACTGAGGGTGTTTACACCTACGATTTCGGCGACACTGCGGGCATGACGCCGCTCTTGAAGATGCACACCCTCGGTCACACTTTTGTCCCGCCGAAAATCCACGCAGGTGGTTTGCGTTACCATGGGATGGCACCGCTGGTCAGTTTGCTTTACGATGCGGGAATCATTGAAGCGATCGCCTATCCGCAACTGACCGTCTTTGAAGCGGCATTGCTTTTCGCCCGTGTGGAAGGGTTAGTGCCCGCACCTGAAGCCGCTCACGCCATCCGCGCCGCCATTGACGAAGCCCTTAAGTGCAAAGAGACAGGCGAAGCGAAAGTCATTGCCTTTAACTATTGCGGTCACGGCTACTTAGACTTACAAGCCTACGACGACTACTTGCAGGGCAAATTAGAGGACGCCATCTACGACCCAGAGCAGGTCAAACAGGCACTGGAACGGTTACCTATGCAATTGCTTGACAGGCACAAGGGAGATTGACTAACAAAAGGTGAGGGCGAAGCATGGAGCGGCTGTTCGTTCTGCCGACCAATGAAGTTTCGTTTGCGGAAATTGCTGATGTCCTTGGGTGGGTGACTGACGGTTTAAGCCGCCAAGTCACCTTCAAACTCTTTGACGATGTTAGCATGGTCTATGAGTTGCAATTGGCTAAGATGGAATTCAGCCGCTTTCACGACGATTTGGAAACTTTCCGCAAGCGCACCGCCTACTTTGAGGAAGTCGCTGGCGAAAAAAGTTGGCACTTTTTCCTCTCTGCCGTTGAGGGCAAAGGTCAAATTGGGCGAAGCAACCAGTATCTGACCCACTGGTTCTACCCTTACAAAGGCAAGTTTCACGGGCAAATGGTCAAGGCGTTGTTGAATTTCATGGGGGTTAAGGAAACGGACACCGCACTTGATCCCTTTGTGGGTTCTGGGACGACTTTGGTTGAATGCGCCACTTTGAATGTTCCCAGCGTAGGTTTGGCAATCAACCCTGCCCTTTGTTTTGTCTCGCTCGTTAAAGTTCAAGCCCTTGCCATTGACTTTCCAGCCTTTCGGCGAGCAATTCATCGCTTGCCCTTGCCCAAGGTGTTTGAGCGCTTCGTAAAGCAACTTGAGCAACCGACGCCGCTTCAATTGCCTCCTGTTCCCTTTGATGGCAAGCAACTTGCCTGTGCAATTTGGGAACAACTTTTCCCAGACCTGCTTGCGGACTTGCCAATTGAGTGGCGAAACATTTTGCTGCTCATCTTCCTCCATGCCCTTTCTGACTTCACCTACCTTCAAGGCACTGGCAAAGCAAAACCTTTGGAGGGTTTTTGGCAGGAAAACCTGACCGAATACATGAAGACCCTTGAGGGTGTTTGGCGCGTTCGTGAGATGCTGGAAATGCCCGTTGCTGAAGCCCATGTCATTTGTGGCGATGCCTTGTCCCTGCCGTTACCTGACCAAAGTATCGGCGGGATTGTCACTTCGCCGCCATACAGCATCGCTTTGGACTATGTGAAAAACGACGAGCACTTGCTAACCTATCTCGGTTTGCCGACGGACACTTTGCGACAAAGGATGGTCGGTTTGAAAGGACACGGCAAACAGCGCCTCTTCATGTATGACCGAGACATGCGTCAATCCCTCGCCGAAATGGCGAGGGTGCTCAAGCCCAACGCTTGGGCAGCCGTCGTTTTGGGCGATGTCGTTGTCGGCGACCAACGGACAGATTTCTGTCAGCGGTTGCTGCAGTGGGCTCCAGAATTCGGCTTTGACCGAGCCGTTGCGCTGCGCCGTCCCATCTTGGGCGGTTATGCCCGATTGAGGCTTGAATACATCCTGCTTCTGAATAAACACGAAATGCCTCCACAATGAGGGGGAGATATGCGCTAAAATAATGGTTGATCACAGATGGGTACCGGAAAAATTGTCAATGGCTGAGGTGGGTGAAGGAAGAATGCAACTATTTAGCGTAACCAACCACCCGACAAAGGAGCAATTTTCTGCCAGAGAGGAATTGGAGAAGCGTTATCGCAGCCTGATGAAGGAGGCGCTGCATTGGTCGCCATTGGTTTCCTACATGGGTAACAAGCAAGTTCCTCTCCTTCGCCTTTATCGCTTTAAAGAAGCCTTCAGTCTTACCTTAGCGTTAGAGCTAGTCCAGCGATTTCGCTTGACGACTGACGATTTGCTCTTAGACCCTTTTTGCGGGATGGGCACGACGCTGTTTGCGGGAATGATAAAAGGCGTGCCATCTATTGGGATAGACAGGTTGCCCGTTGCTGCCTTTATTGCACAAACCATCCCAAAATTCTTTCAACTTCGCCAAGGGAGTCTTCTTGAGGCTTTCCATGCGTTAAAAGCGAAAGTCCAAACTTTAGAACCAGCGCCCATCGCAGATGATGTGCCTGTCATGAAAATTGCCTTTGAACATGAAACCTTGATGGCGCTGCGCCGTTGGAAGACGGCTCTCCAATTGTTGGAATCACCCCTGCAAGAGGTTCTCCAATTTTTGCTCATGAGTATCTTAGAGCCGTGCAGTTTTATGTCCAATGACGGACAATTCCTGCGCTGGAAGCGCAACAAACAACCATTACTGCCAGAAGTAGCGCTGGAACGAAAGGTGATAGAGGCGGAACATGACCTTCTTCGTGCCCGCCAATTGTTCGGCGAACCGAAGCGGGATGCTATCCCTCAAGTCTTTACCGGCGATGCCCGCAAGTTAGCAGAGGTGTCTTTAAAGCGTCCCCCTTCTGCCGTGATCACCTCTCCACCTTATCCCAACCGCTATGACTACACCCGCAGTTATTCGCTGGAATTGTGCTTCTTCTTCGTGAGCAGCTTTGAGGAACTAAAATCGGTTCGCTTCTCCTTATTGCGGTCGCATATAGAGAGCAAAACTAACGATCACGATCAGCCACGGCACCCTGCCGTCGCAGAAGTATTGCAGGCACTACAGCGGAAACCTTTAAATAATCCCCGCATCCCTATGATGTTGTTGGCTTACTTTGTGGACATGGAACAGGTTATTCGTAGCCTCGCTGAAGTTTGTGCGAGCGGTGCATCGGTGGCAATGGTGGTGGACAATGTTCGCTTTGAGGGAGAGATGGTGCCAACAGATTTAATTCTTTGCGACATAGCAACCAGATACGGCTTTGAGACGGAAGGAATTATTGTTGCCCGCTATAAGGGCAACAGTTCTCAACAGATGAGGCGCTACGGCCGCTTGCCCGTACGGGAGAGTGTTCTCCTTTGGCGATTAAGAAGGTGAGAGGAATGAAACGACGTCGTAAGGCAATTAAGATGGCAAGACAAAAGCGAAAGCAAGAGGCATGGTATCTGGATCAATTGGCAAAGAGTCGAATTTTTCATAAAATGCTTCACGAATGGGGTTTGATGGCTTTGGCAAAAGAAATTGAGGAACTGCGAGGAGAGAATTACGACTGGAGCGATCGGAGAGACTTGGGTATCAAAGAGCAGGCATGGAACAAAGTTATCCATCATGGTATCAAACCTGTGAAGGTTTTCGCTCACCCCAAGGTTTTACAGGAAAACCCAAGACGAGTGGCTTACTACCGCATGTTGGCAATGGTCTCCCAAAAGTCCATGAGTAATATCGGCTTGTCCGTTGAAGCATGGGAAAGAGGTTCTCACACTAAGATGGATGACGACCAAGCCCTCCGCTTAGCACAACATCTCAACGAAATCATCAGCGAATTGATTTGTGAAGACCGTGAGGTTGACGAGAGGGAGTTAGACCTTTGGCGGGGTATGACGGCAGGCACTCAAGCACAAGGCGCATGGCAGAACATTAAAGGCAAGAGAGCAGAGAAACAAGTTTATGGCTTGATCACCTCGGCATTGGACAGATTGGGAGCAAAGAAGGAAAAAGATGGGCAATTTCGGCTTGCGGATGGGCGGCTTGTCATTTTCGGAAAAGACCCTGATGTGGTAGTTCGTCTCAGAGATAAAATCTTAGCAGCGGTAGAGATAAAGGGAGGTATTGACCCTGCTGGTGTCCTTGAGAGATTGGGTGCAGCCTTGAAGACTTTGGAACGTATTCAACGAGAACATCCGGAGGCTGCATTAATCCTTGTGGCACCTTCCACAGCGATGACGACTACCTTTCGGTCTGAATTAGAGCAGCGGTCTCACATATATTTCTTTGCTCTTGAAGACTTGATGACGGATGAGAAAAAGGCGCAGGAGTTTCTAAGTGTGATGGGAATTACTTTTCACCCCGATGCTTGATGGAGGTGTCTTTATGCGATTGGCGAAAAGGGTTCAGAGAATTAAGCCGTCGCCGACAATCGCTGCGGCGGCAAAGGCACGGGCGCTGAAGGCGCAAGGGATTGACCTTTGCGACTTGACCGTCGGAGAGCCCGATTTGGACACACCCGATTTCATCAAGGAAGCCGCCGTCCAAGCGCTGCGGGAAGGCATGACGAAATACACCGATGCTCGCGGGACGGAGGCGTTGCGGAAAGCCATCTGTCAAAAACTGGAACGCGACAACGGTCTGCATTACACACCTGACCAAATCGTCGCTTCCTGCGGCGCCAAACATGCCCTTTTCAACGCCTTCCAAGCCCTCGTTGATTCGGGCGACCAAGTGCTCATTATCGCACCCTACTGGGTCAGTTATCCCGACATGGTGCTCCTTTGCGATGGTGAACCTGTCATCATCCCGACGACAGAAGAGACAGGCTTTAAGCCAACACCAAAGCAAATCGCTGATGCCATCACTGACCGCACCCGCATCTTGCTCATCAATTCGCCTTGCAACCCGACGGGAGCCGTTTGGGAGCGGGAATTGATGGAGGAGATTGCCGCCATCGTCCTGCGCCACGACGACTTGTTCATCGTTTCAGACGAAATTTACGAATGCCTCGTTTACGATGGGCGGGCGCATGTCAGTATCGCCAGTTTGAACGAGCGAATTAAAGAGCGGACGATCGTCGTCAACGGATTGTCCAAAACTTTCGCCATGACGGGATGGCGTTTGGGTTACGCTGCGGCGCCGAAGCCCATCGCTGAGGCGATGGCGAAAGTGCAAAGCCAAAGCACGACCAACCCGACGAGTTTCGTGCAGGCAGCGGCAATCAAGGCATTGTCCGAACCTGGCGATTTCCCGCAACGGATGCGGGAACTTTACGACCGACGACGCCATTGGCTCGTTGAAGCCCTTAACGCCATTGACGGGGTGCGATGTCGGATGCCTGAAGGGGCATTTTATGCTTTCGCCGACTTTCGCAACGCCATCGCTCAAAAAGGTTTCGCCGATGACTACGAACTTTGCGACTTCCTGCTTGAAAAAGCCCATGTCGCCACCGTCGCCGGTTCGGCATTCGGGGCACCGGGTTACTTGCGCCTTTCCTTCGCCACCTCTGAAAGCACGCTGCAAGAGGCAGCCCGACGCATCCAAAAAGCGTTGACGTCGTGATTGCCATCACTGTCGCAAGTCTATCCACAACGCCACGATAGCCTCTTCGCCGGGATAGGCGTCGTCAAAAGTCAAGATGCCTTGTGCGCCACCTTTGAAGGTAGCGCGAAGTTGCTGGGTCAGGCAAACGCCCATTAGCCACCATCGCCCTTGCAGTTGAACCTTCCGAAACGCCCAAATGCCGTCGCCGATGAATTCGCTTTCATCCAAGCGAAAGCCAAAGGGACTGAACCAACCGCCCCAATCGTAACCGGCTAAGCGGTCGTCAGGGAGCGTTTCCCAACCTGTTGCCGTTCGGCTTCGGATTTTCGCTTTTGCCAATTTCTCGTCCAATTCCCACAGCCCGACGACGCAAATGAGGTCGGCGGGCAATTTTCTGCGGTCAATCCAATAGCAAAAGCGTTTCCTTCCGTCGGGCAAAACGGTTCGGCGCCAGCCGACCCAAGCGGGCGGACGCAACGGTCGTAAATCGCTCTCCTTTGGAGCAAGCAGCATGGGATGGTAAGGCAACCGATAAAGGGCACCCGAACGAAATTCACCATCGGCGAGATTAGGGGGCAATTCAGGCACACCCCAATTTTCAGGCGCACTTTTGTCGGTTGGCGTCGGCAGACTTTGAAGCAGTTGCCATTGCTCGCGGTTGTGTTGGATGGCTTCCTTGCGGCTCATGAGATTTGCCCAAGGCAGACCCATCCCGAAACTGTGCTCGTAGAAGACCAACAAACGCCGAAGGAGGTCAAGGTCAATCGGTTGGCGGGTTTGCGCCACTTGTTCGGCGAATCTGGCTCGTCGCATCGCCGTCGGGATGGCGGGTCGGACGAAACTTTCCCATTGCCCGCCAAACCCGCCGCAATAGACGGGCAACTGATTCCCGTAGCGTCCCTCTATGTGCTCAAAGAAGACGCGGGGTGTCGCCAACACAAGACGGGGCGTCTCGTGATGTTCGTTCCACATCCGCACAAAACGAGGGAGTTTGCTCGCCGCCGTCGCATCCCAATTGTCAAACGCATGGAGCACCAAGATGGCGTCGTAAGGGTAATGGCGCTCGCGGTAGCGCCGCAAGGTTTCGGCGATGCCTCGCTCCATCACTTGCATCGGGTCAAGGTCGCGAAACTTTTGCGGGTTGAAGAGGCGGGCGGAGTCAGGGTCAATGCCCAAATCATGGAAGGCTTCGGTGTAACTGCGGTCAGAAATCCAAGTCAGCACTCGCTCACCTGTCGGTGCTTCCCACCAAAAGGGCAGGTTGGCAATTTGATGGGGTAAGGGCGGGGAAAATCGCAAGTTCGCGCCGATGACGAGATAGCGGATTCCATTGCGGGCTAAAAAGTGGGGCAAGTCAATGGGATGACCGGGCACATCGTTAAGGATTGCTGTCGTCATCGGGATTTGATGCTCGTCCGCCCATTGACGAGGCAAGCGAAAGAGCCAATCCAACAGGAGAGCGCTCATGGCGCTGCTGTGAGGGTTGGCGTAAGCAGCGCCCAGTTCAAAACGACCGCCTCGGAGCATTCGCAGTAGCCGTTGCCGTTGCGCTTTAGGCGGGTTCGTTTCCAGCCAGCGTTCCAATTGCCAAAAAGTTTCCACCGTCCAGACGAAATTTGGGTCGGCATCGGCGAAAGCGAGGGCTTGGTCAATGGCGTGGCGCGTCCTTTCGGCGACTTGCGACGGCGGGGCAGTGAAGCCGATGTCAAGGTGGCTCATAGGGGCGATGTAAATGGTGCGGATAGGTGACGGTTCAAAGTTCCCGTGCAAAAAAGGGAGCATCAAAAGTGTCGTCAGCACTTTTGCATCACCGCCAGGCAAGAAGTTGACGAAGCGGTTTCAATTGCGCCCAGACAATTTTTGCAGCGCTACGACCCTTGTTACGCACCCGAACAGGTTGGGCGGCGGCGGGGACGACGAAAGTTTCGGCGAAATGGATTCGGCAGCGGAAGCCGTCAGCCGTTTCCACGAGAAGGCTTTCGCCTTCCACCAAGTTGCCCACGAGGCAGGAAGGAGCGAGGGGCAAAGACGCTTCCGTCGTGATGGTGAGGCGAAAGACTTCGTAAAAGTGCTCAGGGTGAGTCGGCAAATGCTCCAACCGCCATCCGTCCCCCGATGGCACGATGATGGGGCGACAAATCAATTCCTGCCAAACCCACTTGCCCCGCCGTTGGGCGACGAGGTTGGTGAAGGCATGGTTTAAGTGCAGCGGACGAAAGCCACCGTCCAAGTCGGGACGCAGCCAGTCGTAAAGTTTGAAGGTGTAAAGGTAAGGCGTGGCGCTGATTTCCAGCACCAAGTTGCCTTTGCCAGCGGCGTGGATAGTGCCACTGGGGATGAGGAAGAAGGCGTGTTTGTGGGAGGGGAAGCGTTGGACATAGCGGTCAATGGCAACGGGTTCACCGAAGCGGCTGCTGCGCTCCAGCGCCGCCCGAAATTCGGAAAGGTCGGCATCGGCTTGGAAGCCGAGATAGACGAAGGCATCAGGGCAGCAATCCACGATGTAGTAGGCTTCGTCCTGCGTCCAAAGTTCGCCAAATTGCTGTCGGGCGTAATTTAGGCGGGGATGGCACTGAATGGACAAATTGCCGCCGTCAAAGGTGTCCAAGTAGTCAAAGCGGAGGGGGAAGTAACTGCCAGACACTTCCGCGCCATCGCCCAAGATGTCCCCCGCAGAAGCGAACATCAGCCAGTCCATAGAAAATTCCGACAGCACGCCGTCGCTTTCCAGCAGGACACCGTTTTCGGGGGCGATGAGTTCGTAAGACCAAGCGTAGTTAGGGGCATCAAAGGCGGGCGGAAGGAGGTGCCGCTTCATCCATTGACCGCCCCAAGGTCCTGGCAGAAACCAAGGGCGGGGGCGAAAGATGGAACGACTCAGCGCCTTCAAAGCAGTTCGCCAATCTTTTCCGTTGATGAACACGGGCGTGTCAGGGCGTTGGGCGTCCACAAAGAGGGCAATGTGGGGCAGCAGGGAATTTTTGTGGCGGCGCAAAGCGACCCATTCTACGAAGTAGAGGCGCTTGTAAGTCGCCCGAAAAGGCAGGGGGCGCTCCGCACCCAAAGGGATGACCTGTCCCGATCGCGCCCGCGCTTGCACCTCGTTTTTGGGAATTTCCACCCAGACGATGACGCCCTCCTGCGACGCGAAGGCTGCCCCACAGCCGTAAACGATGGTGAGGTCAGCGGAAGGGTCGGGTCGGAAGGTCGTCCATTTGGCTGGGTCAAAGAAGTCGCCCAACTGCCCGTCAAAGAGGCGCCCGAACACGGGGTCATCGTTGCCGATGAAAGGTGCCAACATCCGTTCTATCTCCGCTGAAGGGCGCAAGGCTACCTGAGTGGGGAGCCATCGGACATCAAGCCTTAGTTGCCGCAAAGCAGCGTCCAACCGCTGGCGCATCTCCTCCCAAAACACACCGACTTCGCCGTCCATCAAGATGAACCGATGGGACGCCAACGCCTCTGCCAACGCTTCAAATCCGACCCGCAATTTTCCCGAACCTAACGAGAAAGCAGGATAAGGGTCGTAACGCTCCCGTTCTGTCGGTGGCTTGTAAAGCGGTAGTAAGGGCTCGTAACCCCAACGCCAAGTTTCTGTCACGGCATCTCCAACCCTTTCGCTTGGGCGGATTGGCGCATCGTCGCGACCAACTGGGGCGTGACGACAACGCCCAAAAGTTCTAACGCCAGCAAGGCAGCCCCCAAAACGGGCGGCAAAATCGGCGGCACCAACTGGCAAGTCGGCAAGCGGCGCCGCAACGCCGCCCGAAAGTGCTGCTGAAAGACGGGCGATTGGGCGATGCCACCCGTGTAAGTCAGCCGAAAAGAGCCAGGCAAAAAGTTCAACTGCTTGGCGACCGTTTTGACCATCAGCAAAAGTTCTTCAATGCCCCGCTGCAAAATTGCCTCCGCCACCCGATCGCCTTGGGCGGCGATGTCCAGCACCTTCGGTCCGAGGGCAGCGATGGCAGCACGGCTCATCCCCTCGTAGTAAAGGCGGCGCATCAACTCGTTGATGTCCTCCAAGCCCAGCGACTCCATGACCAGGGGCAAAAGGCGCGTTTGCAGACCGCGCCCATCGGCAGCCCGCACTGCTGCCACCATCGCTTGCAAACCCAAGTAATAGCCGCTCCCGTAATCGTCCAACAAATGCCCCCATCCCCCTGCCCGCCAAGAGCGCCCATCGGCGGTTCGCCCGTAGCACGACGACCCCGTGCCAACAATCAGGGCGATGCCCGGTTGCCCTGCCAAGCCACTCAAAGCGGGCTTGATTGTGGGCGAAGTGGAAATCGCCCAACTGCACCATCGGATTGATCGGGCAAGCGACGGTAACGCCGAACTCTTCGTTGCTCAAATCCAACCAACGCTGGACGGTGAAGTAATCTCGGCAGCAACCGGGCAATTGGTCAACTTCGGGCTGCATGGCACAACCGCCGATGTCCAGTCGGGCGATGGCGTTGGGGATGGCGAAAGGGAAAGCGAGGTAAGTCCCTTCGGGATGCGTCGTCATCCCCATCAGCCACTCCGCTTCCACTTCCAGATGCGGCGAATGGAAAGGCAACCGAACCCGCACCGTCGCCGGCGAAGCCAACCCTGGCACTTCCAACACTTGCGTCACTTCTATGCCGATGGGTGTTTGGACGACCCGATGGGAAAGGCACCTTTGGGATGACCATCGGTCGGCTCGCCAGTCAGGCTTAAAGCCGCGTTGATAGACGAAAGCGCCAAAGCGCGTCTCGCAAAGCAAATGGCGAGCCCAAGGGTGTTGCAAATCGGCGACGCGCTCGTAGACGACGCCGGCAAATCGCCAACCTGCTTTTTCGTCCACCAACTCCCGCTTCAGCCGTTTATCTCGCCACGAAACGATGCCGCCTTGGGTGCGGTCAAAGGTCAGGCAGTGCCAATCCGTCTCCACAACTTCGTCGTCGCTCACGGGCAACTCCTCTTCGGGTCGCTCCAAAAGTTGGGAACGGACGATGACGCAGTAGCCTATCGGCGGCACTTCTGTCGGCGGCAGCCACCATCGGCGCGTCCCGACGAACTCACGGTCTTGACTGTGGCGCGAGGCGGTGGGGTCATCGG
>Ga0073929_1002419_pt1 | contig 12025 bp, 10 predicted proteins | sample DewCreD2012metaG_3_FD_76966 | JGI IMG/M metagenome (GOLD analysis project Ga0073929, IMG submission 76966) | Hot spring sediment bacterial and archeal communities from British Columbia, Canada, to study Microbial Dark Matter (Phase II) - Dewar... ... | reverse complement strand
TCACCCTCTTGTCCAGGGTCTCCTCCATCTCCAGGAGGGCGGCTACCCAGTCCAAGGCTTCCCGGAAGGCCCGGCCCTTTAGCCCGTAGAAGCCGGCGAAGAACTCCAGCACCTCCCTCCCCGTGAGCCGCTCGTAGACCCGCATGCCCCCGTTAACCAGGCCGAGGTTCCGCCGCACCTCCATGGGCTCCCGGACCACGTCAAACCCCGCCACCTGGGCCCTTCCGGCGCTCGGCCTCACCAGGGTGGAGAGCATGCGCAAGGTGGTGGTCTTCCCCGCCCCGTTGGGACCGAGGAGGGCGTAGACCTCCCCAGGCTCCACCCGGAGGGTAAGGCCCTCCACAGCCCACCCGTGGCGGTAACGCTTGGACAGGCCTTCCGCTCGGACCATGAGGGGATTATAGCACGATAATATCATTTTGCAAGCGACCCCTCGGGCTTCCCCGGAGCGCCATAATGGGGGGGTGAAGGCCATGACCTTCTGGGTCAAGCCTCAAAGCTCCCTCGAGGCCCTGCCCGAGGCCAGGGACCTGGTGCAGGACCTCCTGGAGCTTTTCTACGAGTACTTCCCCGAATACGAGGGGTGCCTGGGCTTCTCCCAGTCCCCCCGTAGGCCCCGTTACCTCTTCCTCTACATGGAGGGACCCTGCGGCGGGCTTCTGCCCAGCGCCACCCAGTTTTTGAAAGAACTTTTAGAAACCGCCTTTCCTCACGCGGAGGTTCGGGTCTACGGCAAGCCCTGGCCCTAGCGGCGCTTCTTCACGAGCCACTCCTCCTCCTTGACCCCTTCCCTGGCGTTCACCACCCGGGCCAGGACGAAGAGGAGGTCGGAGAGCCGGTTCAGGTAGCGGATGGCCTCGGGGTTCACCGGTTCCTCCCGGCTTAGGGCCACCACCTTCCGCTCCGCCCGGCGCACCACGGTGCGGGCGAGGTGGAGGGCGGCCGCCGCCGGGTGCCCCCCGGGGAGGACGAAGCCCCGGAAGGGGGGGCTTTCCTCCTGGTAGCGGTCAATGGCCTTCTCCAGGCCCTCCACGTCCTCGGCGTCCATGCGGGCGATGTTCTTCTCGTAGGGGCTTCCCATGCGGGTGGCTAGGTCCGCCCCTAGGTCAAAGAGGGCGTTCTGGATGCGCTCCAGGAGGTCCTGAAGGTCCAGGTGCTCCTGGGGCAGGAGGCTTCGGGCGAGGCCGAGGGCGCTGTTGGCCTCGTCCACGGTGCCGTAGGCCTCCACCCTGGGGTGGGCCTTCACCACCCGCTCGGCCCCGTAGAGGCCCGTCTCCCCGGTGTCCCCGGTCTTGGTGTAGATCTTCATAGCCCCATTGTAAGGAAAAGGAAACCCCCGGGATGCCCCGGGGATTTTGGCGGGCCCGAGAGGATTCGAACCCCTGACCTGCTGATCCGTAGTCAGCCGCTCTATCCAACTGAGCTACGGGCCCAAGCCAAGCTCAAGCATACCACGCCCCAAGGGGACTTGTCAATAATGGAAGGGTGCGGGAACGGCGCCTGGAAGCTCTTTTGCTTCAGGCCCTGGCGCGGGAACGTACCCTGGAGGAACTCCACGCTGCTCTCAGGCCCCTCCACCCGGGCCTCACCAAGGCCCGCCTCTTCGCCCTTCTGGTACGGCTCAGGCGGGAGGGGCGGGTGGCCTTTGAGGGGGGGCGCTTCCGGCTAGCGGGGGAAGAGCTGTCTCCGGACCCCTAGCCCGTCCGAGAGCTGGACCTCAAAGGCCCCCCCGGGGGGGAGGTTCTGGAGGGCGAGGCGGGCCTCCCCGCCCGTGTGCCACAGGCCCAAGGCGGTGCGGGTCCCGTCCCCGGCCACGTGGAACACCGAGAGGAAGGGATCGCCCTGCCAGCGGACCACTAGGGAAAGGCCCTCTTCCCGAAGCTCCACCCGAGGCTCGGCCTGGGGCCTTGGACCCTGAACCCGCTCCTTAAGCAGGGCGCCGTCCCGGAGGAGGGCGATCCGGCGGAACGGGGCCACCGGGGCCAGGGCCTGGAAGTGCAGGGTGCCCTCGGAGTCCTCCAGGAGGTAGACGGGAAGCGAAAGGCCGTCCACCTCGAGGCGGTAAGGGGAGGCCCTTCCTTCGGGGGCCGCCCTCAGCCAGAGGGGCGGGTTGAAGACCACCTCATCCCCCCGGATAGAGAAGGCCCTCTTCTGGGAGGGACTGGGGTCTGGGAGGGTTGTTCTCCAGGAAGCTTTGGGCCCCTTGGTAGCTGTAGTCGGAGACCCACAGAGGAGCGCAGTAGCCCATGAGGTCGTAGTACAGGCCCGGGTCTTTCAGGGCGCCGCTGGCCAGGTCGTAGCCCCAGGTGCGGATTTTCCCGTCCGCGTAGGGGTAATTGGGGTCTCCGCTGGTGCCGCAGGGGGCGTGTTCCCGGCCGAAGTTGTGCCCGAGCTCGTGGGCCATCACCGCCGGAGCGCTTTGGGAGTAGTCCCAACCCGCCGCCACGGGGTAGCCGATGTAGCCGATCCCGGCGATGCCGGAGGTGTAGCCCACCTTTACGAACCCGTAAGTAGCGCCCGCTCCCGTCCACCTGGCGCAAGGCTCGGAGCTCGTCCAAGAGCCGGCTCCAGGCGTTGGCGTCCTGGCCGGAGAGGGTGCCGGAGAAGGTATAGGGGGCCCGGGTGGTGTAGGGGGTTTCCTTTAAGGGCCAGACGCGCCAGAGGGTCTGGCTGAAACCGGGTACGGACGCCGTCTGCCCCTGGTGCACCACGGGGACCACGGTAAGAAACAGGGCGGTTCCCGGGCCCACGGAGGGGTTCAGGGTGAGGGCGTTATCGCTTTCGTCGGTCTCCACCACCTGGTTGTTGGGGTCGGCTCGGGGTTCCACCCGAAGCCCGAGGGCCACCCAGGCCTCGGGCAGGGTGGCGTTGCAGGTGGTGGCGAGGTTGCCCTCTTCGGTGGCGAGGGGGATGGGGTTGGGGCAGGTGAAGGTCAGGTTGCCCTGGAAGGCGTTTCCCAAGTAGACCGCGCCCGAGAGCGCCTGCGTGAGGGGGATGGGGTTGGGCGTCGCCACCAGGTGGACCCGCAGGAGGGCGGGTTTGCCCGCCACCAGACGCAGGTTTTCCTTCAGGACGGTCTGCCCCCACGCGGCCTTGACCAGGCGGAGGTTTTGGGGGGAGGCGGTCAGGGGGGCTTCCCGCACGAGACCCCCACCGGAGCCCCGCACCTTCAGGTTGTAGGTTCCTTGGGCCAGGCTGGGGGAGGCGGTGAGCTCCAGCATGGGCGCCGAGGGTACGGGGGTGCTGGTGGGGGAAAGGCTTACCCCGCGGAAGGGGTTGCCGCTTTCGTCCACCAGGGAGAGGGCTATGGGGCCTGCGTAAGAGCCGTTGACCGAGAGGCGCACGTACCCCGTACCCCCCGGGGTCAGGGAAAGGCTTGGGCTTTCCAGCGTCAGGCTGAAATCCCCGCTCGGCGCGACCACCGTGAGGGCGAGGTCCGCCTCCCTGGTGAGGTTGCCCGAGGTGCTCCGGACCCTAACCTGGTAGGACCCCGGGGCCACGCCCGGGTCCACGCTCACCGTGAGGGGCTGGGCCACAGGGGTGCCCGGGACCTGGACGCTCTGCGGGCTGAGGCTCACCCCTTGGGGGGCCCCCACCGTCCCCGTGAAGCCATTTTCCGGGGTCAGGGTGAGGGTAGGGGTGGCCCTACCCCCCTGGGTCAAGCTCACGGAGGAGGGGGAGAGGCTGAGGGCGAAGGTTTTGGGCGAATAGGAGAAGGGCCTGGTGCAGGCGGCAAGGAGGGAGGCCACGGCCAGCAGCAGGGGGACGGTCCTGAAACCGAGACCCACCGCGGGCCACTTTACCAGGCCCGGAGGGGATTTGGATGAGCGTGCTATCCTGGGCCTTAATGCGGCCGGGGCTTTCCGCGAAACGCCTGGTGGTGAAGGTGGGGAGCGCCGTCCTGGCCGGGGAAGAGGGGTTGGACCAGGGCGCCGTGGAGGAGATTGCCCGCCAGCTGGCGCGGTTGTTTCGGGAGGGGCGGGAGGTGGTCCTGGTCTCCTCCGGGGCGGTGGCGGCGGGGATGCGGCGCCTGGGGCTTAACGAGCGGCCCAAGGACATGCCCCTAAAGCAAGCCCTCGCCGCCATCGGCCAGCCCCTCCTCATGGCCCACTGGCAGGAGGCCTTCCGGCCCCACGGCCTCACCGTGGCCCAGGTGCTCCTCACCGCCGAGGACCTCTCCGCCCGGGAGCGCTACCTGAACGCCAAGGCCACCCTAAGGGCCCTCTTGGACCTCGGGGTGATTCCCATCATCAACGAGAACGACACCGTGGTCTTCCAGGAGATCCGCTTCGGGGACAACGACCAGCTCTCCGCCCGGGTGGCCGCCTTGGTGGAGGCGGGGCTTCTCCTCCTCCTTTCCGATGTGGACGCCCTCTACGAGGAGGACCCCAAGCAAAACCCCCTGGCTAGGCCCATCCTCGAGGTGGAGTCGGTGGAGGCCGTGCTGGGCCACGCCGGGGAGGAAAACCCTCTAGGGAGCGGGGGGATGCGGAGCAAGCTCCTCGCCGCCCGCATCGCCGGAAGGGTGGGGATCCCCACGCTCCTCCTCCCCGGAAGGAGGCCCGGCGCCCTCCTCGAGGCCCTGGCCGGGGCCCCCCTGGGCACCTACTTTCATGCGAGCAGGCGCTACCGCGGGGAGAAGGCCTGGCTCTATGGCCTCCTCCGCCCCAAAGGGGAGCTCGTCCTGGACCGGGGGGCGGTGCGGGCCTTAAAGGAGCGGGGAGCGAGCCTCCTCCCCGCCGGGGTGAAGGAGGTACGGGGGCGGTTTTCCCGGGGGGAGGCGGTGCGCCTCCTCTCGGAGGAGGGGGAGGAGGTGGGCGTGGGCCTCGCCAACTACGCCTCGGAGGAGATCGCCCGCATCCGGGGAAGGAGGAGCGCGGAGATTGAGGCCGTCCTGGGCTACCGCTACACTGAGGAGGTGGTCCACCGGGACCACCTGGCCCTGAAGGAGGAGGCATGACGGGTCTACGGGAACGGGCGGAAAGGGCGCGGGAGAAGCTTCCCCAAATCGCCAAGGGGAACCGGGACGGGGCCCTCCTCGCCATGGCGGACCTCCTGGAGGCCCGCTGGGAGGAGGTCCTAAGGGCCAACCGGGAGGACCTGGAGGAGGCGGAGAGGGCAGGGCTTCCCAGGGCCAAGCTGGACCGCCTGGCCCTCAAGGAGAAGGACCGGAAGACCCTCACCGAGGGCCTCCGCCAGATCGCCCGCCTCCCCGACCCCTTGGGCCGGATTGAGGGCCTCACCAAGCGGCCCAACGGCCTCAGGGTGGGGAGGATGCGGGTACCCCTGGGCCTCATCGGCTTCATCTACGAGGCCCGGCCCGGGGCCACGGTGGAGGCGGTGGCCGTGGCCTTGAAGGCGGGGAACGCCATGCTCCTAAGGGGGGGAAAGGAGGCCTTCCGCTCCAACCGGGCCTTGGTGGCCCTATGGCAGGAGGCCCTGAGGGGGGCGGGCCTTCCCGAGGAGGCGGTGAGCCTCGTCCCCACCCCCGACCGGGAGGCCATCTTGGAGATGTGCCGCCTGGAGCTTTTGGACCTTCTCATCCCCCGGGGCGGCGAGGAGCTCATCCGCCTGGTGCAGAAGGAAGCCCGGGTTCCCGTCCTGGCCCACGCCAAGGGGGTGAACCACCTCTACGTGGACGAGAGGGCGGACCTCTTCATGGCCCTCCGCCTCGCCCTGAACGGCAAGACCCAGCGCCCCGCCGTCTGCAACGCCCTCGAGGCCGTCCTCGTCCACGAGGGGGTGGCGGAGGCCTTCCTCCCCAGGCTGGAGGGGGCCATGCGGGAAAAGGGGGTGGAGCTCAGGGCCTGCCCTAGGGCCCTTTCCCTCCTCCAAGAGGCGGTCCCCGCCCGGGAGGACGAGTGGGACCGGGAGTACCTGGACCTCGTCCTCCGGGTCAAGGTGGTCTCGTCACTGGAGGAGGCCCTGGCCCACATCGCCCGCTACGGCTCCCGGCACACCGAGGCCATCTGCACCGAGGACCCCAAGGCGGCTTGGCGCTTCCTGGAGGAGGTGGACGCCTCCTTGGTCCTCTGGAACGCCTCCACCCGCTTCAACGACGGCTTTGAGCTGGGCCTGGGGGCGGAGATCGGCATCAGCACCTCCAAGCTCCACGCCTACGGCCCCATGGGCCCCATGGAGCTCACCGCCTTGAAGTGGGTGGCCCTGGGGGAGGGGCAGGAGCGGGCGTGATCCCACCCCATGCCGGCGCGCCGGCATGGGGGAAAACCAGCCAAAGCCGTGGCGAAGGGTTCACGCAAGAAGGGAAGGGAGGAAACCCGCCTGGCCCGGGCCTGGGCCCTCATGGAGGAGGGCCGCTTCCAGCAAGCGGAAGCCCTCCTCCGGGGGGACCCTTCCCCTGAGGCCCGCTTCGCCCTGGGGTACGCCCTCGCCTTCCAGGGAAGGCACGAGGAGGCCCTGGCCCTGTACCGGGCCCTCTACCGGGAATCGGGGAGCCACCGGGCGCTCCACCAAGTGGGGATGGTCCTCCGCAGGGCGGGTAGGCTAAAGGAGGCCCTCGCCGTCTTTGAGGAGGAAGCCCGCCTCCTTCCCCCTGACCCCCTGGCCCGCCCCGTGAACCTCTACGAGCGGGGCTACACCCGGCTCCTCCTCGGGGAGAAGGGGGAAAGCCTGGCTTTCCTCCGGGAGAGCCTCGCCGAGGCCGAGGCCTCCCTTGACCCCGTGGCCCAAGCCTCGGCCCACCGGGGCCTTTTGGAGTGGCACCTCCGCTTCGGCCAGGAGGAGGAGGCCCAAAGGCACAAGGAGGCGGCCATCCGATTCTTCCTAAAGGCCGGGGACCCCAAGGGTGCGGAGGAGGTGGAGGGCCTTGCTTAAGCGGTTCTACCGGCGCTACCAGGAGGCCCACGTTCCCTTCTTCGCCGCCGCCCTCGCCTACTACGCCCTCCTCTCCCTCATGCCCCTCCTCTTCCTCTTGGTGGGCCTCTTCGGCTTCCTCCTCTCGGGAAACCCCCTCCTCAGGGCCCAGGTCTTCCAGGCCCTCACGGAGCTCACCCTGGCCCTCTTCCCCGCCCGCCCCGAGATGGCCCAAAGCCTCCTGGACTTCCTGACCCGGGGGGCCTTTCCCCTCACCCTGGGGAGCGGCCTCCTCCTCCTCTGGTCGGGGAGCAGCTTTTTCGCCGCCTTGAGCTACGCCCTGGGCCTGATCTTCGGCCGCCCCGCCGGGGTGAGAGGCCGTCTCCTCGCCCTCCTCACCCCCTTCCTCCTGGGTCTCGGCCTCATCCTCCTCGCCCTCCTTGGCCTCGCCCTGGGGTTTCTCGCCCGCTTCCTGCCCCAGGGCCTCCTGGGCCCCCTGGAGGAGCTGGTGCCCCTCATGGCGGCCTTCTTCCTCTTCCTCCTCACCTACGCCCTCCTCCGGGGGGTGCGGGGCCGGGAAGAGCTCCCTCCCCTCGCCGCCGGGGCGGGGGTGGCCGCCCTCCTCTTTGAGGGCGTCCGGCTAGGCCTTCCCCGCCTCCTCCCCCGCTCCCAGTACGAGCTCCTCTACGGCCCTCTGGCGGGCTTCGTGCTGGCCCTTTTGGGCCTCTACCTGGTCCTCCTGGCCCTGCTCCTGGGGGCGGTGGTGGCCGAGAGCCTGGAGGAGTAGGTGTATCATGGTGCCATGCGCCGGGCCAGGCTAGCCCCCTGAGGCGGGGAGGGGCCTGGTCGTCCCTTCCCCCGGGGGAAGGGATTTTTTTGAGGGAGGAGCCATGGAGAAGTACAACCCCCACGCCATAGAGCCCAAGTGGCAGCGCTTCTGGGAGGAGAAGGGGTTCATGAAGGCCAAGGACCTCCCCGGCGGGAAGGGGAAGCAGTACGTCCTCGTCATGTTCCCCTACCCCTCAGGGGACCTGCACATGGGCCACCTGAAGAACTACACCATGGGGGACGTCCTGGCCCGCTTCCGCCGGGTGCAGGGGTACGAGGTCCTCCACCCCATGGGCTGGGACGCCTTCGGCCTGCCGGCGGAGAACGCCGCCCTCAAGTTCGGGGTCCACCCCCGGGACTGGACCTACGAGAACATCCGCCAGGCCAAGGAGAGCCTCCGGCTCATGGGCATCCTCTACGACTGGGACCGGGAGGTCACCACCTGCGAGCCCGCGTACTACCGCTTCAACCAGTGGATTTTCCTCAAGATGTGGGAGAAGGGCCTGGCCTACCGGGCCAAGGGGCTCGTGAACTGGTGCCCCAAGTGCCAGACCGTCCTCGCCAACGAGCAGGTGGTGGAGGGCCGGTGCTGGCGCCACGAGGACACCCCGGTGGAGAAGCGGGAGCTGGAGCAGTGGTACCTCCGCATCACCGCCTACGCCGAAAGGCTCCTTAAGGACCTCGAGGGCCTCCGCTGGCCCGAGAAGGTGAAGGCCATGCAAAGGGCCTGGATCGGCCGCTCGGAAGGGGCGGAGATCCTCTTCCCCGTGGAGGGGAAGGAGGTGCAGATCCCCGTCTTCACCACCCGCCCCGACACCCTCTTCGGGGCCACCTTCCTGGTCCTCGCCCCGGAGCACCCCCTCACCCTGGAGCTCGCCGCCCCAGGGAAGCGGGAGGAGGTCCTGGCCTACGTGGAGGCCGCCAAGCGCAAGACGGAGATGGAGCGGCAGGCGGAAGGAAGGGAGAAGACCGGGGTCTTCCTCGGCGCCTACGCGGTGAACCCCGCCACCGGGGAGAGGATCCCCATCTGGACCGCCGACTACGTGCTCTATGCCTACGGGACCGGGGCCATCATGGCCGTGCCCGCCCACGACCAGCGGGATTACGAGTTCGCCGTGCGGCACGGCCTCCCCGTAAGGAAGGTGATTGAGCGCCCCGGCGAGCCTCTCCCCGAGCCCCTGGAGAGGGCCTACGAGGAGCCCGGGATCATGGTGAACTCCGGGCCCTTTGACGGCACGGAGAGCGAAGAGGGGAAGCGGAAGGTCATCGCCTGGCTGGAGGAGAAGGGCGTAGGGAGGGGCCGGGTCACCTACCGCCTCCGGGACTGGCTCATCAGCCGCCAGCGCTACTGGGGCACCCCCATCCCCATGGTCCACTGCCAGGCCTGCGGCGTGGTGCCCGTCCCCGAGGAGGAGCTTCCCGTCCTCCTCCCCGACCTCAAGGACGTGGAGGACATCCGACCCAAGGGGAAAAGCCCCCTGGAGGCCCACCCCGAGTTCTACGAGACCACCTGTCCCAAGTGCGGCGGCCCCGCCCGGCGGGACACGGACACCATGGACACCTTCTTTGACTCCAGCTGGTACTACCTCCGCTACACCGATCCCCATAACGACCGCCTTCCCTTTGACCCCCAAAAGGCCAACGCCTGGATGCCCGTGGACCAGTACATCGGGGGGGTGGAGCACGCCGTGCTGCACCTCCTTTACAGCCGCTTCTTCACCAAGTTCCTCCACGACCTGGGCCTGGTGGCGGTGGAGGAGCCCTTCCAGGGGCTTTTCACCCAGGGGATGGTCCTCGCCTGGACCGACTTTGGCCCCGTGGAGGTGGAAGGAAACACGGTGCGCCTCCCCGAGCCCACGAGGATCCGGCTGGAGATCCCCGAGAGGGAGCTTGCTCTGGAGGACGTGCGGAAGATGGGGGCCGAGCTCCGCCCCCACGAGGACGGCACCCTGCACCTCTGGTAGCCCGCCGTGATGAGCAAGTCCAAGGGAAACGGGGTCATGGTGGGGCCCTTCGTGAGGGAGCAGGGGGCGGACATCGCCCGCATCACCATCCTCTTCGCCGCCCCTCCCGAGAACGAGATGGTCTGGACCGAGGAGGGGGTCCAGGGGGGGTGGCGCTTCCTGAACCGCATCTACAGGCGGGTGGCCGAGGACCGGGAGGCCCTCTTGCAAACGAGCGAGGTCTTTCAGGCGGAAGCCCTAGAAGGGGAGGACCGGGAGCTTTACGGGAAGCTCCACGAGACCCTGAAGAAGGTGACGGAGGACCTCGAGGCCCTCCGCTTCAACACCGCCATCGCCGCCCTCATGGAGTTTCTGAACGCCCTCTACGAGTACCGCAAAGACCGCCCCGTGACCCCGGTCTACCGCACCGCCCTCCGCTACTACCTGCAGATGCTCTTCCCCTTCGCCCCCCACCTGGCCGAGGAGCTTTGGCACTGGTTCTGGCCCGATAGCCTCTTCCAGGCGGGCTGGCCCGAACTGGACGAGAAGGCCCTGGAGAAGGACCTGGTGGAGGTGGCGGTCCAGGTGAACGGCCGGGTGCGGGGCACCATCCAGATCCCCAAGGACGCTCCCCTGGAGGTGGCGCGGGCCGAGGCCCTTAAGGTGCGGAACGTGAAGGCCCACCTCGAGGGCAAGGAGGTGGTGAAGGAGATCTACGTCCCCGGGAAGATCCTCAACCTGGTAGTGCGGGGGTAGGGAGGGGAAGCCGGGTGGGGAGGGCCTTGGCCACCTCCCCCTTGGCCGGGGTGAGGAAGAGCCCCTCCCCGCCCCCGAAGGCGAGGAGCTTCCCGTAGCCCAGGAGGAAGCCCTCGGGGTCCAGGAGGCCGTAGAGCCGGTCCCAGAGGGGCGGGCCCTCGAGGGGGGCAACCCTGGGCCCCGCCCCCTGGAAGTGGGCGAGGAGCCTCTCCTGCCGGTTTTTCCGCCTTTCGGCGGGCGTCTTCCTGCGGGCCTCGGGCAAAGGGGGCAGGAGGCGCACCCTGAGGTCCCTCCGCCAGGCGAGGGCCCTATAGAGGCCTTCCGCCCCCAGGACCACCACCTCGGCGGGGCTTAGGGCCTCCACCTGGAGGAGGCGGTACTCGGGGTCCAAAAGCCCGTCCGTGTCCGCCACCGCGGGGCTTCCCGGGGGGATGAGGCGGGCCAAGCGGAGGGCCGCCACCAGGGCCTTCGCCTCCGCCCCCGCCGGGGAGGGGGCCCCCACCAGGGCGCGGCGCACTGGGGTGAGGGCGCCCTCCCGGAAGCGGAACAGGGTGAAGCTCCCGGGAAGCGCCCCCTGTCCCGGGTCCAGGTCCAGGAGGTAGGCCTCGCCCGCCTTCTGGAGAAGCCTTCCGGCCAGGGTGGTCTTGCCGCTGTCCGTGGGGCCCAGGAGGAGGAGCATCAGGCTAGACTCTACACCCCCTGTGGCCTAACGCATTTTTACCTGACTGCCGGAAAGGGTTATACTGGTCCCACCATGGACCTGTGGTTTGAGGAGAGCGCGGAGGAAAGGCAGGTCCTGGGGCCTTTCCGCGAGTTCTTGAAGGCGGAGGTGGCCCCGGGGGCGGCGGAGCGGGACCGGACCGGGGCCTTCCCCTGGGACCTGGTGCGGAAGCTCGCCGAGTTCGGGGTCTTCGGGGCCCAGGTGCCCGAGGCCTACGGGGGGGCGGGCCTCCCCACGAGGCTCTTCGCCCGCATGGTGGAGGCCATCGCCTACCACGACGGCGCTCTCGCCCTCACCGTGGCGAGCCACAACTCCCTGGCCACGGGGCACATCCTCCTCGCCGGGAATGAAGCGCAGAAAAAGGCCTTCCTTCCCAAGCTGGCCTCGGGGGAGGCCCTGGGGGCCTGGGGCCTCACGGAGCCCGGCTCGGGGTCGGACGCCGCCGCCCTTAAGACCCGGGCGGAGAAGGTGGAGGGGGGGTGGGTCTTAAACGGCACCAAGCAGTTCATCACCCAGGGGAGCGTGGCCGGGGTCTACGTGATCGTGGCCCGCACTGACCCGGCGCCAAGCCCCGAGAAGAAGCACCTGGGCATCTCCGCCTTCGCCTTCTTTCGCCCCGAGCGGGGGCTAAAGGTGGGGCGGAAGGAGGAGAAGCTGGGCCTCAACGCCTCCGACACCGCCCAGCTCGTGCTGGAGGATCTCCTCCTCCCGGAGGAGGCCCTCTTGGGCGAGCGGGGGAAGGGCTTCTACGACGTCTTAAGGGTGCTGGACGGGGGGCGGATCGGGATCGCCGCCATGGCCGTGGGCCTGGGCCGGGCCGCCCTGGACTACGCCCTGGCGTACGCCAAGGGGCGGGAGGCCTTCGGAAGGCCCATCGCCGAGTACGAGGGGGTTTCCTTCAAGCTCGCCGAGGCGGCCACGGAGCTGGAGGCGGCGAGGCTTCTTTATCTCAAGGCGGCGGAGC
>Ga0073929_1002400_pt1 | contig 12132 bp, 10 predicted proteins | sample DewCreD2012metaG_3_FD_76966 | JGI IMG/M metagenome (GOLD analysis project Ga0073929, IMG submission 76966) | Hot spring sediment bacterial and archeal communities from British Columbia, Canada, to study Microbial Dark Matter (Phase II) - Dewar... ... | reverse complement strand
TGCCGCCGCCTGAGCGCGAGGTGTGGGTGGTCGCCGATTCGCAGCAGGCGTACCACGCGCTGGGGTGGCTGCACGCGCGGGGCAGGCGCGCGCGGCTTGTGTCCGCCCCGCCACCCGACGCCGACCCGACGGCGCGCTATCGGCTGTGGGAACCGAATGCGTGGTTGGTGGAGGTCTTTGCCGCGTCTGCGCTCACCCCCAGCCCCTCTGCCGAAAAGTTTATCACTGCCCCCCTCCTTGAGGTTCCCCCCGCTTCGCGAGGGGAACCGAGTGCGGGTGTGGCTAATCCCGCTTCGCGAGGGGAACCGCGCGGGGGTGCGGTTCCCCCTGCGGGCAGGGGGAACCAACGGAGGGGGTCACTTTCGCAAAGCCCCCACGCCCTCGACTTGGGCTGCGGCAGCGGGCGCGAGGCGGTCTATCTGGCGGCGCAGGGCTGGCAGGTCGTCGCGGTAGACCGTCTGCCCGAAGCCCTACAGCGCGGGCGCGACCTGCAGCGTCGCTACGCGCCCGACAGCCCGCCCATCCAGTGGGTCTGCGCCGACTTGGAGAAAAGCGACTGGCAGCCCGACGGCGCGTTCGACGGCATACTGCTGTTCTACTTCTACGCGCGGGAACTCATTCGCCGCGCCTGCGCGTGGCTAAAGCCAGGCGGCGCGCTGCTGGTGGAGGCGTTCACCGAGACGCACCGCGCCCGCTTCGGCAAGCCCGCCGCCGACAGGCGCGTCGCCGATGCAGGCGAACTGCCCAGACTGCTGCCCGACGGGATGCGCGTCGTGGCATACTCGGAAGGCTGGCGCACGAGCGGACGCCACACCGCGCGGCTGTGGGCAATACGCGAGCTGTAGCAGGAATCGCGTGCCGCCTGCCGAACTTTGTGCGCGTGGACAAGAGCCTGCAAGAGACCTACGCGCCGAACAGCATCTGCTACGGGTGCGGTCCTGCGAACCCGCAGGGGCTGCACATCCGCAGTTTCGTGGGCGAGGGCGGCGAAACGGTCGCCGAGTGGCAGCCGCAACCGCACCACCAAGCGTTCGAAGGCGCACTCAACGGCGGGGTTATCGGCACACTGCTGGACTGCCACTGCAACTGGACGGCGGCGTACCACCTGATGACCACGCAGGGGCTGGATCGACCGCCTGCGACCGTCACGGCGGAATACACGATACGCATGCTGCGCCCGACGCCCGTGGACGCGCCTGTGCGCCTGCGCGCCCGCCCCGTAGAGACGCAGGGCAGTAAGGTCATCGTGGAAGGCGAACTGATTGCACACGGCGAGGTGTGCGCGACCTGCCGCGGCACATTCGTCGCGGTCAAGCCTGGACACCCCGCCTACCACCGCTGGGAGTAGACGATGGAACGCCAACTGCTGCCCGACGACCACCTGACGGAAGCCGTCCACCACCTCGTGGAAGAGGCGGTGCTGCTGGCAGGCGGACACGCGCCCGACGCACGCCACCTGCTGCTGGCAATCCTCAAAACGCACGCCCCAACCGTACAGCAACTGCTGCCGAATATTAACCTTGATGCCCTGACCGAAGCGGTGCAACATGAGCTTGAAAATCCCAGTTCGCAGATCGCCATCCCCTACGAGGCGATTATCGAACTCGCGATTCGGATTGCGGAGCGGGAGCAACGCGCACAGGTCAACGAGGTGCACCTGTTGAAAGCGATTGCGCTGCTGTCGGGGCTGATTCCGCGCGAGAGTTTGTTTCCTGCGCCGCCCGCGCTGTTGCAAATCGGCACGAACCTCACAGAGCAGGCGCGTCAGGGCGCATTGCCCCGCGTGGTCGGGCGCGAGGCTGAGATCGCGCTGCTGACCGAGACGCTGTGTCGCCCTGTGAACCCCTACGCCGTGCTGGTCGGGCTGGAGGGCGTCGGACGGCGCGCGGTCGTGCAGGGCGTCGCCGAGCATATCGCCGACGACACCGCGCCCGAACCGCTGCGCAAGCGTCCCCTGATTATGCTGCCGCACCTCTTCGATAACCCCGAACTGATGGGCAAACTCATCGAGGAGGCGACGCAACTGAACGCGATTCTGTATATTGAGGCGTTCGAGAGTTTCCTGAGTGCGCCCGCGCCGCCAATCGAAATGCTGCGTCAGGAGTTCCTCTCCGCGCTGATTGCACGGCGCGTGCCCATCATCGGTGCGGTGAGCAGTCTGGAGATGTTCCGCCGCTATGTGCATCGCGCGCCTGACCTGCTGAAACGCTTCCAGCCCATCGAGGTGCGCCCGATGACGCGCGAGGAGACCCTCCAGGTGCTTGTGCAACTGGCGAGCCTGTTCGAGCAGCAGCACAGGCTGGCGTTCCCCAACGAGACGCTACAGTTGATTGTGCAGGTCGCCGACGAGCATATCCAGCACCGCCCGTTCCCCGACAAGGCGATTCTGCTGATGGATCACATCGCGGGCAGGGCGCGGGCGCAGGGCGTTGCGTATATTGAGCCGCGCATGGTGTGGGAAACGGCGGGCGTCGTCACGGGGCTGCCGATTGGCGGGGGTGAGGCGGCGATGCTTCAGTCACTGCGCGGGCTGGAGGCGTTCCTCAAATCGCGCGTGATGGGACAGGACGACGCCCTCGAGACGCTGGTGCGCGTGTTCAGCCTCAAAATCCGTCGCTTAGACCTGCGCCCCGAGCGCCCCAACGGCGTGTTCCTGTTCGCGGGTCCTACAGGCGTCGGCAAGACCGAGACGGCGCGTGCGCTGGCGGAATACTTTTTCGGCTCGCGCGACAAGATGCTGCGCCTGGACATGAACCAGTTCTACGAGGCGCACACCGCCGCGCGGCTGCTGGGCGCGGAGTTCGGCTACATCGGCTTCGAGCGCGGCGCGCCCCTGCTCGACTTCGTCGCCGAGAACCCCTTCTGCGTCGTGCTGCTCGACGAGATGGAAAAAGCGCACGCCGAAATCCACAAACTGTTCCTGCAAATCTTCGACGACGGCTACATCATCGATGCGCAGGGCAGGCGCGTGTCGTTTGCCGACACCGTGATTGTGATGACCTCGAACTTGCAGCCTGAAACGGAGGTCGGGTTTCTGCGCGAGCAGCCGAGCCTCCAAGACTGGCGCAAGGCGTTCGCGCAGCGCTTCGCGCACGAGTTTATCAACCGCGTGGACGCCATCTGCGTGTTCCGCCCGCTGCAGCGCGAGACAGTGCGCCAAATCGTGCGCGACCGCCTGCTGGCGCAAATCATCGAGGTGTACCGCAAGCGCAACATCGAACTCGTCGTCAGCGACGAGGCGGTCGAGTGGCTCGTTGCGCAAGGTTTCAGCGAGCATTACGGCGCACGCGAGTTGGAGCGCGTTGTGGAGCGGAGCCTGCTGCTGTTGCTTGCACCGCATGTGCCTGCGATGATTCACGCCACGGGCAGCGCGCCCCAACGCTACGAAGTCGTCGTGCAAGGCGGACGCCTGACGCTGGGGTAAGTTTTATACCAATCGCCGAGCCAGAGTTCACAAAAAACAGCAGTTGATGCCCCCCTCCTTAAGGTTCCCCCTGCGTGCAGGGGGAACCGAACCTGTGCGCGGTTCCCCTCGCGAAGCGGGGGGAACCTAAAGGAGGGGGGCACAATTGTAAACTCCGCCCGCGCGATTGGTATAACGCGCCCTCACACCTGCCCCAGCACCAGCACGCTGTTGTGCCCGCCGAAGCCGAAGGAGTTAGTCATCACCGTGCGCAAAGTCGCAGGGCGCGCCTGGTTGGGCACATAGTCCAAGTCGCACTCAGGGTCGGGGTGTTCGTAGTTGATGGTGGGCGGGATCGTCTGGTGTTGGAGCGCCAGCACGCAGATGGCGGCTTCCACTGCGCCCGCCGCGCCCAATAGATGCCCCGTGACGGACTTGGTGGAACTGACGGGCACGCGGTAGGCGTCCTCGCCCAGCAGCCGCTTGATGGCGAGCGTCTCTTTGGCGTCGTTGTAGCGGGTGGAGGTGCCGTGCGCGTTGATGTAGTCGATGTCGGTGGGCTGTAGCCCTGCGTCGTGGATGGCTTTGCGCATCGCGCGCAGGGCGCCGTCGCCTTCGGGGTCGGGCTGCGTGATGTGGTAGGCGTCGGCGGTCATGCCGTAGCCCAGCACTTCGGCGTAGATGCGTGCGCCGCGCGCCTGCGCATGCTCCAGCGACTCCAGCACCAGCACGCCCGCCCCCTCGCCCATCACGAACCCGTCGCGCTCGGCATCGAACGGTCGGCTGGCGTGTTCGGGGTCGTCGTTGCGGGTGGACATCGCCCGCGCCGCGCAGAAGCCTGCGATGCCGATGGGTTCAATCGCCGCTTCGCTGCCGCCCGCCAGCATCACCTCCGCGTCGCCGTACTGAATCAGGCGCGTCGCCAGCCCGATTGCGTCCGCGCCCGTCGAACACGCCGTCACCGCGCACAGGTTCGGTCCCTTGACGCCGAACTGGATGGAGACCATCCCCGACGCCATGTCGCTAATCATCATCGCGGGCAAAAACGGGCTGACGCGGTCGGGTCCGTGGCGATCCAGCAGGCGCACTTGGGTGTCCATGTAGTCGATGCCGCCGATGCCCGAGCCAATCAGCACGCCGACTTGCTCGCGGTTAGCGTCCGTGATGGCGAGTTGGGCGTCCTGTAGGGCGAGGTGCGTCGCGCCAATCGCGAACTGTATGAAGCGCGAGGCGCGGCGGGCGTCTTTGCGCTCCATAAACTGCGTGGGGTCGAAGTCCTTGACTTCCGCCGCGATGCGCGTGCTGTAGCCTGTGGCGTCGAAGCGCGTGATGGGACCAACTACTCGTCGGGGCAGGGTCAGCCCTTCCCACAGCGCGTCTTTGCCCTGCCCCAGCGGGGTAATCAGCCCGAGCCCCGTGATGACAACCCGACGACGCATCTTATTCGTCTGCCTGCACCTTCTCGGTCAGCATGCGCACCGCGTCCGCCACCGTGCGCACGCGCTCCGCCTCCTCCTCCGAGATGGAGACATCGAACTCCTGCTCGAACGCCATCACCAGCTCGACCAAGTCCAGCGAGTCGGCGTTGAAGTCGTCGGTGAAGCTCGCCTCAGGCACAACGGCGTTCTCGTCCACGCCTAACTGCTCCACGATGACCTTCTGCACTCGCTCGAAGATTTCCTGATTCATGGTGTGTCAACCTCCTCTGATTAGGGTTAGATTCCGACGGTCAGCCCGCCGTCGATGACGAACACTTGCCCCGTAATGTACGCGGCGTACTCACTGCACAGAAAGAGTACCCCATAGGCGATGTCTTCGGGTGTACCGAATCGCCCGACGGGGATGCGCTGCAGGGCATAGTCGCGCGCCTGTTGGGGCATCGCCTGCGTCATATCGGTCTCGATTAGTCCAGGGGCGACGGCGTTGCAGGTGATTCCGCGACTGCCCATCTCCAGCGCGACGCTTTTCGTGAAGGCAATCAGCGCGGCTTTGGACGCCGCGTAGTTCGCCTGACCCGCGTTGCCTGTCAGCCCGACCACCGAACTGATGTTCACGATTCTACCCCACCGCTGGCGCATCATGGGTTTGAGCGCGGCGCGGCTGCACACAAACGCGCCCTTCAGGTTCGTTTGCAGCACCGCGTCCCAGTCGTCGTCCTTCATGCGCAGCAGCAGGGTATCGCGCGTGACGCCTGCGTTGTTGACCACGATGTCCAGGCGTTCCCAGTGCTTGAGGGTTTGCTCGATGACGGTGTCCACCGTGCTGGGGTCGGCGACATCGCCGCCGAAGGCGAGCGCGTGCCCGCCCGCCGCTTCAATCGCGTGGGCGACTGCCTGCGCGTTCGCTTCCGTGCGGCTCAGCAGCGCGACGCGTGCGCCCGCTGTCGCGAGCGTCTGTGCCACCGCCTTGCCAATCCCTCTGCCTGCGCCCGTGATGAGCGCAACTCGCCCGTCTAATGAGAGCCTCATGCAACGCCTCGCAAAAACGCGACCGTCTCGTCTAAGGTCTTAGAGTCTACCACACGGAGCGTGCGCGCGGTGGGTACGATGCGCTTGATGAGCCCCGACAGCACATCGCCGACGCCGAGTTCGATGAAGGCGTCCACACCCTGCGCGTGCATCGCCTCCACGCTTTGTTGCCAGCGCACGGGGCGGGCGATTTGCTGCCCCATCACTTGGCGGATTTCGTCGGGGTCGGTTAGCACGCGCACCTCGATGGTAGAGAAGAACGGGTACACGGGTTTCTGGAAGTTCGCCTCGCGATACGCTTCGGTCATCAGGTCGGCAGCAGGTTGCATCAGAGGCGAATGGAACGCGCCTGCGACCATCAGCGGCACAATCCGCCGTGCGCCCGCCTCCTGCAGGCGTTGCGCGGCGACCTGCACGGCGTTCACCGTGCCCGAAATCACGATTTGGTGCGGCGCATTGTAGTTCGTGGGTACGACCACCTCGCCCGTCTCCTGCTGCACCTGCCGGCACACGGCTTCCACTTGGTCGCCCGTGAGTCCCAGCACTGCCGCCATCGTGCCAGGCACTTGGTACGCCAGCACATGCATCGCAGAGGCGCGCTGCTCCACCCAGCGCAGCGATTCTTCGAGCGTCCACACGCCCGACGCCGCGAGCGCGGGGTACTCGCCGACGCTGTGTCCTGCCACAAAGTCGGGCGCGAAGTCGGGAACCGCTTCGCGCAGCGCTTCCCACGCCGCGTAGCAGACGACCAATAGTGCGGGCTGCGCGTTCTCGGTGCGCTTGAGCGTCTCCTCGTCGGTCTCGAAGCACAGCTTGGTGAAGGAGCGTCCCGAAAACTCGCTGGCGATGTCGAACACTCGGCGTGCCGCGGCGCTGCGCTCGTAGAGTTCGCGTCCCATCCCTGGACGCTGCGAGCCTTGCCCTGGAAAGACGACCGCAATCGCCATAACGGGGGAGAGTATACCTGAGAATGTGTCCCTAATGACAGACCCTCTCCTCCTCAAACCCCGACCGATCCTCTTTCAGCCGCCACGAGCGCAGGTTGGTCGGCTCGCCCTGCACGACAGAAACGATGGGGTACGAGTAGTAGGGCAGCGCGTGTTCGCGGTCGTACTCGGACGGCACGGCAGGATGGTCGGGGTGCGAATGATAGAAGCCGAGCAGCAACAGTCCTGCCGCGCGCGCTTGACGCTCCGCCATCAGCACCTGCTGCGGGCTGACATAGAAGCGCCGTTCGCGCTGGTCGGTGCGTTCGTTCGCAAGGCGGATGACCTGTGTAATCACGCGCGTGTCGCCGTCTTCTGTGCCCAGCAGCGCGCCGCAGCACTCGTGGGGGTACTCCTCGCGGGCGTGCGCGCGGATAACCGCCTCCACTTCAGGCGAAAGGCGCAGCCTCATGGCGTCTCGTCGTCCCAGAACCGTTCGGAGAGGTACTTGTCCGCGCTGTCGCACAGGATGGTGACGATGACGGCGTGGGGTTCCTCGCCGCGCGTTTCGGCGTCGCGCAGAATCGCTTCGGCGACGCGCAGCGAGCCGACGACCGCCGCCGCTGCCGAGACCCCCACTAGCAAGCCCTCCTCGCGTGCCAGCCGCCGGGCCATCGCGTAGGCGTCCTCCGTGCTAATCGCTAAGTTCGCGTCCGCCAGCGTTGGGTCATAAATGCCAGGCACAATCGCCGTCTCCAGATGCTTCAGCCCCTCCAGCCCGTGGAAGGGCGAGTCGGGCTGCAGCGCGATGAGCTGGATGTCGCGCCGATACTCGCGTAGGCGTCGCCCTACGCCGACGAAAGTGCCTGTCGTGCCCAGCCCCGCCACGAAGTGCGTGATGCGCCCCTCCGTCTGCTGCCAAATCTCGACGCCGGTGGTCTCGTAGTGCGCCTGCCAGTTCGCGGGGTTGTTGTATTGGTCGGCGTAATAGTAGCGGTCAGGGTGCTGGGCGTAGAGTGCGCGCGCCTTGCGAATCGCGCCGTCGGAACTCTCCAGCGGGTCGGTGTAAATCACCTCCGCGCCGTAAGCCTTCAGGATGCGCTTGCGCTCGGTGCTGACATTCGCGGGCATACAGAGCGTGACGCCGAAGCCGAGCGCCGCGCCAATCATCGCGAAGGCGATGCCCGTGTTGCCCGATGTGGCGTCCAGCAGCCGCTTGCCCCCGCGCAACTCGCCGCGCTCGATGGCTGTGCGCACGATATTCCAGGCAGGGCGGTCTTTTACAGAGCCGCCCGGGTTGAACCACTCCGCCTTGCCGTAAATCTCGATGCTTTCGGGCAGGTGGCGCGTGATGCGGCGCAGCCGCATCAGCGGTGTGTAGCCGATAAGGTCTACAATCTCGGTCGCCTGCTGCAGCTCGTGCGGCAAGCGCATATAGCACGGATAACTCATAGCGCGTTAGGATACCTCCTATATTGGGTAGCCTAATTATACCCCACCGTCGGCGAGCAGGAGGCGTGCGGGGCGTTGCGAATCTCCGACGCGCTATGCGCCCACGCAGACGAGTCCGACGAGGCTTCGACGAGGGCTGGAAATACGCGATACGCGCCTTCCTGCCTGAATGTCTTCAGTTGTTGTTCCCGTCGCTGCACGCACGCATCGACTGGACACGCCCTGTGGAGTTTCTCAGCACGGAGCTGCATCGCCTCGCCCCTGCCCAGTTGCGCAAGGGCGTGCGGAGTGTCGATGTGCTGGTACGGGTCTACTTTCGGGACGGCGTTCCGCGCGTCGTGCTACTCCACATCGAGATACAGACGCAGCGCGACACGAACTTCCCGCTGCGCTTGTTCGTCTACTACTACCGCATCTTCGACGCGAACGACTATCCCGAACTCATCAGCTTGGCGATTCTGGCGGACGACGACCCAAACTGGCGTCCGAGCGTGTTCGAGCGCCGCTTGGAGGGCTGCAACCTCCGCTTCGAGTTCCCCACAGTCAAGTTGCTTGACTTCGACGAGGCGGAACTGGAGCAGTCCGAAAACCCGTTCGCGCTGGTGGTGTTGGCGCACCTGCGCGCCCTCAAGACGCGCGGACGCCCCAACCTCATGTTCAGGGAGAAGCTCGCGCTTATCCGCGCAATGCAAGCCAGAGGGTATACTCCAGAGCAGGTCATCGAGCTGTATAAGGTGGTGGATTACATTATGGCACTGCCAGCCGAGTTAGAGAAGCGGGTTCAGGAGTTCGTGCGCCAGATCGAGGAGCAGTCCGAGTGGCCGCTCACCAGCTTGGAGCGTCTCGCCCTTGAAGAGGGCTATGCCGACGGCTACGGCAAGGGACTGCAGCAGGGACTGCAGCAGGGACTGCAGCAGGGACTGCAGCAGGGACTGCAGCAGGGACTGCAGCAGGGACTGCAGCAGGGTGAGCAGAAGGCGCAGGTTCGCCTCACGATGCGCGTACTCAAGTCGCGTTTCGGCGACGCCGCACTCCCGCTGGAGGAGAAGCTCGCCCAAGTCCCATCGCTGGAGGCTCTGGAGGAGCTGCACTTTGTCGCGCTTGAGGCGACCTCCCTCGAGGAGTTCACCCGCGCGCTGGAGGCGGCTCTCACCGCTGCGCCTGAAACTGCAGAGACCGAGTGAACGCTTGGGGCGACGCGCGTCGCCCCAAGCACCTGCCTACGCCTGACGGCTCAGCGCGCGCAGTCGCTGCGTGGTCGCCATCGGGCAGAACTTCGGTCCACACATGCTGCAGAATGGCGCGAACTTGTGCGCCTCTTTCGGCATGGTCTCGTCGTGCAGCGCCCGCGCCGTGTCGGGATCAATCGCCAGCTCGAACTGGCGGTTCCAGTCGAACTCGAAGCGGGCTTTGGACAGCGCGTCGTCCCAGTCGCGTGCGCCAGGGATGCCCTTCGCGAGGTCGGCGGCGTGCGCCGCGATGCGGTAGGCAATCAGCCCCTGCTTGACCTCCTCGGCGTTGGGCAAGCCGAGATGCTCCTTGGGCGTCACATAGCACAGCAGCGCGGTGCCGTGCCATGCGACAATCGCCGCGCCAATCGCCGAGGCGATGTGGTCGTAGCCCGGCGCGATGTCGGTCACCAGCGGTCCCAGCGTGTAAAACGGCGCCTCGTGGCACCACTCCTGCTGTAGGCGCACATTCTCCTCCAGCAGGTGCAGCGGGATATGCCCAGGGCCTTCCACCATCACCTGCACAGACTTTTCCCACGCGCGCTGGGTGAGTTGTCCCAGCACGCGCAGCTCCGCCAGTTGCGCCGCGTCGTTCGCGTCGGCAATAGACCCCGGACGCAAGCCGTCGCCCAAGCTAATTGTGACATCGTAGCGGCGGCAGATGTCCAGCAACTTGTCGAAGTGCGTGTAGTAGGGGTTCTCGCGGTGGTGAATCAAGCACCATTCCGCCATAATCGCGCCGCCGCGACTGACGATGCCCGTTAGCCGCTGCTCGGTCAGCGCGATGAAGCCGCGCAGCACGCCCGCGTGGATGGTCATGTAGTCCACGCCTTGCCGCGCCTGATGCTCCACGATGTCCAGAAAGTCCTGCTCGCGAATCGACTCCACGCTGCGCGCTTCGGTCAGCAGTTGGTACACAGGCACGGTTCCGACAGGCACGGGCGAATGCTCGATAATCGCCGTGCGTATCGCGTCCAAGTCGCCTGCGGTGGACAGATCCATCACCGTGTCGGCGCCCCAGCGCACGGCAGTGCGCAGCTTCTCCAGCTCGTTCTCGAGGTGGGCGTCCAGCGCGGAGCTGCCGATGTTCGCGTTCACTTTGGTGCGGAACCGCTTGCCAATCACAATCGGCTGTAGGCTGCGGTGGTGGATGTTAGCGGGGATAATCGCGCGCCCGCGGGCGACCTCTTCGCGCACGAGTTCGGGGTCTACGCCCTCGCGTTCGGCGCATGCGCGCATCGCGTCGGTGATGACGCCCTGCCGCGCGTAGTGCATCTGCGTTATGGTGTCCTGCATGCATAGCCTCCTGATAGAGTCTCGCGGGGCGATGCAGCGACAGGGGGGTTAGCAGTAGGCATAGCCTGCCGCGTTCCCTCCGCCGGTATTACCCGGATCAGGTTCAAGGGGTCCCTTGCCGAGGCAAGGTCTCAGCCGCCGCAGCAGCTCCCCCCGCGGTAGCCCCAGTATACCCTACAGCACTTGGCGCAGCGCGTCGGCGAAGGCGTCGATCTCCTCGCGCGTGCGCGTCTCCGTGACGCACACCAGCAGGTCGTGGCGCATCGAGGCGTCGTAGTCGCTTAGCGGCAGCCCTGCGATGATGTTGTGCTGCAGCAGCGCGTCGCACACCTCGTCGGCGGGGCGCGGCAGCGTCAGCACGAACTCCTTGAAAAACGGCGCGTCGGGGTATTTGAGGCGCACGCCGTCGATGCGCATCAGTTGCTGGGCGGCGTAGTGCGCTTTCTGGGTGCAGGTCTCGGCGAGTTCGCGGAAGCCGCTTTTGCCCAGCGACGCCAAAAACACTGTGCTGGCTAACGCGCAAAGCGCCTCGTTCGTGCAGATGTTGGAGGTCGCTTTTTCGCGGCGGATGTCCTGCTCGCGCGTGCGCAGCGTCATCACGAACCCGCGCCTGCCCTCTGCGTCGGTCGTCTGCCCGACGATGCGTCCTGGGATGCGTCGCAGGTGCGCTTGCTTGCACGCGAACAGCCCCAGCATCGGTCCGCCGAAGCCCATCGCGTTGCCCAGCCCCTGACCCTCGCCGACCACGATGTCGAAGTCGTACTCGCCCGGCGGTTTCAGCACGCCCAGCGCAATCGGGTCGACGCACGCAATCGCCAGCGCGCCCACCCGATGCGCCGCGTCTGACACAGGCTGCAGCGACTCAATCGCGCCGAAGAAGTTCGGGTACTGCACCATCGCGCAGGCGGTCTCATCGTCGAGCGCGGCGGTCAGTGCGTCCAAGTCGGTCAGCCCCGCACGGGCGGGAACCTCCACCAACTGGCGGCTGTTCGTCCACAGGTAGGTGCGCAACACCTGCCGATAGTGCGGATGCACCGCCTGCGACACCACCACCTTCGAACGCCCCGTAATCTGGCACGCCATTAGCGCAGACTCCGCCAGCGCGGTGGACGCATCGTACATCGAGGCGTTGGCGACCTCCATGCCCGTTAGCTCGCACACCATCGTCTGGAACTCGAAGATGCTCTGCAGCAGCCCTTGGCTCGCTTCGGGCTGGTAGGGGGTGTACGCGCTTAGGAACTCGCCGCGGCTGATGATTGCGCCCACGACGGCGGGGATGAAGTGGTCATACGCGCCCGCGCCGAGAAAACTCACCCAGCGCGTCGCGTCGGCGTTCAGCGACGCCAGCTGGCTTAGCC
>Ga0073929_1002398_pt1 | contig 12142 bp, 12 predicted proteins | sample DewCreD2012metaG_3_FD_76966 | JGI IMG/M metagenome (GOLD analysis project Ga0073929, IMG submission 76966) | Hot spring sediment bacterial and archeal communities from British Columbia, Canada, to study Microbial Dark Matter (Phase II) - Dewar... ... | reverse complement strand
GACCTCCCCGGAGGAACCAGTGGCCGCGGGTGGGGGATCCTCGTGGCCGCCATCGGGGAGATCTCATGGCCGCAGACGGGGAGGTTCCAGTGGCCATTGACATGCCGGGGAGGATCCGAGCTCGAACGACGAACCAGCAGGGGGTTCGAGCGGTGCTGGCTCCGAGACCTCATGCCTCTGGACGGGGACGCGACGTCGGCCCCTTCGTCGGTGCCCCCGGGAGGACTCGAACCTCCGACACGCGGTTTAGGAAACCGCTGCTCTATCCCCTGAGCTACGGGGGCGTCGCTCTGGCCTGCCGCCGGCTCCCGGCCCAAGCATAACGAGGCACGGGCCCGCGGAGCGCCGGGAACCCGGCCTCCGGCGATCCGCTGGGGCCGGGTCCGGTGCGCGCGTACGTCGCGGCCTCCGAACCGGTCCGGAGCCGACCTCCCGAGGGAGCGTGGGGCCGGTCGCCTGGGGGAGGTGCTCTCAGCCCGCTCAGCCGTCCTCGAGGTCCCCGGGGCGGCGGCGCTTCGGCGTGAGGCGACGCCCGGCGGCCCCGGCGCCGAGGGCGAGCGCGAGGGGGAGGGCGGTGGTGAGCAGGACGGAGCCTACGACGACGGCGTGGGCCGACATCCCGCCGCCGGTGGCGAGCCGGAGGAGCGCGTAGCCGAACAGGAAGAGCGCGCCGGAGGAGGCCACGAGCGCGGGGAGGATCGCGAGCCCCACGACCAGGAGCCCCGCGACCGCCGCCGCCGTCCCGCTCCCTCCGCGCACGCCGGGCATCCTACCCGGTCGGGGGCCGCGGTCGCCCCTCCGCGCGGGCCCGGGCGCGGGGCCGGGGTAAGGTCGGGCCGTGCGGACGGATCGGCGGGCGCGGGGGGGGCGGCTGGGGGCCGCGGGGCGCGGGAGGGCGGCCCTCGGCGGGGCGCTCGCGCTCGGCGCGTGGGCCCTGGGGAGCGCGGCGGTGGCGGCGGTGGCGGCCCTGCCGGGCTCGCCCCTCCAACCGCTCCAGCCTCCTGGCACGCGGCCCGGCGGGCCGTTCCGGTGGCTCGCGGACGCGCTGGGGCTCGATGCCCTCCGCGGGGGCGCGCTGGTGGGGGTCGGGCTGGCCGCCGTGGCCCTCGCCGTCCTCGGGTTCCTGCTCGCGCTGCGGGCCGCCTGGCGCGGCGAGGTCGGGGCCCGGGCGGTCCTCGGGCTCGCCGTCCTCGCCCACCTCGCCCTCCTCACGCTCCCCCTGCTCTTCTCCCGCGACGTCTACAGCTACGGGATGTACGGGCGGATCGCGGCGGTGCACGGGGCGAACCCCTACGTCGCGGTCCCCGCCGACTTCCCCGAGGACCCCCTGTTCGGACTGGTGGGGCCGAGGTGGATCGGGACGCCCGCCGTCTACGGTCCGCTGTTCACGCTGATCTCGGCGGGAGTGGCGCGGGCCGCGGGGAGCGTGGGGGGGCTCGTCCTCGCCTTCCGGACACTCGCGGTCGCCTCGAGCCTCGCCACCGCGTTCGCCGCGGCGGCCCTCGCCCGGCGCGTGCGCCCCGGTCGCGTCGCGTTCGCCGCGGCGGCCGTGGGCCTCAACCCGGTCGTGCTGTTCCAGTCCGCGGGGAGCGGCCACAACGACCTCCTCGTCGCGCTGGCCGTGGCCCTGGCGGCCCTCCTCGCGCTCGGGGGGCGGAGCCTCCCGGCGGCGGCCGTGCTCGCGCTCGGGACGGGGGTGAAGGCGACCGCCGCGGTCCCGCTCCTGCTCCTCGCGGCGTGGGAGGCGGGGCGGCGGCCCGCGGGGCGCCGGCTCCGGGGGCTCGTCGCGCACCTGGGCCTCGCCGCCGCCGTCTGGCTCGCGGCCGCCCTCCCATTCCTCCAGGCCCGCGACCCCTCCCTCGGGATGCTCGAGCTCGCGACCCACGAGGGCTGGCTCGCCCCCTCGCGCTTCGTCCGCCGGATCTTCGGCGCCCTCGCAGGGGCGCTCCTGGGCGGCGGCGCGGAGGCGGCCGTCGGGTTCCTCGTGCGGGTCGCGTTCGCCGCCGCCCTCGTCCTCTCCCTCGCCCTCCTGGTCCGCGGCGCCGCCAGGCGCGCGCCCCGCGGGCAGGCGCGCGAGGCCGTCGCGGCCTGGGGGTGGGGCCTGCTCCTCCTCATGCTGCTCGGGCCGGTGCTCCTGCCCTGGTACGTGACGTGGGCGCTCCCGCTCGCCGCCCTCCTCCCCCCCGCCGCGCGGCGGGCGCTGCTCGGCACCTCGGTGGCCCTGGCGCTCTCCCAGTTCGCCGCGGAGCCTGCGCGCCTCCCGTGGGCGTACGACGCGAACCTCCTCTTCGGCCACTACGTCGTCACGCCCGTCGTGGCCGTGCTCCTCGTGCTCCTCCTCCGCGACCTACGCCGGCGGCTCCGGGACGGCGCGCCCCTCGACGACGCGCCGGAGCGCCTCCCCGCCCAGGCCGACCGCCGCTGAGATCGCCGCGGGGCCGGCGGTGCCCGAGAGCGGGACGCCCAGCCGCTCCGCCGCAACCGCGGCGAGGGTGAGGAGCGCGCCACCGACGGCCGGCGCCGCGGCCAGGGCGAGCCATGGCGATCGCCCGGCCTCGGGCCTTACGCCGATCCTCGCCCACGGCCAGCCGATCGCCGCGAGGAGCGCGAGGGCGGCGGCGGACGCGAGGGCGATCGCGCCCGGGCTCGAGGGGCGGAGCGGGGGCGCGGGCGGCGGCGTGGCGACGGGCGCGCCCGCGGGGAGGGAGGGCTCGAGCAGGAACACCCCGGGACCGACCTCGGTCCCGAGCCGGGCGGCCTCCGGGACTTCCGCCCGGGCGAAGGGCGCGAGCACGAAGGCGGCCGGTTCCCGCCCCCGCGCCCGCGTCGCCCGCTCCACGTCCGCGAGCGAGAGCCGGGCCAGCGCGTCCCGCTCCGGGTCGCCCACGAGCGTGGGACGGCGGGCCAGGTAGTCGGAGGGGCTGCCCAGGAAGACCACGACGTCCCGGATCCGCTCCGGCGGCAGGGCGGCCCTCGCCACGTTGGCCGCCCGCGCCAGCAGGAACGTGGCGGCCTGGTCGTCGTCGTCCACGATGAAGGCGAGGGGGCGGTCGGGGAAGCGGGCGGCCACCTCGCCGGCCCGGGCGACGGCCCGGACCTCGGCGGGCGAGAGGAAGGGCTCCTGGCGCCGCCAGGCGAGGGCGGCCCCGAGGATCATGATCGCCGCGAGGGCGGCCACGACGACGCCGGCGCCGAGCCGTCGGGGGGCCGGGCTTCCGCCCGCCGTCCGGCCGAGCCAGCCCCGCCACCCGGCGACCAGCGGGCCGACCCGGACCAGGCCGAAGGCCGCGAGGATGGGCACCGCGTAGCCGAAGGTGAGGAACCGATCCGGCGGGACGAGGCCCGTGGCGAGCCCGAAGGCCGCTCCCGCGAGCGTAGCGGCGAGCCAGGAGAGGAGCAGCCTGCGGACGGCCGGGGCGGCCGGCGCCGCGGCGCCGACCGCGGCGAGGGGGAGCGACAGCCACTGGACGTAGCGGGCCCACCGACGCACGAGGCGGTCGCGGTACGCCGACCGCAGCTCGGCGGTGAGCCCGGCGCGGCGGAGGAGGGCGTCCTTGGACGTGTCGGCCGCGACCGGTCCCGGGCCGGGCAGCATCGAGAGCAGCCCGATCCCGGCCGCCGCGCCGCCCGCGAGCGCGGCGAGTCCGATCCGGCGCGCGTCGGCCCGGTCCCCGTCGCGGAGCGCGAGGACGGCGGCGCCCCCGAGGATCGCGAGCCCCAGGACGAGGAACAGGGGATGGGCGAGGCCCCCGCCGGCGAGCGCGGCCGCGGCCACGACGGCCCCGGCCGTCCCCCCGGCCGCGAGCAGCGCGGCCGCCCCGGCGAACGCCGCGGCGAAGGCCAGGTTCGCGAGGTACCCGGCGGCCAGGTGCGCCGCGAACGTCCCGGCGAGGAGCCCGGCCAGGAGCCACGTGGCGCGGTCCATCGGACCCTCCCGCCCGGGCCCACCGCCCCCCGCGAGGGCCGCGGCGGCGAGCCCGACGGCGCAGGCGAGCGTGACCTCCAGGGCCGAGACGGCCGTGACCGCGGAGAGCCGCAGCGTCCCGCCGAGGGCGAGGGCCAGGGCCGGCGCCCCGGGGCGCGTGCCCACCGCCGAGAGCCCCTCCTGGGCCGCCAGGCGGGTCCACCACAGGTAGACGGGGCCGTCGGGTCCGAGGGGGAACCGCTCGCCGTGGAGGAGGAACGGCCAGAGGAAGAAGCCGAGGAGGGAGGCGCAGAGGGCGGCGAGGGCCGCGAGGTCCGCCCGGCGTCCGCCCCCCATCGTCAGGCGGACGCGCGCGCGCCGGTCGACCGGGTGCACGCTCGCGCCATCCGTCCTCCTCGACCCGCCGCGACGCCGGGATCCCGCGGGCGATCCCGACCCATCCGCGTCGGACGTCCGGCGCCGGGGACCCGCGCGTGCCCCGCTAGGATACGGGGCCCATGCTCGACCGCTCCCTCGTCGAGGAGGTGCTCCGCGCGGCCCTCGCGCGCGGGGGGAGTTTCGCCGAGCTGTTCGAGGAGGAGCGGACCTCGTTCCAGGTGCGCCTGGACGACGGCAGGATCGAGGAGCTCACGACCGGCCTCGACCGCGGCGCGGGCGTCCGCGTCGCCCGCGGGACCTCCTACGGCTACGCGTTCTCCAACCGCCTCGACCGGGCCGCGCTGCTCGAGGCCGCGGCGGCCGCGTCCGCGGCCGCCCGGGACGGCGGCCCGGGGACGGTCGTCGACCTCCGCGCGCAGGAGCCGGCCGTCTTCCACCGGGCGCGCCGGCCCGCGTCGGGCGTCGCGGCCTCGGAGAAGGCGGCCTGGGTCCGGGAGATGGACGAGGTGGCCCGCCAGGCCGGCGCGGAGGTCCGCCAGGTGGTCGCGGTCTACGCCGACTCCCTCCAGCGGATCCTCCTGGCCGCCTCCGACGGTCGCTGGGTCGAGGAGGAGCGGCCCCGGGTCCGGCTGCTCTGCCAGGTCACCGCGGCCCGCGACGGCGTGATCCAGGTCGGGTTCCACGGGCCGGCGGGCCTGGCGGGGGCGGAGTTCGTGGAGGCCCACCCCCCCGCCGAGGTCGCCCGGGAGGCGGCCCGGCAGGCCCTGGCGATGCTCGACAGCCGCCCCGCGCCGGCCGGGGAGCTGCCGGTCGTGCTCGGCCCGGGGACGGGGGGCGTGCTGTTCCACGAGGCCTGCGGGCACGGCCTCGAGGCCGATCACGTGCAGAAGGGGATCTCGATCTACGGGGGGCGGGTGGGGGAGCGGCTGGCCTCGCCGCTCGTCTCCGGCGTGGACGATGCCACCGTGCCGAACGCCTGGGGCTCGTTCTCGTTCGACGACGAGGGGGCCCCGGCCCGCCGGACCGTGCTGTTCGCGGAGGGGGTGCTCCGGGGCTTCCTCTACGACCGGCTCCGGGCCGAGGAGGATGGCGTCCCCTCGACCGGGAACGGCCGGCGCCAGTCCTACGCCCACCCCCCGCTGCCCCGGATGACCAACTCCTACATCCTCCCCGGGACCTCGCGGCACGACGACGTCGTGGCGGACACGCCGCGGGGGCTGTACGTCCGCGCCATCGGCGGGGGGCAGGTGAACCCGGCCACCGGCGACTTCGTGTTCGGGGTCTCCGAGGGCTACCTGATCGAGGGCGGGAGGATTACCGCGGCGGTCCGCGGCGCCAACCTCGTGGGGCGGGGGACCGAGATCCTGGCGGCGGTGGATGCGGTCTGCGACGACTTCGAGACCCGCGAGGGGATCTGCGGGAAGGACGGGCAGGGGGTCCCGGTGGGGAACGGCTCGCCGACGCTCCGGATCGCCCGGATGACCGTGGGGGGGACCGGTGGCTGACCGGCCCGACCTGCTGGACCTCTGCCGGGCCGCGGTGGCGGCCGCCCGCCCGGGCGAGGCGCTCGAGGCCTACGCCGAGGAATCGCGGCGGACCGAGGTCGAGGTCCGGGACGCCGAGGTCGAGGGGCTCACGTACGCGGCGTCGCGGGGGCTCGGGGTGCGGGTCGTCGCGGGCGGCCGGCTCGGCTACGCGTGGGCCTCGGACCCGGGCCCGGAGGAGGTCCTCGAGGTCGTGGCGCGGGCGCGGGAGAACGCCGCGGTCGCCACGCCCGACGAGCACAACGTCCTCCCCGGACCGTCCCCGGTGGCTCCGATGCCCGAGCTGTTCCGAGCGGCCCAGGCCGGGATGCCGACCGAGCGCAAGGTCGCGCTGGCCCTCGACCTCGAGCGAGCGACGGTCGGTCTGGACCCCAAGGTCCGGAGGGTCGAGCGCGCCGAGGTCGGGGACGCCGTCTCCCGGGTGGCGATCTCCTCGACCACGGGGATCCTCGCCGCCTACGAGCGGACGGACTGCTGGTGCGCGGCCGTGGCCCTGGCCGAGGAGGGGGAGGAGACGCAGACCGGCTTCTCGTTCCGGATCGGCCGCGAGCTCGACGAGCTGGGCTGGGAGGAGGTGGGCCGGGAGGCGGCGTCCCGGGCGGCGCGGATGCTCGGCGCGGTCAAGCCCCCGACCGCCAGGCTCCCGGTGATCCTCGACCCCTTCGCCGGTTCGTCGTTCCTGGGGGTGCTGGCCGGCGCCCTCTCGGCCGAGTCCGTCCTCAAGGGGCGCTCGCTCTTCGCCGGGCTCGTGGGGGAGCGTGTGGCCTCCGAGCCGTTCGTGCTCGTGGACGACGGGCGGCTCCTCGCGGGCCCGGCGGTGGCGCCCTTCGACGACGAGGGCGTGCCGACCTCCCGGACCGAGCTCGTGACGGGGGGCGTGCTCCGCGGCTTCCTCCACGACACCTACACGGCGCACCGGGCGGGCACGGTCTCCACGGGGAACGCGCGCCGGGCGGGCTACCGCTCCACGCCCGCCGTGGGAGCCACGAACCTCCACCTCCTCCCCGGCCCGGAGCCCCCGGAGCGGCTCCTCGTGCGGGCCGAGGGCGGCGTGCTGATCCAGGACGTCTCCGGGGTGCACTCGGGGGCGAACCCGGTGAGCGGGGAGTTCTCGGTGGGCGCCACGGGGCTGCGGATCGGCAAGGGCGGCGAGCTGGCCGAGCCCCTCCGCGAGATGACCGTGGCGAGCACCCTGCCCGAGATCCTCCGGGCGGTCGTCGCGGTCGCCGACGACCTCCGGTTCTTCGCCTCGGTCGGGATCCCCACGGTGCTCGTCGGGGAGATGACGCTCGGCGGGCGCTGAGCCCGGTGCTCGGGCGGCGAGCGCCGCGCTCAGGCCGCGGGCGGTCGGAGTCCACCGACGAGCAGGCCGAGGACGAGCGCCGCGAAGGCGAGCCGGTAGACCACGAACGGCCCGAACCCCCCGCGCGGCAGGAACGAGAGCAGGAAGCGGATCGTGAGGAAGCCGCTCGCGGCCGAGGCTGCGAAGCCCCATCCGAAGGCGGCCGCGTGGGGACCGAGCCCGCCACGGAGGACGTCCACGGCCTTGAACAGGCCGGCGCCCGCGATGATTGGGAGCGAGAGCAGGAACGAGAACCGGGCGGCCGAGGCCCGGTCCAGGCCGAGCGCGCGGGCCGCGGTGATGGTGACGCCGGAGCGCGACACCCCGGGTTGGAGCGCGGCGGCCTGCGCGAGGCCGAGGAGCAGCCCGCGTCCCACGGTGAGATCGTCCAGGCCCCGGTCGCTCGCGCTCCGTCGGTCCACCACGTAGAGCAGGACGCCGAACGCCGCGAGCATCGTGGCCACGAGCCACGGCGCCCCCAGCCGCGCCTCGATGAACCCCTCGAGCGTCGCCCCCACCACCGCCCCCGGGACCGTCCCCACCGCGAGCGCCCAGGCGAGGCGCTCGTCGACGGTGGCGATACCCCGGCGTCGGATCGAGCGGAGCCAGGCCCCGAGGTACCTCCCTACGTCGTGGCGGAAGAAGGCCAGGGCGCCGGCGAGCGTCCCGAGGTGCAGGGCCACGTCGAAGGCCTTGGCCAGTCCGGGGTCTTCGAACCTGCCCCAGCCGAGGAGCCAGGGGACCAGGATCAGGTGACCTGAGCTCGAGACGGGCGCGAACTCCGTCACCCCCTGGGTGACCCCCAGCACGATGGCATGCAGGACGCTCAGCGGCTGCCTCCTCGGGACGGCGTTCCCCGGATGCTAGCGAGCGGCGTCTCGGTCGGACGGGGGAGGTCCGGGGGGGAGGACCTCCGGTCCGCCCCACGGCGCCGCGTGGCCCCCCGGCCGCGGGGCGCGGGGAGCGCGGTCTGGCCCGTGCGCCCTATCGGCCGCCGGGCGAGGGGCGTCGATACTGGCATCGGACGCCGGTCCGAGGAGGGGCATGGACCGCATCAGGGTGATGGTGGCCGAGGACGAGTTCCCGGTCCGGGAGGCCATCGTCGGGCTCATCGAGGACGGGGAGGGCATCCGGGTCGTGGCGACGGCGCGCGACGCCGACGAGGCGGTGGCCCGCGCCCTCGAGGTCCGCCCCGACGTCGCGCTGTTGGACGTGCGCATGCCGGGAGGCGGTGGGATCCGGGCGGCGCGGGAGATCCTCCGACGCCTCCCCGCGGTCCGCGTGGTCGCGCTCTCGGCCTACCGGGACCGGGAGAGCGTCCTCGAGATGCTCCGGGCCGGCGCCACGAGCTACGTGACGAAGGACGCGAGCCCCGAGGAGCTCGTCGACGCGATCCGCCGAGCGGTCCGGCGGGAGGGCGAGCCCGTCCCGTTCGCCGGCCACGTCCTCCAGGGGCTGGATCTGCGCCTCGACCCCGAGGAGGCGGGCGCCCGGATGGAGCGGATCGGGCGGATCCTGGGGGAGGGCGGGCCGCGCCTGGTGTTCCAGCCGGTCGTCCGGCTCGCGAGCGGGGAGCCGGTCGGCTACGAGGCGCTCGCCCGGTTCCCCGGGGGCGGTGGTCGTCCCGACGAGTGGTTCGCCGAGGCCGCCACCGTGGGCTCCCTCGTCGAGCTGGAGCTGGCGACGGCCCGGCAGGCGCTCGTGCAGCTGGAGCGGATCCCGACCGGCGGCCTCCTGTTCCTGAACCTCTCGCCGTCGACGGTCACCTCGCCGGCCCTCCGTCGGGAGCTGGAAGGCACCGCCTGCGGGCGCATCGTGCTCGAGGTCACCGAGCGGGTGCCGGTGGCCGACTACTCGGCGCTCCGCGAGGCGCTCGACGTCCTCCGCGGGAGCGGCGTCCGGTTCGCCGTCGACGACGCCGGAGCCGGGTGGGCGAGCCTGCGCCACGTCCTCGAGCTCTCGCCGGACTTCATCAAGCTCGACCGGGCCCTGGTCCGTGGCATCGAGGACGACCCCAGCCGCCGGGCGCTCGTGGAGGGGCTGCTCCCGGTCGCCGCCGGCATGGACGCCCAGCTGATCGCGGAGGGGATCGAGGGGGCCGCGCAGCTCGAGGTCCTCCGGGAGCTCGGGGTCCCCCTCGGCCAGGGGTTCCTCCTGGGCCGCCCGGCGGAGCTCCCCTCGGCCGGGACGGCGGTCCCTCCCGCTCGGGCCGGCGTCCGCCCGGCGACGGCCTGAGCCCCAGCGGCTCCCGCCCCACGACCCCTCCCGGCCGCATCAGGTGCGCTCGTCGGCCGACCGCACGGCCACCGACAGCTCGGCGAAGGCCCGGGCGAACGCGAGGCGGTCGGCGGTCTCGGGGGTGACCAGCAGGATGAGGTGGGTCGGGCCGGAGCCCGGCCCCGGCCCGAGCAGCCCCTCCGCGTCCCCGCCCGGGCGGAGCACCTGCAGGACCTCGACGCCGGCGGCGGCGGTCTCCACGTGGGGCTGCGGTCCGCCGAACGTGGCCAGGACGTCGATCAGGTCGCCGGGGCGCACCGAGCCCGGCGGGACATCCACCGCGACCGGGACGGCCCGAAGGCCGGGGTCGACCAGGGCCGCGACGGGCCCCGCCCGGGGCTCGGCGATCCGGGTCTCGGTGAGGGGCTCCCCCGCCGCGAGCGGGGCCAGGAGCACCCGCCCGGAGACTGGGGCGGGGTCGGCGACGGCCCCGGGCGGCGCGTAGCGCTGGGGGACCTCGACCACCCGGAGCGCCCCCGGGACGAGGACCTCTCCGCGGGCCAGGTCCCGGGCGGCGACCGCCACGGGGACCGCGGGCCCCACGGCGGGCCGCAGCGCTTCGAGCCGGGCCTGGTAGCCGTGGACGAGGAGCCACGCGGAGGCCCCCGAGGCCACCGCCAGGAGCCCGAGGAGCTTCGAGCTCGTGGGCAAGCGCCGAGCGAGGAGCAGCGCGACCTCACCTCCCGGAGGAGCGGACGGCCGCACCCTACCCCGGCGGGCCGGATTGCGCAGTGATCCCGCGCACAGCCCGGACCCGGCGGCCGGGCCGCCTCAGTCCCCGGGCTCGGGCGGCGCGGCGAGGGGCAGGACCTGGACGCGGAAGTCCTCGAGCGCGTCCTTCCCGACGATCAGCCGGACCGACTCGCGGATCCGCTCGGCGAGCTGGTCCGGGTCCTCCGCGGTCCGGAAGCGCAGCTCGACGGTGACGAGGAACGGCTCGGGCATGCCGGGATGGTACCGGGGAGGGCCGCGGGTATCCCTTCAGACCTCGAACCGGGCGCCCTTGAGCGCGGTCGCGCAGGGGCAGTCCCGCTCCGCCGGCAGGGCCGCGATCGCCGCGAACAGCAGCTCCCGCAGGCGGGCGTTGTTCTCGTTGAAGACCCGGATGACCTCCTCGTGGGTCACGGGCGGGATCCCCGGGACGCCCACGTCGTAGTCGGTGACGAGCGAGATGTTCGCGTAGCAGAGCTCGAGCTCCCGGGCGAGGACCGCCTCCGGGTACTGGGTCATGTTGATGACCTCCCACCCCTGGGCCTGGAACCAGGCCGACTCGGCGCGGGTGGAGAACCGGGGTCCCTCGACCACCACGACCGTGCCCCGTTCGTGCATCGTGATCCCCCGCTCCCGCCCGGCCCGGACGATCACCTCGCGCATCGTCGGGCAGTAGGGGTCGGCGAACGAGACGTGGGTGGTCTCGGGGCCGTCGTAGAACGTGTGGGGGCGGGTTCGGGTCCGGTCCACGAGCTGGTCGCAAACGACGAAGTCCCCGGGGCGGACGTGCGGCTGGAGCGAGCCCACCGCGCAGGGCCCGAAGATCCGCCCCACGCCCAGCTCCTTCATCGCCCAGACGTTCGCCCGGTAGGGGACGCGGTGCGGGGGGTACTCGTGCTTCACCCCGTGCCGGGGGAGGAACGCGACCCGCCGGCCCGCGACCTCCCCGATCGCCACCGGCGCCGAGGGTTCCCCGTAGGGCGTCTCGACCTGGACGTGCCGGACCTCCTCGAGGAACGAGTAGAACCCCGAGCCCCCGAAGACGCCGATCTCCGCCGCGCTCAGGCCGTCTCCTTCGCAGGCTCCTTCGCCGATCGGGCCTCGCCCCCGGACCCCTCGCCGGAGGCGGCCTTCCCGGAGCCAGGGCCGTCCCCGGCCGTCCTCGACCCCTTGCGGTTGTCGGTCGAGTAGAAGCCCGAGCCCTTGAACAGGATCCCCGCGGTGTGGAAGACCTTCCGGAGCCGACCCCCGCACGCCCCGCAGGTGGCGAGGGGGGCATCCCCGAAGGACTGCACCACCTCCACGTGGGCTCCGCAGTCCACGCACGCGTACTCGTAGGTCGGCATCCTGGACCGAGTATACGGGCCGCCCCGGCGGGGATGGAGCCTACGCGCGCCGGGCCGCGAACCGCTAGCATCCTGGGTTGTTGCCGGGCGGCGCGCCCGACGGAGGTGGTCGCGATGGGGGAGATGGGCCGGAAGATCGTGAAGCTCGACGTGGGCGAGCTGCTCGAGGACCTGTCCCGGGCGTTCGCGAACGAGTGGGTGGCGCACTTCTACTACTCGGTGGGGGCGCACCTCATCACCGGGATCCAGGCCGACGACCTGGCCGAACGGATGCGCACGGGCGCGGGAGAGGAGCTCGCCCACGCCGACCTGATCGCCAAGCGGATCGCCGAGCTCGGTGGCGAGCCTCCCGCCGACCTGGTCGGGCTGACCCGGCTCGCCACGGTGCCCGCGCTCGCCCTCCCGGAGCGTCGGTCGGACTGGCAGGGGTGGGTCCGGGCGCTCCTCGAGGTGGAGCGCCACGTGATCGGGGAGTACGAACAGCTCGTGGAGAAGACCCGCCACGCCGACCCCGTCACCCACGAGCTCGCCGAGCGGCTGCTCGCCGCCGAGGTCGCCGAGGAGGAGGAGCTCGAGAACCTCCTCGGGGACTGAGGTGCCGGAGCGACGGCGGGGGCCG
>Ga0073929_1002383_pt1 | contig 12212 bp, 9 predicted proteins | sample DewCreD2012metaG_3_FD_76966 | JGI IMG/M metagenome (GOLD analysis project Ga0073929, IMG submission 76966) | Hot spring sediment bacterial and archeal communities from British Columbia, Canada, to study Microbial Dark Matter (Phase II) - Dewar... ... | reverse complement strand
ATGACGATCACAGTCGAGCCGGAACGGAACAGTGCCCGCAAGCGGATCAGGCAGGACGGTCTACCACGCCGGGCGATCGATGTCGTGGGCACCCTCCGGGTCGTGCTCTTTTCCCCGGAAGACCTCGAGCTGGTACTGGGCTCTCCGAGTGTCCGCCGTCGCTACCTCGATATCTCGCTCTCGCAGATCGACCAGGCCTACCTCCGGTCGCTCAGCCGGTACGTCCGGCTGCTGGAGCAGCGCAATAGCCTCCTCAAGCAGATCGCGGCCAAGCCGTCGCGGGATCGTCGCGCGATCGAGGAGCAGCTCGCGTACTGGGATGAACAGCTCGTGATCCACGGCTCTTACGTGCTGGTCGCCAGGCTGCGCTACGTCCACCGCCTGGCGGGCGCCCTCAACGGGCACTTCCGGAGTCTGGCGGTCAGCGACCTGCCGCTGTCGCTCGAGTACCAGAGCACGGTGCCCTTGCCCGATCCGCTTCGGGAACGGGTCGTCCTCGACAGCCTGCCCGATGCCCAGGCCAGGATAAACCAGCGCTTCCAGTCCGCGCTGCACGGCATACGCGACGACGAGCTCCGGCGGGGCATGACGCTGATCGGCCCTCACCGCGACGACCTGGTCTACACGCTGGCTGGCGAGGAGCTCGCCGCCTTCGGCTCGCGTGGCATGCAGCGGCTGGCCGTCGTCGCCACGAAGCTGGCCGAGATCGATGCGTTCTGCGGCGCGACCGGCGAGTTGCCGGTACTCCTGCTCGACGACGTGCTCTCCGAGCTCGACCAGGAGCACCAGGATCGCCTGCTCCAGTCCCTCAGCGGCGTGCCGGCCCAGCGGTTCGTGACCGCGACCGACCGGCGGCTGCTCGAACATCCGGCGCTGGCCGAGTTGCCGATGTCGGAACTTCGCGACGGCCAGGTGTGCCTGCTGGTCGAGCCCTGACAGCCGCGCGGGCAGTCTTCGGAGCGGCGAGACGACCTGCGGTAGGCGGCGACGCCGCACGCTCTTGACGCGCCGGCGCAGGAGTGGTACCCGACAGCGAGTCGAATCGCCCGTGGGAGGGAGCAGGGATGTCCAGCCCGAGCAGCTACGACCTGTCGACTGTCCGAAGCTCTTTGCCGATCCTCGAGGAGGTCACCTACCTCAACACCGGCACCGTGGGCATCATGGCTGAACCCGTCCTGGCGGCGCACGTCGCGGCGGTGACGCAGTACGAACGGGGCGGCCACGCGGCGGAGGGCGCGGCGCGCGAAGGGTACGAACGGGCGCGGGCCACTGTTGCCTGCCTGATCGGAGCCCAGCCAGACGAGATCGCGCTCACGCGCAACGCCACCGACGGCGTGGCGCTCATCGCCGCGAGCTTGCCGCTCGGGCCGGACGACCTGGTACTGACGACCGACCAGGAGCACCCGGCGGTGCTCCTGCCCTGGGCACTGGCCCAGCGCCGTGGACGTGGTCGCCTCACGTTCTTCCCGGTCTCGCCCGACCCCGAAGAGACGCTCAGCCGGTTCATGCAGGCCCTGCGCCCCGCTACGAAGCTGGTCGTGGTCAGTCACGTCTCGTGCGAGACCGGAGCGCGCCTGCCGGTCGAGCCGATCTGTGCCTGCTGCCGCGAGCGAGGCATCCTGACCCTGATCGACTGCGCGCAGTCGGTAGGCCAGTTCCCAGTCGATGTCCAGCGGATCGGCTGCGACTTCGCCACGGCCAACGGCCACAAGTGGCTCTGCGGGCCGAAGGGTACCGGCTTCCTCTACGTCCGTCGCGACCGTCTCGACCTCGTCGAGCCGCCGCTGATCGGCGAGGGGGCGGCATCCCCGCCCTTCGACCGCCGGTTCCTCGGTGAGGATCCGGCTTCGGCGCCGTGGTCCTTCGTCGCCAGCGCAAGGCGCTTCGAGTACGGCACGCGCAACTTTCACGACTACGTTGCTCTGAGTGCGGCCGTCGAGTATCTGGACGCGCTCGGCTGGGAGGCGATCGAGCGACACATGGCGGCCATGAGCGGGATCTTCAAAGAAGCGCTGGCCGCGGAGCCAGGAGTCACCCTCTACTCGCCTCGCCCCTGGGAGGACAGCTCCGGCCTGGTCACCTTTGGCGTCGAGGGATGGACAGGCGAGGAGCTGAGCCGGAGACTGTGGGAGGACTATCGCATCATCCAGCGGCGCGTCCAGGTGCCGGACGCGGTGCGTGTCTCCTGCGCCTACTTCACCGGGCCGGAGGATCTCGAGCGCCTGCTCTCAGCACTGCATGCCCTCCGGAGCCGATGAGCGCTCCGGCTCGAGCCCCCGCCCTGGCACGGCATTACGGTCGCGGCCCCGCCTCGACGATGTCGCGAGCGACCGACCCCTCGAAACGGGCGAAATTCTCCTGGAACATCGCCGCGAGCTTCCGCGCCTGGGCGTCGTAGGCGTCGGGATCCTGCCAGGTGACGCGGGGCTGGAGCACCCGGTCAGGTACTCCCGGGCAGCGCTCGGGTACGAGCACGCCGAAGATCGGGTCTGGCGACATCGGCACCTCGTCGAGCGAGCCATCGAGCGCGGCGTGTACCATGGCCCGGGTATAGCCGATCGGGATGCGGTGGCCGACCCCGTACGGGCCACCAGTCCAGCCAGTGTTGACCAGCCAGACGCGTGCGCCGTGCGCGCGGATGCGCTGGCCGAGCTGCTCAGCGTACACCGAGGGAGGCAGGGCCAGGAACGGAGCGCCGAAACAGGTGCTGAACGTCGCCTGCGGCGCGGTCAGCCCGACCTCGGTACCGGCAACCTTGGCGGTGTAGCCGGAGAGGAAGTAGTGCATCGCTTGCTCGACACTGAGCTGGCTGATCGGCGGCAGCACACCGAAGGCGTCAGCGGTCAGGAAGAAGATCGTCTTCGGGTGGCCGGCGACGCCCGACTCGACGTGCGGGTGCACGAAGTCGATTGGATACGCCGCGCGCGTGTTCTCGGTCAGCGAGTCGTCGTCGAAATCGATCTCGCGGGTCACCGGATCGATGACGACGTTCTCGAGCACAGTCCCGAAGCGTTTCGATGCGGCGTAGATGACTGGCTCGTGCTCGGCGGAGATGCGGATAGTCTTCGCGTAGCAACCGCCTTCGAGATTGAAGATACCCTGATCAGTCCAGGCATGCTCGTCGTCTCCGACCAGTGGGCGCTCGGGGTCAGTGGAGAGCGTCGTCTTGCCAGTGCCGGAGAGACCGAAGAACAGCGCGGTGTCCTCTCGGGAACCGACGTTGGCTGAGCAATGCATCGTGAGGATGCCCTGGCGAGGCAGGTAGAAGTTGAGCGCGGTGAAGACCGACTTCTTGATCTCGCCCGCATAGCCGGTTCCGCCGATCAGCACCATCCGGCGGGCGAAATTGAGAATGATGAAGGTCTCGGATCTGGTGCCGTCGATCTCCGGAACGGCCCGGAAGCCAGGCACGCAGATTACGGTGAGATCCGGGGCCGGGAGTCGCGTTCCCGGTTTGGGCCGGATGAACAGGTTTCGCGCGAAGAGGCTATGCCAGGCCAGTTCGGTGACCACGCGGACGACCCGCCGATAACGCGGGTCGGCACAGACAAAGAGATCCTGTACGTAGAGGTCGCGTCCCTGGAGGTAGGCGGCAACGCGATGCAGCAACTGCTCGAACCGACCGGGATCGAACGGCTGGTTACCCTCCCACCAGACCTCGTCGACCGAGGAGTGCTCGTGCACGATGAACTTGTCCTTCGGAGAACGGCCCGTTCGCTTGCCGGTGAGGCATACCAGCGGCCCGTCGGCCGAGAGCGTTGCCTCGCCGCGGCGCAGGGCATGCTCGTAGAGGACGGCGGTGGAGAGATTACGGTGCAGCTCTCCGAGGTCTCGAAACGCGGAGTCGATGAGCTTCGAAGGTGCGGTCTTCTCCGTTATGGTCGCCATGCGCTGTATCCCCTCCTGTCCCGGGTTTCGCTTGCGCTCTCGACGCGTCGTCGTTGACGCCGTGAGGATGGCCGTCGACGCTGACGACCGAAAGAACCAGCCCTGGAGGCGAGGTGGGCCGGCGTGGGCTGCTCGCTGCACAGCCTACCCGAACCTGGACTTCTTTGCTAGACGTCTTTTCCTAGAGAATGAGCATAGCGTCGCCGAAGCTGTAGAAGCGATAGCCTCGCTCGACTGCTTCCCGGTAGGCCCGGAAGATCAGCTCGCGACCCGCGAAGCTGGAGACGAGTAGCAGTAGCGTGCTGCGTGGCAGATGGAAGTTCGTGATCAAGGCGTCGACGACTCGCCAGCGGTGGCCAGGCACGATATAGAGGTCTGTCCAGCCGGTGAGCTCTCCGCTCTCGTCCAGCCGGTCGGGGATCGATTCCAGCGTGCGCGCTGAGGTCGTCCCAACGGCGACGACCCGGCGTCCCTGTTCTCTGGCCGAGCGAATCGCGGCAAGGGTCTCAGCCGGGACGTGGTACCACTCCGCGTGCATCCGGTGCTGGCGCGCATCCTCGACCTGTACCGGCTTGAACGTTCCCAAGCCGACGTGGAGCGTCACGCGTGCTAGACCCACTCCCGAGCGCTGGAGGCGATCGAGCAGCCCCGGGGTGAAGTGCAATCCGGCGGTGGGGGCAGCGACCGAGCCGAGCTCGCGGGCATAGACGGTCTGGTACCGCTCGGGATCGCGCAGGCCGCGGCGGATATACGGCGGCAGCGGCACGTGCCCGTAACGGTCGAGCGCGTCGAGCACCTCAGGCGGGAGCTGTACCAGGACGCGGCCCTCCTCCAGCCGCTCGACGATTGTGGCCGGGGCGAGCTGGGCGTGCTCGCTTTCCCGGGGCAAGATCGCGATGACCTCGCCGCGCCGAAGGCGACGTGCTGGCCGGGCCAGCGCCTCCCAGTGCCCGTCGCTGCTGGCTTGGAGGAGCAGGAGTTCGACCTGCCCTCCGGTAGCGCGACGCCCGAAGAGCCGGGCCGGCAGCACGCGGGAGTCGTTGACGACGAGCAGATCACCGGGCTGGAGGTAGTCCCCGATCTCGCGGAAGATGCGGTGCTCGATGCGGCCGGTGCGGCGATCGAGCACCAGAAGCCGGGCCGCATCGCGCGGCTCGATCGGCTCCTGGGCGATCAGCTCGGGGGGAAGCTCGTAGTCGTACTCGGAGAGGCGAAGCGGTTCTTCCATCGCGGTCATGTCGGCGCTCAGAGCTCGCTGTCCTCCTCGTCGGCCAGGAACGATGCCTGGATCGGCACCCGCTCGGCCGGGAAGGGGATGCCGAGGTGCTCATATGCTCGACGGGTGGCGACGCGGCCGCGTGGCGTCCGCTGCAGGAAGCCGAGCTGGAGCAGATACGGCTCGTAGACGCTCTCGATCGTATCGACCTCCTCGCTGGTTGCCGCCGCGAGCGTCTGGACGCCGACCGGCCCACCGTCGAACTTCTCGATGATAGCGCGAAGGATGAGCCGGTCTACCTCGTCGAGGCCCAGCTCGTCGATGGCCAGCATGGCGAGCGCCGTCTGCGCGACCTCGCCGGTGATCACCCCGTCAGCGCGCACCTGGGCGAAGTCGCGCACACGCTTGAGGAGACGCAAGCCGACTCGTGGAGTCCCGCGAGAGCGTCGGGCGATCTCCTCAGCCCCTTCCGGCAGGAGCGCGATGTCGAGGATTCTGGCGGCGCGATTCAGGATCTGGATCATGGCCGCCTGGTCGTAGAAGTCCAGCCGGTTGGTCGAACCGAAGCGATCGCGCAGCGGTGAGGTGAGCAACGCCAGCCGGGTGGTCGCGCCGACGAGCGTGAAGCGCGGCAGGCTCAGCCGCATGCTCCGGGCGGCCGGTCCCTTCCCGATCACGATGTCGACGACGAAGTCCTCCATGGCCGGGTAGAGGACTTCTTCGACCAGCCGGTTGAGCCGGTGGATCTCGTCGATGAAGAGCACATCGCCAGGGCTGAGGTTGGTGAGGATCGACACCAGATCACCGGCACGCTCGATCGCCGGTCCGGTGGTAACCCGGAGGTTGACCCCCATCTCGGCCGCGATGATACCGGCCAGCGTCGTCTTGCCGAGGCCAGGCGGGCCGTAGAAGAGCAGGTGATCCAGCGGCTCGCCGCGCTCTTGGGCGGCGCGGATGGCGATGGCCAGGCTCTCCTTCACTTTGTCCTGGCCGATGTACTCGCTGAGCCGGCGCGGCCGCAGCGTTGCCTCGATCGGTTGGTCATCTTCCCGGCGCCAGCCGGATACCATCCGCGCTCCCATCAGCTCTCCCCCGTCACCATCGAGGGTGGATACCTGGACAAGTATACGCGATGGCGAACAGGTGTTCGATGATTGCCAGGCCTTCAGCCGGCTGAACCGGGGGTTTCCGGTAGTTCTGCCTCGTCGATAAGCATGATCGGGATGCCGTCTTCGATCCGGTAGCGCCGCCCGCAGCCCTGGCAGACGAGTCGATCCCCCTTCAGCTCGACGGGCGACTTGCAGGCAGGGCAGGCGAGGATTTCCAACAGTTCCTGGCTGATCGGCAAGGGATCACCCGGGTGTGACATCCTGTCGTCCTCTCGGTCGCCGCGATCCACGACACCCAGCGGTGTCCATCTTACCAGCCTGTCGACGCTCACTGGAGGGCATCGAGTCGCTGGCGCGCTAGCCGTCCATAGGGGGAATCCGGGGCTATCTCGACGACCTGCTCGTACATCGCGCGAGCCTGCTGGGTATCCGGGGGCGAGCGGGACTCGTAGACCTGTCCCAGGAAGTACAGCGCGGCGGGGTCGCTCGCGTCGAGCTCGTGGGCCCGCTGGAGCTGGATCTCGGCATCGGCATAGTAGCCGTAGTTGAGGAGCGTGCGGCCCAGGGCGACGCGCAGCGTGGCATCGTCCGGTCGAAGCTGGATCGCCTGCTCGTAGAGCTCGACAGCCTCGATACCGCGACCGGTATTGCTCAGCAGGTCGGCCAGAGCGATCATCGCGCCGACATCCTCGGGGTTCTCCGCGAGACGCTGGCGTAGCCGCGCCTCCTCGGCGCCGGGTGTAACCGTGATCTCGATGGCCAGGGGCTCCTCGGTCGAGGAGGAAGGCGAGCCGCATTGCGACACGGCTCCCGCCAGGAGACCGAGCAACAAGACTGCCGAGACGCTGAGCGCCGCGGCCCGAGCCAACCAGGGCTGCCGCTCGGCGTCCTGCTGCCTCGGCGTCCGCCTCGCCATCCGTCTCGCTCCCTCCAGACCAGTCACTGGTAAGTGTGGCCCGCCGGATGCGCGCATGGCCAGAGGGCGCGGCGGCTGCCGCCACGCGCTGCTCCTCTGGCGGCCGACTGGGGCCAGAGCACTCGGGTGAGGGCCGAGAGTCGTGGAGTGCCGCGGAGGGAATACGATGACTGCCTAGGTGATCGTCGATAGGGCGTGCCGGCTGGCGTCGAGGCGGCTCCGCGCGGCGGAGGATCGTTCCCGGTGACACCCTGCGGGAGAGCAGACACCCCGGCGTCTGCCGGGGTGTCGCCGGGGTGCCTCACGGGATTCGAACCCGCAACCACTGGTTCCACAGACCAGCGCTCTGCCATTGAGCTAGAGGCACCGCACAAAAATAGGTGACGTTGGGCGAGTAAGCCGAGTTCTGTTCGTGGCGGTCATCTCTCTCGCCCGCGGTCTCCCGCGGACGGCCGCTTCGTCACCTCCGCGGCTGCTCTCATCCTCGGGCCTCGGCGAGCCACCTGCGAGCGGCCCGATCGGAGATTGCTGCGGGGAGGATTGCCCTTTTCACCCCAGACCACTCGGGTCCGGTCATCGTCTCTGTTGCTCTCACGCCGGCCGAAGCCGACGTGCCGATCTGGACTGTCAGCGCCACCGGTCTGCGCTGCCCTGGCTTGCGCCAGGCACCCTCGCTCTGTGCAGCTCGGACTTTCCTCTGGCCATCCGGCCAGCGACCGCCCTGCCCAACATCACCTCACGGGAGCGCCACGGCGCTCCCGGACCGGTGGTGCCGAAGGGGAGATTTGAACTCCCACGGGCTCACGCCCACTACGCCCTGAACGTAGCGCGTCTGCCAGTTCCGCCACTTCGGCCTATTATGCCGGTCGCTCTCGCCCGGCTTGTCCGCGAGTGACAGTATAGCACGCCACGGTGAGGGGCGACAAGAGGAGCGATCTCTCCGCTGCGCGGTTCGGCTCGCGGGGGTACAGGTTCCGGACGGACAGCACGACCTGTCTTCGGGCTATCGAGCGCGGCGCGGTTTGCCCAGTGCCGCCACGGAGTCCAGTTGCGCCGCCGGAGCTGCAGGAGCGATCAGCGAATCGCGCGCGACCTGGCCGTCGCGCAGCTCGACCGTGCGCCCGGCCCACGAGGCGATGACCGGATCGTGGGTCACGAGGATCACAGTGTGGCCAGCTTGCCACAGCTCGTGGAAGAGCCGCATCACCTGCTGGCCAGACTCGGAGTCGAGGTTGCCGGTTGGCTCGTCAGCGAGCAGCAGCGCGGGGTCGTTGGCCAGCGCCCGGGCGATCGCCACCCGCTGCTGCTCCCCGCCGGAGAGCTCGCTCGGGAGATGGTTCGCGAGGTGAGCGATCCCGAGTCGCTCCAGCAGCTCCATGGCCCGCTTCCTGCCCTGAGGACGCCGGGCCAGCACCAGCGGGAGCTCGACGTTCTCGACCGCGGTGAGCGTCGGCATGAGCTGGAAGAACTGGAAGACGATCCCGACGTTGTAGCGTCTCCAGCGGGCCAGCGCCTCTTCGCCGAGCGCGCTGATCTCCTGTCCGGCGACCTGGACGGAGCCGGACGTCGGCCGATCGATCCCGGCGATCAGGTTGAGCAGCGTCGACTTGCCGCACCCAGACGGCCCGACGATCGCCACCCACTCGCGTCGGGCGATGTCCAGTGAGAGACCGCGCAGCGCCGGGACTTCTCGCCGGCCCTGCCGGTAGATCTTGACCAGGTCTCTGACGATGACGAGCGCTTCTCGCGCTGTGTTGCTCATCCGTCCCGTGTCCGGTATCGGTTCGCTCACCCTGGGATGCCCTCGCGCACCTCGATCAGTCCTACCGCGGCCGCGCCACGAGATTGAGCACGACCAGGAGCGCGGCGGCGCCGACACAGGCGATCACGACGCTCCCGATGAACCCGGTGGGGCCGCGGACGCCGAGCAAGGTGAACAGGTAACCGCCTACGACCGCTCCGAGCAACCCGACAGCGATGTTGCCCAGACAGCCGAAGCCTCGGCCGCGCGTCAACAGGCCGGCTAGCCAGCCCGCCAGCAGGCCCACCAGCAGCCAGCTCAGCAGTGAACCCGGATTCATCGGCAGCGGCGACACCGTTCTCTCCTTTCGACTGCTCCCCCTCGATCGGCTTCGCGTACTCTGACGACTGCTCTAAGTACTCGCCGGCTCTTCCGGCGGTGTCCAGGGCGCGAACGGGTCTGGTGGGCAACCCTCGAGCAAGCGACGGTCTTTCTCCGTTAGCTGCGCCCTGGTGAGCAGGTCGGGCCGCCGCGCCCGGGTTCGGCAGAGCGCTTGCTGGCGACGCCACTCGGCGATGCGGGCGTGGTTGCCGCTGAGCAGGATGTCGGGCACGCCCAGGCCCCGAAACACCGGTGGCCGCGTGTACTGGGGGTACTCGAGCAGGCCCGAGGTGTGCGACTCCTCGGCCAACGACTCCGGGTCGATCACTCCGGGCACGAGGCGGGACACGACGTCGATGATCACCGCCGCCGCCAGCTCTCCGCCCGTCAGCACGTAGTCGCCGATCGACAGCTCGCGCGCCCGGAGGATGACGCGTACCCGGTCGTCGATCCCTTCGTAGCGACCGCAGATCAGGGCCAGCCGGGGGTACTGGGCCAGCTCGCGGGCGATGTCCTGGTTGAACACCTCGCCCGAAGGCGTGAGCAGGATGACTGGCGTCTGCTCGAGCTCCGGCCCGAGGATCGCCTCTACTGCGTGCACGATCGGCGGGGCCATCATGACCATGCCCGGGCCGCCGCCGTATGGCTCGTCGTCCACCGAGCGATGGCGGTCAGTCGCCCAGTCGCGGATATTGTGGAGATGGATCGAGACCAGCCCCTGCTCCTGCGCGCGCTTGAGGATGCTCTCGTTGAGCGGGCCGGCGAAGATGCCTGGAAAGATCGTGAAGACATCGAACCGCACCGGCGTCACCTCCGCTCTAGAGCCTACCAGAAGCTGCTCCATATCTGCGTGGTTCTGCGAGGCGCGGAATCGGCAAGACGAGTCTGGTCAGACCGGCCAGGAGCGATACCTCCTGAACGCCCGCTCGCTTGACAGCCGGGCAGACATTCTGCTAGATTCCTGCATGAAGGCGCCGAAGGGAAGCAGTAGCGCGCCTGGCCGGTCAGCGAGCCGGGGTGTGGTGAGAGCCCGGTCTGGTTCCAGCGCGCGAACTCGTCCCAGAGCCGTGCCGGTGAAGTGGTCGAGTAGCCGGCGCCGGGTTGTGCCCGTTATCGCGCAGAGAGTGGGCATCGTACCGTATCCGGTGCGACGCCAAGTAGGGTGGTACCACGGCACGGCCCGTCCCTTCGCGGACGGGCCGTCTCGATTCTCGAGGCGAACATGTGGGCGACGCGGCCAACCAATCGCCGATGGGCAACCGGCCAGCGGCTCGGTGGCTCGCTTAGTCGGCCCCGGAGAGGGGCTGCAGCGAGTAGCGGGAGGCCGTGTCTCGGGTAGCCGCTGAGGAGGAAACGTTGTGGTCGGCCTCCCGCTGCTGGGAGGCCGATCCCTTGTGGACGCACCTCCATCGGTGCGCGACACGGAATAGTCGTCCTGACTCTATCGATGCATGGGAGAGTGACGGAGGTTCGTCATGGCGACGACAGCGAAGAGGCGCCGAACCGAGAGCTACCGGCCGCAGGTGATCGAGCCGAAGTGGCAGCGCGCTTGGGAGGAGACCGGGATCTACCGGAACGTGACCGAAGACCCCACCCGGCCCAAGTGGTATCACCTGGTGATGTTCCCGTATCCCTCGGGCAACCTGCACATCGGCCACTGGTTCTCCTACGCGCCGGCCGACGCGGCGGCCCGCTACCGCCGGATGCGCGGCTACAACGTGCTGTTCCCCTTCGGGTTCGACGCGTTCGGTCTGCCCGCGGAGAACGCGGCTATCCGGCACGGCATCCATCCGCATACCTGGACGATGCAGAACATCGCGCGGATGAAGGAGCAACTGCGCTCGATGGGCGCGATGTTCGACTGGAGCAAGGAGATCATCACCTGCCTGCCGGAGTACTACCGCTGGAACCAGTGGTTCTTCCTGCAGTTCTACAAGCGTGGCCTGGCCTACCGGGCCCTGGCGCCGGTCTGGTGGTGCCCGAACGACCAGACGGTGCTGGCCAACGAGCAGGTGGTCGACGGCCGGTGCGAGCGCTGTGGCGCCGAGGTCTATCGTCGTGATCTGGAACAGTGGTTCCTGCGGATCACGGCCTATGCCGAGGAGTTGCTGAACTTCGAGGGCATCGAGTGGCCCGAGCAGGTCGTGACCATGCAGCGCAACTGGATCGGCCGCTCGGAGGGTGCCCGCGTCGTCTTCCGGGCCGAGTCCGGCGATCCGATCGAGGTGTTCACCACCCGCCCCGATACGCTGTGGGGCGCGACCTTCATGGTGCTGGCGCCAGAGCACCCGCTGGTCGAGAAGCTGACAACACCCGAGCGCCGGGCCGAGGTGGAGTCCTACGTGCAGCAGGCGCGCCGCGAGAGCGATATCGAGCGGACGTCGACCGAGCGCGAGAAGACCGGCGTGTTCATCGGCGCCTACGCGGTCAACCCGGTCAACGGCGAGCGGATCCCGATCTGGATCGCCGACTACGTGCTGATGGGCTACGGCACCGGCGCGATCATGGCCGTACCGGCGCACGACCAGCGCGACTTCGAGTTCGCGCTGAAGTTCGGCCTGCCGGTCATCCCGGTGATCGCCGGGCCGGGCGAGCAGGCCCGGAGTCTGGTACGGCGCGGGAGCTACCGTGATAGCCTGTCGGCGGCGCTGCGGGAGGCCGGGTTCGCCTTCGAGGAGCGCGAGGGCAGCCTGTACGTGACGCTGGACGACCGCGACCGGGAGCGCTACGTCGCCCTGGCGCAGGCGCACCTGCTGCCTGGCTCCTGGACCGCGGTCGTCGGCGGCAGTGGCTGGCAGATCGTCATCGCCGGCGGCGAGGTGATCGAGGTCAGCACGCTGGCGGACGAGCGGCGGGCACTGGCCCGTTGCCAGGAGCTGGACCCAGGCGTCCGACCGGCGCGGACGATCGCCGAGATGCTGTGGGATGTCGAGTTCTACCGCGAGGTGCTGTTCTACGACT
>Ga0073929_1002342_pt1 | contig 12511 bp, 10 predicted proteins | sample DewCreD2012metaG_3_FD_76966 | JGI IMG/M metagenome (GOLD analysis project Ga0073929, IMG submission 76966) | Hot spring sediment bacterial and archeal communities from British Columbia, Canada, to study Microbial Dark Matter (Phase II) - Dewar... ... | reverse complement strand
TGGACTTAAGGGGATAGACCCCTTTAACTCTATAGCACCCACTAACAGCTTGGTAAAATCGTGACCGACACACTAAACGTACCCCCGCTGATCGAACTCCCTGAAAGCCTGAGCCCACTTTTTCTTGCAGCAGGCTGGCCCAGCACTTCCACCGTGCCACTACCGCGTTACGTTCCACACGACCATCCTGCCGCTGCTCTACTTAAACAGCTTGCCGGGGTGCAAGTGGGCATCTGCGGCGCAGGAGAGGAGTGTGCTACCAGCGATGTCGCCTTTGGCACATTTGAACATCTGCATGAAAGCGAAGATTTCCTTGAGTGGGAGCAACGCCTAGGCACCACCTTGGTGAGCATCGCCGAAGTCCATCACGGCCACGGCGCGCTGTTGATCGACGAAAAGGGTTGCTGCTACCTCTTGAGCCTCATCCACGACGGGCTTTGCATACAGGGACTGGGCTTTGTTCAAGCCATGGAGAACTTGATATTTGGGCGTAAGACGGGTGAGCAGGCGCAACTCGCAACGCCAGGCGCAATACCGATCTTTTTTACCGGCACCCTATGACAGACCTATGCTGCGTTCGGGGGCAGAAAATCTCGCTGGGTTAAAGGGTTAAAGGGGACGGACCCCTTTAATTCTTTTGAAGGATGTTGCCAATGACTATTGATCCTTATAAAAGAGGGTTGCTGTACAGAAAGGCTCATGGCAACAGTCTGCGTGAAAGATATAAAGAAAAGCTTAGATTCATGCTTGGCGTCGACCCGGAAGAAAGATACTTTCTGAGCTTGGCTGAAACAGATGATGTAATTAATAGCTACAAAAATTGGAAGAATATTTTCGGAAGATGCAGGATTTACGTTCTGGATGAGTGCTTGAAGCATTTCTTATCAAAAGCAGTTGGTGGCGATTACTATCTGCTTATGGATGAGGGCTGGCGATATTGTGGTGCCTATTCGAAAGTTACAATGAAGATCTCTTTGAGTTTCGTATCGGTAAATACGCGATGACGTAAATAAAAGGGTTAAAAAGGATGGACGCCTTTAACCTCGCCGCGCAGCATTCGGAGCGCCGATATCGACGGCGGCTTGGCCGTCGATGCAGTAAGGTAATAGCCATACACCGCAAGCCCAGTCCCGCGCGTATTCACAAACAGCGAGTAAATCGAGTGACTGCTCGCCAGGAACAACCGATTCCCTTCGCGTCCGCCGAAGCACAGGTTCGGGCAGCGCTCAGGCAAAGAGATGTGTCCGATGGCTTTGCCCTGGGGATTGAACACCCGCACGCCGTCGATTTTCTCCAGGTCGGCCTTCAAGGCTAAATGAGACGGACCCCTTTAACTCTCGAATCTTACCCAAATGGTGACGAAGAATTTCATGGGCACGTACGTTGCTGGTGCGATTTGCACAACGAACAACAATCGGCATGCAGAAAAGCTGGCATGGTAACAGGCAAAGGGGAAGATCAAAAAATGAGCGCTACCACCCCCCCATATAGCCAAGAGGAGCTCGATATTATGTTGCGGTCGGAAGATGCGGAGGTAGCTACGGATGCACTTATGTATCTGTGTTTTAACATTGATGATCCGCAATGGATTCAGCTTAAGTGCATAGAAGCAATAAAGAATCATCGCGACGAGGACGTCAGAGGACTGGCCCTGACATGCATAGGTCATGTTGCCCGCATGCACAAAGTAATCGACAAATCTTTAGTCATGCCGGTCCTACTAGCAAAACTAAAGCACAGGACCTTGTCTGGTAGAGCTCAGGATGCTCTTGACGACATTGAAATCTTTATCAACCGATGACTATGCCTAGGGAGAGGGGCGACCCCCTTTGACCCTTTGAGGCGCAAACCATTTGAAAGATATAGCAGCAGCTCCATTACTCTCTAATGCGTTTAAACATCAGTTTGCTTTCTTTGTCAGCGTTTTGGATACATCGGAAATCTACTTTGCGGTCTAAAGGGGCGGACCTTTTAACAAGAGCCCAACCCAAGTCGACGGCCGCTCGGCCGCCGATCCAGCAAGTAAATACCCTTACACCGCAAACCCAGTCCCACGCGTATTCACAAACAGCGAGTAAATCGAGTGACTGCTCGCCATAAACAACCGATTCCCTTCGCGTCCGCCGAAGCACAGGTTCGGGCAGCGCTCAGGTAATGAGATGTGTCCGATGGCTTTGCCCTGGGGATTGAACACGCGCACGCCGTCGAGTTTCTCCAGGTCGGCCTTCGGGTCGCCGTTGCCGCCCCAGCCGCACCACAGGTTGCCGGCTTCGTCGCATTTGATGCCGTCGATGGCGGCGTAGTCCAGGCCTTCGATGTGTTTGCGGCGTTCGCCCAGGGTGCCGTCGTCCTTGACCGCGATGGCCCAGATCAGGCGGTTCGGTTTGGCGCGGCCTTCGACGACGTACAGGGTCTTTTCGTCAGGGGAGAAGCACAGGCCGTTGGGACCGGCCAGGTCGTCGATCACCCGGGTGACTTTCTTGCTCTCGCCGTCGATGCGGTAGACAGCGTGGGGTTGAGTCGGGGTGATTTTGTGGCCTTCGTAGTTGTTGCTGGTCTGGAAGGGTGGGTCGCTGAACCAGATCGAGCCGTCGCTTTTGCAGGCGATGTCGTTGGGGGAGTTGAAGGGTTTGCCATCGAAGCTGTCGGCCAGCACGGTGATGGTGCCGTTGTATTCGGTGCGGGTGATGCGCCGGCCTTCGCTGGTGGTGGTGGAACCCTCGCAGACGATGAGGCGGCCCTGGCGATCGCGGCACATGCCGTTGGAGAAATTGGAATGCTCGCGGTACACCGTGAAGGTGTCGGTGATTTCATCCCAACGCATGATGCGGTTGTTGGGGATGTCGCTGACCAGCAAGTAACGCCCGTCGCCGACCCATACCGGCCCTTCGGCCCAACGCATGCCGGTGGCGAGTTTCTCGACGCTGGCGTTGAAGACCCGCAGTTCGAGAAAGCTGTCGTCGAGGATGTGAACGAGCGGATCCGGGTAACGCTGGCTCAAGGGCTCGGCGGCAGACGCGAGGCGGGGCAGAGCGGCACTGCCGACGGTGGCCAGGGTGGCGGAAACAGCGAGGGATTTCTTCAGGAAACTGCGGCGGGTGTTGCCGCTTGACGGCTCAGAGGTTTCAGCATGCTTGGGCAAGGCGGACAGGGTTGAGTCCATGTAGCGATCTCCGTTGTTTTATTTTTTTACGGGAACGTTAGTAATACCTCCTGATAGGACATCGTACAAGTGAATGATGGGTTGGGTATCCAGCTCACCCTCCGAGGAAATCGGTGCCCAAACGGGCCTCTTCCCGGCTAAAGCCGGTCCCACTAAAAGCAATGCGTGCAGTCGGTGGGACCGGCTTTAACCGGGGATGGACGCCGAGCGTCCTGAGAGGCGTGCCCACGCGGAGCGTGGGAACGATCACCAGTGAATGATGGGTTGGGTATCCAGCTCACCCTCCGAAGGTATCGGTGCCCAGACTGGCCTATTCCCGGCTAAAGCCGGTCCCACTAAAAGCATCGCGTACAGCCAGTGGGACCGGCTTTAGCCGGGAAGTTTTGATTCGCTTTTGATCTTCAAACACAAAAAGCCCAGACGCCACCAAACGCGACTTGGGTGCAGGCTGAACGCAGGTTTCGCGGAGTGGGCCGAGCCGCATGGATGCGGCGAGAGCTGCCCCCCGCCATGGATGGCGGATGGCAGCGGGCCCACGGAGCGAGACCGGAGTGAAGGAACCCCGAGGTACGAGGGGCCAAACCAGGAGCACGCACCCTTGGTTACTTGGGGTGCTTTTCCAAGTAACTCGCCGAAGGCGAAACGTCTGCCGTTAGGCAGACGCCCTTGATCTTCCCCAAGGCCGGGCAAGCTCCCAGGCCAGGCAAAGAACGAAAAACCTACTTCGCCCTCAACCCCTCACGCACATCCTTCACCTCCGAAGCCGACACCGCCGGCGCCGCATTGCCCCACGTATTACGCACATACGTCAGCACATCCGCGACATTCTCATCCGACAGATTCCAGCCAAACGCCGGCATCGCCGGAGCCGTCGGCGCAGCATCCGTCGCACCCGCACGACTGCCCGCCAGCACCACACGAATCAGCGACGACGGATCATTGCTATTCACCAACGGCGCCATCGCCAGTTTCGGGAACAGATTGGCCGCGCCTTCACCCGTCGGCGTATGACACGCCGAACAGCGATCCGCATAAATCGCCTTGCCCGCCACCATCGCCCCATCGTCCGCAGCAACCGGCTTGGCTGCCTCGACCGGCTTGGCGCCATCCTTCAAATACACCGCCACCGCCAGCAAATCCTCATCCTTCCAGTGCTGCGAAGAATGCTCGACTTCCTCGGCCATCGGCCCGGACGCGATGTCGAAACGGTTTGCGCCGGTCTTTAGGTACTTGACGATGTCAGCCTCGCTCCACGCACCAATGCCATCCTGGCCAGTGGAGGTGATGTTCGGCGCGACCCAGTTCTGCAGATTGGCGCCGGTGAGGAATTGATCGTTCTTGTCACCGCCAATCAGGTTCTTCGGCGTATGGCACGTGCCGCAGTGGCCCAGACCCTCCACCAGATACGCGCCGCGGTTCCACTGCTCGGACTTCTGCGGATCGGCCTTGAACTCGCCTTCCTTGAAGTTGATCAGGTTCCAGCCGATCAGGCTGGTGCGCACGTTGAAGGGGAAGGGCAGCTGGTTGGTTTCAACCTTGTTCTCTACCGGATCCACCGTCTTCAGGTACGCGAAGATCGCCAGGTTGTCCTCACGCAGCACCTTGGTGTACGCGGTGAACGGCATGGCGCCATACAAGCGCTTGCCGTCAAGGCCGTGGCCCTTGGACATGGCGTTCTGGAAATCCTCGAAGCTCCAGCGGCCGATGCCGGTCGCCTGGTCGGGGGTGATGTTGGCGCCGGCCAGCTTGCCAAACGGCGTATCAAGGATCACGCCACCGGAAAACAGCGGCTTGCCCGGGATGGTGTGGCACGCGGTGCAGTCACCCAGGGTGCTGAGGTAGCGGCCCTTTTCCACGATGTTGTAGGAATCGGCGCCGGTTGCCCCGTGGGCGAGGGAAACAGACAGGCCAATAACGCCTGCGCAGACCGTCAGAAGAGTCTTCATACGCTGATCATCTCCCCTGGACGCTTAAGGTAGCGGGTGCGGATGGCATCCGCCGCTTTGAAGGCCAGCGCCGCGACGGTGCCGGTCGGGTTGTAGCCCGGGTTCTGCGGGAAGGCGGATGAGCCGACCACGAACAGGTTCGGCACGCCCCACACTTGCAGGTGCTTGTTCACCGAGCTGTTCTTCGGGTCGGCGCCCATGATGAAGCCGCCGACGATGTGCGACGACTGATACGGCGCGCTGTTCCAGTGCCCTTGCTGGGAACTGGGCACCATCTGCCGCGGGTTCATGCTCTTGGCGATCTCGCCGACCTTGGCGGTGACGTAGGCGGCCATCTTGCGATCGTTCTCCGGAAAGTCGAAGGTGATGCGCAGCAGCGGTCGGCCCAGGGGATCTTTGTAGGTCGGGTCCAGCGACAGGTAATTGGTCCGCGTCGCATAGCTGCTCGCTTCACAGCCGATGGACATGGTGCTGGCGTAGTTCTTGACCGTGGCCTTCTTCCATTCCGAACCCCAGGTCGGGGTGCCGGGCGGGAGAGGTCGGGAGTCGATGGGCGCAGCGCCAATCGGGGTCACGCGGGTGCTGCCGCCGCCGACGAAACCGAGACCCGAGTGGTCGAAGTTGTCGTTGTTGAACTCGTCGATGCCCATGCCGATGGCACCGCCGCCGATAAACGGGTTGAAGTTCTTGTCATCGAAGAACATGCGCACGCTGTTGGCGGTCTGGTAGGCGTAGTTGCGGCCCGTGGTGCCGGTGTTGGTCACCGGGTCGTAAGGCTGGCCGACACCGGAGAGCAGCATCAGGCGTACGTTTTCGAAGATGAACGCGCTGATCACCACCAGCTCGGCAGGCTGTTCCCACTCTTCGCCGTTGGAATCCATGTACACAATGCCCGTGGCGCGTTTGCCGCTGCTGTCCATGGTCACGCGCAGGACTTCGCAGTTGGTCATGGCCGTGAAGTTCGGCTTGCGCACCAGCACCGGCAACACCGTGGTGATGGCGCTGGCCTTGGAATAGTTGGCGCAGCCGTAGTTGGTGCAGAAACCGCAGAAGGTGCAGGCACCCATGGCCACGCCAAGGGAGTTTACATACGGCCGCGAGAGCAAGGCCGACGGCACCGGGAACGGCTTGTAGCCCAGGTTTTTCGCGGCTTCGGCGAACAGTGTCGGCGCGTAGGTCTGTGCCGTCGGCGGGTTTGGGTATTCCTCGGAACGTGCGCCTTCGAAGGTGTTGCCACCTTCCTGTATTACGCCCTTGATGTTGCCGGCCTTGCCGGAGATGCCCGCCAGGCGATCGAACTTGGCGTAGAAAGGCTCCATTTCGTCCCAGTCGGTGCCCCAATCCTGCAGGGTCAGTTCAGGCGACAGCTCTTTGCCGTAACGCTCGGTCAGATGGCTGTGCAGCCGGAACTCATGGGGCTGGAAACGGAAGGTGATACCGGCCCAGTGGTTGCCGGCGCCGCCGGTACCGTTGCCCGGGTGAAACGAGCCCCAGCTGCGCATGGGTAGCGCTGTCTCGGTGACGCTGTTACGAATGGTCGTGGTGTTTTGCCGGGTTCTCGCCATCAAGTCCTGACGGCGGCTGTAGCGCAATTCGTCCGCGGCCGAGGCCACGTTGAAGTCTGCGGCGGTATCGCGCCATGGTCCGCGTTCGAAGCCGATGATCTTGAGGTTTTCATCGGCCAGTTCATTGGCGATGATGGATCCGGCCCAGCCGAGCCCGACTACCACGACGTCCGTGGAAGGTAGTTTTTTGGCCATGTCGAATTAACCCTTCTTGGTCCAGGCGGAGCTGCCGATGATGGAGAGCGGCACCAGATTGAGCTTCTGGTTGTGCAGGCCGATGTACTCGCGGTAGTCGTAGCGGGCCCCGGGGAAGCCGATCATTTTCCACGACACCATGTCGCGGTTGCCGCCGTAGACCGGGTCGGCGAAAAAGCCTTCCATGGTGTTGCTCAGCACTTGCTGGAAGAACAATTTGGCGTCGATGCCTTCCAGCGTGATCTCGGCCTTGTCCAGACCGGTCAGGACCTTGTCCTGCTGTTCTGCGGTCAGGGCGCTGAAGTTTTTCTGGAACTGCTTCTGGCAGTAGCCTTCAAGGCCGGCGAGGCCGAGACGGTAGCGCTGGCGCGGCACCAGTTCCGACTGGTCACCCTGCATCGGCGTGCCTTGAGCGAACGGGCCCTGCATGTACAGACGGCTGAATGTGCCGTACTCGCCGGCCAGCTGACGGTCGATGAACACCGCGCAACCGGCGTCCTTGCCGCTGACGCTGAGGTCATCGGCGGGGATCAGTCGGGCGACAATGGCTTCCACCGCGAGGGCTTCGGCGTCGGTGAAGAACTGCCAGCCCGGGGTGTCGTAATGCATCGGACCGTTGTGGTCGAAGGGCACCCACTGCGGCACACCGACGACGGTGGCGGCCTGGGCCGTGGCAGCTGCACCGACGGCCAGCGTCGTGGCTGAACCTTTCAGCAACTGGCGGCGGGTGAGGCCTTTGGATTTCTCTGTCATTCAGGGCTCCTGCAAAACCACGCCCCCACAGGCCATTGCGAGATGGTCCGTGCCGGGGCTGTGCTCTGCGTTCTTTATCACGGGTATTGCAGCGCATACGATGTGCACGGCAAGTGGTTCCTGGCGGGGTGTGACACTGGGTCTCTGGCAGGCCTGCGAGCGAATGGCGCACGCTAAGCGGGGAATTGCCGTAACTGATCTGCATCTTTTCACGCCAACTGCCATGATAGATGTGTTGCGCCGTGTTGCAGCGGTTCAAATCGGTAAATGACTCTTACCGATTACGTAACAGTCGACGTGCAATCGGGTAACAATGGTTCAGATAAGGGTTCGTGTTCTCCCGCCGAAGCAGCCCATGGGGGGTGCAGTTCGGGTCTGACCGTGGCGTGAACCTGACAGAATCTTCATAAAGCCAAGTCCTTGGTCAGGGCCACTTCTTGGTATCGTGCACGCCATTTGCGTCCCGCCTGTCCGTGCGGTTTGCTGACTGTGCCGTTTATATATTCACCGAGTAGCTGCAGAAATGCCCGATCCAATACCCTTAAAAGACCACGAGAAGGAAACCCGGCTGGTCAACAAACGCTTGATCGCCTGCGCCGTTTTCGTGGCCGTGCTCAGCGTCGCACTGGTGTGCCGCATGTACTTCCTGCAAGTCACCGAATTCGCCTACCACTCCACCATCTCCGAAAACAACCGCGTCCACGTGCTGCCGATTCCGCCGGAGCGCGGGCTGATCTTCGACCGTAACGGCGTGATCCTCGCCGACAACCGCCCCAGCTTCAACCTGACCATGACCCGCGAGCGCGCGGGTGACTGGCACGCGGTGATCGACGAACTCATGCAGATCCTCAACCTGCCAGACGAGGACCGCATCATCTTCGACAAGGCGATGAAGAACTCGCCCCACCGCTTTGTGCCGGTGACGCTGCTCTATGAGCTGACCGAAGAGCAGATCGCCCTGTTGGCGGTCAATCAGTTCCGGCTGCCGGGGCTGGACGTCGAGGCGCAGTTCGTTCGCCACTACCCGCTGGCGGAACACTTTGCGCACTCCATCGGCTACGTCGGTCGGATCAACGAGAAAGAGGCGACCCAGCTGGATCAGGTGGAATACCGCGGCACCCAGTCTATCGGCAAGACGGGTGTGGAGCGGTTCTACGAGAGCGAGCTGCACGGCCATGTCGGCTACGAAGAAGTGGAAACCAACGCGCAAGGTCGCGTGCTGCGTGTGCTCAAGCACACCGATCCGGTGGCCGGCAAAAACATCACCCTGAGCCTGGACATCAAGCTGCAAGAGGCGGCAGAACACGCGCTGGGCGATCGTCGCGGCTCGGTGGTGGCGATCGATCCGGCCACCGGCGAAGTGCTGGCGATGGTCAGCAAGCCGAGCTTCGACCCGAACCTGTTCGTTACCGGCATCAGCTTCAAGGAGTATTCGGCGCTGCGGGATTCGGTCGACCGTCCGCTGTTCAACCGCGTGCTGCGCGGCTTGTATGCGCCAGGTTCGACGATCAAGCCGGAAGTGGCCATTGCCGGCCTGGACAGCGGCGTGATTACGCCATCAACCCGCGTCTTCGATCCGGGCTATTTCCAGCTGCCGGACTTCGACCACAAGTACCGCAACTGGAACCACAGCGGCGATGGCTGGGTGGATTTGAACGCGGCAATCATGCGCTCCAACGACACCTATTTTTATGACCTGGCCCACAAGCTGGGCATCGACCGCATGCACGATTACCTGACCATGTTCGGCATCGGCCAGAAGGTCTCGCTGGACATGTTCGAGGAATCGGCGGGCCTCATGCCGTCGAAAGAGTGGAAGCGCATCACCCGGCGTCAGGCGTGGTTCCCGGGTGAGACCGTGATCCTCGGCATCGGCCAGGGCTACATGCAGGTGACGCCGCTGCAACTGGCTCAGGCGACGACCCTGATTGCCAGCAAAGGCATCTGGCATCGTCCGCACCTGGCCAAGGAGATCGGTGGCGTAGCGCCGGTGGACGAGCACCCGATGCCGAACATCGTGCTGCGTGATTCCCACGAGTGGGATCAGGTCAACAATGGCATGCAAGCGGTGATGCACGACCCCCGCGGCATCGCCCGTGCCGCCGCGCAAGGTGCGCAATACCGCATTGCCGGCAAGAGCGGTACCGCGCAGGTGGTGGCGATCAAGCAGGGCGAACGTTACAACCGCAACAAGACCCTGGAACGCCATCGCGACAATGCCTTGTTCGTCGGTTTTGCACCGGCGGCCAACCCGAAGATTGTCGTGGCGGTGATGATCGAGAACGGCGAGGCGGGCGGCCGCGTGGCCGGTCCCGTGGTGCGGGAAATTCTGGATGCCTGGCTGCTGGATCCGGACGGCCACCTGAAACAGCAATACGCCACGCCAGGCACAACGCCGGTCAATCCGAAAGTGCAGATCGCCGCGCCGAACAAGGCGGCGGGGCAGCCGCCGGTGTGAGGTTGGGAGGCCCCAATGCTCGCTTCCCGGGCGGCTTTGGCCTGGCACTTGACGCACTCCCTTGTAGGGGCCGGCTTGCTAGCGAACCCGATCTGTCAGATACGCAAACCGGTGACTGACACAACGCGTTCGCCAGCAAGCCGGCTCCTTGTATCAATCCCTCGCATAAATGGCGCACACCTCACACGCACTGAACTGTGCCCGGCGTGACGTGTCGATTTGAGACCACGCGTGATGTCTGTTCCGGCCTCCCGCGCTCATTCGACTCGACAAGGAACTTGCCCCATGTCCAGCAGAACCATCGCCGACTACCTCGCCCAAACCCTCGCCGCAGCCGGCGTCTCGAAGATCTGGGGCGTCAGCGGCGACAGCCTGAACGGTCTGACCGACAGTCTCCAGCGCCTGGGCAAGATCAAGTGGATGCACACCCGTCACGAAGAAGTCGCGGCGTTCGCGGCAGGGGCGGAAGCAGCGTCCACCGGCAAGCTGGCGGTGTGTGCGGGCAGTTGCGGTCCGGGCAACCTGCATTTGATCAACGGCCTCTATGACTGCCACCGCAGCGGCGTGCCGGTCCTGGCCATTGCGGCGCAGATTCCGTCTTCCGAGATCGGCCTGAACTACTTTCAGGAAACCCACCCCACCGACCTGTTCAAAGAGTGCAGCCACTTCGTCGAAACCGTCAGCACCCCCGAGCAGTTCCCCCGTGTGCTGGAGCGGGCCATGCGCGCCGCCATCAGCCAGCGTGGCGTGGCTGTGATCGTGATTTCCGGTGACGTTGCCCTGAGCGCTGCACCGGACATCAAACCCGAGTGGGTCGATCACGCGCCAGCGCGGGTCATCCCGGCAGAAGCCGATCTGCAACGGTTGGTGGACCTGCTGGACACATCCAAAGCGGTGACGATTCTTGCCGGCGCTGGCTGTGCCGAGGCCCACGATCAGGTGGTGGCGCTGGCCGAGAAGCTGTCTGCGCCGGTGGTCCACGCCCTGCGCGGCAAGCAGTACATCGAATACGCCAACCCCTTCGACGTGGGCATGACCGGACTGATCGGCTTCAGCTCCGGCTATCACGCGATGATGGCCTGCGACACCCTGGTCATCCTCGGCAGCAGCTTCCCGTACCGCAATTTCTACCCGGAAAAAGCCAAGGTCATTCAGATCGACATCGACCCGACCGCCATTGGTCGTCGCGTCCCTGTTTCCCTCGGTCTGGCGGGGGACATTGCTGAAACCCTCGACGCCGTATTGCCGCGTCTAAAAGCCCACACCGACCGCAAGTTCCTCGACAAGGCGCTGGATCACTATGCCAAGTCCCGCGAAGAACTCGACGAACTGGCCACGCCGTCGGGCCACGGCGAGCCGATTCACCCGCAATACCTGACGCGACTGGTTGACGCCTACGCCGACCCGGACGCGATCTTCACCGTCGATGTCGGCACGCCGACTTTGTGGGCGGCGCGATACCTGACCATGAATGGCAAGCGCTCGCTGCTGGGTTCTTTCAATCACGGCTCCATGGCCAATGCGATGCCCCAGGCATTGGGTGCGAAGGCGGCATTCCCGCAACGGCAAGTGGTGGCGCTGTGTGGCGACGGTGGCTTGTCGATGCTGATGGGCGACCTGCTGTCGATCCGCCAGCTGAACCTGCCGATCAAGCTGGTGGTGTTCAACAACAGCTCGCTGGGTTTTGTGGCGATGGAAATGCAGGCGGGCGGTTACGTGCCCCACGACACCGATTTCGACAGCACCAATTTTGCCAACATCGCCATCGGTGCAGGCATTCTGGGGATTCGCGTGGAGGACTCGGCGGACCTGCCGGCCGCGCTGAAGAAAGCTTTCGAGCACCCGGGGCCTGTGGTGGTGGATGTCGTGACCGCGAAACAGGAACTGGGCATGCCGCCAAAAATCAAACTGGCCCAGGCGAAAGGCTTCAGCCTGTTCATGCTCAAAGCCGTCATGAACGGCAAGGCAGACATGGTGCTGGAACTGGCGAAGACCAACTTGCGCTGATTTCATGTGGGACCGGCTTCAGCCGGGAATGCGTCAGTGGATACACCGCGAAAGCGAGGGTGTTCACGCAGGCCTCTTCCCGGCTAAAGCCGGTCCCACAATTACACCGCGCACTCATAGTGGGACCGGCTTCAGCCGGGAAGGCGTCAGTGGGCACACCGCAAAAGCGAGGGTGTTCACGCAGGCCTCTTCCCGGCTAAAGCCAGTCCCACAATTACACCGCGCACTCATAGTAGGACCGGCTTCAGCCGGGAAGGGGTCAGTTGATACACCTCAAAAACGAGGGTGTTCACACGGGCCTCTTCCCGGCTAAAGCCGGTCCCACAATTACACCGCGCACTCATAGTGGGACCGGCTTCAGCCGGGAAGGCGTCAGTGGGCACACCGCGAAAACGAGGGTGTTCACGCAGGCCTCTTCCCGGCT
>Ga0073929_1002325_pt1 | contig 12611 bp, 11 predicted proteins | sample DewCreD2012metaG_3_FD_76966 | JGI IMG/M metagenome (GOLD analysis project Ga0073929, IMG submission 76966) | Hot spring sediment bacterial and archeal communities from British Columbia, Canada, to study Microbial Dark Matter (Phase II) - Dewar... ... | reverse complement strand
GGGTGGACCGAATTGTTGGGCTCGAGAACGTTCGATCCGAGATCGTGATGATGCGGACCCCGGACGGCCGAGCTCGGATCGAGCTGGACAAGTTCCACACGCCCGCAGCGGTCAAACCTGAGCCGGCGTACTCGCCAGTGAACACCCTGGGCATACGTCGCATCATGTTCGTCGTCGACGATATCGAGGATGTCCTCGAGCGTTTGCGCCCACATGGGGCTAAACTCATGGGCGAGGTCGTTCAATACGATGACACATACCGGCTCTGCTACGTTTGCGGCCCTGAGGGCATCATCGTCGCGCTCGCCGAAGAGCTCGGCTGAGGAGGTTCTCCTGGCAGATGTTGTGGGGGCGCCCAGGCGTACCGAGGTGCTCGAGGAGCGTACTGTGCTGGTCGGCAACCGGAAGCTGGCGGTGTCGGGTACACGGTTTCGCGCGCTGTCCGGAAGCCGGATGGCTGGTTCGGCGATGTCTGAGGTGCGCTGCGGATTGAGCGATCGCCGGCTCATCGCCGGCCCAGAGGGTCATATGTCGTGAATGTAGAAGCGATTGCACAGTGCAGGATGCTGGCGCAGGGGCTCTGGGGACGCCGGGAAGAGCGGCCCGAGGACGTGGTCCGACGGCTCGTAGCGATGCAAGCCCAGGACTTCGCGCCAGCGAAGTGGGCAATAGGGCAGCGAGCCGGAGCGGCCACGGATCACGATGTCGAGCGGGCGTTCACCGAAGGCCGGATCCTCCGAACCCACGTCCTCCGGCCCACCTGGCACTTCGTCCACCCTGAGGATCTCCGCTGGCTGCTCGGCCTCACCGCGCCGAGGATCCTCAGCCGAAAGGCCTCGCGGCACCGGGAGCTCGGGCTCTACGCAGAGGTTCGCCGGCGGGCGAACCGGGCGTTCGAGCGGGCGGTGGCCGAGCACCCACAGACCCGTGAGGAGCTTGCCCATGCCCTCAAGTGGGCGGGTATCGATCCCGCTGGCCAGCGCCTGCCCCATCTGCTGATGCTGGCCGAGCTCGACGGGGTGCTCGTCAGCGGCCCGCGGAGGGGGAAGCAGCGCACCTACGTGGCCTTCGATGCGCGGGTTCCGCCCGGGCCTGCCGTGAGCCGGGATGAAGCGCTCGCGCTCCTCGCCCGCCGATACTTCGCCAGCCGGGGCCCGGCGACCTTGAGAGACTTTCTACAGTGGTCCAGCCTCACCGCAGCCGAAGGGCGACGAGGACTCGAGGCAGTCGCTGGCGAGCTCGAGCGGGTCGAGGTCGACGGCCGGACTTACTGGTTCGACCCCGCAGCGGCCGGCGAGGCGCCGCCCTCCCCGGCAGCCGACCTCGTCCACGTGTATGACGAGATCGTGATCGCCTACAGCGAGAGCCGGGACGTTCTCTCGGGCCCGGAACGCGCGGGCTTCGTGACGGACCGAGGAGCGTTCCTTCGAGTCATCCTGCTCAATGGCCGCATGGTGGGACGCTGGCGTGAGAATCGGGGGCGATCCATCGAGGTGACGGTCTCACTCTACCGGCCTCTCGCCCGCGCCGAGGAGCGCGCGCTCCGGGCGACGCTCGAGCGATACGGGGCGTTCCTCGGCGAGCCTGTAGCACTCTCCATCGACGGTATGTAACCTGCAGAGCAGAGCGTGCTTGCCGGACTCACCTGCGCTGGAGAGCCAGATCTCAAGGGGCAAGGGCGGGGACGTGCTCTTGCCCTGGCGGTCGTGCCTGTGTGCCTCAGTGACTGGGGGAAGCCGGTATGGAGGGTCACGACTCGACTCTGCGGTGGATGCGCGGTTTCCACAGTGACGGTTCAGATCGGTGCGGATGGGGTCGTCCTACCCCTAGCCGCGGAGCTGGCGGGCCAGCTCGCGCTGGCGGGTGAAGATGAACCGCACGAGCTGGTCCGTCTCGCGCTGCCCCAGGTTCTCGAACCGGCAGCCGGCGTCCCAGCGCGGAGGATCAGCATGCTCGATCGGCCAGCAGCGTCGAACCTCGGCGCGGGTCGAGATCGGGCCTGGGCAGCCTGGTACGGTGAACGCGAGTGCCAGTCGGTCGCCCACGCGGAGCGGCTTTCCGAGGCGCAGGCGAGCGCCGCCGGCGCTGAGATCCAGGATCCGTGCCGAGAGCGGCTCTGGCTCGCCTTCGGATACCAGAAGATGCACGCTTTCCGGAACGATGCTCACCTCGATGCGCACATGCTCGCGCCGCTGCATGCGGTGCCACTCCCCAGCCGGGCGCAGCCGTAGCCGGGCCTGCGGTTCCAGCGTAGCCTGCATGACCAGGCACTCGACGACGTAGAGCGCGTCGCTGGCGATCGGAGCCCCCAGATAGACCAGGTCGCCACGATGAACCGAGACATAGCTGAGCTGGATCATCGGCCAGCCGACGGTAAGCTCGCCAGTCGCCGGGTCGTGCTCCTCGACCCGCGTTCGATACCAGCGCGTCTCGCCGGAGGCGATCACTCCGAGGTCGACGGCTTGCCAGATGCTGAGCCCCTTGGGTGCGGTGGGAGATCCTCGAGACACAGTCCTCTCCTGGCCAGGCTCGCCGTGCGCGCGGGCAGGTGGTTGATCCCGGCGATCACCTCGCCTGTCCTCGAGCGATGCAACGCGCGAACGGGTAGGCACGAGGCCGGGCGTCGAACTCTATATACTACTCTTTACTATCGGCCAGTCCGGCTCTGCCCCCTAGAGTGGCCTACGTGTACTGTGACGCCCCGCAGGGAGTAGGATTCTCTCGACTGACCGGTCGTGATGCCGCAGCGAGAGAGGCCTAGCGATGCCGGCCCGCAGCAAGACGTTCCAGCGTGAGCTCGATGCCGCGATTGCCGACCCGAACCTGGCCCGCGCGCTCGACCGGGCGCTGTCGACCTTTCGCGAGCGGCGCGCGCAGGCGTTCGCCGGGCTCGACTTCGAGGCCATGCGCCAGGAACTGCGACGCCGCAAGGAGAGTGCCATCGCCCGGTTGCCCGAGCTGATCGAGCAGTTCACCCGCGAGGCCGAGGCGGTCGGCGCGCAGGTGTATCTGGCCGGCACGCCGGAGGAGGCATGCGCGATCGTCCGGGACATCGCCGCGCGGCACGGCATACGGCTGGCGGTCAAGACCAAGTCGATGGCGACCGAGGAGATCCGGCTCAACCTGGCGCTCGAGCAGGCTGGGATCCAAGTCGTCGAGTCCGATCTCGGCGAGTGGATCATCCAGCTCGCTGGGGAGCACCCCTCGCACCTGATCGCGCCGGCGATCCACAAGTCCCGCGAGGAGATCGCCGCGCTGTTCAGCCGGCTGCTCGGGCGTGAGATCCCACCCGATCCGCCGGAGCTGGTGACCGTGGCCCGGCAGGAGCTGCGCCGCTTCTTCATCGAGGCGGGGATGGGCATCACCGGCGCCAACGCCGCCGTGGCCGAGACCGGCACGCTTGTCATCGTGACCAACGAGGGCAACGCCGAACTGGTGACGACGCTGCCGCCGGTGCACGTGGCCGTCCTGGGCGTAGAGAAGATCGTGCCCACGCTCGACGACGTGACCGCCATGCTCCGGCTGCTGCCGCGCTCGGGCACTGCCCAGAAACTCACCGTGCGCGTGAGCTTCATCACCGGCCCGAGTCGGACCTCAGACATCGAGCTGACCCCGGTGCGCGGCGCGCATGGCCCCAAGGAGCTGCACATCGTGCTGCTCGACAACGGCCGGCTGGCAGCTCGCGAGGACCCGGAGCTGGTCGATACGCTCTACTGCATTCGCTGCGGCGCCTGCTCCAACGTCTGCCCGCCGTACCAGGTCGTGAGCGGCCACCTCTTCGGCTACATCTACACCGGGCCGATCGGCCTGCCGCTCACCGCCATCCATCACGGGATGGAGCCGGTCGCCGACCCGCAGAGCCTCTGCGTCTCCTGCAACGCCTGCGAGCTGGTCTGCCCGGTGGCCATCCCGATCCCACGATTGATCCTCGATGTGCGCGCCCGGGTGGCCGAGCGCCTGGGGCTGCCCTGGCTAAAGGATCAGGCACTGGAGCGCTGGACGAAGCCGGGGAGCGGCGACCGCTGGGCCCGGCTGGCCGCGCTGGCGACCGCCCCGCTGGCCGACCGCGAAGGGTACCTCAGCCGCACCCCCTTCTTGAACGGAGCAACGGAGCAGCGGCATCTCATCGCCCCGGCGCGCAAGCCCCTGCGCGATCGGCTGCGCCACTTGGCCGGCCGGGCCGGGCACGAGCGGCCTGTCCCTGCCCCGCGCTTCCAGGACAGCCGCGCCGCCGGGCTGACGGTCGCGTTCTTCCCTGGCTGCCTGACCGACCGGGTGCTCCCCGAGATGGGCGAAGCGGTCGTGCGCGTCCTCGAGGCCTGCGGCTGCCGCGTCGTGTTCCCGCTCGACCAGCACTGCTGCGGGCTGGTGGCGGCAAACATGGGGGATCGGCCGCGGGCGCGGGCCATGGCCCGGCAGACGATCCAGATGCTGGAGGCGACCGAAGCCGACTGGGTCGTGACCAATTCGACGAGCTGCCTGGCGGCGGTGGTGCAGGACTATCAGCATCTGTTCCGGACGGAGCCCGAATGGCGGGAGCGGGCGGCCCGGCAGGCGGAGCGCCTGATCGACTTCACGACCTTCCTGGACCGGATAGCAGCCCTCGGGCCGCAGCGGTGGACCCGGCCCGGCCCTCGGGTGACGTATCACGACGCCTGCCAGTCGCACAACGCGCTCGGCATCCGTGAGGCGCCGCGCCGGCTCCTGACCGAGGTGCTGGGCTGCGAGCTCGTCGAGATGCGCGAGTCGAGCGTTTGCTGCGGCTTCGGAGGCTCGTTCTCGGTAGACTACCCGCAACTCTCGTCGGCGATCCTCACGCGCAAGCTGGACAACGCGGCGCAGACCGGGGCCGAGCTGATCGTCGCCGACAACCCGGGCTGCCTGATGCAGATCCGTGGCGGGCTGCATGCCGGGGGGAGCGCGCTGCGAGCGCTGCACCTGGCGGAACTGATCGCCGAGCGCCTGGGTGAGCTGGTTGAGGTGGGTGAAACCGTCGAGAGCTCCGCGCCGGTACGAGGTAACTTCCCCGGTTGAAGAACGCTGCACGGCCGCTCGCTGAATTGGGCTGCGTGCTTCGGGGCAGGGGTATCCGCTGACGGGGAAGGAGGATCCGATGGCATCGCAGATGCGCGGCGTGTATGTGATCCTCTGCACTCCATTCGACGAGGGTGGGGCGCTCGACGAGGAGAGCCTGCGCCGGCAGATCCGCTTCTGCCTGGATGCCGGGGTGCACGGGGTCGTCGGCCCGGCCAACGCCTCCGAGTTCTGGACGCTGACCGACGAGGAGCGCCGTCGCTTCGCCCGGATCATGGTGGAGGAGGTCGCCGGGCGCGTGCCGACCGTCGTCGGCGTGACCGCTGGGAGCGCGCAGGCGGCGGTGGAGCTGGCCCGGCATGCGCAGCAGATCGGGGCGAGCGCGGTGATGGCGATGCCTACCTATGCTCTGCCGGTTCCACCGGCTGCGATCCGGGCCTACTACCGAGCGCTCGCCGGGACAGTCGAGATCCCGATCTTCATCCAGAACCACGATGCCCCGCTCGGCACGCGCCTGGAGCCGGAGTTCATCGCGCGGCTCGTCAGCGAGATCGACCACGCCTGGTACGTGAAGGAGGAGACGCTGCCGCCGGGGCGGGCGATCTCAGCCCTGCTGGAGCAGGCCGGGCAGCGTCTCCAGGGCGTGATGGGAGGCATCAGCGGGCGCTACCTGCTGGACGAGTACCGGCGTGGTGCCTGCGGGACGATGCCAGCGTGCCAGATGGCTGATGTGCATGTCCGGATCTGGGAGGCGTTGGAGGCAGGCGACGAGCGCACGGCCCGCGACCTGCACGCCCGGCTGCTCCCGCTCTTGAACTACGAGGCCCTGCACGGTGTCGCCATGTACAAGGAGGTGCTGCGGCGCCGGGGCGTCATCCGGACGAACTACCTGCGCAGCGTGGCCGGCAACCCGCTCGACGCGTTCGATCTCCGCGAGCTGGACGCGCTCCTCTCGGAGATCGAACCGCTGCTGCATGGCACCGTCGCCCGGTAGAAGAATGGAGGAAGCGATGGCTACACAGCGAGGGCTCTACCGCTCACGGCGTCACCGCATCATCGCCGGGGTGGCGGGCGGCCTGGCCGAGCGGTTCGGCGTGCCCGTCTGGCTGGTGCGCTTCATCTGGATCCTGCTCTTCATTCCCGGCGGGCTGCCCGGCGTGGTTCCCTATGTGCTCCTCTGGATCATCGTCCCCCTGGAGCCAGAGGGGTAAGCGCGCCAGGCAATGGTCTCGAGCAGCACTGGCACGACAGGGAGGGCAATCATGGACATTCGCGAGCTTCTGGCCCAGGCACAGGACGCGATGAGCGTGAAGCGGGTCTTCGGCGATCCGTACGAGCGGGACGGCGTGACCATCATCCCGGTGGCGAAGATCTCCGGCGGCGCCGGGGGCGGGAGTGGCGAGGGTGAAGCGCAGGGGCGGGGCTGGGGAGGCGGCTTCGGCGTGAGCGCGCGGCCGGCTGGCGTTTACGTCATCAAGGGTGGTACCGTCACCTGGCAGCCGGCGCTGGACGTCAACCGGATCATCCTCGGCGGGCAGCTCGTGGCGATCGCCCTCCTGCTGGTGATCCGGGCTATCGTGCAGGCGCGGGCGCGAAAGTAAGGCAACGCCTCGAGCTCCGGCACCACAGTTGCGACAGCCAAGGGGAGCCGCCGCCCGACGGGGAGCGGCAGTATCTGGAGGCGGGCCCCAGCGAGCGTATCATCGCCGTCGGCTCCTCGAGCACCGGCGGACGAATCCTCGCCGGTGTGCGCCCTGCAAGGAACCCGGGCTAGCAGGATTAGGGGGAAGGACAGGGAAACCGTGTTCGGCTGGAGCTGGCCGAGGCCGGTCTGGCTGCTGCTCGCAGCAGCCGGGCTGCGGCATGTAGCGCTCGGCGCGGTGGCCGTCGTGCTCGGTCTGCACCTGAGCGCTCTCGGCTTCGAGCCGGTCGCCATTGGTGGGGTCTTCACCGCGATGCTGGCTGGCGGCGCTGCCAGTTCGGCACTCTTCGGCTTGCTGGCCGACCGGCTGGGCCGCCGGCGATTGCTGATGGTGGCGACACTAGGGCTGGTCGTGGCCAGTCTCGTGTTCGCCATCAGCAGCTTGCCGGCCTTGTTGCTCGCAGCGGCGATCGTCGGGGCACTCGGCCCGACCGGTTACGATGCCGGCCCGGCGCTCTCGCTCGAGCAGGCCGCGCTGGCCGAAGCGACCCGCGCCGAGCAGCGGACAGGTCTCCTCGCTGCTCACACGCTTGTCAGCATGCTCGGCAGCGGGATCGGGGCGCTGGCAGCCTCGGCACCCGAGTCCCTGGGCATGACCGGGTCGGATGCCTACCGGACCGTGTTCCTCGGCGCAGCCGCCATCGGCTTGCTGCTCCTGGCAGTGCTCAGCCGCCTGCCGGCGACGATCGAGCCGCCGCCTCGCGTGCAGGCCGGCGGCCTGTCGCTCCTGGGACTGCACCGCTCGCGGCGGCTCATCCTGACGCTCTCCGCGCTCTTCGCCGTGGACGCCTTCGCCGGAGGGCTGGCGGTTCAGAGCGCAGTCGCCTACTGGTTCGCGGAGAAGTTCGGTGCCTCGACCGCCACCCTGGGGATGATGTTCTCCCTCGCGCAGTTCCTGATGGCCGGCTCGCTGCTGCTCGCCGCCCCGCTGACCCGGCGATTCGGCCCTGTCAACACCATGGTGTTCACCCACCTGCCGGCTAACCTGATCCTGATGCTCGTGCCGCTTATGCCGAGCGTCGAGCTGGCAGCGACTCTCTTCGTTATTCGGCATCTGACGGCGACGCTCGACGTGCCGCCGCGCCAGGCGCTCCTGCTCTCGCTCGTCGAGCCGGATGAGCGAGCGGCGGCCGCCGGGTTAGCCGCCGCCGCTCGCACCGCCGGATCAGCGATCGCGCCGGCAGCCGCTGGGCTCGTCTGGAGTAACCCGGTCTCGGGCCTCGCGCTGGTCGCGGCAGGCCTCCTCAAGAGCGTGTACGATCTGGCGCTCTTCGCGCTGCTCCGTGGCCTCCGCATGCCGGGAGAGCGACGGGTCGAACCCGCCAAGGAATCCCAGAGCACGCTCTTGCCCGGTGACTGAAGGGGATGAGCGTGTCCGATCAGGCCAGTGGACAGCTACATGCCCTGTGTACCCATCGCGCGGAGCAGGTCGCGGAAGCGGTCCCACGGCGTGAGTGGCCAGGTCTCGGTGGTCGCGTTCCCGTGGGTCCGGATGACCGCTGCGACCTTCGCGGCGGTCTCGTTATCCGGCGCCTCGAAGATATCGAGATAGTCGTACGGGCCGAGGACCGCATAGCTGGCGATCCACCTGGCTTCAGGGACCTGCTGTTTGAGCGACTGCGTGACCTGCTCGCCGAGTTCGGCGATTACTTTCGGGTCGGCGCTGGTCTCTTTGCCGGCCCACTTGGCCCACTCACCGAGGGTCGCCGGGGAGAGCCTGGTCAAGAGCGCGTAGATCGGCATCGCGATCTCCTTTCCTGGAGGGTGGGGACGGGTGGAGGGAAAAAGACAGGCCCCGACGATCCTTGTTCGGTACTTTCTACTCGCCTTTCGGCTTTCGATTTCCCTCCCGCGAACCGTCGGGACCCACTATCATAATAGCAACCTCGTGCCCCGATGTCAATACCTGGAGATGGAGAAGCCGTCCAGACGGTGTCGTACCGGAGTCCTCTCGAGTTCTGCGCTGAACCCGTCTCCGATCCCAGTCAGAATCACCACGCCACCTCCGGTGCCGGGGATACCGGTGGCGGCACCGCAGCCCGTCTGCCGTCCAGGAACAATAACGCCCACCGGCGTGCTACTCGCGACGACTCCGCCGGTATCGCCAGGCACGGTGGCTACGCCGGAGACGAGCATGGCCGCGTCCACCGCTGGTTGCCAGGCGCCAGGGCCGCTGCCAACGCAAGTTGCGAGTGCGGCCACGAATGTCGCAGTGCACGCGAGAGGCTGCGTGCCGCTCGCCATCGCAGAGGGGAAGAACCGCTGGTTCGATACGCGGGCTCTCGTGGCCAATCCCCCTGCCTGGGCTGGCGCCTTTGCCACCTTCAATGGCCCATGTTGAGCCAGAGCGACGCGAGGGCCGTGCTACTGGCTGCTGATCAAGGTCATATCTAGGTGGTCGGGACTGGTCCCAGCGGCGCCGCTCGGGCTGGTGCGGCTGTATCGAGATTGAAAATCCAAACGCGCAGAGCGCGACGCTCGATCTTGCCTCCGTGCCGTTTGAAGCCTTATCGACGGCACTGTCGCCGGTGAGGGTGCGTGGCCTGACTCTCGTATCTCTCGGCTGCGGCCTGCTGGCTCAGATCCTCCGAGCGATGGTGATGATCTCGGGGCTGGTGGCGGTGAACGGGTTCCGGGCCCAGTCCCCGAACTGCTCCTCGATGACCAGGCCTGCGCCGGACAGGAATGCGGCGAGTCTCTCAGCATCGAGAAACCGGAGTACCCCTCGGCTCACCTCGGGCTGGTCCCAGTCCGGGCTGTTGAAGACGCTCACGTAGCGCACGATGTCCCCTTCCACCGGCGTCTCGACCTGGTACTCAGCCCGTACGACGGCACCGGTGGCGTCGACCACCTCGCCTGAGTACTGTGAGCCCCAGCGCTCCCACGCGCGGTCGAGCGGGTTGCGCGTCTCGAACGCGAAGCGGCCTGCATCGACGAGCGCCGCCCGGACTGCCGCGAGCGCGGCGCGGATCTCGTCATCCTCGATGAATTCCTGGAAGGTATGCCCGGTCATGACTACCAGGTCGAACTCCTGCTCCCACCTGACCGTGGTGAGGTCACCGTGCACCCATTCTATATCTGGCCATTTCCGGGCCTGGGTGATCATGCCTAGAGCCGGATCGAGCCCACACAGCCGCCCGGAATGCCCAGCTTGTCGAGCCATCCGTAGCAGCGCACCAGTTCCGCAGCCCACATCCAGCACCGCCCGGGCGGACATTACCAGAGGGAGATAGAAGGCCAGGTCCGCTCGCCGTTCCGGCGGGTAGAACAAGTCATACAGGGCAGCGAGGCGATCCTCGTTGAAGTGCCGCTCGAGCATGTCTCTCGTGTTGCCTCCATTCATTTGGACGCCAGCTCTGCCGCGCTCGGTCGAGCTGGACGCGCGGCGGCTTCAAGCCACCGCAACAAATCTCAGCCGCACAGCGGCCGGATGGCAACGCTAGCGAGGCCGCGCGCCGTGCTGGGTGGAGAGGATCCTGGCCGTCACGACGAGACAGAGCGGGCCATCTCCAGCCCCTTGCCGATCACGTCGAGCGCGCGCTCGAGCTCACCCTCGGTGATCGTCAGCGGCGGCTGGAGCCGGAGGACGTTGCCCTCCTGCCCACCGACGCCGATCAGCACGCCATGCTCGCGGGCGTAGGCCCGGATTGACGCCGCCTGCTTCGCCGCCGGCTGCTTCGTCTTCCGGTCGGTTACCAGCTCCACACCGATCATCAGGCCCAGCCCGCGCACCTCGCCGATCAGCTCGTGCTCGTGCGCCATCTCCCGCAGTTGGGCCAGCACCTGTGCGCCTTTGGCGGCAGCCTGTCCCGGCAAATCATCCTCGAGCATCACCTCCAGGTTAGCCAGCGCGGCCGCACAGGAGACCGGGTTGCCACCGAAGGTGGAGAGATGCTCGCCCGGCTGGAAGGCGTCGGCGATCTCCGCGCGGGCCGTGCAGGCCGAGAGGGGAAAGCCATCGGCAATACCCTTGGCCATCACCATGATGTCCGGCTCCACGCCATAGTGCTCGATTGCGAAGAGCTTGCCGGTGCGCCCGAAGCCGCTCTGCACCTCGTCGACGATGAAGAGAATGCCGTAGCGATCGAGCACCTCCTTGACCCGGCGGAAGTAGCTGGCCGGCGGCACGATGATGCCGCCTTCCCCTAGCACCGGCTCGGCGATGAAGGCGGCCACGTTGCCCGAAGTCTGGTACTTGATCGCCCATTCCACCATCTCCGCGCACCGCCCGGCCACCACCTCCGGGTCATCCGTCCCGAACGGGTTGCGGTAGACGTACGGCGCCGGGGCGAAGGCGACGCCGGGCAGGTACGGCCCGCCACGCTTCTTGCGCTGCATGTTGCCGGTGACCGAGAGCGTGCCCACGGTGCGTCCGTGGAACGAGTGGGTGAGGGCGATGAACTCCGAGCGGCCGGTATAGGCCTTGGCCATGCGTAGCGCAGTCTCGATCCCCTCGGCGCCGCTGTTGCCGAAGAAGGTCTTCTTCAGCCGGCCGGGGGTGACCTGAGCCAGGCGCTCGGCCAGATCGGCAACCGGGGGCACGTGGTAGACGTAGCTCGCCGCGTGGATCAGCTTGTCGATCTGCGCCTTGGCCGCCGCTGCGACTTTCGGGTGGCAGTGTCCAGCGTTCGTCACTGCAATGCCGGCGAAGCAGTCGATGTACTCGCGACCGCCAGCGTCGACGACCGTCGCGCCGCGAGCGCGCTCGACGACGACCGGCTCGATCGCGGCAACGAAGCTGGTGCAGACATACTCCTGGTACTTGCGGATCGTGTCCATCGCCCTGCCTGTCCCTTCACGTTACCGGCACTCGTTCCGCCCCCCGCGGGCAATGACGGCTGGCCAGGGCCATTGTACGACAGGGCCGGGCATCTCGAGCCGGCTGTCCATCGCTATCGACCGTTTAGTCGAGGATGCCGGCAGCGCGGATCCAGCGGGTGTCGGCTGGGTGCGGTGTGGTACGATGCCCGGCCAGAGGGAGCGATGCACAGGTTCGGGATCGGCGTCTGGCATGGCTGTCGAACATCCTAAAGCGAGTGTGAAGTCCGGCATTCTCCACTCGCTGCAGGTCTACCCGGGCTTCAGAGTTCTCTTCTTCACCACCGTGGCGACGAACGCGTCTTTCTGGATGTGGCAGCTCGTCATCGGCTGGCTGGCGCTGGTGCTCACGGATTCGCCCTTCTTCGTCGGGCTGGTCGGCTTTCTCGGCGGGATCCCGATGCTGCTGGTCAGCCTCCCGGCTGGAGTGGTGATCGACCAGGTCGACCGCCGGCTGGTGCTGCTCCTGGCGCAGGTCAGCGTGACGCTGGTGGTCGCCGCGGTGACGTTCATGTTCTGGCGAGGCTGGCTCGCTCCCTGGCACCTGCTGGTGGGGGTTTTCCTGGCGGGCACGGCGATGTCGTTCGTCTTCCCGACGCGCAACGCGATGGTGGCCGACCTCGTCGAGCGGAACGACCTGGCGAACGCTGTCGCCTTGAACTCGGCTGGACAGAACGCGCCGCGCGTCATCGGCCCGGCGCTCGCCGGCCCGCTGGTCGGTGGCCTCGGCATCGCCGCCACGCTGGCACTCTGCGCGCTGTTGCAGCTCGCCTCGGTAGCGATCTCCTGGCATCTCCCGGCTCGACCACCCCGGCGCGTACCCCGTTCCCTGCTCGCGTCCTTCGCTGAGGGGCTTTCGGTCATCCGGCAGAGCGAGTATCTGCTGGCGCTGCTGGTGCTGGCCGCGCTGCCGACGATGCTGATCATGCCGTACACCAGCCTGCTTCCCGTCTTTGCACGTGATGAGCTGGGCCTCGGCTCTGGTGGGTTGGGGCTACTCATGGCCCTCAACGGGCTCGGTGGACTGTGCGGCGCGCTCGCCGTTGCCGGCTTGAAG
>Ga0073929_1002316_pt1 | contig 12643 bp, 12 predicted proteins | sample DewCreD2012metaG_3_FD_76966 | JGI IMG/M metagenome (GOLD analysis project Ga0073929, IMG submission 76966) | Hot spring sediment bacterial and archeal communities from British Columbia, Canada, to study Microbial Dark Matter (Phase II) - Dewar... ... | reverse complement strand
CTGAGGACGGGAGGGGAGGTCCTGGACCCCCGCTTCCTGCAGCCCCGGCGCCGGCCCTACCGCTACTACGTCCTCCTGGACGTCTCGGGCTCCATGGCCCCCTACGCCCGGGTCCTCTTCCTCCTCCTGCAGGCCCTGAAAGGGCGGGGCTTCCCCCTCGAGGCCTTCGCCTTCGGCACCCGCCTCACCCGCATCTCCCCCCTCCTTCCCCTCCCCCCCGCCGAGGCCCTGCCGGGGCTCGGCCGCCTGGCCGAGGACTTCGCCGGGGGGACGCGGCTTGGGGAGAGCCTCAGGGCCTTCCTCGAGGCCGAGGGCCGAAGGCTGGGCCGGCGGAGCCTCCTCTTCGTCCTGAGCGACGGCCTGGACCAGGGGGAGCCCGAGGAGGTGGCCCGGGCCCTGAGGGCCCTGAGGCGGAGGGTGCGCCGGATCTACTGGCTCAACCCCCTGGCGGGCCTCCCCGGCTACGCCCCCCTGGCCCGGGGGATGCGGGCCGCCCTGCCCTACCTGGACGCCCTGCTCCCTGCGGGCACGGGGGAGGAGCTCTTGGCCTTCCTCCGCCGCCTCAGAGGCCTTCCCTGAGGAGGGTGGCCGCTCCCCGGGCCAGGAGGCGGAGGGCCTCCCGCTCCGCCAGCAGGGGACCGGCGTAGGCCCCGGGGCGGCCGTAGAGGAGGAGGGCGGGCCCCAGGCGAAAGAGGGGGGCCCGCCGGAGGAGGGCGGGGTAGGGGGAGCCCTTGGAGGGAAGGGGAGGGTGGGGGAGGGACCAGCCCAGGGCCTCCACGAGCCGCCGGTAGTCGGCCCAGGTGTCCACGTCCAGGCTCCAAGGGCCCGGCCCCAGCTCCACCACCCGGGCCCCCAGGGCCAGGAGGAGGCCCTTGGCCCCCCGGTCCCCCTGGAGCCCCAGGGCCTCCCGCCGGGCTCTCGTCCCCAGGATGGCGGGGCTTAGGGCCTCCCCCCTGAGCCCCGAAAGCACCCCGGGCTCGCGGAAGGCCTCGAGCAGGGCCCCGAGCTCCGTCGCCCCCACCCCCCCTTGGTCCGCGGGGAGGACGAGGACCGGTCCCTCGGGGAGGGCCTTGAGCCCGGCCTTCAGGCTTTCGGCGAGGCCGAGGTGCCACCGCCGGGCCCGGACGAGGCGCACCCCTCTGAGCCCCGAGAGGGCCCGGCGGTGGAGGAGGGCCTCCCGCCCCAGGACCACCACCACCTCCCCGGGCAGGCTCTGCCTCAGGAGGCGGGCCAGGCGCAGGAGGAGGGTGCCCTCCGGGGCGGGAAGGAGGAGCTTGGGGGCCCCCATGCGGCTTGCTCCCCCGGCGGCGAGGAGGAGGCCGTGCACTACTTGTGCACCTTCCCCGGCCGGGCCCTCAGGAAGCCCCCCTCGTACCCGCGGGAGACGGCCAGGACCTCGCCCAGGATGGAAAGGGCCACCTCCTCCGGCCCCTCGGCCCCCAGGTCCAGGCCCACGGGGTTGTGGATGCGGGCCATGGCCTCGGGGCCGAAGCGGAAGCCCTCGGCCTCCAGGGCGTCCCTGAGCTTGGCGAAGCGCTCCCGCGGCCCCAGGACGCCGATGTAGGGGGCCTCGGAGCGCAGGGCGTAGGCCAGGGTCTTGCGGTCCCGCTCCAGGTGGTGGTTCATGATGACGGCGTAGCTCCTCGGGCCCAGAAGCCCCTCGGGAAGCCCCTCGGGATGGGCCAGGACCAGGCGGCAGCCGGGGAAGTTCCCCTCGTGGACGTAGGCCGACCGGGGGTCCACCACCGTGACCTTGAGGCCGAAGCGCCGGGCCAGCTCGGCCAGGGGGATGGCGTCGTGCCCGCCCCCGAAGAGGACGAGCTCCAAGGGCGGGGCGTGGGGGTCCAGGAAGACCTCGGCCCCCGCCACCTCCAGGAGCCGGGCCCTGGGGGTTTGGGCCTGAAGGAGGCCTTCCCCGTAGGCCCTCACCTGGGCCTCCAGCGCCTCCGGCTCCACCCTCCCCTCCCAGCGCCCCTCGCGGTAGAGGAGGCGCCCTTTCCCGCCGGAGAGGACGGTGGCCAGAAGGCTGGGGGACTCCTCCTCCAGGCCCTCCAGGAAGGCCTTCAGGAGGGGGTCGGAGAGGGGCTCCAGGTAGACCTCCACGCTCCCCCCGCACCCAAGGCCGAGCCCCCAGACGGCGTCCTCCTCCAGGTCGTAGCCCACCCGGAGGGGTTCACCCGTCCTCAGGACCTCCAGGGCCCGCTGGGCCACGTCGGGCTCGAGGCAGCCGCCGGAGAGGCTGCAGACCGTGGTGGCGTCGGGGAGGACGAGCATCTTGGCCCCCTCCCGCCGGTAGGCCGAGCCCCTGACCCGGACGAGGGTGGCCAGGACGGCTGGGCCCTGGGCCCGGGAGAGGGCCTGGAGCAGGCGTTGCACCTCGGCTGGGCTCATGGGCGCTCACCCTCCACTATACCCCTTTCCGGGCCCGCCCCCTCCTTCCCGGGCGGGGTTCAGAGGGCCTGGGCCACCTCGAGGAGGGTGCGCACGCCGAAGCCCGTCCCCCCCTCCGGGCCCAGGGCGTGGGCCTTCTTGGCGAAGGCGGGGCCGGCGATGTCCAGGTGGACGAGGGGCACCTTCACGAACTCCGAGAGGAAGAGGGCGGCGGTGATGGCCCCGCCGTTTCGGTCCCCCACGTTCTTCAGGTCGGCCACGGGGCTTTTCAGCTTCTCCCGGTAGGCCCTCTCCAGGGGCATAGGCCAGACCTTCTCCCCCGCCCTCCCGGCCGCCTCCCGCACCTTCTCCCCCCAGGCCCCGTCCGTGGCGAAGAGGGCGGCCACCTCCTCCCCCAGGGCCACCACGGCGGCTCCCGTGAGGGTGGAGAGCTCCAGGATGCGCTCCGCCCCCTCCCTTTCGGCGTAGGCCAGGGCGTCCGCCAGGGTGAGGCGCCCCTCGGCGTCGGTGTTCATCACCTCCACGGTCTTTCCGGAAAGGGTCTTGAGCACGTCCCCCACCCGGTAGGCCCGTCCGGAGATCAGGTTCTCGCAGGCGGCGATGTAGCCCCTTAGCTCCACGGGAAGGCCCAAAAGGGCCGCGGCCTTGAAGGCCCCCAGGACGGCCGCCGCCCCCGCCATGTCCCCCTTCATAGTGGCCATGCCCTCGGTGGGCTTCAGGGAGTAGCCCCCGGAGTCAAAGGTGAGGCCCTTCCCCACTAGGTCCAGCCGGGCCTTGGCCCCTTCCGGGGCGTAACGGAGGCGGATGAAGTGGGGCGGGTTCTCCGAGCCTCGGGCCACGGCGAGGAAGGCCCCCATGCCGAGCTCGGCGATGGCCTTCTCGTCCAGCACCTCCACCTCCACGCCGAGGGCCCTAAGCTCCAGGGCCCGCTCCGCCAGGGCCTCCGGGGTGAGGAGGTTCGGGGGCTCGTTCACCAGGTCCCGGGCAAAATAGACCCCTTCCGCCACCTTCCCCGCCCGCGCAAGAAGCTCCTCGGGGACGCCCGGGAGGTGGAGGGTCAAGGCCTTCGCCTCCTTCTCCGTCTTGAGCCGGTCAAAGCGGTAGGCCCCGAGGAGGAGCCCCTCGGCCAGGGGGTAGGCCTCCTCCAGGGGCTCCACCAGGGCCTCGGGGAAGGCGAGCTTGAGGAGGGCCTGGGCGAGCCTGCCCCCGCTCTCGCGGAGGTCCTCCAGCAGGCCGAAGAGGAGGACGGCCCCCTCCTCCGTGTGGAGGAGAAGGCTCTCCCCCGCTTTAAGCCCCGCCCCCTCCAAGGCCCGCCGCAAGAGCCCCGCTAGGCGGGCGTCCAGGGCCTCGCCCTGGGGGAGGAGGGCGCCTTCCTTGACCCAGACCACCTTGAGGGGGGCCCGGCCCTCGGCCAGGCTGGTCTTGGCGCGCTTCAGGGTGACCACGTCCCCCGTTTTACCACCGGGGGCGTGGCAGAATGGGAGGGATGTGGCTTCTCTTTCTCGCCCAGCAGGCCACCCTCGGGGGGGCGGCGGCCCTCGAGGGGGTGATGATGAAGGCCCCCTGGGCCTGGGCCCTGGCCGTGCGCCTGCCCGAGGGCCAGATCCACGTGGAGCGCCACGAGGAGAAGGCCCTCGCCGAGCGCTACCCCTGGGCGAGGCTTCCCCTCCTCCGCGGCGTCGTGGCCCTTTGGGACGCCCTTTCCGTGAGCTACCGGGCCCTGGCCCGGAGCGCCGAGCTTGCGGGGGAGGAGGAGCTTCCCAAGGGGGCGCTTTGGGGAACGGTGGCGGTGAGCCTCCTCATCGGCCTAGCCTTTTTTATCGTCCTTCCCGGCTTTCTCTCGGGGCTGGTGGTGGACCCCGCCCGGCACCCCCTCCTCTACAACCTCCTCGCCGGGCTCCTCAAGGTGGGGATCCTCGTGGGCTACCTCCTCCTCATCGGCCGCCTGCCGGAGGTCCGGCGCTTCTTCATGTACCACGGGGCGGAGCACAAGGCCATCCACGCCTACGAGAAGGGCCTCCCCCTCACCGTGGAGAACGTCCTGGCCCAGCCCCGCTTCCACCCCCGGTGCGGCACCACCTTCCTCGCCTTCGTGGTGGGGGTTTCGGTCCTGGTCTACAGCCTCATCCCCGCCCCCGAGGTCCTCTGGTGGCGGCTTCTCGCGAGGGTCCTCTTCCTCCCCCTGGTGGCGGCCTTGGCCTTTGAGCTCCTCTACTTCTCCGCGAGGCACCATGACCCCCTCTCCCGGCTCCTCAGGGAGCTCGGCTTCCGCTTCCAGGCCCTCACCGTGGCCGAGCCCACCCCGGAGATGGTGGAGGTGGCCATAAGGAGCACCGAGGCGGCCCTGGGGGAGAGGGTGGTGGCATGAGGCGGGTTCTCGTGGCCATGTCCGGAGGGGTGGACTCCTCCGTGGCCGCCCTACTCCTCAAGGAGGCGGGCTACGAGGTGGTGGGGGCCATGATGCGCTTCTGGCCGGACCTGCCTCCCCCGAGCCTGGAGGGGGGCAGGCCCCGGGCCTGGGAGAGCTGCTGCACCCCGGACGCCGCCTACGAGGCGCGGCGGGTGGCGGACCTCCTCGGCATCCCCTTCTACCTCCTGGACTACCGGGAGGTCTTTGAGGCGGAGATCGTCCGGCCCTTCCTCCAAGACTACGCCCAGGGGCGCACCCCGAACCCCTGCGCCCGGTGCAACACCTTCGTCAAGTTCGGGGCCCTCCTCAAGCAGGCGAGAAGGCTCGGCCTGGACTATGTGGCCACCGGCCACTACGTGCGGAAGGAGGGGGAGGCCCTTCTTCGGGGCCTTGACCCGAGGAAGGACCAGAGCTACTTCCTCTGGGGCACCCCCAAGGAGGCCCTCCCCCACCTCCTCTTCCCCGTGGGGGGGCTCACCAAGCCCGAGGTGCGGGCCCTGGCCGAGAAGGCGGGCCTCCCTACGGCCAAAAAGCCCGAGAGCCAGAACCTCTGCTTCGTGGCCGGGGACCTGAAGGGCTGCCTCAAGGAGCGCCGAGGGCCCGGGCCCGGCCCCCTCGTGGACGCCTTGACGGGGGAGGTGGTGGGGGAGCACCAGGGGGCAAGCCTCTACACGGTGGGCCAGAAGAAGGGCCTCGGGCTTTACAAGCCCCACCTGGAGCGGTACGTGGTGGGGGTGGACCCGGAGAGGAACGTGGTCTACGTGGGGCCCAAGGAGGCCTGTTACTGGGGTGGCCTCGAGGGGGAAGGGGTGAACCTCCTCGCCGAGCTCCCCGAAGAAGTGGAGGTCCAGGTGCGCTACCGCACGCCCCCGGTAAGGGCCCGGGTGGAGTCCCTAAGCCCCTTGCGCCTCCGCCTAGCTACCCCCGTCTTTGCCGTGACCCCGGGGCAGAGCGCCGTCTTCTACCAGGGGGAGAGGCTCCTTGGGGGCGCGGTGATCCGCAGGGGGCTTTACAACCTGGCGGGCCTCGAGGGCCCTGACCCTCTCCTGACAGAGGGGGGTCAGAGTATAGGTGGGAGGTTGGAGCGATGCGAGCGAAAGGAGTCCTACTCGCGTGGGTGGCCCTGGCGGGCCTAGGCTTGGCGCAGCAGACCCTCACCCTGGTGGGGGCGGGGGCCACCTTCCCCTACCCCCTGATGGCCAAGTACGCCGACGAGTACACCAGGCTCACCGGGGGCAAGGTGCGCGTCAACTACCAGTCCATCGGCTCCGGAGGCGGGATCCGCCAGTTCCTGGAGCAGACCGTCCACTTCGGCGCCTCCGACGCCCCTCTGGATGACGGGCGCCTCAAGGAGGTGCGGGAGCGGTTCAAGACCCAGGCCCTCAACCTCGCCTACGCCCTGGGCGCGGTGGTCCCCGTCTACAACCTGCCCGGGGTCAAGGAACCCCTGCGCTTCACCGGCCCTGTCCTGGCCGACATCTACCTGGGCAAGGTCAAGACCTGGAACGACCCCGCCCTGCAGGAGCTGAACCCCGGCGTGAAGCTTCCCCCCCTCCCCATCACCGTGGTCCACCGCTCCGATGGCTCGGGCACGAGCTACGTCTTCACCGAGTACCTGGCCAAGGTCTCCCGGGAATGGGCCCAAAAGGTGGGCCGGGGCACCAGCGTGGAGTGGCCCGTGGGCGTGGGCGGCAAGGGCAACGAGGGCGTGGCCGGGGTGGTGCGGCAGACCCCGGGGGCTATCGGCTACGTGGAGCTCACCTACGCCAAGCAGAACAGCCTGGCCTACGGGGCGGTGCAGAACAAGGCGGGGCGCTTCCTCCTGGCCGACCTGGCCTCCATCAAGGCGGCGGCCAACGTGCCCCTTCCCGGGGACATGCGGGTCTCCCTCACCGACACCGCCGCCCCCGACGGCTACCCCATCGCCAGCTTCACCTACCTCCTCCTCTACGAGAACCTCTCCGTCAACGAGGCGGTGAAGTCCGAGGCCGAGGCCCGGGCCTTGGTGGAGTTCGTGAAGTGGATCCTCACCGAGGGGCAGAGGTACAACGAGCCCCTCACCTACGGGGCCCTTTCCCCGGTGGCCCAGCAGCGGGCCCTGGCCCTCCTCGCCCGCGTGACTTACGAGGGCAAGCCCCTGGGCAAGGAGATCGTGGGCCGGTAGAGGCCCTTTCCTCGAGGGTGGCCTTTCCCGGGGCCACCCCTTATCTTGTAGAGGGGTTGCCCATGAAGCGGCTCTACACCCACTTCGGCGACCGGGTCTTCGCCCTGGTCCTCCTTCTCCTGGCCCTCGGGGTGGTGGCCCTGGCCCTCCTCATGGCCTACGAGCTCTACCGGGGGGGGAGCCTGGCCCTAGGCCGGTTCGGCCTCCTGGGCTTCGCCCTGGGGAGGGAGTGGGACCCGGCCCTGGAGAAGGCCTTCGGGGCCTGGCCCTACATCCTGGGCACCCTCATCGTGAGCCTCTCCGCCCTGTCCCTCTCTTTCTTCCCCGCCCTGGCGGCGGCCATCTTCGCCGCGGAGTACGCCCCGAGGTGGCTCGCCCAGATCCTGAACTTCCTCCTGGACCTCATGGCCGCGGTGCCCAGCGTGGTCTACGGCCTCTGGGGCATCTTTGTCCTGGCCCCTTGGCTCAGGGACAAGCTCCAGCTTCCCCTCTACCTCTGGGCGGCGGAGCACGCCCCGGGCCTTCTCCCCCTCCTCGGGGTGCCCACAGGCTACGGCCTCATGACCGCCATCCTGATCCTGGCCTCCATGATCGTGCCCTACACCGCCGCCCTGGCTCGGGACGCCATCGCCTTGGTGCCCAGGGAGCACCGGGAGGCCGCCTACGCCCTGGGAGCCACCCGCTGGGAGGTGATGCGCTTGGCCATCCTGCCCCTGGCCCGGGGAGGGATCCTCGCCGGGGCCTTCCTGGCCCTGGCCCGGGCCGTGGGGGAGACCCTGGCGGTGACCATGGTGATCGGCAACTCCCACAAGCTCCCCTACACCCTCTTCGGCGGGGCCGCTACCATGCCCAGCGTGATCGCCAACGAGTTCACCGAGGCGGTGGAAGACCTGCACCTCTCCGCCCTGATCGCGGTGGGCTTCCTCCTCTTCCTGGTGTCCATGGCGGTGAACTTCACCGCCGCCTACGTGCTCCGGCGCCAGGAGCGGCTGGTGAAGGGGGTCTTATGAGCCGGGAGAGGGACCTGGCCTTAAGGCGGCGCTACTGGGTGGAGCGCCTCATGCTGGCCCTCGTGGCCCTGGGCACCCTCCTCGCCTTCTTGGTCCTCTTCCTGGTCCTGGCCTACGCCCTCTTCCAGGGGGCGGGGGCCTTGAACCTGGACTTCTTCCTCAAGGACATGCGCCCCCCGGGGGAGGCGGGGGGGGGCCTCAGGCAGGCCATCGTGGGCACCCTCCTCGTGGACGGCCTGGGCCTCCTCCTCGCCTTACCTTTTGGGCTCGCGGCGGGGATCCTCCTCGCCGAGTACCCGGACCACCCCCTAAACCCCTACCTCAGGCTCCTGTCGGACACCCTGAACGGGATGCCCGCCATCCTCTTCGGCCTTCTGGCCTTTATCCTCGTCGTGAAGCCCATGGGGGGCTTCTCCGGCCTCTCCGGGGCCTTCGCCCTGGGCTTCCTCATGATCCCCATCCTGGCCCGGAGCACCGAGGGGGTGCTCTCCCTGGTGCCCAAGGAGGTCCGGGAGGCCGGGCTCGCCCTGGGGCTTCCCCGCTGGCGGGTCATCCTCTCCCTGGTGCTGCCCACGGCCCGGGCCGGGCTCATCACCGGCATCCTCCTGGCCTTTGCCCGGGCGGCCGGGGAGGCCGCCCCCCTCCTCTTCACCGCCTTCGGCAGCCCCCTCCTGGAGCTCAACCCCTTGAAGCCCATGGACACCCTGCCCCTGAGGCTCTTCGCCTTCGCCATCAGCCCCTACGAGGACTGGCACCAGAAGGCCTGGGCCGCCGGGCTCGTGCTCTTTGGGTTCATCACCCTGACGAGCCTGCTCGCCCGCTGGGCCTCGAGGAGGAGGTTCTAGATGGTCAAGGAAGCCCTAGACGTGCACATGGAGTCCCGAAGGCTGGTGGTCCGCTACGGCACCCGCCTGGGCGTGGGGGTGGGCGGGGGGGTGAGCCTGCCCCTCTACCGGCGCCGGATCACTGCCCTCATCGGCCCCTCGGGGTGCGGGAAGACCACCTTCCTAAGGGCCCTCAACCGGATGCACGACCTGACCCCCTCGGCCCGGGTGGAGGGGGAGGTCCTCCTGGACGGGGAGAACATCTACGCCCCCGGGGTGGACCCGGTCCTGGTGCGCCGCCGGGTGGGCATGGTCTTCCAGAAGCCCACCGCCTTCCCCACCCTGTCCATCTACGACAACGTGGCCGCGGGGCTCAAGCTCGTGGGCATCCGCGACCGCAAGCGGCTGGACGAGGCCGTGGAGCGGGCCCTAAAGGCGGCCGCCCTCTGGGAGGAGGTCAAGGACCGCCTCCGGGCCCCGGCGAGCGGCCTCTCCGGGGGACAGCAGCAGCGCCTCACCATCGCCCGGGCCCTGGCGGTGGAACCCGAGGTCCTCCTCATGGACGAGCCCACCGCCAGCCTGGACCCCATTTCCACCCAGGCCATCGAGGACCTCCTGCTGACCTTAAAGGAACAGGTCACCATCGTCATCGTCACCCACAACATGCAGCAGGCGGCCCGGGTCTCGGACTATACCGCCTTCTTCCTCAACGGGGAGATGGTGGAGTTTGGGCCCACGGAGACCCTCTTCACCAAGCCCCAAGACCCCCGGACCGAGGCCTACATCACGGGGCGCTTCGGCTAAAATCGGCCCATGTCGCCCCTCGCCCTCCTCTTCCTCACCCTTTTCAACAGCGTCCTGGGGCTTTCCATCCTCTTTCCCATCCTCGGGCCTTTGGCCCGGGAGCTGGGCCTCAACGAGGTCCAGGTGGGCCTCTTCTCCACGGGCTACGCCCTGATGCAGTTCCTCCTCTCCCCCTACTGGGGCAGGCGGAGCGAAAGGGGTAGGAAGCCCGTGCTCCTGCTGGGCATCCTGGGCTTCGCCTTCAGCTTCTTCCTCTTCGGGTTCTTCGCCCTCCTGGGGCAGAAGGGCCTTCTTCCCCCCGGCCTCCTCTTCCCCCTCCTCCTCCTCTCCCGGCTCCTCGGGGGGGCCTTCAGCTCCGCCACCCTGCCCACGGCCCAGGCCTATGTGGCGGATGTGACCGGGCGGGAGGGCCGTACCGCGGGCATGGCCCTCCTGGGAGCGGCCTTCGGCCTGGCGGTGATCCTCGGGCCCGCCCTGGGGGCGGGGCTTGCCGCCCTTTTGGGCCTCCTGGCCCCGGTGTTCTTCTCCTCGGGGATCGCCCTTTTGAACGCCCTCTTCGTGCGCCTGGCCCTTCCCGAGTCCCGGCCCCGGGGGAGCGGGGAGGGAGGGAGGCTTTCCCCCTTGGACCCCAGGGTCTTCCCCCTCCTCCTCGTGGGCTTTGCCCTAAACGCCTCCAGCGTGGCCCTGGAGCAGACCGTGGCCTTTTACTTCCAAGACCGCCTGGGGCTTTCCGGGGTGGCCACGGCCCGGGCCGTGGGGGAGGCCTTGGTCCTCTACGGACTGGTGGCGGTCTTCATCCAGGGGTTCGTGGTGCGAAGGCTTTCCTGGCCTCCGCGAACCCTCCTGCTCCTGGGCCTTCCCCTGGGGATTTCGGGCTTTCTGCTCCTGGTCCTGGCCCGCGGCTTTCCCGGCCTGACCCTGGGGCTGGCCCTCCAGGGGGCGGGCGCGGCCCTGGCGGGGCCGGGGGTGACGGCGGCCCTCTCCCTGGCGGTGGGGGAGGGAGAGCAGGGCCTGGTGGCCGGGCTCAACAGCTCGGCCCAGGCCCTGGGGCGGATGCTGGGGCCCCTCCTGGGCACGGGGCTTTACCGCCTGGCCCCCGAGGCGCCCTACCTCCTGGGGGCCGGGCTCCTCCTCCTGGTCCTCCTTGGCCTGCCCGCCCTTTTCCGAAGGGTTCGTCTCTGATGCGGCTTCTTGCCTTCCGGCAGAGGCACTTCCGCAACCTGGCCTTTTCGGAGTTCCGCCCCCCGGGAGGTCTCTTCGCCGTGGTGGGGGGGAACGCCCAGGGGAAGACGAGCCTCCTCCTCGCCTTCCACCTGGCCCTCGGCGGGGAGGTGCGAGGGGCGTTGGGGGACCTGGTGCGTTTTGGGGCCCAGGAAGCCTGGCTCCAGGCGGAGGTGGAGACGGAGTTCGGGGTGTACCGGGCGGAGCAGAGGATCACCCCGGAGGGCCGGGAAGTGCGCCTCAACGAGAGGCCTGTGAGCCTAAGGGCCCTCTTTGAGCTTCCGGGTTCGGTGCTGGTCCTTCCCGAGGACGTGGAGGTGGTCCTGGGGGCCAAGGAGGAAAGGCGGGGCTTCTTGGACCGGCTGCTCTCCCGTTTTTCCAGGCGCTACGCCGCCCTCCTCTCCGCCTACGAGAAGGCCCTCCGTCAGCGGAACGCCCTCCTGAAGGCGGGGGGGGACGGGCTTGAGGTGTGGGACCGGGAGCTGGCCCGCTACGGGGAGGAGATCATGGCCTTCAGGCGGCGCTTCCTTAAGCGCTTCCTTCCCCTATTCCAGGAGGTCTACCGGGCCCTGGCCCCCGGGGAGGCGGGGCTCAGGCTGGAGGAAAGCGTCCAGGGGGAGTTCCTTCGGGCCCTTCGGGAAAGCCGGGAGGAGGAGCGCCTCAAGGGGCAGACCCTCCTCGGTCCCCACCGGGACGACCTGGTCTTCCTCCTCTCGGGGCGTCCCGCCCACCGCTTCGCCAGCCGGGGGGAGGCCAAGGCCCTGGCCCTGGCCCTGCGCCTGGCGGAGCACCGCCTCCTGGCGGAGCACTACGGGGAGCCCCCCCTTCTCCTCGTGGACGAGTGGAGCGAGGAGCTGGACGAGGGCCGGCGGAGGGCGGTCCTGGCCTACGCCCAAACCTTACCCCAGGCGGTCTTGGCCGGGCTTTTGCCCCCGGAGGGGGTGCGGGTATGCTCCATGCAAGGGGGGGTGGTCCTGTGCCCTGGCGGCTAAAGGAGGTCATCCCGGAGGCCTTGAGGCGGGCGGGGGGAGAGGAGCGGCTGAAGCGGGGACAGGTGCTCGCCGCCTGGCGGGAGGTGGTGGGGCGGGAACTCGCCCGGCTCACGGAGGCGGTGGCCCTGGAGAACGGTGTCCTCCTGGTGCAGGTCTCCGACCCCGTGGTGGCCCACCACCTTACCTACAGCCGCCTGGCGTTGCTCAGGCGCTACGGGGAGCGCTTCCCGGGGGCGGTCAGGGAGATCCGCTTCCAGGTGGGCCGGCTCGAGGCCAGGGAAGGGGAGAGGGTCCAGGCCCCGGAGGCGGGGCCTCCTCTGGAGCTCAGCCGCAAGGCCCTGGCCCTGGCCCAGGAGGCCCCTCCTGCGCTCAGGGAGCCCGTGGCCCGGGCCGCCTTGGCCCTCCTGAAGGGGCGGAGGGGGGATCCCTGCCCCATATGCGAGGCCCCCAGCGAGGCCCACCCGTGCCCTACCTGCCGCCGCCTCCTGCACGATCCCGCGGTGCGCAAGGAGGCGGAGCGCCTAAAGCGGGGGAGGCCCGCCACCTTGGCGGGGGAAGGCCTCCTGGTGGCCCGCCACCTAGCCCGGGAGGGCCTGCTCCGGGAGATGCAGGACCTCTATCCCCAGGCCCTTCGGGAGGAGGGCCTGCGTCCCCTCCTCGAGGACCTGGCCAGGCGCTTCCAGACCCTCTTTCCCCAAGAGCCCCTCCCCGAGGGCGTGAAGAGCCTTTTGGGGGGGCCTACCCCCCCTTGACACGTTTCTGGGGGTCTGGTAGATTTTTCTTTGCGCTGCCTGGTGGGCGGCGGGGGATCTTGAAAGCCGGGGTGG
>Ga0073929_1002299_pt1 | contig 12734 bp, 9 predicted proteins | sample DewCreD2012metaG_3_FD_76966 | JGI IMG/M metagenome (GOLD analysis project Ga0073929, IMG submission 76966) | Hot spring sediment bacterial and archeal communities from British Columbia, Canada, to study Microbial Dark Matter (Phase II) - Dewar... ... | reverse complement strand
TATATTAAAAGGCAGACTTTAAAGATTAAAGAAATAGACAAAAACCTTTATCACAATCCATTATTACTTGTTTTAGTCAATTCAGTTAATAAAGAAGATGCTGACTTAAAATTGTTTTTTGATGAATTAGAAAATATAGCAAAAGGCGAATTTGATAAAAATTTAATAGAATCAGCTAAAAAAGAATTAGAAGATGAATTTGAAAAGAAAAATAAATATGAAATACCAGAAGAAGAAATAAAAATTGACTTTGAAGAACTTAAAAAAATTAGCTATGAAGATATTTTAAAAGGGGTTTTTAATTCTGAAAAGCCAGGAGTAATTGAAATTTCTTATCATCCTAAGAAAAAAGGAGAGGTAGCTTTCAAATTAAAGACATCTGATAATCATTTTGCTTTAATGAAAACGGGTGATATGCCGGAATGGTTAAAAAATTCTTTAAATAAATTTGAAGTTAACCATACATTTGAAGATGAAAAGTTCTTTGAAAAGATAAATAAGGAAGATTCTCAAATAAATATCTTACTTGGTTCAAGGGTTTTTTATGAAGGTTGGGATTCAAACAGACCAAATGTGATAATGTTTATAAATATTGGTGTAGGGAAAGATGCTAAAAAATTTGTTTTACAATCAATTGGAAGAGGTGTGAGAATTGAACCAATAAAAAATGAAAGAAAAAGAATGTTATTCATAAAAGAAAAAATTAGGAATGAGATTTTTGATAAAATTGAAAATAACATTCATTCAATTGAAAGTTTATTTATTTTTGGAACAAACAAAAATGCTATTGAAACAATTGTTAAAGAAGTAATAGAATTAAGGAGTAAAACATTTAAAGGAACTAAAATTTCACTTTTTAAAAATGAAGAAAAAATTAAAGAAGGTACTTTACTTATTCCAAAATATAAAGATGCAGAAAAAAGAATCTTTCAAGAAAATATAAAGTTTGAAATTTCAGAAAATGATTTTGAAAAAATTAAAAATTTTAATGAATTTATTAACGATGATAGAATTTTACTTATGCTTTATGATCCTGAACCAATTTTAATCAAGCATTTTAGAGACTCTTTTAAAAACCAAGATAACCATTATAAAAAATTTTCAAAAGTTGAAAAGAAAAATGTTGAGTTAATTATGAAAGATTTATTTAGTTTTTGGGGAAGTAAATTTAAAGAACTTGAAAAATTAGAAGAATTGAATGATGAGATAAGACATTTTGAGAATATTCAAGTTAGTATTGAAGAAGTTAAAATTTCTGACTTGAAAAGAAAAATTGAAATAATGAAAGATTATCAAAAGAAATTCAAAGAACTTGATAACCTTTATGGAAAAATTCCTCGTGAAGAGTTTTCAAAACAGGAAAGTGAATTAAAAGAAGCAGAAGTTTTTCAATACGAAGGAAAAAAGTTGGAACTTAAACATATTCCTAATCATTATTACCTCCCCTTAATTCTTTCAGAAGAAGAAAAAATTGATTATATTAAGCACATTATCAAAACAAAAAGCGAAGTAAAATTTATAGAAAAATTAGAAGACTATTTAAGTAAGCCAAATAGATTTAATCAATTTGATTGGTGGATGTTTAGTAAAATTGATGAAACTTTGGATGAAGTTTATATTCCTTACTACGATTATTCCCATAAATTATTGAAATTTAAACCTGACTTCATATTCTGGCTTAAAAAAGATAATTATTATTTTATTGTTTTTATTGACCCGAAATCCACAGAATTTACAAATTATCAAAATAAAATTGATTGGTATGAAAAATTATTTACCCAAAATGAAAAACCCAAAAAAATTGAATATAAAGAACTAAATTGTTATGTCTTTTGCTTTTTTGTAACAGATGATAAAGATAAAGTTAAAGGAAATAAATATGAAAGATATTGGTTTGATGACATAGATAAAGTTTTAGAAAGAATTCTAAATTGCTTACCACACCTTTAAAATGTCCCAACTTCTACCTTTGGGACGGAGCTACCCATTAAAACCCCTAACATTATTTATTGGAAAAATCAATCTTGAATACTCCAATAACATTCAATCCCATTTTCTCTTAAAATATCACATAATGTTGAACTTCTAATACCATCAGAACAAGTTATAAAATAGACGTTATTTTTATCAAAATTTTCAAGATTTTCAATATAATGGAAAAAAACATCATTACTTTTAATTTCAATATGAATATAAGGCTTTTGTAAGTTTTTTCTTAAATAAATTAGCATTTCTATTGGAATAGCTTTCAAATTTTTTATATAAACACCATTTATCTCAGCACTTTCAAGATTTTCTAAAATTTTCTTATTCTTTTCTAAATCTTCAATACTTAAAATTGTCATACCTTAAAATTTTAGAGCTTAACGATATGGTTATAATATCGTATGATATATCCCTTTTAAGAGCAGAAATGGAACAATTTGCAAAAGAAAAAAAGTCAATTGTTTTAAACCCAGATAATCAAGCAATTTTATATATAAAAAAGCACAAACCAAAAGTAATTATTTTAGATATATCATCAGCGGAAAGCTTATTATATGAAGTTTATTTAGCTATAAAAAATGAAATTCCAGATGCAAAATTTATCATTACAGGCTTTCAAAAATTCTTAAAAGGAAAATTTGAAGAAGTTGAAGGATTTAAAATATTCCCTTACAATGCCAAAAAAATTAAACAAATTTTAAAAGAGCAATTCAAATTATGAATAATAAGTTATTATATGAAATTTCAAATTTCGGAACACCAATATATTTTTATTTAAAAGAAAAAATTTTGGAAAATTCTCAAAAACTTAAAAATTACTTTAAAAACGTTAATATATTTTATGCAGTTAAGGCAAATTTCAATCCAAAAATTTTAAAAATTTTTAAAGAACAAGGATTTGGGTTTGAAGTTGTATCAAAAGGAGAATTAAAACTTGCCTTATCAACAAAAATAAATCCCCAAAAAATTATATTTAATGGTAATGGAAAAACTTATGAGGAAGTTAAGTTTGCTATTGAAAGTGGTGTTGAATTCTTCAATTTTGATAGTCTTGATCAATTATTGCTACTTGAAGAAACTGCAAAAGCATTAAATAAAACAATAAAAGCTCTTATGAGAATCAAGCCACTTGTTGATGTTGAAACTCATTCCCACTTACAAACAGGAACATTTACAAGTAAATTTGGTTTAAGTGATGAAGAAATAGATGAAGTTATTGACATTTACAAAAAATTAAAAAATGTTAAAATTATAGGAATACATAGTCATATTGGTTCAAATATAAAAGATGAGGAACCATTTATTAAATCTGCTTATAGAGTTCTAAAAATTTCAAAGGTTATTGAAAATTTAGAAATTTTAAATTTTGGAGGAGGATTTGCAATAAGTATGAATTTTAAAGAAATACCAAAACTATATAATGAGCTTTCAAACAAATACCAAATTTTTATTGAACCTGGAAGGTACTTAATAGCTGATGCTGGATTTATACTAACAAAAGTTATTTCCATAAAAAGGGGTTATCCTTATGATTTTTTAGTTATAGATTGTGGAATGTCTGAACTTATTAGACCCGCTTTATACTCCGCTTATCATCCAATTAGAAGTTTAGAAAATAGAAATTCAGAAAAATTTTATATTGTGGTAGGTCCAATTTGTGAAAGCTCAGATGTTTTTGGTGAGTACTTTTTACCAAATATGAAATTGAATGAATTGCTTATTATTGAAAATTGCGGTGCTTATGGTTATTCAATGTCTTCAAACTATAACGGAAGAGAAAAACCGCTTGAAATTTTAATTGAAAATGATAAGTTTGAAATCATAAATGAAAGAAAATTCTTATAACTATGTACCTTGGAATTCACGATGGACATACTGCAACTGCTTGTTTATTTAAAGATGGAAAAATCACTGCTTGTATATCAGAAGAGAGAATAAACAGAATTAAGGAATGGGGTGGATTTCCAAAAAATGCAATATTAGAAGTTTTAAGAATTTCAAATGTTAATCCATCTGATATAAAAGCGGTAGGCATTAGTTCTATATTTCCTCCAATTAAAAGTGTAGATGAGCTTGAATGTCATTTTTTAAAGAAATTAGCAAAATTTTCAATAAAATTTATCCCAAAATCTATAATTAGAAGTTCAAATTTAAGAAAATTATTTTTAGAAATTTATGAAATGTTATCAAATAGGAAAGATTATGTTAAAAATGAACTTGAAAAAATAGGTATTAAGGCAAATGTTTATTTATACGAACATCATTTTATTCATGCTTTTACAAGTCATGTTTTATCAAAAACAAGAAACGAAAATTTAATAATTACACTTGATGGTTCAGGCGATTTACTATCAGGAACAATTAGTATTGGGAGAAATAATGAAATAATTAGAATTTCTGAGATTTCAAATTACGATTCCATTGGTGAATTTTATATGAGAATTACTCAATTTTTAGGAATGAAACCATTGTCTCATGAATATAAAGTTATGGGACTTTCTGCTTATGTTGATGAAAATGAAAAACAGGCAATAGAAACTTTTAAAATTTTCAAAAATTATTTTGAGGTTAAGAATTTAAAAATTTATAATAAGACAGGTGCATATAAAAGTCTTTATTTGAATTTGTTTAAAAATCAAATTTTAAATAAAAGGTTTGATTATATTGCTTTTTCTGCTCAAAAGTTATTAGAAGAAACTGTTATTGAACTTGTTAAAAATGCTATTAAGAAAACGAGTATAAGGAATGTTGTTCTTGGTGGAGGTGTCTTTATGAATGTTAAATTAAATAATAAAATTTTAATGCTTGATGAAGTTGAAAACTTATTTGTAATGCCAAGTTGTTCAGATGAATCGTTAGCAATTGGTTGTGCTATAAAATGTGCAATTGATGAGGGCTTTAAATTTGAAAATGTTAATTTCCTTGAAGATATATATTGGGGAACTTCTTATAGTAAAGGAGAAGTTGAAAAATCTTTTGAAAATTTAGATGAAAAAGAATTTGAAATTAAATATATTGGAGATGATATTGATGAGTTTGTAGGTGAATTAATAATTGAAAACTACATTATAGCACGATTTAAAAATAGAATGGAATTCGGAGCAAGAGCTCTTGGTAACAGAAGTATATTAGCAAACCCAAGTAATCTTGAAGTTATTACAAGAATAAATAAAGCTATAAAACAAAGGGATTTTTGGATGCCATTTGCTCCAACAATTTTATATGAAGACCAAGATAGATATATACTAAATCCAAAAAAACATGAAGGATATTATATGATAATGGCTTTTTTTACAAAAGAAGAAGCCCATAAACATCTTAGAGCAGCACTACATCAATATGACTTATCAGCAAGACCTCAAATTTTAATAAAAGAACATAACGAAAGTTATTACAAGCTTATTAAAAGATTTAAGGAGAAAACAGGAATAGGTGGAATTTTAAATACTTCATTTAATTTACATGGAGAACCAATTGTTATGTCTCCAAATGATGCTATATGGACATTAAAAAATTCACTTCTTGATGGACTTGCTATTGAAAATTACTTAATTTTAAGAAAAAAATTAAGTAAATTTTAAATATTTGCTTTGTCCAATAAAGAGTATTAATTTTTTGATTATCAATAACTTATGAAAAATCTTCTAAAACTATTGATTTTATGGAGGGTTCAATGGGAGGCGAAGTTTTAAAGGCGTAGCCTTTATTTCAGAGCGTTTGGGGGAAATAAAGAAATAATTATATTTTCTGAATTATAAGTTATTGATATTCAATAATTTATAAAAAATTTTTTAAATTTATTGATTTTATGGGGAGCAAAGCCCCTCGATGCCAAATTATTGGACAAGGCACTATTTTTTGAATTTAATCCTTTAAAATTTTAAAACTTTGGAGCGATATCCATTAGCTTGCATTATTTTAGCAGGTGGTAAATCAAAAAGAATGAAATCAAAAAAAAGTAAGGTTTTACATAAACTTTGTGGAAAACCCATTATAAGTTATTCAATTAAGGCATGTAAAAGTTTAATTCCAGATGAATTATATATTGTAATTGGTCAAAATAGTGAGGATATAAAAAATGTTATAAATGATAATAATATAGTTTTTGTCTATCAAAATGAGCCTCTTGGAACAGGACATGCAGTTATGCAAGTAATTCCCTACTTAAAAAATAAAGATATGGACGTTTTAATAATGCCTGCTGACGCTCCACTAATTAGAATAGAAACAATAAAAGAACTTTATAATTTTCATAAAGAAAATGACGCACTTGTTAGCATTTTAACAACAGAAATACCAGATCCGACAGGATATGGAAGAATAATAAGAAGCAGTGGTAATAGAGTTTTAATGATTGTAGAAGAAGCGGATGCATTTCCTGAAGAAAAACAAATAAAGGAAATTAATTCAGGTATATATATATTCGAAAGTAATATCTTAATTGAAGCATTAAATGAAATCAAACCAGATAACAAACAAGGCGAATACTATTTAACAGATGTTATTGCTATTATTCAGAGAAAATATGGAGGCGTTTATGCTTACAAAATAAATGATTGGAAAGAAATTATAGGTATAAATACAAGGGAGCAATTAGCACAAGCCCATTCAATTTTACAAGAAAGAATAATTAAAAAACATTTAGAAAACGGAGTTAGTATATTATTTCCAAACCTTGTTTATATTGAAGAAGATGTCATTATTGAAAATGATGTAGTAATTTACCCGTTCGTATCAATTCTTGGCAATAGTTATATTAGTGAAAATTGTGAGATTGGTCCTAATGTTATTTTAGAAAATTATAAGACAAAAAAAGGTGAAATTATAAGAAATGCCTATTTGAAAGGATGAGTGTTTTAGAACTTTTAAAACTTTTAAGAAAACGAGAAATAACGCCATATGAATTAATTTTAGAATACATAAAAGTTATTGAAGAAAAGGAAAATGTTTATAATGCATTTATTAATGTTTATAAAGAAGATGCAATTAAAAGAGCATTAGAACTTTCAAAAGCTAATCCCGAAGAATATCTATTATATGGTATTCCAATTGCTGTTAAAGATAATTTGGCAGTTGAAAATATGGAATTAACTTGTGGTTCAAGAATTTTACTTGGATTTAAATCTCCTTACTCTGCTACTGCTGTTAAAAGATTAATAAATGAAGGGGCAATAATTATTGGAAAAACAAATTTAGATGAATTTGGAATGGGTTGCTCTACGGAATTTTCGTACTTTGGACCTACCAAAAATGCAATAAATCCTGAATATGTTGCTGGCGGTTCATCTGGAGGATCAGCAGTAGCTGTCAAAATTGGAGAATGTGCTATTTCTCTTGGTTCAGATACAGGAGGTTCAATAAGACAACCTTCAGCTTTTAATGGACTTGTTGGACTTAAACCAACCTATGGCAGGGTTTCAAGATACGGTTTAGTAGCATTTGCTTCAAGCCTAGATCAAATTGGACCAATTGGATTAAATGTCAAAGATGTAGCCTATATTTGGACAATCATATCAGGATATGATCCAAAAGATAGTACAAGTGTAAATATTCAAGTTGAGAAATTCGATGAAATTTTTAAATTTAAAAAATATAAAATTGGTGTTCCAAGGGATATTATTACAGATGATGTTGATAAAGAAATAAAAGAAGGTTTTGAGTATGCTATAAAAAAACTTACAGATATGGGGCATATTGTTGAAGACATTAAATTAAATTATTGGAAATACGCATTAAGTGTTTATCATATAATAAGCTCATCAGAAGCAAGTTCAAATTTATTAAGATACGACGGAATAAGGTACGGTTATAGAGCTGATGGCAAGGACCTAATAGAAATTTATTTTCAAACAAGAAGTGAAGGATTTGGTGAGGAAGTTAAAAGAAGGATTCTAATTGGAACATTTTGTTTATCCTATGGATATTATGACGAATACTATATAAAAGCAAGCAAAGTTAGAAGACTATTAAAAGAAGATTTTATTAATGCCTTCAAGAATGTTGATGTTATAATTACTCCAACTGTTCCAACATTTCCTTGGAAAATTGGAGAAAGAATAGATGACCCTATGAAAATGTACTTGGCAGACATTTATACTGTTCTTGCTAATTTAGTTGGTATTCCAGCAATATCCGTTCCTATTCAAAAAGCGAGTAATGGTTTTTATATTAATCTACAAATTATGGGAAACTATTTTAGAGAAGCAGATATTTTTGATTTAGCAGAACAAATTTTTTACGGAAATAATTCAATTTAAACTTCCAAAATTTTTTCTCCAAACTTCTCAATATAAACTCTTAAAATCCACTGAGCGCCCTCACCAAGTGCACAAAACGTTTTGTTTTTCATATAATTACAAATCTCATATAAAATGTCTAGATCTTTCTTTTCACCTTTTCCCATTTCAATTTTTCTTAAAATTCGTGTAGCCCAGGGAAGTCCATCCCTACAAGGAGTACACCAACCACAACTCTCAAAAGCAAAAAATTGGATTGACCTTCTTATTATTTTCACTAATGGAATCCTATCATCTATTACTATTACTGCTCCACTACCAAGCATTGTGTTTTTCGCAGAACAATCCTCATAAGTCGCCGGAATATCTATTTCATCACCAACTAAAATTGGTGCAGATAATCCCCCCGGAACTATACCGACTAATTTTGAACCTTCTCTCAATCCTCCTGCATACTCCATTAGTTGTCTGAAAGTTATTTTACCAAGCTCAAATTCACAAACCTTTGGCTGATTAACCGCTCCGCTAATTGTAAAAATTTTTGTTCCTGGACTTTTTTCTGTTCCAAGTTTCCTGTACCAATCTCCACCATTATTTATAATAATTGGAATGTTAGCTATCGTTTCAACATTATTTACAACAGTTGGTTTTCCATAAAGTCCTTTTATTGCAGGAAAAGGTGGCTTTAATCTTGGAATTCCTCTACCACCTTCAAGTGAATTTAATAGTGCAGTCTCTTCACCACATATATAAGCACCAGCAGCAGGATAAATATGTAAATCAAAAGAAAACGAACTTCCAAGAATGTTTTTACCTAACAATTTGCTTTCATAAGCCTCTTTGATAGCAGATTTAAGAATTCTAAAAGCATCAAGATACTCAGCTCTTAAATATATAAAACCTTCATTTGCCCGAATTGCATAAGCAGATATTATTGCTCCTTCAATTAACAAGTGAGGAGCTTTTTCTAAAATTTCCCTATCTTTAAAAGTTCCAGGCTCTCCTTCATCTGCATTTATTACAAGATAATGTTCATTATTATCATTAGGAACAAATAACCATTTCTGACCTGTTGGAAATCCAGCACCACCTCTACCTCTCAGACCTGATTTTTTAACTTCTTCAACAATTTCCTCAGGCTTCATTTCAAGTGCTTTTCTAATTGCTTTATAACCACCTTTTTTAATATAATTTTCTATATTAATAGAACCCCCATTATCACAAAATGATAAAATTAGTCTATTCTCTATAAGTTCCATGGATTTACAGGTGTCTCATCAAATTTATATATTACACTTTTCTTTTCCGTAAATAATTCAATAGCATCCAAGGATAATTCCCTTCCAAAACCAGATTGTTTATATCCCCCAAATGGAAGGCCAGGAATAGCAGTAAGAGGATGATTTATTGTAATACTACCTGCTCTTATACTATTTGAAACTCTTATTGCTCTTTTTACATCTCTTGTCCATATTGTTCCAGCAAGACCATACTTTGAATTATTCGCTAAATTTACCACTTCTTCTTCACTTTCAAAAGACATTACAACCACAACAGGACCAAATATTTCCTCTTTAAAGCATATGTTTTCTGTACTGCTTAATTCTAAAATTGTAGGCATATAATAATTTCCATTTTTCAAATCTTCACTATCTATTTTCTTTCCACCATAAATTAATTTTGCTCCTTCTTCCAAACCTTTTTCAACATATTTATGGACACTATTTAAATGTGATTTTGAAACAAGAGGACCCATTTGTGTCTCTTTATTTATTGGATTTCCAATTTTTATTTTTTTTGTTTTTTCAACAAATTCAGAGAGAAACTTATCATAAATTTTTTTATGGATAAACAACCTACTTCTTGCCTCGCAAGACTGACCAGAATTATAATATATTGCCCAAATTGAACCATTTATAGCATCTTCTAAATCTGCATCTTCAAAAACGATATTAGCAGACTTCCCTCCTAATTCTAATGAAACTCTCTTTATAGTATTGCTTGCCAATTTCATAATTTCAGAACCTGTTTTTGTTTCACCTGTAAATGAAATTTTATCAACACCCTCATGGCTTACTAAATATGAGCCTATTTCATTTCCTGGACCTGTAATAACATTCACTACACCATCAGGAATTCCAGCTTCTTTACATAATTTAGCAAGTTCTAATGCTGAAAGTGGTGTCCAGCTAGCAGGTTTAATTATCACACTATTGCCACAAGCAAGAGCAGGTGAAAGCTTCCATAATGTTAGCATTAAAGGATAATTCCAAGGAACTATTAAAGCACAAACACCAATAGGTTCCCTAATTGTATAATTAAAGTGTCCAGGAAGGGTTGGAATAGTTTCACCCATAATTTTATTTATAGCTCCAATATAAAATTCCAAAACACTGATTCCAGCTGATATTTCAGTTTTTGAGGCAATTATTGGCTTTCCTACATTTAACGTTTCTATTTGAGCAATTTTATCAAGATTTTCAGATAATAGTTTTACTAAATTCTGTAAAATTCTAATCCTTTTATTTATTGATAAATTCCTCCATTTTTCAAAACCTTCTCTTGCAAACTTAACAGCTAAATCAACATCTTCTCTATTAGCAATATGATACTTAGCAATAACTGAATTATCATGAGGATTTATAACTTCACCTATACCACCTCTTCCATCTACAAAATCACCATTTATAAAAATTTTATACTCATTCATAGTGAAAATTTTAAAGGAAGTTTAAAAAATAGATATGCATTATTTTGCCTACCCGCCCTGAGATAAAGGCTACGCCCTTAAAAATCCCCTGATAAATCAATAAATCCGGAAAACTTTTTATAATAAGCCTACAGCTTATAAATTTTGACCCTCATTAAATCCATAATTTCAAAAAATTTTTTCATAAATTATTGAATAATAAGAACTTAACATTGGAACTTTGCTCCCCATTAAGACAAAACAACTAATTTATACTAACTTTCTTTCTTTTCTTTACATTTTACAACATTAAACGATATATTAAAAAATAATGGGTTTGATTTGATATAAATTTTATTTTTGTTTTGTTCTATAAAAGGAGCATTTATAACAACAATATAATAATCACCATAACTTTTAGGATTAAATTTAAAATCTGCCTTTTTATTAGCATAAACCTTAAAAAATGGTAAATTAAAACCAGAACTAACAAATTCTTGATATTCTTCATAATTACTTGTTTTATAATAGCTTGTTTCTAAATATCCAACATCATTTGAACTTAAAATTACAATCACCGCTTCCTTACTCCTTAAAATCCCAGAAATAATTTCAAAATTTACAATTAGTGTATCATATGAACTTAATTTAAAGGAACCAAATTTATAAAAAGGTAATGGTTTTTCTTCATTCAACTCAAATTTTATTGAAGGAACCTTCACTTCTTTATAACTATAATTCTCCCTTTCACAAATAAGCTCAAATTTCTTAGGAAAATCAGGACTTACTTTTGGTTGAGTATCTTTAATAACTTTGTTAATTTCATATTTTTTTTGAGGTCTTTTTGTTTGGATATTTAGTGTTTCAACTTTTGTTTTTGTTGTCTCCTTGCCAAAACTTATGAATTCTTGAATTACATTGGGTGCTTGTAAAATTTCAATTTTATTTTTATTGTTTTTAGGAACTAGAAAATAATATAAGAAGACTGATATGATTACAACTGAAAAAACGAAAGGAATAAGAACTTTATAAAAACTAAATGCTTTTTCTTTAAATTCATAACCACATTCTTCACAAAACTTTGCATCCAATGGATTTTCAGATTTACACCTTGGGCAAAGCTTTAAAAAACCATACCCACATTCTGGACAAAATTTAACCCTCTGAGATATTGAACTTGAACAATTCGGACAAATCCTAACATTCTTTGTTGTCTGTTCAACATAAAACCTATTTCCACATTTTTCACAAAACTTAGCATCAGGAGGATTTTCAAAACCACAATTCAAGCAAACTTTCACATTTCTTATTTGATAACCGCATTCTGGACAAAAATTTGTATTAATAGGGATTTCAAAACTACAATTAGGGCAATTAAATTTATATTCAATCTCAGGTAAAACTTTAAGCTTTTCTATTTCTTTTTCATTCAAGTCCTTAGCAATAACATTACCTTCTTTCCACTTCTTAACTCTTTCAAGCTCCTTAGCACCAACACCCCACGTGCTATCAACTTCCTTTATCTTACCATCTATAAATGCCACTCTAACAACACCTCCCTCTGGTCCAATAAAAACTAATCTTCCAGTCCATCTTGAATTTATAGCTTTCTGAATTTTACTATTAAAGTCCGTTTTCATTTACAAAATTTTAAAGGATAGAAAATTTACTGTATGATTATTTATTATTTTTCCCACCTGCCCTAAAATTAAGCCTTTCCGCTTTAAAAAACCCCATAAATTCAATAATTTCTTTCACTTAATATAACTTTCAACAATTTTAATAATTTTCTCAACTTTTTCAAAACCACTATCTATTGCTTT
>Ga0073929_1002275_pt1 | contig 12910 bp, 13 predicted proteins | sample DewCreD2012metaG_3_FD_76966 | JGI IMG/M metagenome (GOLD analysis project Ga0073929, IMG submission 76966) | Hot spring sediment bacterial and archeal communities from British Columbia, Canada, to study Microbial Dark Matter (Phase II) - Dewar... ... | reverse complement strand
GCGGTGGCGCGGAACGAGGTGCGCACTGCCCGCCTCGGTGAGGCGTCCCGGATCGCGTTCGCCCTGGCCGAGGCGAGTTTGGAGCGGGCCCTCTTTGAACTGCGCCGGGACCCCGACTGGTCGGATGCGGAGGGTGCCACGGCCCTCCGGACGGATGCGGGAGAATTCCCGCTGTGCCTGCTTCCGACGGCCCGGGGCGGGTGCTCGGCGCCCGCTCAGGACGTACCGTTCCCGGCGGAGGAGCCGCTGGGGCGGGTGACGGTAGAACTCCTGACGTGGGGTGAGCCCGGATGCGAGGGTTGCCTTGGAGTGCGGGCGACCGCTCAGGTAGCGCATGCCTCCCGTCGGATCGAGGCGGTCGTTCGGCGGGACGGACAAGCACTACGGATCGTCCGGTGGCAGGAGGAGATGTGATGCGGCCACGGGAGGCAGGTGGAACGCTCCTTGAACTCGTGATGTGCTTGGGGATCCTCGGAATCCTCGTGGGCCTCACGCTCGTCGGGTTCGGACGCGTGGTCGAGGACCGCAGGGTGGAGGCCGTGGCGTGGGAGATCGCCGGAAAGCTCCGATGGGCGCAGGGGCTCGCGGTGGCCCGGACGGCCGACTGGCGGGGAGTGCGGGTGAGGATCACCGACCGCCTGGAGGTCTTGGGGGTGGGGCGCGACGGAGTTGAGACCGGGGTGATCGGTGCCTCGGACCGCTTTCCCGACGGCGTTCAGGTCCGGCTGCGGGGGCTACACCCGTTCATCGAGTTCGCCGCCTCCGGCGCTCCGATCCCCGGCTCCAACCAGACGATCGAGGTGCGAAGCGGCGCAAGCGCCCGCTACGTGGTCATCGCTCCCCAAACGGGCCGGGTGCGGATCAGCCCGACCCCTCCCCAGCCTGACCGGTGAGGGTCAGAAGCCCCGCCTACCCGAACCGTTCCAGGAACTCCCGCAAAGAACGTACCGGAATCCCGGGAACCTCCCAGGCTGTCCGCGGCCTGGAGGAGCGCCTCCGGCAGGGGTGCCGCTTCAGGGGACCTTGCGAGGCTTGAGGGAGGCTTGAGGAAGGGGGATGAAACCCTTGTATGGAGCTGGTTCTGGAAAACGGGTGAGTCGGCGGGAATCCGGTCAGCAGGCAGGCTTGGTGGTGGGCCGTGGTGGACTCGAACCACCGACCTCAGTCTTATCAGGACTGCGCTCTCACCACCTGAGCTAACGGCCCCCGTAGCCTTCATTCTAGGGAGCCCCACCTCTTGGCGTCAACGCGCTACCCTTCCCCCACCATCTGCCGGACAACCTCCTCTAGCGTGGTCGCCGCGGCGGGCCGATCGGCCACCTTCGTGCCGCTGCGCAGGACAACGATCCGGTCCGCCACGGCGAAGACGTGCTGGAGGGTGTGGGTGATGAACACGACGGCGATCCCCCGCGCGCGCAGGCGCCGGACCAGCTCCAGCACCCTCGCCGCCTCCGGCGGAGCCAGGGCGGCGGTGGGTTCGTCGAAGATCACAAGTCGAGGTTCTGTCCGGACTGCCCGCGCGATCGCCACCGCCTGCCGTTGCCCGCCTGAGAGCTGGCCGACGGGCGTGCGGAGGGAGTCGATCTGGATCTGGAGGCTAGTGAGGAGTGCGTGCGCCTCCTGCCGCATGCGGGAACGGTCGATGAACGGTCCGAAGGTGGGTTCCCGTCCGAGGAAGATGTTCGCCGACACGTCGAGCTGGTCGACGAGCGCGAGCTCCTGGTAGACGGTCTCGATTCCTCTCGCCTTCGCATCAAGGGGGCTTTTGAAGCGCACGCGCTCGCCGTCGATGTACAGTTCCCCCTGGTCCGGCTGGTACACCCCCGCGAGGATCTTGATGAGGGTGGACTTGCCCGCCCCGTTGTCGCCCACGAGCCCCACGACCTCGCCCCGGTCCACGGTGAAGTCCACACCTCGGAGGGCGTGTATACCTCCGAAGCGCTTCATGATCCCGACCATCCGGACGAAAGGTTGCGGGTCACTTCGCATACATCACCCCTCTGGCGAGGGAGATGGCCGCGAGGAGGAGGATCGCGCCCTTGGCGAGGAACTGGTAGAAGGGCGAGACGTTCAACAGGTTCAAAAGAGTCCCGAGGACCGTAACGACCATCGCTCCCATGAACGCGCCCACGAGAGAGCCCACTCCGCCGGTGAAGCTCACCCCGCCCAGCACACTGGATGCGATCGCATCCAGCTCCAGGCCGACCCCCGCGTTGGGGTAGGCGGAGTTCAGCCGTGCGGCAAGGAGCACCCCCGCGCAGCCGGCACACCCGCCGGAGATGGAGAAGACGAGGAACTTCACCCGGTCCGCCCGGATCCCCACCAACCGCGCAGCCTGTTCGTTCCCGCCGATGGCATAGATGTGCTGGCCGAACGGTGTCGCACCCAAAACGACCTGGAGACCGGCGTAGAGGAGGAGTACGGCGAGGATGAGAACCGGGATCGGCCCCACGAACCCTGCAAGCCACGTAAAGGAGGCGGGGAAGTCCGAGATGGACTCCCCGCCGCTCAGGAGGAGCGTGAGGCCCCTCGCGATGGCGAGCATCGCGAGGGTGGCGATGAAGGACGGGATGCGCACGCGGGTCACGAGGAACCCGTTTACGGCCCCGCACGCGAGCCCTACGGCGACGCCGGCCAGGGTAGCGAACGGCGCAGGCCACCTCCACCACTGGATCGCCATGCCACTGGCGACTCCCGAGAGCGCCAGCACGGACCCGACCGAGAGGTCGATGCCTCCAGTGAGCATCACGAAGGTTTCCCCCGCGGTGACCGCGGCGAGGACGGAGACGTGGGCGAGGAGGTTTTTTAGGTTCGTTTCGGTCAGGAAGTGGGGGGAGAGGGCTGAGGAGAGCGCGGAGAGCCCCAGCAGGGTAGACAACGCGAAGAGCTCCCGGTTGCGGTTCAGCTGGCTCAGCCACTCCCGCAACCGGATGCCCTGCCAGCGCGGCGGCCGGGGTAGGGTGACCTCTACACGTTCGAATTCGCCATCGCGCACGAACGGGGTTCGGCTACGTTCCAGGTAGTCTACCTGGCCTCTTCACGAGTTCTGTGACGCGCGCCGCGTTCTCCCGGGTGACGACGACGACGGGCGTGCTCAGGAAGAACCGCGGAGGCTTCCACTGGCCCCGGACGAACCGGGCCGCCGCTTCCACCCCCCAGTAGCCCATGACGTAGGGGGCTTGAGCCACCGTGGCGGCGAACTTCCCCTGCCGGACCATCTCCACGGCCTCATCGATCGCATCGAAGCCCACGATGAGGATCGCGTCCCGGGCCGACCCTGCCCGCAGGCCAGCGAGTTCGATGGCCCGCAGTGCGCCTAGCGCCATGAGGTCGTTTGCCGCCAGGACCGCGTCGATCTGCTTGGTCCGGCTCAGCACGTCCGACATCACGCGCTCGCCTTGGTCCCGGGCGAAGTTCGCGGTGAGGTCGGCCACGATCTGCACGGTCCCTTCCCGTACGAGCGGGTTGAGGACCCGCTTGAAGCCGCGCTCCCGCTCGATGGCCGACGAAGCGCCCGGGATCCCTTCCAGGAGGACGACCTTCCACGGACGGGCTTTTCCGGACCGGCGGAGGAAGCCCACGAGCGTCCGAGCCGCCTGCTCGGCCGCCCGGACGTTGTCTGTGCCGATGAAGGCCACGCGCCGACCCCCTGCCACGTCCCGGTCCACGGTGAGCACCGGGATCCCGGCCCGGTTCGCGCGCTCCACCGCCGGGACGAGGGCCTTCACGTCCGTGGGGTTCAAGAGCAGGGCCGAGAATTTCTGCGCGATCGCCGTGTCCATGTCGTTACTCTGCTTGACCGGGTCGTTGTTCGCACCCACGACCGTTAACTGCACGTTAAACCGCGCGGCCGCGGCCTTCCCGCCGTCTGCGAGGGTGACGAAGAAGGGGTTCGCGATGTCCGCCACCGACAGCCAAACGCGCACCGGCTGCGCCGCAGAGAGCGAGTCATGGGTACTCAGGGCCAGGATCAGGGCAACGAAACCGCTCAGAACGACGAGATTGACACGCCCCTTCACGATGGGTCACCTCCTCTCCGTCGGCCAGTATACGAACCTTCCCGCAAGCGCGTCCATTCGGACCGCCTTCCTAGAAGGTGACGCCGCCCTGCAGGAGGATGTTCGCGTAGGGTGTTTGCTCTCCGGTCCGCACCACGGCGCGCGCGGAGCGCACCAACCGCTTGAACTCCTCGTGAGGGACCGCCTCCACGGGCGTATCGCCCAGACGTCTCCGGATCTCCGCGTAGAGGGCCGGGTTCCGCTCCACCAGCTCCTGGGCGACCACCGCCCGTTCCACCTCGAGTTCGCTCAGGACCGCATCGAGGGTCTGGAGGAAGCCTGGCACTCCGGCTGAAAGGGCGAGGTCGATGCGCAAGACTTCCACAGGGATGGGCAGACCGCTATCGGCGATGCACAGCATCTCGGTGTGGCCCATGGAGGCGACGAGCTGCGCCAGTTGCGGGTTCAGGATGCCGGACCGCTTCATTCCCCACGTGCCTCAACGACCGACTCCCACAGGGAGGGAAGCGCAGCGATCCGTCGCCAGCCTTCCCCCTCCCGCACCCGTTCTGTGCGCAGGTCGTCGAAGTATCGGTCCAGGACGGCCGCCCGCTCCATCGCGAGCGGCGGGGAGCAGTAATCTTCCTCCTCCCACACCGCCTCCCCGGTGGCCGGATCCCGGCGGGCGTTCACGAGCGCGTGGGTGAGGGCTCGACCGAAGGGGCGAAGGGGGCGGAACGCCCCCCGATCCAGGCGGGCCCGCAGTTCAGGGGCCAGCTCCGGCTTCAGGCGTGCACGTACCAGGTAGTAGGCCATCTCGCTCCCTCCTCAAAATTATCCCACGGTCTCACGGCAACCCTCCGGACGGTCGGGGGCCGACGACCAGGTTGGGCGGCTGAGCCGGAACGCTTCCGGAACGCTCCCCGCGATAGGCTGCGCTCCAGAATAACTGGAGGTGGACGGGATGGGCAAACGATGGCAGAGACTGATCGTGCTCGTCGTACTGGCCGGCCTTGGGCTACCCGTCCTGCCGGCACCCGCACAGGGCCCGGCGACCTGGACGGTGATCGTAGGCGGGCTGCGCAACCAGGGCGCGGTGTGGGCCAACGCGTTCTTCCCCCGGGTGCTGGACATCCACGTGGGGGACACGGTGGTCTGGCAGTTTGCGGGGTTCCACAACGTGGCCTTCACGAGTGGACAGGCGGTCCCCCGCTCGTGGTGGAGGAGGGAGGAAAGCACTACCTCAACCCTCAGGTGGTGTTTCCACAAGGTGACAGGACGTACGACGGCACCGGCTACCGGAACTCTGGTACCCCTCCGGAGGACCCCAAGAAGCGGGTGCACTTCCGCTACGCCCTTACGTTCACCAAGCCCGGGACCTACACGTACCTGTGCATCGTGCACGGCCCTGCCATGTCCGGAGCGGTGCGGGTCCACCCGGCCGGGGAGCGGCTGCCTCTCACGCCTGCCCAGGCGCTGCGCAGGGCCCGCCAAGAGCAGGCCGCCAGCCTGCGGGCCGGGGAGCAGGCCCTCGGGCACCTGCGGGCCCAGGTGGCGGGCGGTGAGGTTCGGGTACGGATGGTGGGGGATGCGCAGAAGGGGTACTCCCTCCTGCGGTACACCCGGGACCCGGTAGTGGTCCGGGCGGGTACCACGGTCAGGTGGGAGATGGCAGACCCCTTCGAGATCCACACGGTGACGTTCGTGGGAGGGGGGCCGGTGCCGCCCTTCGTGGTGCCCCAACCGCAAGCTTCCGGGCCTCCCAAGCTGCTATTGAACCCCAAAGTGGCGGTGCCGACCCCGGACAAGGAGTACGCCGGTAGCGGCTACGTGAACTCCGGGATCCTCATGCCGGTAGGGGCCCCGGGGCCTCACACCTACAGCCTGCGGTTCACCAGGCCCGGGACCTACACCTACTGGTGTCCGATCCATGCGGCGCTGGGGATGAAGGGGGTCGTGGTGGTGAAGTGAGGGAGGTGCCTCCAGGACTTCGACGCCCGGGCCGGTCGCAGCCCTTTACGGTCGGGGTCGGGAGTGGAAGGTGCTCTTGGAGTTCCTGGAAGAAGTGATATCCTGCGCCCAGGTGGAGCAGGAGGGGGGCGGGTAGTGGATCGAGAGAGGAGGTGGAACGGGTGCGTGCGCGAGGGGTCATCGCCGTGCTCGTAGTGCTCGGTGTGGCCGTAGCCGTGGGGGGGCAGGAGCCTGCTGCTCAGGCGGAGCTCGTGGGAAGCCGCGGGCAGAAGGTCGGGAGGGCTTTGTTCTTCCTGCTCCCGGACGGCGGGGTGCGGATCCGGGTGGAGGTGCAGGGTCTTACGCCGGGGGAGCACGGTATCCATATCCACGCGGTCGGCCGGTGCGACCCTCCCGACTTCCTCACGGCAGCGGGCCACTTCAACCCCGACGGGCACCGGCACGGGCTTTTAAACCCCCAGGGTCCGCACGCGGGCGACCTGCCGAACCTGATCGTGCGGGCGGACGGCCGGGCACGGTACGAGGCGGTCAGCTACCGAGTCACGCTGGACCGTGGCCAGAACGGTGTGTTCGAGGCGGGGGGTCGGGGACGGGCGCTCGTGATCCACGCCCAGGCCGATGACCACCTCACGGACCCGGCCGGCAACTCCGGGCCTCGCGTAGCCTGCGGGGTGATCGCTCCGCGGTAGCATCTGGAGCCGGGAACTCAAACGGGGTGGCTCGACGCTTGTCTCCCCAGGGGGATGAGGAGGGAGGTCCGTCCGCTCCTTGCCGTCCGGCTCCTCGGTGGGTTCGAGCTCTGGTGGAGGGATCAACTGACCCGGCCGCTTGGGAGCGCGCGCCTGCGGTCCCTGCTCGCGTACTTCCTCCTGCATCCGGGCACATCCCACCACCGAGCAGCGCTCGCCTCACTCCTATGGCCGGAGTCCGACGAAGCGCAGGCCCGCACGAACCTCCGCAAGCGCCTGCTGGAGCTGCGGAGGGCGATCCCGTTCTTCGCCGACCTCCTCCACGAGGAGGGCGACGTGCTCGTGTGGGCCGAGCACCCTGGGGTGTGGGTGGACGCGGTGGAGTTCGGGCGGCTCGCGAAGACGGCCCGGACGGCTTCGGACCTGGAGCAGGCGGTGGAGCTCTACCGCGGGGAGCTCCTGCCCGGCTGCCTAGACGAGTGGGTCCTGCGGGAACGGGAGCGGCTGCAGCAGACCTACCTGGGTCTGCTTGAGCGGCTCGTCCATGTAAGACAGTCCGAGGGGGAGGTGTCGGCGGCACTGTGCTACGCACGGCGGCTCCTCCGGGAAGACCCGCTCCAGGAGTCCAGTTACCGGCTCCTCATGCGCCTGTACGCTTCTCTAGGGGATCGGGCGGCGGCGCTCCGGGTGTACCGGCTGTGCGCCGAGGTCCTGCAGAGGGAGCTCGGGGTAGACCCCTCCTCTGCGACCACGATCCTGTGCGAGCGGATCCGGCGCGGGGAGGACGTGGTGCCGAACAACCTGCCCCAGCCTGTCTCTCGCTTCGTCGGCCGACAACGGGAGCTCGGGGAGATCCGACGTGCCCTCGAACATGCACGGCTCGTGACGCTCGTGGGTGCAGGGGGATGTGGGAAGACGCGGCTTGCGCTGCAGGTAGCCTCGCAGGCGCTCCTCGAGTTCCCGGATGGCGTGTGGTGGGCGGATCTCGCACTGGCCACGGACGATGGGCTCATCCCTTCGCTCGTGGCCACGGCAATGGGACTCCGGGAACAGCCCCCACGGCCACTCCCCCAGCTCATCTCCGACTTCCTGAAGGACCGGCAGGCGCTCCTCGTCCTCGATAACTGCGAGCACCTGCTGGAGGGGTGTGCAGAGCTCACAGTGGCACTCCTCCGCGGTGCGAGGTCCCTCAGGATCCTCGCCACGAGCCGTGAGCCTCTCCGGGTCGAGGGTGAGTGGGTGTACCGAGTACCCCCCATGGAGACTCCTCCGGCGGACGCGGTGGCCGATTGGGATCGGTGGCTTGGGTGCGAGTCCGTGCAGCTGTTCGTGGAGCGTGCCCGCGCATCCGGCTACATGACTCTTCAACCGGACGACGCGGGGGTCATAGCCGAGATCTGCCGACGGCTCGACGGGCTTCCGCTTGCCATCGAGCTTGCGGCGGCGCGGGCGTGCGGGATGCCGCTGCGCGAGATCGCCCGCCAGCTGCTCGACCGCTTCGCCCTCCTCGGAGACGGGGCCGGGACGGCACGGTCCCGGCATCGGACGCTTAAAGCCGCGCTCGATTGGAGCTACGAGATGCTCGGATCTTCCGAGCGGGCGCTTCTGCGTCGCCTGAGCGTGCTCTCTGGATCCTGGACCCTTGAGGCGGCCGAGGGGATTTGCGCGGGACCGGAGGTCGAACGGGAAGAGGTCGCCTCGGGGGTCGCCCAGCTGGTGAGCCGGTCGCTCGTTGTATGGGAGCGGCCGGCTCAGGCGCGGTACAGGCTCCTGGAGACGGTGCGCGAGTACGCGCGGCTCAAGCTCATCGAATCGGGGGAGGCCGAGGAGCTCGGTCGCCGGCACCGCGACTGGTACCTTGGCCTTGCCGAGCGGGCTGGCCCGAACCTCACGGGGCCGGAGCAGGACGCCTGGTTCCGACGGCTTGACGAGGAGCTGTCGAACCTACGGGCCGCCCTGCGGTGGTCGCTCGAGCACGGAGACCCTGAGGCAGAGCTGCGTCTTGCGAGCGCGCTCGGTCAGTTCTGGGCTCGGCGCGGGTGGCTCAGCGAAGGACGGAGTTGGCTCGCCGAGGGGCTGCGATGCGGCGAAATTCCCCTACCCCTGCGCATTCGGGCGCTCGTGGCATCGGGCCAGCTTGCCCACCACGAAGCCGACTACGAAGCAGCCGCAGCCCTCCTTTGCGAGGGACTCGCGCTCGCCCGGCGGTGCGGGGATGAGGAGGGAGAAGTGGAGGCGCTCGTGTTCCTCGGCCTCGGTGCCACCCGTCAGGGCAGCTACGACGCAGCCCGTACGTACCTCCTCGAAGGGCTCAGGCGCGCCGAGCAGACCGGGAACCTGCGAGGACGTGCCCTCTCCCATACCGGACTTGGACTCCTCGCAGCCAGCTGTGGGAACTGGGTCGAGGCGTCTTGGCGGTATCAGGTGGCGAGCGAAGTCCTGCAGGCCTGGGAGACAGACGGAACTTGGCGGTCGTCCTACACAACCTCGCCCATGCGCGGAGCATCGCAGGGGAGCATGAAGGGGCCCGGTCGCTGTTTGAGGAATGTCTGCAGATGTTCCGGGACGCCGAGGACCGGGCTAGGGTGGCTCACGCGGCCGCAAACCTGGCCGCGGTCCTCGTCCACCTGGGAAGGTACGCCGACGCACGGAGGGCCCTTGGGGAGAGCTTCGCGCATCTTGGGGAGTTCGAGGATCGGTTGGCCGCGGTGCGCGCCCTGGAGGGCTGCGCGCTGCTTGCGGCCTGCCTGGACCACGAAGAGGCGACGGCGTTCTTTGCCGCTGCCGCGCGGGCGAGGGAGGTCCTCGGCATGCCGCTGCCCGACGGGGACCGCCAGCACTATGGGTACGACCGCTACTTGGGCCTGGTCCGATCGGGCCTTGCGCAGGACCGGTTCCGGGATGCATGGACACGAGGGCAAGGGATGACGCTGCGGGAAGCTGTCGAAGCAGCCCGCACGTAGCTTCTCGCGTGGTCCGGACTCCCTGGCCGAGGGCGGTCTGCGAGGACAGCCCGTCGGCGTGCTTGAGACCGCCGCGATCGCGGCGGAAGGGTGGAGTGAGCCGTGGTGCACCGTGATCCCCTCCCCGCCTTCACGACTCCGCTCGTGGGCCGAGGGGCCGAGCTCGTTGCGCTTCGCGACCTCCTGACCTCCGGCGCATTCCGGCTCCTGACCCTCACCGAACCACCCGGCGTCGGCAAGACCCGGCTCGCGGTGGAGGCGGCCCGCCTCGTGGCCTCGCGATTCCCGCGTGTGGTCTTCGTGGACCTCGGGGTGGTTCGGGATCCAGGGCTCGTGGTGGCATCCGTCGCGCAGGCCACCGGCATCGGGGAGCGGGGTAGACCAGCCGACGCTGGCGTGGGTGATCCACAGACTGCGCCGGCGACGCTGGCTCGTGGTCTTGGATAACTTCGAGCACCTCCAGCAAGCCGCTCCGGACGTGGGGGCACTCGTCAGCGGTTGTCCTCACCTCGTGGTCATGGTCACCAGCCGCATACCCCTTCACCTCCTCGGCGAGCACACGTTCCCGGTGCAGCCCCTGCCGTTGCTCTGTTCATCCAGGGGGCGCGTGCGGTGCGCCCGGACTTTGCCCCTCAAGGCGAGGCCCTCCGGGTGGTGGCGGAGATCTGTGCGCGACTCGACGGGCTTCCGCTGGCGATCGAGCTGGCGAGCAGCCGGGTCCGGTTTGCCTCGCTGGAGGCCATCCGCGCACGCCTGGCCCATCACCTGGACCTGGTGGGGAGCGGTGCCCAGGACCGGCCGCTCCGACACCGGACACTGAGGGCGGCGTTGCTCTGGAGCTTTGACCTGCTCCCGCCGGAGGTGCAGCGGCTGTTCGGGTGGCTTGCAGTCTTCGACGGAGGCTTCACGCCCGAGGCGGTCGAGGCCGTCTGCGAGGATGCCTTCCGCGGTTCGGCGCTTGCGCTCCTCGAAGTCCTCGTGGACCACGGTCTCGTGGTGCAATCGGGCGAGGGACGGCTACGCATGCTGGAGGTCGTGCGGGCGTTCGCCGCCGGTCTTGACGGCCCTGAAGCGGAGAAGTGGCTCACCCGCCTTGCATGCGAATATGCGAACGTACGCGCGGCTGTGGAGTGGGCACGGGATCACCAGGGGCAGGACGCAGTACTGGGACGGTTCGTGGTGGCGCTGTGGCGGTACTGGGAGCGGTGCGGGCTGTGGAGCGAGGCACGTCAGTGGCTCTAGGAGGCGTTCGGTCGCGCGGACCAGATCCCGCCCCCGGTGCAGGCCAGGATCCTAATCGCCATGGCCTCCCTCCTCCATTACACGGGGGAGATCGACCGGGCCGTGGCGCTGCTCGAGCGGTGCGCGGAGCTCTGCCGGTCGGCCGAGGAGAGACGGCCGCTGTGCGCCTGCCTCGCCCTGCTGGGTGCGCTCTCCTGCCTGCGGGGTGAGTACGACCGCGCACTGGCCCTGGGCGAGGAGAGCCTTGCGCTCGCCCACACCGTCGGCGACGCGCGTGGGGCGACCGAGGCGATCCGCCTGCTTGGGGCGGTGGCTCGGGCGCGGGGAGAGTACGATCGGTCTCGAGACCTGCTGGTCGGAAGCCTCGCCGCGTTCCGCAGGCTGCAGGACCGGTTCGGCGTCGCGGCATGCCTACTGGACCTCGGGATCATGGCCCGTGACCAGGGCGAGTGGAGGGCGGCGGAGGCGCACTTCCGGGAAGCCCTCGACCTGTTCACTGCGATCGGACACCGCTTGGGGATGGCCATCACCCTGAGCAACGCCGCGATCCTCGCCTGGCGGATGCGTGCGTTGCGGGAGGCTCGGGCTCGTTTCCAGGACAGCCTAAGGATCCGGCACGAGCTGGGGGACCATCGAGGCATGGCCCTCTGCCTGGAGGGACTCGCGGCGGTCGCTTGGCGCTCGGGCCAGGCCCGGAGGGCCGTGCGGTTGCTGGGTGCCTCCGAGGCCCTGAGGAAGAGCTTGGGGCTTACGCACCGCTCGTTCCTGGGCGATGAGCGTAGGCAACTTGAGGCCGACGTCCGGGCGCAGCTTGGGGAGGGGGAGTTCTGGGAGGCCTGGCAGGAGGGTGCCGCGGCGGACCCCGCCACCTGGCTGCATGACGCACCCGCCTCCTCCCGGGAACCCGTCCGCCCACGCCCCCCGCGGCTGAGCCGCAGAGAGCGCGAGGTGGCGGAACTGGTCGCCCAGGGGCTCACGAACCGGGAGATCGCCGCCGCTTTGGGCATCTCGGAGAAGACCGCGGCCACCCACGTCCAGAACATCCTGAACAAGCTGGGCGTGGGATCCCGTGCCAGCTTCGCCGCATGGGTCGGGCGGATGCGTGCTGATCAGGCACCATAGGGAATTCTCCCGATGCGGGCTGCGCCCTCAGGTCCGTAGCCTCGAACCAAACGCAGCCGAAGGAGGCAGGCGATGGCGAGTGCAGGGGTCGATCCCACCGACGCGTTCCTGGACGTTGCCCGGAAGCGGGCCAGGGATCTTGGAGTGGTCGGGGCGGAGTACCGGAACGGTGACGTGCGGGCTCTCCCCTATCCCGACCACCATATGGATGGGGCGTTCTGCGAGAAGGTCCTCGCGGCTCCCAACCTGGCATGGTACTTCGCCCAGGCAGGGCTTCAGCAGGTGCGTACGCGCGCCTACCTCGCCCACACGGATCGCCTGGGGGATCCGCCCTTCTGGCGGGCCTTCCTCGTCGAGCAGCTTCCGCTGTTTGTGGGGGCCGGGCTCCTGCAGCCGGAGGAGGCGGAAGCCCTGGGCGCAGACCTCCAGGCGCTGGATGCGCGGGGGTGGTTCCGCGCGGGCTTCGTGGTCTATACCGCGGTGGGCACGAAGCCCGCATAGGCCGGCCGGAACGGTTCCGGAACGCCGGGCCGGCGATGCTCACGATGGAGACTCTCTACAGGAGGTGAACGCCGTGCGGGTGGGCTGTGTTCTGGCATTGGTCTTGGTGATGGGAGCGGGCCTCGGTGCGCGCGCGCCGATCCCGCCTGCTTCCGCAAGCTCGAGATCGGGACAGAGTCTTGTCGTCACGATGGGCGAGTACTGGTTCAGGCCCGCCCGGCTTGCGCTCCGGGCCGGCTCGACCGTGACCCTGCGGCTCGTGAACCAGGGGGTCCTCGCCCACGAGCTCATGGTGGGCCGAGGGGTCGTGCGGGAGGCTTCAGGTAAGCCGGACCGGTACCGGGAGGACTTCTTCGCGGGCCTCCGGGTGGAGGTCCTCTCCGCCGTCCGGGTCAAGCGGGCCACCCCGGGGAAGGCACGGCCT
>Ga0073929_1002225_pt1 | contig 13206 bp, 14 predicted proteins | sample DewCreD2012metaG_3_FD_76966 | JGI IMG/M metagenome (GOLD analysis project Ga0073929, IMG submission 76966) | Hot spring sediment bacterial and archeal communities from British Columbia, Canada, to study Microbial Dark Matter (Phase II) - Dewar... ... | reverse complement strand
CTTCACGCTCTTCGCGCTGATCGACGGCTACGTCAAGTTCGAGCCGATCAGCCGCGACAAGCGCCGGGTCAGCGTCTATCCCGAGCGGGTCGTGCCGCAGCCGGCGGCAACGGGGAGTTAATTGCCGATGAAGAAAGGGATCCACCCGCAGTACTACCCGCAGGCGACGGTGGTCTGCTCCTGCGGGAATACCTGGACGACGGGCTCGACCAAGCCGCTGCTGCGCATCGACCTGTGCCCGCGCTGCCACCCGTTCTTCACTGGTGAGCAGCGGATCGTCGACACTGCCGGCCAGGTCGAGCGGTTCATGCGGCGGCTGGAGCGGGCCCAGGAAGCGCCGCGCAAGAAGAAGGCGGAGCGGCGTCGGCAGCGCCTGGAGCAGCGAGCCCAGTTCGTCGAGCAGGAGTCACAGCTCCTGGTTAGCGAGGCTGAGCGGGGCGCGGGCGAGGAGGAGGGCGACGAGGAGCAGGCCTGAGATCGCGCTCGCCTTGTCCTCAGCAGACACGCTCGCGATGCGCTATACTGGAGATGGAGCAGGGAGCCAGCCCCGTTCGCTGGCACCGGCTCCCGCGCAAGGGCGCGATCACAGGGAGGAGAGAGCCATGACCGGACCGAAGTCTGTGTCACCGCGCCCAGAAGACCAGGCCGAATGGTCGCTGGAGCAGGCCGGGTTCACCAAGGAGCAGATCGCCCGGCTGCGTGAGCTGCGAGACATGTACCCTTACATCGAGTACATGGACTCGCGGAGGCAGTGGCACCGGCTTCGCTTCGTCAAGTGGCTCTACGCTCGCGGCGAGATCCCCCGCTAGCACCAGAAACAGATATCGATCGTCGAGGGCGCCGGGCTGTTCGGCGCCCTCACCGTTTGTGCAGGATGCCGTAGCCGATGCTACCCTTCGGTGAGTAAACTTGCTCAGGTGGTCGCTGGCCGGGATGGTGGCGGAAAGGACATCGGCCCATGACCTATGTCATTGCCGAACCCTGCATCGGGGTGAAGGATGCCTCCTGCGTGGAGGTCTGTCCGGTTGACTGCATTCACTCGGACGACGAGGCCGACCAGTACTTCATCGACCCCAACGAGTGCATCGACTGCGGCGTCTGCGCCGAGGTCTGCCCGGTCGAGGCCATCTTCTTCGAAGACGACCTGCCGGAGAAGTGGGCATCGTACCTGGTCAAGAACCGCGAGTACTTCGAGAACCGCGGTTGAGCAGCGGTGAGGGGGTATACCTCCCCTCGCGCTACCCGGCCGCGCGTCCCACTCGAAGGACGTCGCGCGGCTCGCTCCCGCTTACGCACACCGGAAACGCGTGCATCGAAGCCCACACCGGAACGTTGCCTGGCCAGGCCCAGCGCCGGTAAGGCGGTCGCTTCCCCTGGCTCGGAGGGGCATGCCTCACCAGATACTCCGAGCAGGGTCACCGACAACAGCTCCATGAGACGGCCGGCGCCGGAGATCCGCCACCGGGATAGGTGGGAACGACCGGTGGAGGGGCAGCTCACGGTCTCCGAGTCCCAGCTCCGGCGCGTGCTGGCCACACTCGTGGTCGTCATGGTCGTCAATCAAACCGGGGTCGTGATCATCAGCCCGCTGGTCGTTGAGATCGCGTCCACGTTCCAGGTTCCTGTCGGCCTGGCAGGGCAGCTCCGCACCGCTGGCGCGCTCGTCTCGGGCCTGGCGGCTCCCTGGCTGGGCGCGCTCTCCGACCGCGCTGGGCGGAAGCCGGTGATACTCGCCGGACTCGCGGTCGTCGGGATCTCGGCGCTCGCCAGTGCCCTGGCGCCGGGATTCGGCTGGCTGCTCGTCATCCAGGCGCTCAGCGGGCTGGGGATCGCGGCGCTGCTCTCCACCGGCCTGGCAGCGATCGGCGACTACGTGCCACCCGAACGGCGCGCCTGGGCGGTGGGATTGGTCACGACGGGGCAGCCGCTGGCCTGGGTCATCGGCCTGCCGCTGATCGGCTTGCTGGCTGACACCTGGGGCTGGCGCTGGAGCTTTCTCGGCGTCCCGTTCCTGTTCAGCATCGCCGGCCTGGCGCTCGCCTGGCAGCTACCGCCAGGCAGGTACCAGGACCGCCGGCCACGTTCCGGTATCACGACGTCGCGAGCCGTTCGCCAGGCGCTCGCTGACCGCGCGGCGCGGTTCTGGGTGCTGGCCGAGCTCCTCATCTACTCCGGCTGGGCCGGCAGTCTGACGTTCCTCGGCGCCTACTACATCCAGGTCTTCCGGCTCAGCGCGGGCCAGGCCAGCCCCTTGCTCGCTGTGGTCGCGCTCGCGTTCTCCCTCGGGAGCCTGCTAGCCCACCGATTGGCGCGCTGGCGAGCGCCGGTCGTGGTATTCGGCAGCGCGATCGCGGCCGCGGGGCTTCTCTCGCTGGCGCTCACGATCCGCCTGCCGCTCGGTATGGCCGTCGCGCTGCTCTGTGGCTACGGGCTGATCCACGGCGTGCGGGGCGCGACCTCGAGCGCGCTCGGGCTGCGGTTGGGTGAGGCCCACCGCGGCACGATGATGGCGCTACGCGCCTCGGTCGTCCAGCTCGGCTACGTCTTCGGCGGCCTCTTCGGTGGCGCGCTCCTGGAGCGCTGGGGCTTCCCGGCACTAGCCATCGCCTACGCCGCGTTCCTGGTGGGCGGCGGGCTCATAACCTGGCGCGGCATCTCCGGGGAGCGGTGAGCGCAGCCCCTGCTCCCGGCAAGCAGGAGCAGGGGCCCGCACGCCAGCGCTAGGCAGGCGCGATCCCAGGCATGGCCGGCTCGGCCATTCCAGCGAGCGGCTGCTCCTGCAGCGAGGCACCCACCTCCTGAGCAGCCTCGGCGGCTGCCTCGAGCGTCCGCCGCACGTCGTCCTCGGTATGCACGGCCGAAACGAACCAGCGCTCGAAGTGGTAGGGATGGAAATACACTCCGCGCGCGAGCATGGCCCGGTGGAACCGGTCGAAGAGCTCGATGCTCGCGTAGGCGTGGGCTTCGCGGTAGTTCCGGATCCGCTCGAGGTCGGGCGCGTCCGGCTTGGCGAAGAAGATGTGCCAGACCGGCCCGATCCCCTGAACGATGCAGCGCAGCCCAGCGGCGCGGCAGGCCTCGGCCAGCCCCTCGCGCAGTCGCTCGCCGTAACCGTCGAGCACCGACCAGATTTCCTGGCGGCGTGTCTTCATCTCGGTGAGTACGGCCCGGGCTGCGGCCAGCGCCATCACGTTGGCGGTATAGGTGCCACCATGCATGACCTGGTTAGTCGCCTCGAGCTGCATTACCTCGAACGAGCCACCGAAGGCAGCGATCGGGAAGCCGCCGCCCAGCGCCTTGGCGAAGGTGCTGATGTCCGGGACGACGCCTAGCCGCTCCTGCGCGCCACCCGGGGCGAGGCGAAAGCCGGTGATCACCTCGTCGAAGATCAGGAGCGCACCATAGGCCCGGGTGATCTCGCGCAGGAACTCCAGGTAACCCGGCTCTGGCAGGATGACGCCGGTGTTGCACTGCACCGGCTCGACGAGCACCGCGGCGATGTCGTCCCCGTAGCGCTCGAAGAGCTGCGCGAGCCCCTCGCGGTCATTGTACTGGGCGATCAGCAGCGCCTCGCCGTAGCAGGCCGGGATGCCGCGCGAGCCCGGCCGAGGAACGGGCGAATAGGGGCTGACTTCGGGTCGCCAGACATCGGGGTGGCTCGACCAGAAGTGCGTATCGGCCCACCCGTGGTAGCCGCCCTCCATCTGGACGATCTTGCTGCGGCCCGTATAGGCCCGCGCCAGCCGCGCGGCGGCCATCGTCGCCTCAGTGCCGGAGTTGGCGAACCGGAGCAGGTCGACCCCAGGGACCAGCTCAGTGATCAGCTCGCCGACTTCGGCATCGAGGTCGTACGGGAAGGTCGCGACCGTGCCGTAGCGGTTCACCGCCTCGAAGACCGCTTCGATGATCTTCTTCGGACGGTGGCCAAAGATGAGAGGACCGTAGCCGAGGCTATAGTCGATGTACTCGTTGCCGTCGATGTCCCAGAAGTGGGAACCCTCGCCGTGGTCGAAGCAGAGCTCGAGCCCCTTCTTCAGACGGGCGTAGGAGCTCTCGCCACCGGCAATCGTGCGCGCTACGCGCTCGAACAGCGCCTGGCTGCGAGTGAAAGCTCCGTCACCCTCGTCGTCCGAGGTACTCATACATCCTCCTTCGGTAAGCCGGATGGCCACACAGTCACGGGGGTGGCCGAGCCCGTCGATGCCAGTATACGCGCGTCCCCCACACGCCGGGAAGTGGTTTCCGAGCAACGTAGGAGCCGAGGCGATCGGCACTCTCTCCCATTCCTCGGGTAACAGCGGCTCCACCGCTCGACTGCCGCTCGTCTCCACCGCGTTCGACGCATCGAGAAACGGCAGAGGGGTTCGATGGCAGGCCACTACAACCTTGCCGACCGGACGATCTAATCTAAAAAAAGCTTTGCATTTGTAGCGTTTACATGTTACGCTGGGATGTAGCGCCCATAGCAAGAGAAAGGAAACTGCCATGCCGGCGGTGTCGGAGCGGGAAGCGATCAGTGTCGATGAGCGAGAGCGGTCGAGGATCGGCGAAATCGAACGGCTCTACCGGAGATCGCAGGGACAGCGATTCAGACTCGTCGGCCCAGAAGGGCAGGAGATCGAGCTGCCTGAATCGCTGAACGCGCTCTTCCGGGAGCTCGTGCGCATCCTGGCAAGGGGAGACGGGGTAGCGGTTGTGCCGGTACACCAGGAGCTGACTACCCAGGAAGCGGCAGATCTACTGAACGTCTCGCGCCAGTATCTCATCCGCCTGCTCCAGAAGGGAGAAATCCCTTACCGCATGGTAGGCACGCACCGCCGTATTGCTCTTGACGATCTGATGGACTACAAGCGCCGGCGTTACGAGGAACGACGCCGGGGACTGGACGAGCTCACACGAATGAGCCAGGAGATGGGTCTGTACTGAGTTGAGCTACCAAGATGCTCCTTTCCGCTGTCCTCGATGCCTGTGTCCTCGTCCCTGCCCCAGTCCGCACACCTTGCTTCGAGCCGCGCTGGAAGAGTTCTATCGACCGTACTGGAGCAAGCACATCCTCGCAGAGGTAGAACGCACACTGATCAGCCGGGGAATGGCTAGCCAGGACGGCGCTCGCAAAGTCATTGAGAAGATGAGAGGTCTTCCCCGAAGCCGAAATCGAACAGCATGAGCACCTAATAGATCTTATGCAGAACGCACCGGATGACCACCATGTGCTCGCGGTTGCTGTGGCATCAGGTGCTCAAGCCACCGTGACATTCAATCTCCGTGACTTCCCCGCAGACGCACTGGATCCGTACGGCATCGAGGCGTATTCTCCGGATCAGTTCCTCTGCTCCCTATTTGGGCACTCTCCTGAGACGATGAATCGCATCATCGAGGAACAGGCAGCGGCTCTTACTGCTCCACCGATGTCGGTCGATGACGTGCTCACGCGCCTACAGGCGCAGGTTCCGGATTTCGTTCGTTTGATCCGAGAGTGGCGGGGACGGCTGCCAGGCTAGCCGGGCGGCGGCACACCCCCTTTCGAGGCACTCCAGTCAACCATTCGTCCCTCTCAGGCAACTGGCACCACGCCCGCCGAGATCAGGTAGCATTGGGACATACCGGGCCACTGGCCCCGACTGCGAGGAGCGTGCACGATGTGGGAGCGACTGACCGGCTTGGGCAAGGTACGGGCGCCTGAGTTTCCGCCTGGCCTTGCCTGGTTCAACACCGATCGGCCCCTCACGCTCGCCGAGCTGCGGGGAAAGGTCGTCCTCCTCGATTTCTGGACGTATTGCTGAATCAACTGCCTGCACCTGCTCTCCCAGTTGGGGGAGGTCGAGCGGCAGTTTCCCGACGTGCTGGTGACCATCGGCGTCCACTCGCCGAAGTTCACGGCCGAGCGCGTCGATGCAAACGTGCGCCAGGCCGTCCTGCGCTACGAGATCGAGCACCCGGTCGTCAATGACCCCGAACTGATCACCTGGCGAACTTATGCGGTGCGCGCCTGGCCCACCCTGGTCTTCATCGATCCGGAGGGAAGAATCGCGGGCGTCCACGAGGGAGAAGCCAGCGCTGCCGGGCTCGCCGCCGTCATCCGCCGGCTGGTAGAAGAGTACGAGGCGAAGGGGCTGATCGACCGCTCCCCGGTGGCCGCGCTCCGGCCCCTGCCACGACCGGAGAGCGCGCTCGCCTTTCCCGGCAAAGTGCTGGCCGACCCCGCCGGCCGCAGGCTGGTCATCGCCGACTCCGGCCACCACCGGCTGGTCGTCGCCCGGCCAGACGGGAGCGAGGCCCGGGTGATCGGCAGCGGCCAGCCTGACCTGGCCGACGGGCCAGCGGAGAGCGCAGCGTTTCGACATCCTCAGGGGATGGCGCTGGCCGGCGACACGCTCTACGTAGCGGACACCGGCAATCACGCCATCCGGCAGGTCGATCTGATGAGCGGGCAGGTCACGACGATCGCTGGAACCGGCCGGCTCGGGATGAGCTACGCTGGGCCAGGGCCGGCCCGCCAGGTCGACCTCCGCTCGCCTTGGGCACTCACGCTCCACGGCGGCGTGCTCTTCATCGCGATGGCCGGCATGCACCAGATCTGGACGCTCGACCTGAACCAGGGCTGGCTCGCGCCCTATGCCGGCTCCGGCATGGAGGGCATCCAGGGCGGACGGCTCGACCGGGCCTGGTTCGCCCAGCCGAGCGGCCTCAGCACCGACGACACCGTGCTCTACGTCGCCGACAGCGAGACAAGCGCCATCCGCGTCGTCGACCTGCCGCCGGGCGACGATCTCCGGGTGCACCGGCTCGTCGGCGTCGGGCTGTTCGACTTCGGTGACGTGGATGGGGTCGGGGATCAGGCACGGCTCCAGCACCCGCTCGACGTGGCCTGGCACGACGGTATGCTCTACGTCGCCGACAGCTACAACCACAAGATCAAGCGGCTCGACCCGGCTACCCGGCGGTGCGAGAGCTGGCTGGGCGACGGCGAGCCGGGACTCCGGGACGGGAGCGGCCCGGAGGCCCGTTTCTACGAGCCGGGCGGCGTCTCGGCCGGAGACGGCGTGCTCTACGTGGCCGACACCAATAACCACGCCGTGCGCGTGGTCGACCTCGAATCCGGCGTGGTCACCACGCTGGCGCTCGCGCTGTCCTGAGGGATCTCCGGGCAGCAGCGCGCCCGTTCCGCCGAGCCCCTCTCCCCTGCCGGGCATCGCCCCTGGAAGCTATCATTGCGAGGACTCCGGAGACAGTCCCCCTCGAGACTCGAGGCACACTGCTATGACAAGCGGAGGCCAGCGAACCCTGATCTTCCTCGGCGACGTGATGCTCGGCCGGCTGGTCAACCTCGCGCTGAAGCGCCTGCCGCCCGCGTATCCCTGGGGAGACACGCTACCGCTGCTGCAGCGTGCCAGCGCGCGCTTCGTCAACCTCGAGTGCGCCATCACCGACTGGGGCGAGCCCGAGCCTGGCAAGGTCTTCTGCTTCCGCACCGATGCCAGAAACGTCGAGGTGCTCAAGGTGGCCTGCATCGACGCGGTGTCGCTCGCCAACAACCACGTGCTCGACTACGGGGAGCCGGGCCTGCGGGAGACGCTTCGGAACCTGGACGCGTCCGGCATCCGGCACGCTGGGGCAGGGCTGACCGCGCTTGAAGCCCAGCAGCCGGCCTGGCTCGCCATCGATGGCCTACGGATCGCGTTCCTCGCGGCGACCGACAACCAGCCTGACTGGGAGGCAACAGCGGACAGGCCAGGGGTCTTCTATATCCCGATCGATCCCGCCGATGAGCGGTTCCAGCGACTCGTAACACTCGTGCGCGCGGCGAAGCGAGCGGCTGACCTCGTGATGGTCTCCCTCCACTGGGGGCCGAACTGGGGCTACCAGCCACCGCCGGAGCATCCACCGGCCGCTCGCCTGCTGATCGAGAGTGGAGCCGACATCATCTTCGGCCACAGCGCGCACATCGTCCGCGGCATCGAGGTCTACCGCGGCCGGCCGATCTTGTACAGTTGTGGCGACTTCGTAGACGACTACGCAGTAGATCAGGTAGAGCGGAACGATGAGTCGTTCATCGTCCAAGCCTACCTCTCGGGCCGAGAGCTGACGCGGCTCTCGCTCATCCCGACGGTCATCGAGGAGTTCCAGGCCCGGCTAGCGCGAGGGACGCGCCGGGACAGCATCTGCGACAAGATGGGCTCGCTCTGCCGGCAACTGGGCACGGAGGCACGGCGAGTAGCCGATGGGCTGGAGATCGAGCTGAGCTGAGCGGGTCGCCCCAGGCGAGACTCATCCGCGCGCCCGAGGAGACACGACCGAGGACGCGCGTAGCGGTCATGGAGTCTCCGGAGAACCGGTGCGCCCACCTCGCTCACTGAGGTGGGCGCACTGCCCGGATCCCGAACAGCAGCGGCATCGGCGGGAAGGCTTCCGGCGGGTACCAGCGGTCGCCGACCAGCCGCATGCCGGGCCGCAGCGTGTACGGGCTCGCCGGATACTCGCGCAGCGCCTCCAGGCGGAGCCCGGCCTCGAGGATCGCCGTCACGATATCGCCGAGCCCCCAGCAGAACTCATAGGCGGGATGCGGATTCTGGAAGCTCTCGACTCCGGGTACGGGCTGGCCGGGCACTCGCGCTCGCAGCTCGAAGGCCACGTAGTCGCCGACCCCTTCGTCAGCGAGCAGCACGTTGTCTTCATCGAACCCCGAATAGGGGTAGCGCAGGGCCCAATCGTCGTCGAACATCATCCAAACCGGGTGGAAGTCCACCACGACGAGCCGGCCGCCCGGCGCGAGCACCGCGGCGATGCCAGCAGCCCAGCGCTTCAGGTTAGAGAGCCAGCAGAGGGCGCCGTAGGACGAGAAGACGACGTCGTACCGCTCCGGCCGCTCCGCCGCCTCGGCCAGCCAGTCGTAGACGTCGGCGCGGTGGAAAGTGGCCGGAATCCCGGCCTCAGCCGAGAGCTGGCGAGCGAACTCGATGGCCGTGTCGCTGATGTCCACGCCGGTGACGGTCGCTCCCAACCGGGCGAGACTCAACGTATCCTGGCCACTGTTGCACTGGAGGTGGAGTACGGATCGGGCGGGCAGATCGCCGAGCAGCTCCAGCTCTTCACGGTGCAAGGTGCTGCCACCCTCGCGGAAGAAGCGAGCCTGGTCGCCCTTATGCGTATTGTGGGCCGCCGTCGCGGCGTTCCACGACCAGCGGTTGGCCTCGTGCAAATCGCGGCGCATGTCCACCCCCTCCTCATCAGCGAGGCGAAGCATAGCAGATGCGCCCACCCGCACTGGACACCGCGGACGGCACGAGAGCGCATGCCGAGCGAAGATGGCGCTCCACGCGGGCCACCGGCAGGTGCCTCGACCTGGTCTCACTTCCGCCACAGGCGCTCGATGTAGCTGCCCGTCTCGACATCGACCAGGATCGTGTCGCCGGGCTGGATGAACTGGGGCACCATGACCGTCATCCCGTTCTCGAGCACCGCCTCCTTCATCGTGTGCTCGGCCCGGCCACGGATCCCCGCCCCGCAGGAGGCGACGACGAGCGGCACCTGCTTGGGCAGATCGAGGTCGACCGGTCGCCCCTCGTAGAGCCAGGCGTACACGGACGAGCCTTCCTTCAAGAAGGGGAGGTAGCGCTCCAGCGCAGCCGGGGGGACAGTGAACTGCTCGAAGGTCTCCGGATGCATCAGGACGACCTCTTCCGGGTCGGCATAGAGGAACTGGAGCTCGACGCGCTCGAGCGGCACGTCTTCCAGGCGCGTGTCGAGCGGCCAGCGGAGCTCGGTCACGGTGCCGGTGCGGAGGTTGCGTACAGTAGCGCGCACAGCGCCAGTCAACTGGGCAGTGCCCGTGTGGACTGTCACTGAGATTACCCGGTAGAGATCCCCATCGAGGCGGAGGACTTGACCTTCCCGCACGTCGCGTGCAACCAGCATCGCTGCCTCCTCCTCCGTGTCAGCTCGATCAGGCAGCGCTAGCAGGCCGGCAGCGCGAGAAAGCCCCGGCTTCGACAGCGAAGCGGCTACTCAGCCGGGCTCCCTACGGCTTGATTGCTCTCCGTTCCGAGCGCGCGCTCACCCTCCGACAGGCGACGGATCATCCGGGCGATGTCCGGCTTCATAAAGTAGCCGCGGCGAGCTTCCTGATCGCCACCGGTGCGGAACTCGACTGGTTCCTCCTTATGCTCGAACCGCCGCATCGCATGGCCAACCGAGCTCAGTCGCCCACCGATCACCCGCGCCGGCAGGCCGAGCGCCCGCTCGAGCTCAGCCATCGGATACCCCTCTGGCCGCTTCGCGATCTCGGCCAGAATCTGGCGAGCCCCCTCCTTGAGCCGGCTCCAGAATTGCTGGAACTCTTCGAACGTCCAGCTCTGCCGTTCGCCTCCGGGCCACCCAGCTTCGCCCGCCACCGCCTCCTCAGCTCCGGCCACCATCGTGGCGCCGGCAAGTCGCTGCAGCACGGACTGGATCGCCTCGATCTCTTGCGATTCGCCCTCGATCGTGATCGTGATACGAGCCACCGGCCTGTCTCCTCCCTATACAGATTACTTGCCACCACTTTCCCACACTCACTTAAGAAGTATACAGCGTCCACCATCCATATTGAACCCAGGACTTTTGACTCTCCACAAGAATCCTACCCGTGTCGTTTGGCACTCATGAATCAATGTCGAGGCTCCTGCCGGCCACCGGCCAGCCGGCAGCCCGGCCCGGCTTGCCCGGAGCTCGCCTTTACTCGCCTACAACCCCTCGCGGGCGAGAAGCCGCGCCGCCCCGGCACCTCGCGTGGGCATCGCCACCGTGGTCGCGAAGTAGGGGAAGTCGAAGTCGGTCGGGTCTCCGGCCCGCTTGCCCGGTAGCGGCATCAAGCGCGCGGTGAGCGGCTTGTCCAGCCGCACAGCCAGCGTCGCAACATCTAGGATCAAGCCGCGCAGCTCGTCCAAGCTCACATCCCCGGGTAGCGGCACCACATCCAGCCCCAGCCCGCAGACGGCCGACCAGAGCAGGAGATCGTTCACCGCATAGGTGCCCTCGGCTGCGCGCCGGCCGAGGACTGAATCCTCCAGCACCGGCAGCATCAGGCCACAGAACCCGGTCTTCGGCACCTCGGCCCGCTGGAGCGCGCCGGTAATCATCGCCGCGGCGAAGAGCGTGCCGGGCGCGCCGAAAGAATCGACGCCCAGCCGCTCGATCGCCTCGCCGATGCTGCGGGCATCCTCCGGAAACGGCGCGAGCGACAGATCGATCCCAGCGAAGCGGAAGCCGGTCTCCTCCGCGACCTGGCTGGCGACCTCCGCTACCCGGCGCGCCTCACGAGTGACGAGCTCCAGCAGGCGCGTCTCTGCTTCCGCCAACGTCCCGGCACCGGTGAACGCCTCGACCGCCAGGTCGGCCGCTTCCCAGGCCACGCCGAAGGCCGGCTGCGGCCCGCGGTGATAGCCGGCAGGGAAGAAGGGGATCCCCGGCGGGCAGTTGGCCAGCGCGGCGAAGCGCAGGTTGCCGAACCCGCCCGGCGTCCGCTCGGCCAGCGTCCGGATGACCGAAGCGGCGGCGACGACGGCCGGTAGCGAGATTCCCCAGGACTGGTCTGCCACCGCAACCGTGCCGAAGACGCGCTCGGTGGCCACCAGCGCCTGGGCCAGCGGGGATACCCAGTCGAGCTGCTGCGGGCCGGCCGGCCCGAGCGAGACGTATTCGTAGCCAGTTTCCATCCCGGCCTGCTCCAGCCCCCGGGCAAGAGCTAGCACTGCCGCCGGCTCGGCCGGCACGACCTCGGGGAAGGGCTGGCTGGCTAGCCGGAACGTCTGCACCGCGAGGCCGGCAGCACTGAAGTGCCGGCGTGCTCGCTCGCCGAAATCGATGAGCCGCTCGTCCAGCCGGATCGTGCCGTCGGTAAGAGCGACCTCCGCACCTACGGTGATGGCCCGAACCTGCATCGCCGCGCCTCCCCTCATCTTCACCTCCAGCATACTGCGAGTCACGGCACGGAGTCCTTGACGCTGGGCAACACCTTTGTTACCGTCACGTACGCGGGCATCATCGCTTTATCTTCGGGAAGTGCCATGAAAGAGATCCTTGATCTGCAGCTACGATAACGATTACGATGGCATCGAAGGCATCACGAGATACGAACCCTGATTGCCTTCCTCTTCTGTAGGGCCATGAAGTCTTCATCCACCCTGACGTGATCCGCGGGTAGCAGGCATCCAGAAAAAGATGATGCGGCGACACTCGGACGACCGGGACAGGTCGGCATTCTGCCATACTCCCGCCGGGGGCTCGGGGGGCCTATACTGCCGCCCGGGAGGTATGCATGATCGAGAGGATGCCTACACCGGTCAGGGAGGCGATCGAGCACGTCCCAGGGCAGGTAAGCCTGCTGGCCCGCGACCTCGATCGCGGTTGGGAGCTCAGCTACCAAGCAGAAGAACCAGTCACTGCCGCGAGCGTCATAAAGCTGCTGATCCTTGCCGAGGCCTACCGGCAGTTCGCCACCGGGGAGGCTCGCCCCGACGAGCTCGTATCAGTCGAGCCGGAGAGCTGGGTGGCCGGCAGCGGCGTTCTACGCTGCCTGCGTCCGGGACTCCCGCTCACCCTGCGCGACCTGGCGGTCTTAATGGTCATCGTCAGCGACAATACCGCCTCGAACCTGCTGATCGACCGGCTCGGCTTCGAGCGCATCAACGGCCTTGCGCGACAGCTCGGGCTGGCGCAAACGGTTCTGGCCCGCAGGTTCCTCGGGCGGGCAGCGCAGGGAGACGAGCCGGAAAACCTGGTCAGCGCCCGCGATATGGCCACGCTGCTCGCGGCTCTCGAACTCGGGCACGTCGTGCCTGAGGGGCCGCTGCTCCAGGATCTGCGCCAGATCCTGAAGGCGCAGCAGTTCCGGGATCTGATCCCCGGGCGGCTTCCCGAGGACGCCGTGATCGGGAACAAGACCGGTAGCCTGCCCGGCCACGCCCACGACGCCGCCATCGTCTGGGCACCCGCTGGCCGGCTCGTCCTGGTCCTGCTCTCCCGCGACCTCGTCGACCAGGAACTGGGCCGGCGCGCGCTCTGCGACCTGGCTCTGGCCTGCTACCGGACCTGGGTCGAACAGGTAGGACCAGCAGAGCGAAAGGGAGCAGGATGAGCGAGTTCCTACCACATGCCGAGCGCGTCTTGATCATCGGCGCTCACCCCGACGATCCAGACTTCTTCTGCGCTGGCACGGTCGCCCGCTGG
>Ga0073929_1002192_pt1 | contig 13416 bp, 10 predicted proteins | sample DewCreD2012metaG_3_FD_76966 | JGI IMG/M metagenome (GOLD analysis project Ga0073929, IMG submission 76966) | Hot spring sediment bacterial and archeal communities from British Columbia, Canada, to study Microbial Dark Matter (Phase II) - Dewar... ... | reverse complement strand
CCTACGTTGTGGACGTAGACCTCGGTGAAGCCGAGATCGATGAAGTGCTGGATGTGCTCGCGATGCACCTCGAGGTCGGCCGAGATCAGCACGCGGCCGCGGAAGTGCTCCGGGCGCACGAGCCTGGCCATGGCCGCGAAGTCCTCCGGGTTGCGGATGTCGCCCTTGGGGAAGGCCATGCCCCCGTTGGGCCACTCGCGCACTGCCGCTTCGGTCGCCGCCTCATCGCTCTCGGCCCAGGAGACATGGAGCTGGATCATCCGCGGCATCTTGGCTGGATCCTTGCCGGCTTCGCGGGCCCCCTGCTCGAAGCGGCCCATCAGCATGCGCAGCTTCTCGTCGGGCGCGCCGGGAGTGAGGAAGCCGTCGCAGAGCTCGCCGGTGCGCTTGGCCATGATCGGCCCAGCGGTGCCGACGATGATCGGCGGCGGGGTCTCGGGCATGGTGTAGAGCTTGGCGCTCTCGAGCCGGAAGTACTTGCCCTCGTGCTTGACCACCTTGCCGGTAAACAGCTTCTGGATGACCTCGATCGCCTCGACCAGCATCCGCACCCGCTCGGCGGGTTCCGGCCAGTAGCCGCCGACGATGTGCTCGTTGAGCGCCTCACCGGCCCCCAACCCCAGCCAGAAGCGGCCGGGGAACATCGCCTCGAGCGTCGCCGCTGCCTGGGCCACGATCGCTGGGTGATAGCGAAACCCGATCGGCGGGGTCACGCCAGTGCCGAAGCGCAGCCGCGTGGTGGCAGCTCCCAGCGCGCCGAGCCAGGCCCACACGAAGGCGCTCTGCCCTTGTTCGGGCGTCCAGGGGTGAAAGTGGTCGGCTGCCAGCACCGAGTCGAACCCGTAGTGCTCAGCAAGCTGGCACCAGCGTAGCATGTCGGTGGGGTGGAACTGCTCGAAGCTGGCCGAGTATCCCAGTCGGCTCATCGACTCCTCCGTCCCTCCGCGCACGGTCCGGCCGACATCATAGCCCGAGTATGCCAGCCCAGCGCAAGCCGGACTCGTTGGAACAGTCACGACGCCGGCGGCGAGGGGTCAGTCGTCGTTTCGCGGGCCATCCGACCCCTCCGCAGCCGATAGCTCCTGCGACTCCAGTTGCTCGACCCTGAGAGGGAAGCAGCTCACCGCGACCAGCGGCACCAGCGCCAGGAACCCGAAGGCCAGCCGCAGGTCGATGTCGGCCAGGTAGCCAGCTATCAGCTTCATCGCCAGCGCGTAGGCGCCCCCCAGCATCGAGACCACCGAAATCGTGGTCGCCCGGTTGTACGAGGCGATGTGCCGGTTCTGCAAGGCCGCGATCAGCGGGTAGCGGATCTGCATTGCGCCGTAGGTCATTACGAAGAGCAGCGGAGCCAGGTAGGGCCCGGCAAGGCCAGCCATCGCCAGGTAGCCGGCAACGGGCAACAGGTTTGCCAGAACGAACGCCCGCAGCGCCCCCAGTCGACGCTCCAGCCCGAATGCGCTCCTCGCACCCAGCGCCCCGAGCGCAGCGGCCGCAGCCGATGAGAGACCGTAGAGCGCCGCGGGCGTCCCAGCGAGCTGGTAGTACGGTTGGAAGAGGAAGAGCAGTGCATACGGCAACGGGTCTGCCAGGACGGACAGGGCGACGATGCGCCGGAGTGCCGGATGCGCGCGGATCAGCCGGATGCCGTCTCGAACCAGGCGCAGGCTACCTCGCTGCCGGGCCAGCTCGGCCTCGGTCTGCCGGTTGGGCACCGTGAGCACCAGGACAGTGCCGAGGAGCATCGCGGCCGCGCTCAGCTCGAGCGCCAGCACGAACGACGGCTCGCTCATCTCGCGTACCACCAAGGCCGCGAGCACGGCAGAGGTCGTGCGCCCGGCCAGCGACGCGGCCCAGAACGCGCCGTGCGCCTGGCTCATGCGATGCTCCTCACCGCGCGCCTTGAGCGTCTCGTAGATCCAGGCCTCGCTCGCTCCCGAGCGAAAGCTGATCGCCATTCCGAGCACCGCGTAGCCGGCCAGGAACTGCCAGTATTCGCGCGCAAGTACCAGGAGTCCGACCCACACAGCCTGGAAGAAGAACCCCAGCGTCACCGACCGCTTGAGCCCGATGCGATCGGCGACGACGCCGGTCGGCACCTCGAGCAGGATGGTGGCGAGTCCCATGAAGGCTTCCAGCGAGAGCACCTGGAAGAGCGAGAGACCGCGACCGGTGTAGTAGAGCACTAGGATAGGCGAATAGATGGTGAGCGAGAGGAAGAAGGTGGCCAGGTTGAATCGGCCGAGCGGATCTCGCAGCGCCGCCAGGGGTATCCCGAGAAGCCGGTTGGGGGATAGGCTACCGATGACTCCAGCCACGCTGCCGAGACGCACAGGGGCTCCTTCTCATCGCCACGATCTCACGCCGATCGCCCCGTCACTGGCAACCCGATACGATTCCTAAACGCGCCAGCTCGAAGGCAGCCAGCTCGGTGCGAGAATGGAGCATGGTCGATCGATCTGGCTGTGTCCCTGTCCATTCGGACAGGCGGCCCCGCGCTCAGCAGAGACGGATAACGAAAGACCCGAGGCTGGAGGGGATGCGATGTGGGAGCGAGACGCGCCGGAGGAGATGGGCGACCTGACCCGCTGCGCGCACGGTGGCGAGGATCTCCTTCCGTCGGCGACTGATCCACTCACGCCGCCGATCTGGCAGACCGCGGCGTACGCCTACCCTGACCTGGACACCCTCGACGCGATCTATGAGGGCAGAGAGCGTGGCTTCATCTATGGCCGGTACGGCCTGCCAAACCACGTCCAGCTCGAGCGGGCGCTGGCGGATCTCGAGGGGGCCGAGGCCGCCCTGGCCACCGCGAGCGGGATGAGCGCGATCAGCTCGCTGCTGTTCGCGCTCCTCGCGCCGGGCGATCGCGTGGTCGCGAGCGAGCTGGTCTACCGTGGTACCAGGAACCTGCTCGACCTCGATCTCGCTCGTTTCGGAGTTATCGTCGAGTACGTCGACGCGACTGACCTCGCTGCCGTCGAGGCGTCCCTCCAGCGACCCGGGCAGCCGCCCCGGTTACTCTACGTCGATTTCCTGACCAACCCGACGATCCTGGTCCATGACGTGCCCTCGCTGGCCGAGCTGGCACACCGGCATGGCACGCTGCTGGTGGTCGACAGCACGTTCGCTACGCCCTACCACGGCCGGCCGATCCAGCTCGGGGCCGATCTCGTTGTGCACTCCACAACCAAGTTCATCGCCGGGCACCACGATGTCTCCGGTGGCGCCGTGGTGGGCAGGTCGGAGCTGGTCGAACGGGCACGTCGCCAGGCGATCCGGATGGGCGGTATCGGCGGGCCGTTCGACGCCTGGCTGACTCTGCGCGGCCTGCGCACCCTGGCGCTGCGCATGGGCCAGAGCAGCCGGAGCGCCCTGGCACTCGCCGCCTGGCTCGTGGAGCACCCGGCAGTCGAGCGCGTGAGCTATCCCGGCTTGCCAGGCCACCCGCAGCACGACCTGGCGCGGGGACTCCTGACGAACGGTTTCGGCAGCATGCTCGCCTTCGAGGTCGAGGGCGGCCGTGCCGCCGTCGCCCGGCTGGTGCGCGCGCTGCGCCTGATCCGCTTCGCCGAGACGCTGGGTGGGGTGACGACCACTATCGTGTACCCGGCCTCGACCTCGCACCGATCGGTCGAGCAGGCAGCGCGCGCCGCCCACGGGATCGGCGAGGGTCTGCTCCGGCTCTCCGTTGGGATCGAAGCGACGGAAGACCTGGTGGAGGACCTGGAGCGAGGACTGGCGAGTCTGGCCTGAGCCACGCGCGCCAGACAGACCAGTGCGGTCACGGAGATTCTGGAAATGCCACGACCCCCGCCGGGTTGTCGCCCGCGGGGGTCGGCGCATACCGTGGACTGGCGTTGAGCGTCAGCGGATATCGAGCAGGCGGAACCGCCGGATCCGCTGGACGAGCGGCTGCTCGACCCGCTCACCCTTGGTCTCCTGGGCTGGCGCGGCCTCGACGATCGAGGTCTCGATCCTCCGCGGCACCGGCACGGCCCGGATGACCGGCCGCCCGTCCTGGTTAGTGATGGTGTAGCGGATGTAGGTCTGCATCGGCCCACCTCCTTTCTTGCCAGGTTCACACTACTGACAAGTCGCCCCCGGACTGACCGGGGGCGCGGAGGTGCTAGCCTACGCTGTCGCGCTCAGAGGCACCCAAGCCGGTCAGCCCGTGGAGCAGGTACTGCGTTCTGGGACTCCTCCGGAATCCACCGATCTACCCTCCACGGTCGACTTCTGCACGCCCCCCACGCGGAGAGCGGCTCGCGCTGTGCTCTTCTCGAGACACAGCAATGCGGCGGAACAGGTCTCGCCGCACATTCAGCCTGAGCGCTCCAGCGCTCAGCACATCCAGGATACCTCACCCGCCCCGGCCTGTCAATGCCCATACGGACGTGTCTCGTGTTTCACCAGCGGCGCGGCACACGGTACGAGCCAGGAACGATACCAGCCTCAGGCTACTTCTCGAGACTGCCGCGCGCCGGGAACCCGCGGTAACCGCAAGGACTCCAAGCCGGCCCTGGGGAGCTTGAAGATCGTGGAGTAACAGGCGCGCCAGACGCGAGCGCCAGCGCGGCCGTAGAACGCCGGCAAAGTCGTCTAACCGATCACGGCAGAGGCGCTGCCGTGCGCGCGGCCACTCCGCAGCCTGGAGAACGAGCTCCAGCCCGAGCGCCCGTCCGCGTAGCTCCGGTTCCAGTCGTACTGAACACAGCTCGCCGCGGGGCACTCGCGAACCGCTCCGGCGCGACTCCGGCCTGGCGGCCCGATGTTCACGGTGTACACGCCCGGTTGCCGGGAGTACGCTCGTATAGGGCGCTCGGCCCAGTTTCGGGCAGAGTCCCGGCCCAGGCGAGGCTTCAGCGAAGCGAGGGAGCGACGCGATGGCACGCCGCATGTCTGCAGGCGAGCGCTGGGAGATCGACGGGGTCGAGGTCGAGGTCACGCACCTGGACAAGGTGCTTTGGCCAGCCGAAGGGTTGACCAAACGCGACCTGCTCGACTACTACCGGTACGCCGGCCCGGCGATGCTCCCGTACCTGCGCGGCCGCCCGGTGACGCTGCGCGTGTTCCCCGATGGCATCGAACGGCCAGGCCACTACCAGCGCAATGCGCCCGCGCGCTTGCCCGGCTGGCTGCACACGGCTCCCTACCGGCCGCAGACAACCCGTCAGGAGCGCCACCTCCCGTTGATCGACAACGTCGCCGGGCTGATCTGGTACGCCAACCGCGGCGCCATCGAGTTCCACCAGTGGCACGCGCCAGCCGAGCACCCGAATACGCCTGACTGGGCGATCATCGATCTCGACCCCGGCCCACGGGCAGGCTACGAGCGCGTGCTCAGGGTCGCGCTACTCGTACGCGAGCGGCTGGCCCGGGAGAAGCTCACTGCCCTGCCCAAAACCAGCGGCGGCTCTGGGCTGCACCTCTTCCTCCCGCTGGAGCCGGTTCACCCGGTCGAGGCAGTACGAGCGTGGGTACATGGACTTGCCGAGGAGCTGAGCCGGGAGCATCCCGACCTGGTGGCCACCGGCGACGGCGCGACCCACGACGAGGACGAGCGGGTGACGATCGACCACGCCCAGAACAGCCTGGCTCGCAACACCGCGGCCCCGTTTACCCTCCGAGCGCGACCGGGTGCTCCGGCCTCGACGCCCCTGGCCTGGGAGGAGGTAGAGGAGGGCCAGGTGCGCCCGGAGCACTTTACGATCCGCACGCTGCCGCAGCGGCTGGACACGGTCGGTGATCCGTGGGCCAGAGCGACGATCCAGCCCCAGCGGCTGCCTTGAATCAGGAACTCAGGCGAAGGCCAGAGCCCAGCGCTGCGCGAGGTCGAGCACGGGGCCGGAGAACAGGCCCAGCGCGAGGTTGCCGAGCGCCATCACCGCCAGCCCGGCGCCGAGCAGTGGCGTCCGAGCGGGCTGCCAGGCGCCGGCCGGCTCGTTGAAGTACATCACCGCCACCACGCGCAGGTAGAAGAAGGCCGATACCGCGCTCATGATCACGATCGCGACCGCCAGCCAGAGCAGGCCGGCCTCGATCAGCGCCAGGATCACGTAGTACTTGGCATAGAAGCCGATCAGCGGCGGCATGCCCATCAGCGAGAGCATGAAGATCGTCATCGCGATGGCGGCCAGCGGGCTACGCGCGGCCAGTCCCTGGAAGTCTTCCAGGTCGACGCCCTGCCCGCGCTCCTGCAACCAGGCCACGACTCCGAAGGCACCGATATTCATAAAGGCGTAGGCGAACAGGTAGAAGAGCATGCTGCCGACGCTCCGGTCGCCGGGCTGCAGGCTGGTGAAAGCAGCCAGGCCCGCCAGCATGTAGCCGGTGTGGCCGATCGAGGAGTAGCCGAGCATTCGCTTGACGTCGCGCTGGGCGATCGCGACCACGTTGCCGTAGACCATCGTGATGAACGCCAGGATGGCGATGAGGAGCAGCCACTGCTCGCTCAGCGGGCTCAACCCTTGCACCAGAACCCGCGCCATGGCCGCGAAGCCGGCCACCTTCGGCACCACCGACATGTAGGCCGAGACCGGCGTCGGAGCACCCTGGTAGGCATCGGGCGTCCACATGTGGAACGGCACCGCCGCCACCTTGAACCCGAGCCCGACAGCTAGCAGCAGCAGCGCTAGCAGCAGCGACGCCTCGACCGGCGCGTCACCCTGGACGATATCCCGGAGCGCGCCGGCGATGTCGTCGAGCATGATGCTGCCGGTCAGGCCGTAGACCCAGGCGATGCCGTACAGGAAAATGGCCGTGGCGAAGGCGCCCAGCAGGAAGTACTTCAGCGCGCCCTCGATCGAGGTCAGCCGCCGGCGAGCGAAGGCCGTCAGCGCGTAGACGGCCAGCGAGCTCATCTCGATGCCGAGGAAGATCATCAGCAGGTCACCCGCCGCACCGACCAGCATCGTGCCCAGCACCGAGAAGAGCAGCAGCGAGAGGTATTCGGCTAGCGCCATTCCCCCCGGCTCGATACCCGACTCGACGTAGCCGGCCGAAACGAGGATGGACAGGATACCGGCGACCAGCGCCACCAGGGAGACGAAAAGACTGAACGAGTCGGCCCGATACATGCCACCGAACGTGCTGGCGCCGGCCGTCCAGTCGATCGCCAGCAGCGAGACCAGGGACACTGCCAGCCCGAGGAGCGCAACCACGGTGAGCCCGGCCTGCCGCTCGCGCGGGAGCACCAGGTCTGCCGCGAGGAGCACCAGGATCGTCCCGAGCACGACCAGCGGCGGGACGAGCAGCGACCAGTCGGGGGCAACGAGTTGCACCGGCACGGTTCTCTCCTCTGATCTCCGTTCTCAGAGCCCGATGCGCCCGAACGCCGAGAGCACCTGCTCGATCGCCGGCTGCAGGATGCGCATCACGTACCCTGGATAGACACCGAGCCAGACCGTCAGTACTGCCAGCGGTGCCAGCGTCGCGAATTCCTTCCAGTTCAGATCCGGGAAGGTGCGCGGATCGACCGCATGCTCGTGCGGCCCAGCGCCTCCAGCCGCCGGCGGTACCGCGTAGGCGTTCGCCAGCCGCAGCTCGGGATCGTCGGGGTCTGGTGGCTCCCCCGGCGCGCGCATCATCACGATCCGCTGGAGCATCCAGAGCATGTACCAGGCCGCCAGGATCACCACAACCATGGCAATGACGCCGGCCCAGCGATAGGCCCGGAAGCCACCGAGAATCGCCAAGAACTCGCCGACGAAGCCGCTGAGCCCCGGCAACCCGAGCGAGGCGAACGCGAAGAGGCCCCAGAAGGCGGCCGCGAGCGGCATGGAGCGGTGCAACCCGCCGAAGGCGCTGATCTCCCGGGTGTGCGCACGCTCATAGAGGACACCGACCAGCAGGAAGAGGGCACCAGTGACTAGCCCGTGGCTGATCATCACGATCATGGCGCCGTACAGTCCCTGCGCGTTCAGCGCGAAGATGCCGAGCGTCACGAAGCCCATGTGGCTCACCGAGGAGTAGGCCACCAGCTTCTTGAGGTCCGGCTGGACGAGCGCCACCAGCGCGCCGTAGATGATCGCGATCAGCGAGAGAACGATGATGAACGGCGCCCAGGCTCGGGTGGCGTCCGGGAAGAGCGGCAGGTTGAAGCGCAGGAAGCCGTACCCACCCATCTTCAGCAGGATGCCGGCCAGGATCACCGACCCGGCCGTCGGGGCCTCGACGTGGGCGTCTGGCAACCAGGTGTGGAAAGGCCACATCGGGATCTTGATGGCGAAGGCCAGGAAGAAGGCCGCGAAGGCCCACATCTGGAACGCTTGCCCGTAGGTGCCCTGGGCCAGCTCCAGCACGTTGAGCGTGCGCACGCCGGTCTGCTCGAAGTACGCCTGGTAGACCGCGACGATGCCCACCAGCATCAGCAGGCTGCCGGCGAGCGTGTAGAGGAAGAACTTGACTGCCGCGTACACCCGGTTCGCGCTGCCCCAGATCCCGATGATCAGCGCCATCGGGATCAGCATCACCTCCCAGAAGATGTAGAACAGGAAGAGGTCGAGGCTGACGAAGACGCCGAGCATGCCGGTCTCGAGCAGCAGGAGCGAGATGTAGTACTCGCGTACCCGCCGCTTGATCGGATCCCAGGAGGCGATGATCGAGATCAGGCTCAACAGCGTCGTCAGCACCACCAGCGGCGCGCTGATACCGTCCACGCCCAGCCGGTAGGCGATCCCCAGCCCCGGCAGCCAGTCGATGAACTCGGTGAACTGCATGCCCGTAGCCGAGCGGTCGAACGCAGCGAGCAAGGCGAGCGAGAGGACGAAGGAGACGCCGGCGCCGAGCAGGGCGATCCAGCGCGCCGCGCGCTCCGTCGCGCGGGGCCAGAGGAACAGGACGAGCGCGCCGGCCAGCGGCGCATAGGTGATCAGGCTGAGGATCGGGATCTGATCCACCGCTTCGCTCCCCTACCTGAACAGACTGCTGCCGGCCACCAGGTACGCGCCGACGATGATCACGGTGCCGAGCGCGATGGCCAGCACGTAGTTGGCCACCAGGCCGGTCTGGGCCCGGCGCCAGAGCTGGCTGGTCCACACCACCAGGCTGGCCACGCCGTTGACCGCCGCGTCGATGACCCCGACGTCGATCTGCCGCCAGAGGAAAACGGCGGAGGCGCGCGCCGGCTCGACGATGAATCGCTGGTAGAGGTCGTCGAAGTACCACTTGTTGTAGGCCAGCCGGTACAGCGAGCCCAGCCGCTCCGCCACGGCTGCCGGCGAGACGGACCGGAACACGTAGGCGGCCGCGGCCGCGTAGAGCCCGGCCAAGGCGACTACAGTGGAGACGACACCGAATGCCAGCGTGGTCACCGGGCTCACCTCATGGTGCGCAGTCCCCTCGAAGACCGGCTCCAGGAGGTGATGGAACCAGCCCTGCTCCGGCGGCACGCCGACGAAGCCGGCCAGCGCGGCGCCGACCGCCAGGAGCAGCAGCGGAACCGACATCGTCCAGGGCGGGTCGTGCGGGTGCAGGTGAGCCCGGTCGAACCGCTCTTCGCCGTGGAAGGTCATGAAGACGGCCCGGAACATGTACAGCGAGGTGAAGAAGGCCGCCGCCAGCGCGATCAGGGCGATCACCGGGTAGCCCGCGACCCATGCTCCCACGATGATCTCGTCCTTGCTCCAGAAGCCGGCCAGCGGCAGGATGCCAGCATTGGCCGCCGCCCCGATCAGGAACGTCCAATAGGTCAGCGGCATATAGCGCTTCAAGCCGCCCATCCGCCGCATGTCCAGCTCGTCGTGCAGGCCGTGCATCACGCTGCCCGAACCGAGGAAGAGCAGCGCCTTGAAGAAGGCGTGGGTGAACAGGTGGAAGATGGCAGCGATCCACGCGCCCGTGCCCAGCGCGATGGCCATATACCCGAGCTGGCTCACCGTCGAGTACGCGACGACCCGCTTGATGTCGTACTGCGTCACCGCAATGGTCGCGGCGATGAACGCCGTGAGCGCCCCAACGATCGCGACGACCAGCATCGCCATGGGCGAGGCGACGAAGATCGGGTGGGCGCGCGCCACCATGAAGATGCCCGCCGTGACCATCGTCGCCGCGTGGATCAGGGCCGAGACCGGCGTGGGGCCCTCCATCGCGTCCGGCAACCAAACGAAGAGCGGCACCTGTGCCGACTTCCCGACGGCGCCGGTGAAGAGAAGCAGCGCGATGGCGGTGACTGTGCCGGCGCTGAGCGTCCCGACTCGCTCGAAGACCTCGGCGTAGTTCAGCGTGCCCAGCGTAACGAAGATCAGCATGACGCCGACGCCGAACCCGAAGTCGCCGACCCGGTTGACGATGAACGCCTTCTTGGCCGCGTCGGCCGCCGAGCGGCGACGGAACCAGAAGCCGATCAGGAGGTACGAGCAGAGGCCGACCGCCTCCCAGAAGACGAACAAGACCAGGAAGTTGCTGGCCAGCACCAGCATCAGCATGGAGAAGACGAACAGTGGCAGGTACGCGAAGAAGCGGTGGTACCCCGGGTCGTCGTGCATATAGCCGACCGAGTAGAGGTGCACTAGGAAGCTGACGCCGGTGACGACCAGCAGCATCACTGCGGTGAGCTGGTCGACATAGAGCGTCACCGGCACTTGGAAGTCGCCGGCCGGGATCCAGGTATAGAGGTGCTGGCTCAGCGGCTCATGGTGCTGGGCAACAGCAAGGAAGGCCGGAATGCTGGCCAGGAAGGAGATCCCGACCGCCGGCACGGCGATCCAATGGGCCCGGTCACGGATCCACCAGCGCCCGAGCAGGAAGTTGACGGCCGCCGCTACCAGCGGCGCCAGCGGGATAATGAACAGCCAGTCGGCGATCCACTCCATGCCTCTGCTCTCCCGTACCTCCCCGCCCGCGTTGCCTGTCGCCTGCCGGCTCAGCTACCGGAGATCCCCACGCGGTGGAGGACAGCCGTTACTCGCGGAGCTGGCGCACCTCGTCGATGTCTACCGTATCCAGCCGTCGACTGAGTGCCATCACGATCCCCAGGCCGATCACCGCCTCGGCGGCGGCGACTGCGATGACGAAGAGCGCGAAGATCTGCCCGGTCAGCGCGTTCTGCTCCCAGGCGAAGCCGATAAAGGTGACGTTCACCGCGTTGAGCATCAATTCAACGCACATGAAGATGATCAGCACGTTGCGCCGGGTAAGAACGCCCACCATTCCGATGATGAAGAGCGCCGCGCTCAGAAACAGGAAGTGCGCCGTCGTGAGCTCGCTCATCGTCGACTCTCCCCCCAGGCCGGCTGCTCGGTGAACTCTTCGGCAGTACGCGCCATCACCAATGACCGGTCGCCCCCGGCTGGTTTGAGCTGGCCATCCTGCGGCGCGGGCAGCTCGGCCACCGGCTGCAGCGTATCGACCCCGCGCGGGTGAGCGAGCGAGATCGTGAACAGCCGCCGCGCCACTGCCAGCCGCTCCTCGATTAGCTCCGGCCGGGCCAGGAACAGCGCGCCGATCGTCGCGGCCAGCAGGAGCAGCGCCGTCGCCTGGATCGGCAGCATGTAGGCGGAGTAGAGTTCGCGACCGATGGCCTGGATATTCCCGCCGACCGCCGCCACGGCCTCCGGCGTCCAGGAGCCGGGCGCCCCGCGGAGAGACCGCGTCAGAATGGCCGCTGCGACCTCGGCCAGCAGGGCGAGCCCCAGAAGAAAGCCGACCGCCCGCCGTAGCGGACGGCCGCCGTGGAACTCGGGCAGGTCTTGCTGCTGTACCAGCATGAGCACGAAGAGCACCAGCACGATGATCGCGCCGGTGTAGACGATAATCTGGGCCACGGCTAAGAACTCGGCCCGCAGCACCACGTAGATGGCCGCCACGTTGATGAAGGACAGAACCAGCGACACCGCGCTGTGTACCGGGTTGCGCGCCAGCACCACCCCGGCCGCGGCAGCGATCGCGACCCCCGCCAGCAGATAGAAGATCAGGACTTCGATCGCCATCAGTCGGTCTCAGCCTCCCAACCCAGCTCCGCCGGCGACGAAAACACGGTCATCGCCCGGCTCACAGCGCCCCGATCCCCCAGAGCCGCACCAGTCCGGTGACGCCGATATTGATCAGCGCCAGCGGGAGCAGCACTTTCCACGCCAAGCCCATGAGCTGGTCGTAGCGGAAACGTGGCAGCGTGGCGCGGAGCCACACGTAGAAGAACAGGAAGATGAACGCTTTCGCCACCAGCCACCAGACCCCGTCGATGAACGGCCCGTCGATCCCGCCGAGGAAGAGCGTGGCGGCGATCAGCGAGACCACGATCATGTTGATGTACTCAGCCAGGAAGTAGAACGAGAACCGGAAGCCGGAGTACTCGGTGAAATAGCCGGCGATCAGCTCGGTCTCGGCCTCTGGAAGGTCGAACGGCGCGCGGTTGGTCTCGGCCACGGCGGCGATCAGGAACAGGACGAACGCCAGCGGCTGGCTCAGGATGAACCAGTTGGGCAGCTCCAGCCCGCCGAGGATCAGCGTTCGCTGCTGCGCGCGCAGGATCTCGACCAGGCTCAGCGAGCCCGTCAGGATGAAGATGCCGACCAGCGAGAGCCCGAGTACCAGCTCGTAGCTGATCACCTGGGCAGTGGAGCGGAGCGCGCCCAGGAGCGAGTAGCGGTTCCCCGAAGCGTAGCCCCCGAGGATGATGCCGTAGACGCCCATCGAGCCGACCGCCAAGAAGTAGAGCGCCGCCACGTTGATGTCGATGACGTAGAGGTCGATCTGGCGACCGAACAGCGTGATCGAGTCCCCGAACGGTACGACGAGCGCGCCGAGCGGCGCCAGCACGAAGGAGAGCAGCGGCGCAACCAGGAAGATGAGCCGGTCGGCGTTCGCTGGGACAATATCCTCTTTGCTGATCAATTTGACACCGTCGGCGATCGGTTGGAGCAGGCCGAACGGCCCAGTACGGTTCGGCCCGATCCGATCCTGGAAGAACGCCACGAGCCGACGTTCGAACCAGGTCATGTAGGCCATCAGCACGAGCAGGATGTTGAGCAGGACGAAGCCGAGCAGGTAGCTTACGATCAGCGCTTCCCAGTCCATCGGTTCCGGCGATCACTCCCGTTCGCGCCGCACAGCCGCTCGTCGCCCTCGTCTCGCGTGACCCGTTCTCCGGATCTGGACGGCGACGACGGCGTACCCATTGCGCTCCTAGCGGTCGACCGAGCCGAGCACGATATCGATCGTCCCGATCAAGGCGACCACGTCCGCCAGCATCGCGCCCTGCGCCATGTAGGGCAGCGATTGCAGGTTCACGAAGTCTGGGGATCGGATCCGCATCCGGTAGGGTATCGGCGACCCATCGCTCACGATGTAGTAGCCGAGTTCTCCCTTCGAATGCTCGACGGCGTGATAGACCTCGCCCTTCGGTGGCGAGAACCCCTTGATCACCCAGATGAAGTGGCGCTGCATGTCCTCGGCCGTCGTCATCACCGTCTCGTG
>Ga0073929_1002183_pt1 | contig 13522 bp, 12 predicted proteins | sample DewCreD2012metaG_3_FD_76966 | JGI IMG/M metagenome (GOLD analysis project Ga0073929, IMG submission 76966) | Hot spring sediment bacterial and archeal communities from British Columbia, Canada, to study Microbial Dark Matter (Phase II) - Dewar... ... | reverse complement strand
TTGGGAGCGACACCGGGACGGCGCCCCGATGCTCGTTATCGCCGGCCAACCGGGATGGCGACACGCTGAGTTGACTTATCGGATCGAGGCAGCAGTCGCTGCCTGCCAGGCTCTCTGGTACACGGATGCCGACGATCGGCTCCTCCGCGCGCTCTACTCCACAGCGACGCTGCTAGTGGTACCCTCGCTGGACGAGGGCTTCGGTCTCCCGGCGGCCGAGGCGATGGCGTGCGGACTGCCGGTGCTGGCCGCGGACCGTGGCGCGCTCTCTGAAATCGTGGGGGAAGCTGGCCACCTGGTCGAGTCGGATTGTCCGGACGACTGGGCCGAGGAGATCATGCGATTGCTGAATGACGACAAAATGCGCATCATCCTCGCGGAGCGCGGACGTAGCCGGGCTCAGCGGTTCCGCTGGGAAGATACGGCGCGGCAGACACTCATGCTCTATCGGGAGCTACTCGATCGATGAGCCAGGAGATCGCGCTGATTGCCGGGCTCGGCAACCCCGGGGCTCGCTACGCCCGCACGCGACACAATGCCGGCTTCATGGTCGTCGACGCTCTGGCCCGCCGGCTCGGCGTGCAGCAGTGGCGCGAGCGATTCGATGCCCAGCTCGCCACCTGCGATGGGGCTGGCACGCGCGTTATCCTGCTCAAGCCCATGACCTACATGAACCTTAGTGGCCGCTCAGTACAGCAGGCCCTGAGCTGGTATCGTGTGCCTCTCGACCGGTTGCTCGTCGTCTACGACGATGTAGACCTGCCGTTCGGCACCATTCGGATCAGGCTCGGAGGAAGCAGCGGCGGCCACCACGGGGTCGAATCCATCATCGTCGCGCTCGGCAGTGACCGCTTCGCGCGGCTGCGGGTCGGTATCGGTCGCCCGCACGACGGTCGAGATGTCACCGCCTACGTGTTGACCCGCTTCACCCCGGAGGAGGAGGAGAGGCTCCCGGGTATCATCGAGCGAGCGGCGGAAGCGGCACTGACCTGGAGCCGGGAGGGAATCGTCAAGGCCATGAACCTCTTCAACCGCGCGGACGGTGGGGGGTCGAGGGCGCTGCAGCGCTAGTTCAGGCCAGAGAGCGGGGTCACAGAGCTAGGTAACGTCGTGTTACGCGGGAGAGGGGAAGTCGCCGTGAGCCGAATCCAGCGAGTTGCGGTCGTCGGTGCCGGAACGATGGGCCGGAGCATCGCCCAGGTGGTGGCGCAGGCCGGGCTCGTGGTTACGCTGATCGACCGCGAGTCAGAGATCGTGCGTTCGGCGCTGGAGCGGATCCGCGCGCAGCTCGAACGGGCCGTCGAGCGTGGGCGGCTGGATGCTGAGCAGGCGAGTGTCGCGCTCAGCCTGATCGCCGTGGACACCAGCGTAGAAGCAGCCAGCGATGCCGACCTCGTGATCGAAGCCGTGCCGGAAGTAGTCGATCTCAAACGAGATGTCTTCCGCCGTCTGGACCAGTATTGTGCGCCGGAGGCACTACTAGCCTCGAACACGTCTTCGATCTCGATCACGCTCCTAGGGTCGGCCACCGGCCGCCCAGAGCGGGTGCTGGGACTTCACTTCTTCAACCCCGTGCCGGTTATGAAGCTCGTTGAGGTAGTACGGGGCCTGCGGACGTCCGACGAGACGATCGAGACAGCCGTGGAGTTCGCTCTGAGACTCGACAAGACTCCGGTTGTGGTTAGGGACTCGCCGGGCTTCGTGTCCAACCGCGTGCTGATGCCGATGATCAACGAGGCCATCGATGCCTTGATGGAGGGAGTCGCCTCGGCTGAAGAGATCGATACCGTGATGCGACTCGGGGCTAATCACCCCATGGGGCCACTAGAGCTGGCCGACTTGATCGGCCTCGATGTCGTGCTTCAGATTCTGGACGTGCTGCACCATGATTTCGGCGATCCGCGGTATCGTCCCTCCCCGCTGCTGCGGCAAATGGTCGCGGCTGGCAAACTTGGAAGAAAGAGCGGGGAAGGCTTCTATCGCTACGAAGAGTAATATCCCCAGGGAGTGGAGGATTCAGGTATGCGCGAGGAGCACGTTGACGACGAGCAGCGCCCTGAAGGCCGGGGCTATCTCATGCTCCTGGTCGGGGACGAGCGACGCACGTCGGACGCAGCGCTCGGGATTGCTCTGCGGGGCGCCGGCCACAGCCTGCGCATCCACATCATCCAGTTCCTCAAGACCGGTCGGGAGCGCGGTGAGGTCGCGGCCGTCTCCTTCCTAACCGGGGTATCGCTGTCCCAGTACGGCTTGATCGACGTGGGTACTCGGGCCGAGGACATTCCCGGGCCCGGTATCGCCCCGGAGCGGCTCGAATTCGCCTTACGCGAAGCGCGACGGCACATCGCGCAGCGTGTCACCAACATCTTGATCCTCGACGGACTACTGACCCTCGTCGATGAGGGCATGGTGCCCGATCGGACCGTACTCGAGCTGGTCGAGAGCGCGGCTCCCTGGACAGATATCGTCGTGACCGGTCGTGCCGCGACGCCGGCTCTGGAAGACGCGGCCGATACGGTCACCGTGATGCAGACGGTCAAGTCGCGGGAGGCCGAACCGCACCAGCTCCGCCGCGGGTTGCACTATTGATGCTCGTGCCACTCGTGCCGCTGACCGAAGGGTGAACCGATGGCGAAGCAGGCGACACCCGCGACCAGGCGAGCAGCGCGTTCCCGCCCTATCCGCGTGCTCATCGCCAAGCCGGGTCTGGATGGACATGATCGGGGCGCGAAGGTACTCGCCCGCGCGCTTCGCGATGCTGGGATGGAGGTCATCTATACCGGGCTCTTCCAGACACCGGAGATGATCGCGCGGGCTGCTGCCGACGAGGACGTCGATGTCGTCGGGCTGAGCATCTTGTCAGGCGCGCACAACCAGCTCTTTCCCGAGATCATGGGACAGCTCCGTCGCGCCGGGCTGGATGACGTGCTCGTCATCGCGGGCGGCATCATCCCCAAGGACGACGTCCCGCACCTCAAAGCGCTCGGCATCGCAGCCATCTTCGGACCAGGCACCCCACTGCAGGAGATCGTGCGATTTATCCGAGAGCACGCGCCCACCCGGGAGAGTGAGGAGTGACCGACCTTCTCGAGCGCTTCCGGGCTGGAGAACGCAGGGCGCTGGCCCGCTTGCTGTCCCACGTCGAGAACCGAACCCCGTTCGGTATCCAGGCTGAGCGGGAACTGTATCCGCTCACCGGGAGAGCGCACCTGATCGGCATTACCGGGCCGCCAGGCGCCGGGAAGAGCACCCTCGTGGCAGGTCTGATACGCGAGGCACGCCGCCAGAGCCTCACCGTCGCCGTGCTCGCCGTCGACCCCACCAGCCCGGTTTCCGGTGGAGCGGTGATGGGGGATCGTATCCGGATGCTCGACGTGCAATCCGATGAGGGAGTATTCATCCGCAGCGTCACCGGACGCGGCCGCGGTGGGGGATTGGCCCCCGCGCTGTGTGCTATGGCTCACGTGCTCGACGCCTTCGGGTTCGATCTGGTCCTGCTTGAGACCGTGGGCGCTGGGCAGGACGACGTGGACGTCGCTCGCCTCGCCGATACCACCGTGCTCGTCCTGGTACCTGGCCTGGGTGACGGCGTGCAGTCGCTGAAGGCCGGGACGCTCGAGGTCGCGGACATCTTCGTCGTGAACAAGGCGGATCTGCCCGGAGCGAACCAGGTCGTGCGCGACCTGCAGGTGATGCAGCGGCTCATGGTCGGTGCGGCTGAGCAGGCACCGATTCTGTCCACCGTCGCCACGACTGGCGAGGGTATCGACCAGGTGTTGCGCGCGATCCTGGAGCATCGCCGCCAGCTCGAGAGCCACGGCCAGCTCACCGAGCGCACCCAGCGCCGGCTCCTCGCGGAGGCGCGTTATCTTGCGCTGGAGGCGCTCGCAGACCAGCTCGACGAAGTTCTCGAAACGCTGCCGGCTGAAGATCGCGCGTCGCTCGAAACCCGGCAGCTCGACCCGCGCACGCTCGCCATGCGGCTGATCGAGCGTTTACGACTCAGCTTCCCCGCGAGTCGCTCCTGACTCCCGCCTGCGCCCGGCCGCGCGCCCTGGCCGCGACGTTGGCGACGCGTGCTGCCGCGATGCCGGCTCCTACGCCATTGTCGATGTTGACCACGGCGAGACCTGGCGCGCATGTCTGGAGCATGCTCAGCAGCGCGGCCTCGCCACGCCCCCCGACGCCGTACCCTACGGGCGTCGGCAAGCCGATCACCGGCAGCGGCACCAGCCCGGAGACGACCGACGGTAACACGCCGTCCATCCCAGCCGCCACGATGAGCACGTCTGCCTCCCAGTCGAGCAACTCGCGCAGGGGAACCACCAGGCGATGCAGTCCAGCGACTCCCACATCCTGGTAGAGCCGGACGCAACACCCCATCTCCTCGGCGACCAGCCGCGCCTCGTCCGCTGCTGGGAAATCGGACGCGCCCGCGGTCAAGACTCCTACGCGACCGCCGCTGTGGGGGCGCTGGTACTCGGCGCCACTAATCACCGCCGTCCGGCCTCCTGGGTTATGTCGCCATACGGCGCTCGGAAAGGCCGCCTGAAGGTGCCGTCGATGCGACTCCGCTAAGCGGCTGACGATCACCCGGCCAGTCTCAGCAAGCATCAATCGCACACTCTCCTCGAGCTGCTCCATCGACTTCCCCTCGGCCAGGACGATCTCCGGCGTGCCGGTCCGTACCTCGCGCTCCGGGTCCAGCCACAAGCCCGGGTTTTCGACGTAGCCCTGGTGAACCCCGGCGAGAGCAGCTCGCAATGCGGCGAAGATGTCCCGCTCAGTCGTCACCACCAGCCTCCGCCCGCTCTGGCGTCAACACTGGCGCAATAAGGCGATCGAGCTCGACGGGTGGCGTGCCCGCGTCCCGGCGCAGCAGCGCAAAGAACTCGATGTTTCCCTCGGCCCCGGTGATAGGTGACCGCGTCAATGCTTCGGGCGTAAAGCCGAGCTCGATCGCGCTCGTGAGCACCGCCTCCAGGACCTCGCGATGAACCGCCGGGTCGCGCACGATTCCGCCCTTGCCCACTCGCCCCCGCCCAGCCTCGAACTGCGGCTTGATCAAAGCAACGACCTTGCCACCCGGTCGCAGAACGCGGCGCGCGGCCGGAAGCACGAGCCGCAGCGAGATGAACGATACATCAATCGTCACCAGATCGATCGGCTCGGGCAGTCCCTGCAGGTAACGGACGTTCGTCCGCTCCATCACCACCACCCGAGGATCCTGGCGAAGCCGGTAGTCGAGCTGCCCGTAGCCAACATCGATCGCGTAGACCCGGCTCGCTCCCCGCTGGAGCAGCGCATCGGTGAAACCACCGGTCGAGGCGCCGAAGTCGGCACAGACGAGCCCCTCGACGTCCACCCCGAACACTGCCAGTGCATGGTCGAGCTTCTCCCCACCGCGACTGACGAAGCGAGGCGGACGAGTCACGGTGAGCTCCGACTCGGCCGGGACCAGCATTCCTGGCTTGTCGATCCGCCTGTCACCGAGCCATACGCGCCCGGCCATGATCAGAGCGCGCGCCTGGCTACGCGATTCGGCCACCCCTTGTTGGACCAGCCGCTCATCTGCACGGGTTCGGTTCGTCACCGCAAACCACCGCCACCACGCTCTTCCAGCCGGCGCTCGAACCGCGACATCTGGAGGTGACACAGCGCCACGGCCAACGCATCGGCAGCATCGTCCGGTTGGGGCACGACCGGCAGGTCGAGCAGCAGGCGGACCATCTCCTGCATCTGTGCCTTCGTCGCCCGGCCGTAGCCGGCCACGGCCTGCTTCACTTCCGCCGGTTTGTACTCGACCACTGGGATCCCTCGCTGGGCCGAAACCAGGAGAACGACACCACGGGCCTGGCCGACTGCGAGCGCGGTCGTCACGTTGCGAGCGAAGAAGAGCTGCTCGATGGCGACCGCAGCCGGGCAATAGCGCTGGAAGAGCTGATCGAGCTCCCGGTAGAGCTGCAACAGCCGTTCAGCCATCGGGCGATCGGGCTGCGTTGCGACCACGCCGTAAGCGAGCGGCCGCGGAGGCTCGCAGTCCTCGATAACCCCATAACCGAGCAATGCTGTCCCTGGATCGACACCGATGACCGTTCCCATGAGCCCCCGCCAACGCTACACATTGACGCAGATATGCCGTTTCTGGTACTCAGACAGCTTCGATCTGCCGTTTCGTACCCCGAGCTTGAAATGGTAGCAAAATCGGGCTATACTGTTCCTGGGGAGTGACAAGGCGGGCATGAAGCCAAATTGCTGGAAAAATCGAGTTCAGCCGCTCGCTGAGAGGTTTTCTCCGTATGCCCTGATCGCCCTGCGTTGCTAATCGCAGGGCGATTTCTTTGCGTCGCGCGGGTGCGGGGTAGGGCGTCTGGAAGGTTGGGGTGATCTCCGATGGATTCCATGGACTCGAGCCTGATTCAGCGCGGCCGGGATCGCGGTTACCTGCATGCCGATGAGGTTATGGCGGCATTTCCCCACGCAGAGGACGACATCGCTTCGCTGGACGAGTTCTACCTGACGCTCGAAGAGCAGGGAATCGAGATCCGCGACGAGGAAGAGTCCGACGAGCACCCTGTACCGGAAACCCCTCCGTCTCTCCTCGGTCGCCGCCTGGGGAGCCATGCCCATCGCGTCGAAGCGGAGGACGCGCTCTCCGGTGTAAGCGACACCGTGCGGCTGTATTTGCAGGAGATCGGCGAGACGGCCCTGCTCACCTCTCAGGAAGAGGTCTGGCTCGCCAAGCGGATGGAGCGCGGCAAGGCCGCGGAGCAACGACTCCGCAACGGCGAGTATGCGAGCGAAGAGGAGCGGCTCGAGCTCCTGGCCGACAAGGAGGATGGTGAGCGGGCACGCGCCCATCTCATCCAGGCTAACCTGCGCCTGGTGGTGAGCGTCGCGAAGAAATACGTCGGTCGAGGGCTCTCCTTCCTGGACCTCATACAGGAAGGCAACATCGGCCTGATGAAGGCGACCGACAAGTTCGACTACAAGCGGGGCTACAAGTTCTCGACCTACGCCACCTGGTGGATCCGCCAGGCCATTACTCGTGCCATCTCCGACCAGAGCCGCACGATACGGCTGCCCGTCCATGTCGGCGAGACGATCAACCGCGTCAAGAAGATGAGCCACCGGCTGCAGCAGATCCTCGAGCGCGAACCGACCCAACTCGAAGTCGCCCGCGCGCTCGATCTCCCCGAAGAGAAAGTGCGGCATGTCCTGGAGGCGGCCCGCCTCCCGGTATCGCTCGAGACGCCGGTCGGGCAAGACGGCGACGCCTTCCTGGGTGACTTTATCGAAGACGAGTCGATGCCGGCGCCGCTCGAGCTCGCTTCGCAGCAACTGCTCCGCAGCCAGATCGAGGAGGCGTTGAGCCGCCTGAGCGACCGGGAGCGACGGATCATCGTGCTCCGTTTCGGGCTGGAGGACGGCCAGTTCCGCACGCTCGAAGAAGTGGGCCGAGAGTTCGGCATTACCCGGGAGCGAATCCGGCAGATCGAGGCGAAGGCCCTGCGCAAGTTGCGCCACCCGAGCTGCAGTCGCGTGCTGCGCGGCTACCTGGACTAGGTGATCTCGACTCCTCCAGCATCGTAGACGGCTCGCGTCATGGCAGAGCCGATGCCGTCGCTGCCTTGGTCTAGCCCTCTTCTCTTGCCGCCTACTCCTCGTGGCGGCTGAAGACCAGCGCGGTGTTGTGGCCCCCGAAGCCGAACGCATTGCTGATCACGTGGCGCAGCCGCGCCGGCCGGGGCCCCTCCGCCACGTAATCGAGATCGCACGCGGGGTCAGGCTCACGCAGGTGCCAGGTCGGCGGAATAACCTGATGCTGCAGGGCCAGGATCGAGTAGACGGCCTCGACCGCGCCGGCTGCCCCCAGCAAGTGCCCGGTCAGCGACTTCGTCGAGCTAACTGGCGGGACACGATGCCCGGCGAAAGCGGCCTTGATTGCGGCAGTCTCCGCCGCGTCGTTCAGCGGCGTCGACGTGCCGTGCGCGTTGATGTAGTCGATATCGCTGGGCGTGAGTCCGGCGTCCTCGATTGCCAGCGCCATGCAGCGGGCCGCCCCCTCGCCGCCGGCACAGGGCTGCACGATGTGATACGCATCGGCGGTCGAGCCATAGCCGCTGAGCTCCGCCAGGATCGGCGCGCCGCGCGCTAAGGCATGGTCCAGGCGCTCGAGCACCAGCACGGCCGCGCCTTCCGCGATAACGAACCCATCGCGCGTCTTGTCGAACGGGCGGCTGGCCGTCCGCGGCTCGTCGTTTCGCGTCGACAGCGCCTGGAGAGCGCAGAAGCCGGCGATAGCTCCCCTGGTGATAGCTGCCTCGCTCGCGCCGGCGAGGGCGACGTCGACCTTGCCTCTCCGGATCATCTCAGCGGCTTCACCGATCGCATTGGCGCCAGAGGCGCAGGCCGACAGCGTCGAGAAGTTCGGACCGCGGGCTCCGATCACGATCGACACGTAGCCAGCGGCCATGTCCGGCAAGAACATCGGGATCAAAAAGGGACTGACGCGCGACGGCCCGCGCGCCTGGAGCACTTCGAACTCTCGCTCGATCGTCTCCATCCCGCCGAGCGCGCTGCCGATCAGCACCCCCGTCCGGTCGGCTAGCCTATCCGTGATCTCCAGCCCGGCCTGGTAGAGCGCTTGTTTGGCAGCGGCGACCGCGAACTGGATGAAGCGGTCGGTGCGACGCGCCTCCTTAGCTCCGACCCATGGCACCGGGTCGAAATCCCGCACCTCGCCGCCGATCTGGCTCGGCAGGTCGCTGACTTCGACCCGGGTCACCACATCTGTCCCGGATCGCCCCTCGATAAGAGCCTGCCAGACGGTCTCCAGGTCGTTGCCGATCGGGCAGACGATGCCCATGCCAGTCACGACGACTCGCACTCGCTCGGCTTGTCGTTCACGATTGCGCAAAGCCACGAACTGCCTCCCAATTCAGCGAGCGCGGGGGTTCTTCACCTCTCAACGCGGCGATCAGATTTTCGGCGGCGAGGCGGGACATCTGAGCGCGCGTCGCCTCGCTCGCGCTGGCGATATGCGGTGTAACGAGGACGTTCGGCAGGCGGAGCAGACGGTGATCGGCCGGCAGCGGTTCCGGATCCGTCACGTCCAGCCCAGCCGCCCAAATCGTGCCGCTCTCGAGCGCGTCTGCGAGCGCCTCGGTGTCGACGACTCCGCCCCGAGCAGTGTTGATCAGGATCGCCGAGCGCTTCATCGATCGGAGCTGCTCGGCACCGATCAACTTGCGCGTCTCCCTCGTCAGGGGAACGTGCAGCGTGACGATGTCGCTCTCCTGCAGGAGCTGCTCCAAGCTTGCGAACCGGGCTCCCAGCTCCTCCTCGATCTCCGGCCGGCGCTGCTGATCCGAGTAGAGGATCTTCATGTTGAAGCCACGGGCCCGGCGAGCAACCGCCTGGCCGATCCGCCCCATCCCCACGATCCCCAGGGTCGCTCCATGCACGTCCTGACCGAGGAACCCCATCGGCTCCCACGTTCGCCACTCTCCACGCAGCACCGAGTCAGCGGCCAGCTTGACCTTACGGGCCACCGCCAGGATCAAGGCAAAAGCGAAGTCCGCCGTCGTCTCGGTGAGCACATCGGGCGTAATACAAACCACGACTCCGCGCGCCGTGGCAGCCTCGACATCGATGTTATCGTATCCCACTGCCATGTTGCTGACTGCCCGCACCGACGGCAAGGCATCGAGTAACTCTCCGTCTATGCGCTCCGTGAGGAGAGTGAGCAGCCCATCAGCGCCAGCCGCAAACTCGATCAACTGCTCACGGCTCGGTGGGCAGGGCTCCGGCCATACTACGACGTCGGCTTCACGCCGGAGCAGTTCGAGTCCTGCCTCGGGTATCCCCCTCGTGACAGCGACGCGCATCGCACCTCCCTTCATCATGAGGGATTCTAGAGGTCACCTCGATTCTGAACAATGCTAACAGATCGAGTCGGCCAGGTGAGTTATGTTAAGCATAAGACCCAATGCCGCGCTACCGCCCGGCGCGAGCTCCCATCCACCGTGGTCTCCGGTCGTCCACCGAGTTCTGTGTCTGGCGGTCACCGTTCCGGCGAGTGGCCGGTATACTCGCCCCATGACGCGAGAGGCCACACGCCAGCGCAGGACCGCGCGCAAGCGATCGCCGGCGGCCGAGCACCAGCCGCTGGCTGAGTTCGTGCCTTCCCGGCGCCAGTACCTCGAGCTCAAGAGCCAGTACCCCAACGCTGTTCTCCTCTACCGGCTAGGCGACTTCTACGAGGCCTTCGACGACGACGCCCGCGTCGTCGCTAGGGACGCCCGCATCACGCTCACCTCGCGCAGCTTCGGCCGCAACGGTCGCGTGCCGATGGCGGGCATCCCTCACCATGCGCTGAATCACTACCTGGCCCGTCTGCTCGCGGCAGGACATACCGTTGCCATCGCTGAACAAGTCAGCGAGCCGGGGCGCGGCCTCGTCGAACGGGCCGTCACTCGCGTGTTGACGCCTGGAACCGTCGCCGAGCCCGCACTCCTGCCAGCGGGAGAGAACCGTTACCTCGCTGCCGTCTGTCCGCGCGGAGAGCGGCTGGGTCTGGCCTGGGTGGACGTCAGCACCGGTGAGTTCGCCGTGATCGAGTTTGAGGGCCACGAGGCAGAAGTGCTGTTGGCCGAAGAGCTTGCACGCCTCGATCCCGCTGAGTGCCTAATACCGGATAACCTGCAGTCGCCCATGCCGTTGCGCGGCCACGTCACCCGGCTGGAACACTGGCACTTCGACCCTGAGCGCGCCCGCAGCAGCCTGCTGGAGCACTTCCGCGTCCGCTCGTTGGCAGCCTGTGGCTGCGACGAGAAGCCTGCGGCGATCGGCGCGGCCGGCGCAGTTCTCGCCTACCTCAACAGGACTAACACGGCGCTGTTGCCGCTCCTCGCCGGCTTGCGCACGGAGTCGATCGGCAGCTCTGTAGGACTCGATGCCGCGACCCGTCGCAACCTGGAGCTCACGCGCAGCTTCGGCACCGGCGGCAGTCGAGGCAGCCTGCTCGGCGTGCTTGGCGAGCCGCGCACCGCGATGGGCTCGCGGGCGCTTCGCCGGCTGGTGAACAGGCCGCTCCGGGATCTCCCCGAGCTGCGGTGCCGGCAGGCCATCGTTGCGGCCCTGGTGGCCGATGGCGGCCTGCGCGGTCACCTCGCGCGCCAGCTCGTGGCTACCGGAGACCTCGAGCGACTGACCGCCCGGATAACCCAAGGGCTGGCCGGAGTTCGCGACTTCCTGACCCTTAGGACGTCGCTACGGGCGGTCGAGGCGATCGCCGAACACCTGCTCGCCAGCTCGCCCGCACTCCGCCGGCTGGGGGAACAGATCGATCTCTGCCTCGATCTCCAGGAACTGCTCGACGTCGCGGTGGTCGAAGACGCCGAAGGCGCGCGCATTCGCCCCGGCTTCAGCCCGGCTCTGGATGCGGCCATCGCTGAGATACGCGAGACGCGCCGATGGCTCGCGAGTCTCGAGCGCCGGGAACGCGAGCGGACTGGAATCCGGTCGCTCAAAGTCGGTTACAACAAGGTGTTCGGCTATTATATCGAAGTCACGCGGCCCAACCTGTCGCTGGTACCACCGGACTACATCCGCAAGCAGACGGTCGCGACCGGCGAGCGCTATGTCACGACGGCCTTGAAAGAGGCAGAGGCACGGATTCTGGCTGCTGAGGAGGAGATTGCGGCCCTGGAGCGCGAGGCCCTGGGTCGGCTCAGCGGCGTAGTCACGGCCCACGCCGCGCGGCTGCTCCGGACTGCCAGCCAGATCGCCTTTCTGGACGCGCTGCTCGCGCTCGCCGAGGTCGCCGGCCGCGGCGGTTGGGTCGCGCCAGTTCTGGACGACAGCGAGGTCCTGCATATCGTGGCCGGGCGCCATCCAGTCGTGGAGACAAGCCTGGCTAGCGAGCCGTTCACCCCGAACGATTGCCACATCGGCGGCGATGGGCCGCGCGTGCTGGTGGTTACCGGGCCGAACATGGGCGGGAAGAGCACGTACTTGCGCCAGATAGCCCTGATCGTCCTCCTCGCTCAGATCGGCTCGTTCGTGCCCGCCGCTGAGGCTCGCATCGGCCTGGTGGATCGCGTCTTCTGCCGTGTCGGCGCTCAGGATGACCTCGCCGGTGGACAGAGCACCTTCATGGTCGAGATGGTCGAAACCGCCACGATCCTGCATCAGGCCACCCGCCGCAGTCTAGTGATTCTCGACGAGATCGGACGCGGCACGAGCACGCACGATGGGATGGCGATCGCCCGTGCCGTGCTGGAGGACATCCATGATCGACTCGGCGCGAGGACGCTCTTCGCCACGCACTTCCTGGAGCTCGCCGCGCTCGAAGCGGAGCTCGAACGTGTGGCCAACGTTCACGTCGCCGCGCTGGAGCGAGACGGCCGTGTGGTCTTCCTCTACAAGGTTCGACCAGGACCAGCGAACCGCGCGTACGGAATCCAAGTCTCGCGCCTCGCCGGACTGCCGCCCTGGGTAGCTGAGCGCGCACAGACATTGCTGGCCGAGTTGACCTCAGGTCAGTCGACATACCAGCTCGTCGCGCGAGAGGAGCCACTGGCTGCTAGTCAAACTGCTGGCGGGAACGAGGACGTGGCATACCAGCTTGCGCTCACTGGTTTCCAACCGATCTCGAGCGCTTGCCAGCGCTTGGCACGAGAGCTCTGCGCGCTCGACCTGACCAGCATGACTCCACGCGAGGCGCTGGACTGGCTCTTCGAGCAGCAAGCCCGGCTCCGCGGGCAGCCGACGATGTAGGAACAGGCGCGGCTGAGGGGGACGTTCGACGCTGGGAGATGGCCGGCATCATGAGTGCGAACGAGCGAGCTCGCCGGCCGATTCGGGTGTTGCCGCCTGCACTCGCGGCGCGCATCGCCGCCGGCGAGGTGATCGAGCGACCAGCCTCAGTGGTCAAGGAACTCGTCGAGAACGCGCTCGACGCCGGGGCACGCCAGATTCGAGTCGAAGTGCGCGGCGGCGGCCTGACCCTGATCCGCGTCAGCGACGACGGCATCGGGATCCCGCCGGACGAGCTGCCGCTCGCCTGCCAGCGGCACGCGACCAGCAAGCTGCCCGGAGACGATCTCACCCAGATTCGCACGCTCGGCTTCCGGGGCGAAGCGTTGCCCAGCATCGCGGCGGTGGCCGAGCTCACGCTAGTCAGCGCAGCGGACGACAGCGGCATCGGTCGACGACTGACGCTACGCGACGGTGCCGTCGCGGTCGACGAGCCGGCTCCCCGACCGCGCGGTACCACAGTCACCGTGCGTCGCCTCTTCCAGAACATGCCGGCGCGGCTGGCTGCAGCCGGGCGTCCCCAAGCCGAAGTGGCCCTGATCGGCCAGACTGTGCGCCGGCTGGCGCTGGCCGCGCCGCACGTCCGGATGACGCTGATCGTCGACGAGCGACAGGTACTGCAGACGAGCGGCTCCGGCGATCGGGCAACGACCTTAATCGAGCTCTACGGGCCGGCACTGGCCGGAAGGCTTCAGCCCCT
>Ga0073929_1002175_pt1 | contig 13598 bp, 9 predicted proteins | sample DewCreD2012metaG_3_FD_76966 | JGI IMG/M metagenome (GOLD analysis project Ga0073929, IMG submission 76966) | Hot spring sediment bacterial and archeal communities from British Columbia, Canada, to study Microbial Dark Matter (Phase II) - Dewar... ... | reverse complement strand
TCGGCTGGGCATGACCTATACCTTTCGTTCGGACCAAGTGGGACTGAGCCGAAAGTTTTAGGGCATTGGAATTGGGGCAGCGATGTTGAAAGACCAAAGTTGCCTAAGGGACTTACACCTGCTGAGCAAGACAAGTGGCTTCGTCAACAGGCATTAGCGTGTCTGAAAAGCAATCCAATGGAAGCCCTTGTGAAACGCATCCCACGCAAGTTGGCGAATTTGCTTGTTCCCTTTTACGGGACTGCCAGTTTGCCCAACAAACTGCTGACAAGCCTTTTCTACCTCGCCTTGCTGTTGCTTTCTGTCCCGTCGCTGATCAAAGCGTGGAAGTCAAAAGACCGCAAGGAACGAACCTTCGCCGAATTAGTTTTGCTTGTCGTTTTGTTCACCGTCACTTTTCACGCCATCTTCTACGGTGTCGTCCGCTACCGCTACCCAATAGATGCCTTGCTGTCGGTCTTTGTGGGACGATGGAAGGGGGAGACATGGCACTGAGCAGCGCTATCGTCTCCATTTGTAGGAGCCCCGTAAGGGGCGAAATTTTTGTTCGCGGCTGACGCCGCTCCTTACCCTTACAAATCACTCAAAGCGCTTGGAGGTGAGGGAGTTTGGTGTTAGTTTCATCGCAAAAGCGATTGATGACCTTGACTGTCGCTGTCGCGTTTGCTCTGTTTGCTGCCGCCACCTTCGCCAAACTCTCCGTCGGCAAAGGCAAGGCATTGTTCGTCAGCGATGGCTTCTACTATTACTCCTACACCGTTTCGCTGGTGTTGGACAGGGACTTGGACTTCAGCAACCAGTATCGGTTCAACAAAGAATGGGCTAGTTCAATTTACGCATACATCGTGTCTAAAACGGGGCGTCCGGCTAACCAATACGGCATTGGCTTTGGGTTACTTCTGCTACCTGCTTTTGCCTCTGTCCATTTAGGAGTGCTTATGGCAAAGACGATAGGGTTGCCGTTGACGACGGCAGGCTACGAACTCTACTACGAACTGCCCACCTACCTTTGGAGTTTCTTGTTGGGCTTGCTGGGCATGGGGCTGCTTTATCGCTTGTTGGCGGAAGTTTTTGACCAACGTCATGCCTTTTGGGCGACGGTGGGTATTTTGTTCGGGACGGCGTTAAGCAATTACGCCTTCCTGCACGCCAACATGTCCCACTGGGTCTCCGCTGCTTGCGCTACCGCTTACCTTTACAGCGTCTTTCAGGTTTACCGCCGCCCTGAGGATTGGCGGTGGTGGCTGGTTTCAGGCATCGGCTTGGGGATGGCAGCGATGGTGCGCTACCAAAACGCCGCTTTAGGGATGCTGATAGCAGGCTTGTTATGGCAACTAATTCGGCAAGGGCAATGGCAAACCCTGGTAGCGGGGATCGCCATTCACATCGCTGCCACTGTTGTCGCCTTCCTGCCCCAAATGCTTGCTTGGCGAGCGGTCTACGGCGAGCCAGTCACTAATCCCTACGGCAGTTATGTCCGATGGTTCTCTCCCCACCTCAGTTACGCACTTTGGCTTTTCGTCTATTCGCCCTTGTTGCTGTTGGCTCTTTGGGGCTTTATGCGCCCGTTCCCAGCGACGCTGCCGCCAGCCTTTGTGGTCTCAGTGGGTCTGGCGATTTTGGGACAACTGTATGTCAACTGCGCTTTGCCTGAGTTGGGTGGCTATGGCGTTCGGCGCATGACGGATTTCTTTCCCTACTTTGGGATCGCTTTAGCGAACGCATTGCGAATTTTGGACGAGCAAAAAGGGCAAAAATGGAGCCTAAGCCTTGTAGGTGTCGGAGTGGTCATCAACTGGCTTCTCATTGCCAACCATTACCTGAGCCAACTACTTTCTGGCGGTCACTTCCATTTTTGAAAAGCAACTTTGTGGCTGATGTCATCCCTGCTGTTCATAGCTAACGCCACTCATACAGACCATTTACCAATCGCTAATCACTGCCGTTTTTACGCTTTACGCATTACGCTTTACGACCTGCCAAACTTTGGAGGTGACGGTTTATGACTCACGAACTTCAAATCCCAGTTGAACAAACTGCTGAGGCGAGTGCGCCTGAGGTGTCCATCGTCATCCCGTGTCTGAACGAAGAAAACAGCATCGGCATCGTGGTGGAGAAGGCGAAACGGGCAATTGAAATGATGGGCGTGTCGGGTGAGGTTATCGTCGCCGACAATGGTTCCACTGATCGGTCAGTGGAGATCGCCCTTTCCAAAGGTGCCCGCGTCGTCCCTGTTGCTCAAAAGGGCTATGGCAGCGCTTTGCGAGGCGGGATTGAAGCGGCGCGAGGGCGAATTATCGTCATCGGTGATGCCGACGACAGTTATGACTTTCTGGAAGCACCAAAACTGGTGGCAAAAATCAAGGAAGGCTATGACCTTGTTGTTGGTTCTCGGTTCAAAGGTCACATTTTGCCCGGCGCAATGCCTTGGACAAGCAAAATTGGCAACCCCATTATGACCTTCACCATAAACCTTTTGTTCAAGGTCAACACCAGCGACTCTCAAAGCGGGATGAGGGCATTCACCAAGGAGGCTTACCGTAAAATGCAGTTGCAGGCGACGGGGATGGAGTTCGCTTCGGAGATGCTGATTAAAGCGGGCAAAGCCAAGTTAAAGATTGCCGAGGTGCCCATCACTTTACATCCAGACAAGAGAGGTCGCCCACCGCACTTGCGCCCTATCCGGGACGGATGGCGTCACTTAAAACTCATGCTGACTTACAGTCCAACGGTGCTGTTTTTGATTCCCGGCTTGACGCTTATGCTCATCGGTTTGGCTCTCATGGGAAGCCAATTGTTGGCGCCGATGGACAAGCCAATATGGCTGTTCGGCAGGCTGAAAATGGACTTTCACTGGGCGATGTTGGGAAGCCTCTTGACGCTAGCAGGCTACCAAGTCATCAACGCTCACTTCATGGCAAAGATTTACTCGGTCACTCACCGTTTTCAAGAAGAAGACAAAGTTTTGAAAGCTGCTTTCCGCTACTTGAACGCCGAACGGGTGCTTTTGCTCAGCCTTATCGTCATCGCGATTGGATTGGCTATGGACGGTTGGGTGCTTTGGGATTGGTTGAAGCGAGGCTACGGAGAATTGGTCTCAGGTCACACCCGCTTGGTCATTTTCGGCTCCACCTTGATTGCTTTGGGCATTCAAACCTTCTTCAATGCCTTCGTTTTCAGCATCTTGTGCGAAGGCTACTATCGCGACAGCACCCTTAATTAGCCCCTTACGCTGCCGTTTACGCTTCACGCATTACGCTGACAAGAATTTATTCGTGGCTAACGCCACTCCTACAGGGAAACGGCGGCGAATGGTGAGTAGCGAATGGCGAAAGGATAGGACAACAGGACCACGGGACAACGGACCACAGGACAAGGGAAAAGGTGAAACGGGGACACGGAGAAATGGAGAATTTACGCTTTACGCTTCACGCATCATGGAGGTTTTTCTCCCATGTGCGGAATTTGTGGGTTTGTGAGTTTGAAGCCTGTCAAGGATGGTGAACGGATACTGCAGCGGATGGTTGAAGCCCTCCGCCATCGCGGTCCCGATGCGTTCGGTGTCTTGATGGCTGGAGATGCGGAGATGCGGAGACAAGGAGAGACGGGAAAAGAAAGCACCGATTCTCCGCTTCACCGTTTCACCGTCTCTCACCCCTATATCGGTCACACGAGGTTGGCGATAATTGACTTGTCGGAAGCAGGCAAACAGCCGATGCCCAACGAGGACGGCACTGTTTGGGTGACCTACAACGGCGAAATTTACAACTTCCTTGAGTTGAGGTCACTGCTTGAACAAAAGGGGCACCGCTTCCGCTCCCGAACGGACACGGAAGTGCTTGTCCACGCTTACGAAGAGTGGGGTGACAATTTCATAACGAAACTTAGGGGCATGTTCGCGTTTGCGGTCTGGGACAATGGACTGCGGACCACGGGACCACGGGACAACGGGACTACAGGACAGCGAGAGTCAAAAGCGGGAACATTCGTTCAGTGGTCTCGTGGTCAGTTGTCCAATGGTCGTCTGCTGCTGGCTCGTGACAGGTTGGGGATCAAGCCCCTTTACTACGCCCATTTGCCTGACGGGTCGCTGGTCTTTGCTTCCGAATTGCGGGCGATTTTGGAGCACCCTCAGGTCAGCCGCGAAATTGCCCCACTTGCCGTTGATGCCTATTTCGCCTATGGCTACATTCCCGCTCCCTTGACAATCTACCGAGTTGTCCGTAAGTTGCCGCCCGCCCATTACCTTGTCTGGCAGGACGGTCAAATCACGCTCCATCGCTACTGGCAACTGGATTTCACGAAGAAGCGAACCGAAAGGGCTGAGGAGCTGGCTGAAGAGTTGCGGGAGCGATTGAAGGAAACGGTGAAGTTGCATTTGGTCAGCGATGTGCCGCTGGGAGCGTTTTTGAGTGGGGGAATGGATTCGTCGTCCATTGTGGCGTTGATGGCACAATTGAGTAACCGCCCAGTCAAAACTTTCTCTATCGGCTTTGACGATGATCGTTATAACGAATTGCCCTACGCCCGCTTAATCGCTCAGCGTTACGGGACAGAACATCATGAGTTCGTCGTCGCCGCCCCGACAGCAGCATTGCTTCCCAATCTGATTGGTCACTTCGGTGAACCTTTTGCTGACAGTTCAGCACTGCCGACTTTTATCGTTTCAAAAATCGCTCGTGACTATGTGACCGTTGTCCTTTCTGGCGATGGGGGAGATGAATTGTTTGCAGGTTACGAATGGACACGCCGTTCGTTGCTTTGGTCAAGCAAATTAGGACTGTTCAGACTGCCCCTTGCTAACCCTGATGATGCCGACCCTTGGCGAGAAGCGTTGATAAGGCACGGCATGGATTGGCGCAACCGTTTGCTCAAGGTGTGGCGGGATTGTTTGGCAGGACCGATCTCTGCCTTCCAACGCCGCACAAGGACTCCCTTTGTGATCCGACGACTCCTTTACAGCGACGACCTGTTGATGGCATTGAACGGGCAAACCGCCGATCCGTTACAAGATGTCTTGCTTTCCAACGCTCCCGTCACAGATTGGCGTGAAGCGTTTCTCTACTGCGACACGATGCTTTACCTGCCAGACGATTGTCTGACAAAGGTGGACCGCATGAGCATGGCGGTAGCGTTGGAGGTCCGCCCCCCGTTGTTGGACCACACCCTCGTAGAATTCATTGCAGCGTTACCCTTTGACTTGAAATGGCGGCGTGGAACGACAAAGTGGCTGTTGAAGCGGGCGATGGCAAAGGATTTGCCCGACGAAATCCGAAGACAGCGCAAGCAAGGCTTCAGCGTTCCCATTGGGCAATGGATGCGAGGACCTTTGGGTGAGGAAGTGTTGGCGCGGTCATCGCAGCGGGATGAGTTTTTGAACGCCGAGGCTATCCAAAGGACGGTGCGATGGCATCGGGAAGGGCGCGCCGATTTCGGGCACTTGCTCTGGCGCGTCTATGTGTGGCAGGTTTGGCGGGAAGCTTGCTTCCGCGATTGACACCCCTAGCAAACCTTCCTATTACCCCTTATCAAGGCTCCTTTAAGGTCGACTTCCATAAATCCTCTTGCTTGCCGTTTATTAGGGTCACCATCGGGCGCGAGCCTTTTCCCACCCGACGCTATCTTCTTAGAGATTGCTTTCCGAAAAGCATTTGCCCAGTCATGCCCTCCTCCGTGCCATAGTGCATAGCCTGTCGCATCCCAAAATTACAATCAGTGAAGGCTCATGGAGCCCCTTGTCGCTTGGCAGGCAGGTAAAGTGAGGCGATGAGAGAATGAGTAACACGAGTGACAAATTATTTATCGTGCCTCTACCTCTTCAGCGACAGGCGAGGCAGGCCGCCCGACCAACCCTTTGTGCCGCAGAGGTTGACCAAACCCTCCTTGCACCCTTCTGGTGGGAAGGGTTGATGGAGCCTAATGCGATCCCTCGCTGGCAGACCTAATCTGAGTGGCACATGTGATGGAGGTGACGGCGATGTTTCGGTTCGCTTTCCTCATCCATCCGTTGGATTTGAAGCGGGATGTTGCCCGCAAGTATCCGATTGCTAAGTGGCTGCCTGAAAGTTGGGTAGAAGCCTTGTTGCGCCGAATGAGCGTGAAAGTGTTGGGCAAAATCACGGGCGTCCGCTCGCTGACGGGAGCGATGACGGAAGGTTGGCTCTTGGGCATCCCGATGACAGCGAAAATGATGCTCGCCGATGAACGACGGGCACTGGCATTGCTGGCAGAGGCTTGCCATCTCGCTGCCGATTTGGAGGCTCACATCGTCGGCTTGGGCGCTTACACCGCTATCGTCGGCAACAATGGCATGGAATTGCAAAAGATGTCGCCCCTCCCTGTCACGACGGGCAATAGTTACACGACTTGGACGGCTTTGGAAGCGACAAAACTGGCAGCCGAAGCGATGGGCATTGAGTGGGAGCGAGCGACCGCTGCCGTCGTCGGTGCAACAGGTTCTATCGGCAAAGCATGCGCCTTTTTGCTGGTCAATGGGACAAAGGGAACGGAAAGGACAGCAGGTGGCGAACGACAAATGGCGAACGGTGAGGTTCATTTACCGCCCGTTGCAGAAGTCGTGCTCATTGGGCGCAATTGGCAACGATTGGAAACGGTTCGGGAAGAAGTGACGAACAGCAAAGGGCAATCAACAACTGGTGCGAAAGCGTTGGTGCGGATGACGACGAACATCGCTGAAGGGTTGAAAGAGGCTGATGTTGTCATCACAGTGACGAGCGCGATGGACGCCGTGATTGAGCCAGAGCATCTCAAGCCCGGTTGCGTCGTTTGCGATGTCGCCCGACCCCGCGATGTTTCGGAGCGGGTGCGAAAGGAAAGGGACGATGTGCTCGTCATTGACGGAGGCATCGTCCGCATTCCCGGCGAACCCCATTGGGAGTTTTCCATCGGGTTGCCCGAAGACCGAACATTGGCGTGCATCGCCGAAACGATGCTGTTGGCGTTGGAGGGGCGTTTAGAACCTTTCACTTTAGGGCGCGACATCCCAATAGGGCGCGTCTTAGAAATCGCAGCGATGGCGGCGCGGCATGGCTTTTGTGTGGATGGCTTCCGTAGTTTTGAGCGATTGCTTTCGCCCGACGATGTGATACGCATCCGCCAGAGGGCAAAGGTGGCGGCAAAGCGATGACGGAAAAGTGGCGATGGTGGGGCGGTTTTGCTCTTGCCGTTGCCGTTCCCCTTACCCTTTACCTGCCGACGATTTACCCGACTTACTGCTTCTTCTCCGATAGCGGCGACTTCATGGCAGCAGCGATGTTGTTGATGCTCCCTCACCCGACGGGTTACCCTTGGTTTTGTCTGCTCAACAAACTCTTCGTGACGCTGTTCCCTTTTGGGACGGTCGTTTGGCGGTTCAGTTTGTTGACGGCGCTCTTCGCCCCATTGACAGCGGGTGTCGTCTTCCTGTTAGTCCTGCGCCTCACCGACAATTGGCTGATCGCTTTAGCGACGGCGTGGACGATAGCATTTGGCAGGCTACTTTGGTTCAGCGCTGTCGCCCCAGAGGTTTACAGTTCCAACCTGTTTTTGACGATGTTGGCACTTTATGCGCTGGTGGGCTTTTGGGAGACAGGCGACCGACGGTGGTTTTTCACGGTCACTTTGCTCATCGGCTTTGGGATGGCACATCATTTGACTTTACCCTTGATGGCACTCGGCGGTTTATGCGGGTTGTTCCTTGCGTGGCGTTGGCTGCCTCAAAAGTTGGGCGTTCGTGATTGGGCGATTGCGGTTTTGATTGGCTGCTTGCCTTTTTCGTATTACGCCTACCTGCCTTTGCGCGCCCCGAAACCTTACGGCGCTCGCTATTGGCAAAACACAGGCGACGACCCGTCCAAATCGTTGCGGGATTTTGTCCGCTATGTCTTTGGGCAACGCTTTCGCTACGAGATGGGCGCCCTTTCATGGCGGCAACAAGGGCATCGGTTCGGAGAGTGGCTAAGTGCGGGCATCCAGCAATATGGCGCTTTGTTTGGCATGGGAATCGTTTTCGGTTGGCTGTTGGCGTGGGGGCAAGGGGCTTTCTGGCTTGTCACTTTAGGGATGTGGCTGGCGCACATGGCGTTTTACCTCAGTTACGATGTGCCCGACATCGCTTACTTTTTCGTCCCTGCTTGGTCGCTTACTGTCCTTTGGGGTGGGTTGGTGGCGCACCGACTTTGGGTATGGTTGCGTCAGCGTCAAGTTTTGCTGGCATTGGTCGTCATGGGCTTAGCGTTCAGCAGCGTGGAGGTGGCGCTCATAGATGCCTTGCCGTCCGTTTGGGGCAGCGACAAAGAGCGGGGCAAACGCTATCTGGATGCCGTTTTGCGGGACACGCCTCCCAATGCCGCTTTGGTCGTCAGCATTGACGACACGCTCTTCAACCTTTGGGCACTGCAAGCCATTGAGGAGCGACGGAGAGATGTCCGCGTCGTTTCCGTTTACGAGTGGCAGCCGACCATCCCCTTGCAACGCCCTGTCGCTTTGGCGACGGCGGACATTTATCGCTTCTTCAACCCACACCCTTGGCTCGTTCGCCCCAAAACCCCTTGGGTCGCCGAGTTAAGCAAAACGCCACCAGTCACCTTGTTGCGACGATGCACCGTGCATCGTGGCGTTGTGCCCATCGTTCACAGTGCCCGACTGTTGACGCCGCCCGATGGCGTGCATGTCGGTGGGTTGCTCGTTGCCCGAACGGAGTTGTGTGTGGATAGCGATGCCGCTCCCGTCGGGGGTTACCTTTGGCTTTTAGCCCGTCGCCCTGTTGTCATCAGCGATGCTACCAGCCCTGCCTCGGGCGTTTGGGGTTGGTGGTGGTTTTATCAGCCTTTCACGCCTGTGCCCAAAGGGCGATGGCTTGTGCGGATGGAAGTCGGTTTGCCCATCATCAGCACCGTCCCGCCAGGCGAATGCGAAGTGCGAGGGTTACCCGTGACAAGTTGGCAATTGCCCCGCAATGCCACTCAGATGCAAGACTTATGGCGCAAAGCCCAACCCATCGGCATCGTCACTTTATGGGGACGGTGAATGGAAGGGCAAAAAGCAACCCGACAAGGTTTGAAAGGCTGATTTGAGAACGGGCTAAGGCAAGCCTTTGCGGCGGATGAGCCACCATTCAACGGTGAGCATGGCGATGAGTAGCAGGTAGGGCAGGGGAGAATGTGAGAGGGGACGCCGCTCGGTGACAAGGGTTTCTTTCGCTGCCATCATGGAAGCAATCTGAGCGCCCAATTGCTCGGGCTTGATGACGGTGCCTTGCGTTTGTTTTGCCCAACGAGCCAATCGGTCGGGATTGGGAGGCGTTGTCCATTCGGCGGGTGGTCGGCGATAAGGTCGCAGTTCGGTTTCAGTGGCGCTTTGGGATGGCAGTTTGGGTTCGGCGAGGAAGCGAATAAGTTTTCGCCAGAAAGTTTGATGGGCGATGGGTGGTTCGCCTTTGCGGGCAGCGTCCATCACCCAATGCCAAGTGCCGTCAATGCCCAAGATCGCCACCTTCCCCAAGCCCACCGAACGCCACAGCAGGACAGGTTCTCCACGGCTTCTCAAGGCGACGCTCGTCGGTGCTTGGCTGGTCAATGCCCAAACGGCAGGTGCAGATGGCAAAGCGCTCAGTTGCTTGCCCAGCAAATCGTCAGGCACAGGCACTAATGGTGCAGGGGACGGCAAAGGGGTGGCGTGCAGTGGGGCTGCCCAAAAAAGTCGCCAGCCCTGCGACGCAACGGTGACGGGACTAAGGGTGAGAAGCAAACCGCCTCCGTTTTGGACAAAGGTTTGGATGGCTTGAACTTCGGCGGCGCCGAAATCGGCGGGCGTCAGCGCCAAGACGACAAGGACATGGAAAGGCTGCAACCGAGTCAAGGAGGCAGGCGTTAGGGAAGGGTTACCCTGCTGATAGCGTGTCCCGTCGGGCAAAGTGGTCATCGCCACCCACTCAAAGTTCGGCTCCCGTTCAAAACTTTGCTTGACGAATTTGAACTCAAAAGTCGGTTGATTGGCGAAAAGCAGGACGCGCAATTTCGTCGGCGATTGCCCGACGGCGACCGTGACGGCGTTATCGTCCGTCCATCGTTCTCCCGAAAGCGTCCCGACTTCTATGCGGTAGCGATGCCACCCAGAGGCATTAGGGCGCAAGCGAATCGTTTGGGTGACAACCCTGTGAGGCGTCACGCGCAAGCGAATTTGCGAAATCAAGCGTCGCCCAAGCCAAACGCGCAACGGCACATCCGTCGCTCCCGAAAGGTTTTGCCCCTTTACGGTCACAGTGACTGTCGCTTCTTCGCCGGCGAACAAAGTGACCTGCGATGGGAAAACGCTGACGCTCAAATTCGGTGGCATGTTAGCGGGGAGAGGGACGGCAACCACTTTTGTGCCGTTGCGACGCAAGGCAGCGAGAACGCGCTCATCGGGGAGGGGATCAGTGTCTTGACCGTCAGCGATGAGGATGAGCCAATCGGGACGCACCGTTTCTGTCAACCGAAACACAGCATCGGATAGACGGGATTGCGCCGCTACAGGCTGCGGTAAAGGGTGTGACGGAGCGAGATTTCGGAGGTCGCTACCAAAAAGCCAAAGGCTAACTGCTTTGGGATGAGCATGCCATATCGGAAGCAGCGCTTGAACGGCTTGTTGCCACGCTTTTCGGTTGACACTTTCCGAAGCGTCCAAGAGAACGGCGATGCGGGGCGAGGTGCGAACGGAGCGAGTGACAGGGAAAGAAAGGGGCAAAGTGAGGAGGGCAAAGGTGATGAGGGCGAGCCATCGGAGGGTTGACAGCATCAACGCTTCGGCAATCCCGCAGTGACGGCGCAAAGCGGGAAAGCGCCAAAAGGTTGTGACCGCTAAGAGGATGAGGAGCAACCAGAACCCCATCGGTTCGCATCCGTCCTCGTTCACGAAGTTAGGCAGTTCACGGGGCGAGCCCACCCTGCCACAAACCTGCCCGCTCATCCCAACCGAACATCAAATTGAGGCACTGAATGGCATTGCCCGCTGCGCCTTTGATGAGATTGTCAAGAGCGGACAGGATAATGACCCGATGGGTTCGTTCATCCATAAAGAGCGCAAGGTCGCAAAAGTTAGAGCCGACGACGGATTTGACGCGAGGCAATTCGCCCGCTTCCAACAGCCGCACGAAAGGTTCGTCGGCGTAATCGCGGGCGTAAAGGGCATAAAGGTCGCTAAGGCTCAGGGGTTCAATCAAGGTCGCATAGACGGTTGTGAAGATGCCCCGCACCATCGGGACGAGGTGAGGCGTGAAAGTGACCCGAACGGGTTCGCCAGCGAGGGCGGAAAGTTCCTGCTCCATTTCAGGGGTGTGCCGATGCCCTGCCACGCCGTAGGCGCGAAAGTCGTTGTCCAATTCAGTGAACAAGTAGCCGACTTCTAAGCGAGAGCGCCCAGCCCCTGACACACCCGATTTGCTGTCAATGATGAGGCTGTCAAGTCGGATGAGTTTTCGTCGCACCAAAGGCGCCAGCGCCAACAATGCGGAGACAGGATAACAACCGGGATTGGCGACGAGTTGGGCTTCCCGAATCTGGTGGCGGTGCAATTCGGGCAATCCGTAAACGGCACGAGGAAGCCAATCGGCAGCGGCGTGGGTTTTGCGATACCAGCGTTCGTAGGTTGATGCCTCGCGGAAGCGAAAGTCCGCCGACAGGTCAACAACTTTGATGCCTCGCTTCAGCAGGTGGGGAGCCAGTTCCATCGCTACGCCGTTGGGGACGGCAAGGAAGGCAGCGTCAATGCCATCCAACAACTTCTCATCGTAAGGCACACATTCCAATTGGGTCAACTTGCGCAAATGGGGATGGGCTTTATGGAGGGGTAAGGGTTCTTCGGACGACAACCGCAACAAAGCGACGGGTTCGGCGTTCGGGTGTTGGAGCAACAATCGCATCAATTCGCCCCCCGTGTAACCTGTCGCCCCAACGATCGCTATGCGACAGCGCGGTTTGCTCGCCACTGCTTTTGCCTCCTTGCGGTCAGGATTTCAGCAAGTGCTCTTTGAGGCGCTCCCACCAAGAGGGTTCAGCGCCTTTGGGTTGAACGCCCATCGTTTTCGCCAATTGACGCAGCAATTTGCGTTGCTCCTCAGTCAACTCGGTCGGGACACTGACTTGCACATGGACGAACAAATCGCCCCGTCGCCCGCTTTTCATGCTGACGAACCCTTTGCGGGGGATTTTCAAGACGGTGCCAGGTTGCGTGCCGGGAGGAATGGTCAGTTCCGCTTCGCCGTCCAGTGTCGGCACTTTCACGACATCGCCCAAAGCCAATTGAGGGAAAGTCAATGTCAAGTCCATGTGCAAGTGATTGCCATCACGGCGAAAGACGGGATGGGGCGCAATTTGGACGGTGACATAAAGGTCACCAGGCGGACCGCCCGCCTTCCCTGCGTTTCCTTGCCCTGGTAAGCGAAAGACCATGCCATCGTCCACGCCGGGCGGAACTTGGATTTTGACCCTGCGGCGGGTGGGGATTCGCCCGACGCCACTGCATTCAGGACAAAGTTCGGAAGGAACCTCGCCCGTGCCTTGACAAGTGGGGCATGTGGTCACGGAACGGAAGAAGACGCCCTGCATTTGCCGCGAGTAAGCGATACGCCCTGTGCCCCGACATTCAGGACAACGACGATAACCGCCTATCGTGCCCATGCCCGAACATTCAGGACAACTTTCCCAGACTTCTACTTCCAACTCCTTTTCACCGCCTTTAAAGGCTTCTTCCAGCGAAAGGATGAGCATCGCTTCCACATCCTCACCCCGCTCCGAGCGGGTGGCGCGCCGATAAGTTCGGGTCGGTTCGTGGAAACCAAAGAATTCATCCACCATCCGAAACAAGTCGGTAAAGGGGTCGTAGCCCGTCGGGGCGGTCGGCACAGTGCCGACGGTTCCGAAAAGGTCGTATTGGCGGCGCTTTTCGGGGTCGGACAAAACTTCATAGGCTTCCTGAATTTCCTTGAACCGCTCTTCCGCTTCCTTGCGATTTTCGGGGTGCAGGTCGGGATGCCACTCCTTGACCAAGCGCCGATAGGCTTGCTTGATTTCTTCCTGCGTCGCATCCCGCGAAACACCCAAGATGGCGTAGTAGTCCTTGCGCCCTGCGGGCATGGTCGCTCACTCCATCACTTTGGGATGAAGTTTTGCAACAAGATGCCTGCCAACAAAAGGATGACAGGGATGGTAAAGGCGAGGAAGAGCCGCTCAAAGCGCCGCAACTCATTCCGCACTCCTTCTATTTGCTGAGCCATCTCCCTACGCAGCCCTTCCACCTGTTGCTGAACCTCCCGACGCAAGCCCTCTATCTGCTGCTGAACCTCCCTGCGCAGCCCTTCTATCTGCTGCTGGGTTTCTCGCCTCAGTCCGTCTATTTGCTGCTGAAATTCCCGCCTCAATGCCTCGTCCCGTTCCGCTGCCTGCGCAAACCCTTGCTCCATCTCCCGCCTCAACGCCTCATCCCGTTCTGCTGCCTGTGCAAAGCCTTGCTCCATCTCCTTGCGCAACCCTTCCAACTGCTGCTGGAACTCCCGCCTCAACGCCTCATCCCGTTCTGCCATCTGCGCAAAGCCCTGTTCCATCTCCTGACGCAGAAAGTCG
>Ga0073929_1002155_pt1 | contig 13739 bp, 12 predicted proteins | sample DewCreD2012metaG_3_FD_76966 | JGI IMG/M metagenome (GOLD analysis project Ga0073929, IMG submission 76966) | Hot spring sediment bacterial and archeal communities from British Columbia, Canada, to study Microbial Dark Matter (Phase II) - Dewar... ... | reverse complement strand
TCGCCCGGACCCTCATCGTCACCGTCTCCTCTCGTGTTCACCTCCAGCATACTCCCGCCTGCGGCGCGGTGGACCTATACTGCCGCCCGGGAGGTGTGCATGCCGGAGATGCTGCCCCCAATGGTCAGGGAAGCGATCGAGCGTGTCCCCGGACAGGTGAGCCTGCTGGCCCGCGACCTCGATCGCGATTGGGAGCTCAGCCACCAAGCTGAGGTACCAGTTACCGCCGCGAGCGTGATCAAGCTGCTGATCCTGGCCGAGCTCTTCCGCCAGTTCGCCACCGGCGAGACTCGCCCTGACGAGCCGGTGCGGGTCGAGCCGGAGAGCTGGGTGGGCGGCAGCGGCGTGCTGCGCTGGCTGCGGCCGGGCCTCCCGCTCACCCTGCGCGACCTGGCGGTGCTGATGGTCATCGTCAGCGACAACACCGCCTCGAACCTGCTGATCGACCGGCTCGGCTTCGAGTGCATCAACGACCTGGCGCAACGCCTCGGGCTCGAGCAGACCGTCCTCGCCCGCAAGTTCCTCGGACGGGCAGCGCAGGGGAACGAGCCAGAGAACGTGATCAGCGCCCGCGACATGGCCGAGCTGCTCGCGGCCCTGGAGCTCGGGCGGATCGTGCCCGAGGGGCCGATGCTCCAGGATCTTCGCCAGATTCTGAAAGCACAGCAGTTCCGAGATCTGATCCCTGGGAGACTCCCGGAGGAAGCGGTGATTGGGAACAAGACCGGAAGCCTCCCAGGTCACGCCCACGACGCCGCCATTATCTGGGGGCCCGCCGGCCGGCTCGTCATGGTCCTGCTCTCCAGCGGCCTCGTCGATCAGGAGCTGGGCCGGCGCGCGCTCTGCGACCTCGCCCTAGCCTGCTACCGGGCCTGGGTGAGGCGGGTAGGATCAGCGAAGCGAAAGGGAGAGTAATGAGCGGATCCCTGCCAGACGCCCGGCGCGTGCTGATCGTCGGCGCTCACCCCGACGATCCGGACTTCTTCTGCGCTGGCACGGTCGCCCGCTGGACCGACGCCGGCGTCGTCGTCCGCTATGTGGTTGTGACCTCCGGCGACAAGGGGCAACCGCCGGAGTGGGACCGCCCGGAGGGGTTCACCCTGGTGCGCGAGGCGGAGCAGGAAGCCTCGGCGCGCCTGCTCGGCGTCGAGGGCGTCACCTTCCTCCGCTTCACCGACGGCGAGGTGTTCGACACGCTGGAGCTGCGTGAAAGGCTGACCGCCGAGATCCGGCGCTTCCGGCCTGACCTGTTGCTGACCCATGACCCGCTGACCCGGCTCTACCGCCAGCACCCGGATCACCGGGCCGTCGGCGCGGCAGCGCTCGCCGCCGCGTTCCCGGCCTGCCGGCTGGCCACCTTCTTCCCCCAGCACCTCGAGCAGGGCTTGCACCCGCACGTGGTCTCGCGCGCGCTGCTGTTCGGCACCGATCGACCGGATACCTTCGTCGACATCGCGCCAGTCTTCGAGCGCAAGCTGGCCGCGCTGCGGCTCCATGCCAGCCAGGCCGGCGCGTTCCCCGGTGGCCTGGAGACTCGACTACGCCGGCGGGCAGAGGAGGCAGGGCGCCCGGCCGGCCTGGCGTTGGCCGAAGCGTTCCTCGCCGTCGACTTGGAGTGAGCTACCTCCGCGCGCCGGGGTGGCCTCGAGCGAAACGGCCCGTTTGCGGCGCGGGCGTGGTAACTGAGAGCGGGCCGGAGGGGCAGCCCTCCGGCCCGCTGCTGCGGAGCATCCGCCTCAGGAAGCCTGGTCAGCCTTGCGCACGGCCTCGATGTCGAGCGTTACGTCGAGCGTGTCGCCCACCAGGAAGCCGCCAGCCTCGAGCGCCACATTCCAGCTCGCGCCGAAGTCGTGCCGGTTCAGCTTCGTGCGGGCGGTGAAGCCAGCCCGCTCGCCGCCCCAGGGATCCTTGCCGACCCCCAGGAACTCAGCGTCGAGCGCAACCTCCCTGGTCACCCCGCGAAGCGTCAGGTCACCGACGACCCGGAACCGGTTGTCCCCCAGCGGCTCGATACGCTTGCTGACGAAGGTGATCGTCGGATACTGTTCCACGTTGAGAAAATCCGGCGAGCGCAGGTGGTTGTCCCGCTGCTCGTTGCGGGTATCGATGCTCGCCGCGTCGATGGTCACCTCGACTCGACCGCTCTCCGGGTGAGCCGGGTCGAACTCGATGACCCCCTGGAACTGATTGAACCGGCCACGAACGGTCGCCACCATCATGTGGCGCACCGAGAATGCGATCTCGCTGTGGACCGGGTCGATCTCCCAGCGGGCGACGCCGGTTACCTCAGGAGCGACCGTCCTCTGCTGCATTGCCTCGAACCCTCCCATTACTACGTAAAACGTATCAACTACTGATATAATACTGAACCGGGGTCGCCATGTCAACTCCGAATTTGCGCTACAATGCAGGTACGAGGAGCCAGCCATGCGACGGAGCGACACACTGCAGAAGGAAGCCTGTCCGATCGCCCGGGCAGCGCAGTTGCTCGGGGATCACTGGACATTGCTCCTGTTGCGCGATCTCGGCCACGGCAGCCGGCGCTTCCAGGAACTGCTCCATTCGACCGGCATGAGCCCAGCGGTGCTCTCTAACCGCCTCCGCCACCTCGAGAGCGCGGGGATGATTACGCGCCGGCAGTTTGCCGAGGTCCCTCCCCGGGTCGAGTACACCCTGACCGAGATGGGACTGGCAGCGCTGCCGCTGGTCGAGCAGCTCAGGCAGTTCGGCGAGATCTGGCTCGCTGCCGTGCCCGAGCCCGCCCTCCAGCCCGACGAGGACGCCCTCCCCGTCGAACCGTGCGAGTGAGCAGCCTGTACTGGCCACGCCGGCCGGTTAGAGCTCGCGGTACCGAAAGCAGTCCACCAGGTGGTCGTTGACCATGCCGACCGCCTGCATGAAGGCGTAGCAGATCGTCGGGCCGACGAACCGGAAGCCGCGCCGGCGCAGGTCCTGGCTTAGCGCCTCGGATTCCGGCGTGCTGCCCGGCAGCTCCTCGAGCCTCCGCCAGGCATTCCGCTTGGGCCGGCCATCGACGAAGCGCCAGACGTAGGCATCGAAGCTGCCGAACTCCTGCTGCACCGCCAGGAAAGCACGGGCATTCTGGATCGCGGCCTCGATCTTCTGCCGGTTGCGCACAATGCCAGGATTGGCGAGGAGCTGGACCACTTTCCGGTCGTCGTAGCGCGCGACGAGTTCGGGGTCGAAGAAGTCGAACGCGGCACGATAGGCCTCCCGCTTGGCCAGGATGGTCAGCCAGCTCAACCCCGCCTGGGCGCCCTCCAGGACGAGCATCTCGAAGAGGGTACGGTCGTCATGGACCGGGACGCCCCATTCCTGGTCGTGGTAGGCGATGGAGAGCGGAGTGCTGGCCCAGGCGCAGCGGATCACCTCTCCTGGCTCTAATCTCATGCCCACTCTCTCCTGGTCGACGCTATCGCCCCGGATCGAGGCCGCGGAACGGAAGGGTACCTCAGCCGATGGCGAACGCCCTGGGCCTCGCTCGACCTGTACGCTACGGACGATGAGAGCGATCGGTGCCATACTTGCTGGCGCGGTGCCAGCCAGCGTGCTCGCGATCGGAGAAGACGCTCGATGCGCATCGTCTCGCTCCTGCCCAGCCTGACCGAGATCTGCTGCGCTCTAGGTCTGGTCGACGAGCTGGTCGCGGTGACCCACGAATGCGACTACCCACCGCCGGTACGCGCCAAGCCGAAGATCACGCGTAGCGTTTTGCCACCTGGCCTACGCCAGGTAGAGATCGATCGCGCCGTCCGCGAGCTCGTGCGATCCGGCCAACCGCTCTACCAGCTCGACATCGAGCGCCTGGCTCAGCTTCGCCCTCACCTGATCCTCACCCAGGCGCTCTGCCCGGTCTGCGCCGTCTCCTACGAGGACGTCGTAGGGATCGCGCGCGCACTTCCCCAGCGGTCCGAGGTGCTCTCGGTGGAGCCCCACACGCTGCGCGAGGTGCTCGACTCGATCCTGCTCGTCGGCGAGCACACCGGCCGGCGCGCGACCGCCGCGGCGGTCGTCGGGAGCCTGGAGCACCGGATCGGTTCCGTGCGGCAGCGGCTGGAGGAGGTCGAGCGAGAACCCGGTGTGGTCTGTCTCGAATGGCTCGATCCGCCGATGGTCGCTGGGCACTGGGTACCGGAGATGGTCAGGCTCGCCGGTGGGCGTGACCTGCTCGGCCAGCCGGGCGCTCCGTCGTTCACGGTGACCTGGGAGGACGTCCTGGCCGCCTCGCCCGAGGTACTGGTGCTGATGCCGTGTGGCTACGATCTCGCTGGCGCTCGCGCGGTGGCCACCGACTTGGGCCAGGTGCCCGGCCTGCTGGACACCCCGGCGGTGGCGAGCGGCCGGGTCTACGCCGTCGATGCTTCCAGCTACTTCAGCCGCCCGGGGCCGCGGCTGGTGACCGGGTTAGAGATCCTCGCCGGCATCCTCCACCCGGCCGCGTTCGCCCGCTTCGGCCCGCCGGAGAGCGCGTCCCCCATCCGCTTCGCCGCGCCGGAGCCCGTCGGATGAGCTGGGGCAAGCAGCGCGCCAGCACGCTGGTGCTCGCGCTGGCGAGCGCAGTCGGCATCCTGGCGTTCCTCTATCCTTTTCTCTTGCCTTACGTCCATCAACCACTCGACGAGCGCGGCCGGGGTGTCGTCGTCCCATTGCTGTTCGCCGCGCTGGCGGGCGCGTGCCTGCTGATTCTGCTCTTCGAGCTGCAGGGGCGAGCGCTGGGCCCTTCGCGCTCGCGCCTCGTCGCGCTGCTCGGCGTGCTGGTGGCCTTCGACGCGGCGCTTCGACTGATCCCCAGCCTGCTCGGCGCCTCGCCGATCTTCCTGCTGATCATCCTGGCCGGCTACTGCTATGGGGCCGAGTTCGGCTTCCTGATGGGATCGCTCACCCTGCTGCTCTCGGCCCTGATCACCGGCGGGGTCGGCCCTTGGCTTCCTTACCAGATGCTGGCAGCCGGCTGGGTCGGCATGACCGCCGGCTGGCTGCCGCGCCTGCGGGGCCGGTGGGAAGTAGCGCTGCTCGCCGCGTTCGGGGCTGGTTGGGGCTTTCTCTTCGGCGCTCTGATGAACCTCTGGTTCTGGCCTTTCGCCGCGCCGGGGATCGAGCAGCCGGTCGGGCTCTACTGGCATCCCGGCATGTCGCCCGGAGAGGCCGTGTGGACGTACGCGCGCTTCTATCTCGCCACATCGCTGGCCTTCGATGGAACGCGCGCGCTGGGCAACGCCGCGCTCGTGCTCTTCCTAGGTCGCCCGGTGATCGCCGTGCTCGACCGCTACCGCGAGCGCTTCACCTGGCAGCCTTGGGTTCCTCTGGGCTCACCGCCCCTCCAGGCTCCGGAGCGGGAGCGGCCGAGCAACACTGGCTGAGCGCCGAGCGACTCAGACGGCCCCGGCCTCGCGCAGCCGGGCGATCTCAGCCGGGCTGTAGCCCACCTCCGCCAGCACCTCCTCGGTATGCTCGCCGAGCAACGGCGGATGCCGCCGAATCGCGGCCGGCGATGCAGAGAAACGGTAGGGGAAGCCGAGCTGGTCCACCTCGCCGAGCGCCGGGTGGGGCACGCGCTGGCGCAGCTCGAGGTGCTGCACCTGCGGATCCGCGAAGACCTCAGGGACGGTGTAGATCGGCCCGCACGGCACGTCGGCCGCGTCGAGCAGCGCGACGACCTCGGCCGTCCGGTAGTTCTTCAGCGCGGCCTCGATCGACTCGACGAGCGCCGGCAGGTTGGTGATCCGGCCGGCGTTGGTCTGGAAACGCGGGTCCCCGAGCAGGCGCTCGAGCCCCAGCGCCCGGCAGAGACGGGCGAAGATCGCATCGTTGCCGGCCGCGATGTTGACGTAGCCGTCAGCCGTGCTGAACGTCTGGTACGGCGCGACGATCGGGTGGGCATTGCCGGTGCGTTTCGGCGTCTCCCCGGTCGCGAAGTAGATCCCGGCCTGATATGTCAGCAGCGCCACCTGCCCACCGAGCATCGAGGTATCGATGTACTGGCCCTCCCCGGTACGCTGGCGGTGGAACAGGGCGGCCACGATCGCGTAGGCGGCGAACATCCCGGCCGCGATGTCGGCGATCGGGACGCCGAAGCGGGTCGGTACGCCGTCCGGGAAACCAGTCACGCTCATCAGGCCGGACATGCCCTGGACGATCTGGTCGTAGGCCGTGCGATCCTTGCCCGGCCCGGTCTGGCCGAAGCCGGAGATCGAGCAGTAGACGATCTGGGGGCGCCGGCTGCGCACCGCCTCGTAGCCGAAGCCCAGCCGCTCGACCGTTCCCGGGCTGAAGTTCTCGACCAGCACATCGGCCTGCTCGATGAGTCGCCAGAGAATCTCCTGGCCGGCCGGGTGCTTGAGATCGAGGGTGATACTCCGCTTGTTCCGGTTGACGCAGAGATAGTAGGCGCTGATACCGTCGATGAACGGCGGCCCCCAGGAGCGGGTATCGTCGCCGGCACCCGGGCGCTCGATCTTGACGACATCAGCACCTAGGTCGCCCAGCAGCATGGTACAGTACGGGCCCGCCATGACCCGCGTGAGATCGACGACCCGAATCCCGGAAAGCGCCTGCGTGCTCATCGCCTCTCCTCACCTCGCTCAGCCCGTGCCGAGGCCGGCATGCCAGCCCGTCAGGCGTACTCTGCCATAGCCGGCTGGCACGAGGCGAGACCTCGGCGACCTGCCGGCGCCCCAGCCGAGGGGGCACAGCGACAGTCCGTGGCCCGCCCAGCCCCCGTGCCAGGCAGCGCGGACGCGCGTCTAACGAACGCGGCAGGCACGGAGCGCCCGGCCGGAACCTCAGACGCGCTGGTCGGTGGGACGCGGGACGAGGCCGTGCGAGATGGCGTAGATCACCGCCTGGGTACGGTCGCGGACTCCGAGCTTCTGGAACAGCGCGGACAGGTTGTTCTTGACCGTGCTCTCGGCGAGTTGGAGCTGATCGGCGATCTGCTTGTTGTTGTAGCCCTGCGCCAGCAGCCGGAGCATCGTCAGCTCGCGCTCGGTGAGCTGCTGCTGGGTGCGGGAGGGGGCCTTCGTCAGCAGGCGCTGGTACTCGCGCATCAGGACGGGCGCCAGCGCTGGATCGATGCTCGCCCCGCCCTCGGCTGCCACGCGGATCGCGCGCAGCAGCTCCTCGGGCTTGCTGCTCTTCACCAGGTAGCTCTTGGCGCCGGCGCGGATCGCATGGATCACGTACTCGTCGTCCTGGTACATCGTGAGCATGATCACGTGCGTGTTCGGATGGTGACGGACGATGTACTCGGTCGCGCGGATCCCGTCCAACCCCGGCATGCTGATGTCCATCAACACCACATCGGGGTTGAGCGCCCTAACCCGCTCGATCGCCTGCTGGCCATCGGCAGCCTCGCCGACGACCTCGATAGCGTCGTCAGTCTCGATGAGCTGGCGCAAACCCTCGCGGAACAGATCATGGTCATCGACGATGAGGACACGGATCGGTCGGCTCGTCACCACAGCGACTCCACTCCTGCTTCACCGTGGGTCGATAGGAGAAAGTGATCCTCGTCTCCCTGCCCTCTCCATTGTACGGGCGTTCAGGCCGAATACCGAAGTGGACGCATCGCCCGAATAGCTATCCCAGCAGCAGACGCGCGCTCAATCCCCCAGGAGTCCTAGACCACGGTACCGCCATGTCCCTCGGGGCCGGCGGCGAGCGGCTCGGGCCAGCCCCCGTCCCGGGCGACCGGCGGCTCAGGGATCATCCCGCCTGGGCAACACGATCTGCATCACTGCGCCACCCTGCGGCAACCCGGCAAAACGCACCGCCCCGCCGGCCAGCGCAATCCGCTCGCGCAGCGCCAGCAGGCTCAGGTCGATCGGCTGCTTCTCCTCACCGCCTGCCGGCTCCGGCGGCACGCCGTAGTCCTTGCCGTCGTCCGCGATCGTTACCACGACCGTTCCGTCCGCCCGCTGGCGGATGCGTACCAGCGCGCGGGTGATCCCAGCCTTCAGCCGCACCGTGTCGATCGCCTCTTGCACGACCCGGTAGATCGTGGTCTCCAGCTCGGGTGGCAAGCGCTCTGGCAGTTCGGCATCGAGGGCGGCCTCGACCCTCGCCTGGTGTTTGAGATGGAGCAGGTACTCCCGCAAGGCCGCCTCAAGTCCCAGGTGATCCAGCGTCGCCGGGCGGAGCCGGAACACGATCTCCCGGAGCTCGGCGACCTGCTGGGCCAGGAGGTCGCGGATGTGATGGAGCTCATCCACGGTGGCCTCGATCGGCTGCTGATCGGCCCGGCGGGCCGTCAGCTCGACACGGTAAAGACAGCTCGCCAGCCCCTGCAGTGTCGCATTGTGCACCGCATCGACCAGACGCTTGCGCTCGGCCTCCTGGCGGGCCAGCAACTGGCCGAGCAGCGACGCCCGGCGCTCGCCGGCCTCGCGGGCCATCCGGAGTTGCTGCAACCGGACGACCGCGTGCGCTGCCCAGCGCGCTGCTTCGAGCGCCAGCTCCTCGTCCGATGCCCGGTAGGCGTCGGCCGCTGGACTCTGTAGCGCGAGGACTCCGACGACCCGGCCGTTGGCCATCGCCGGCACGATCAGCGCCGACTGGCCGAGCGGCAGCGCGAGCGCCGAGGGGAGCCAGCGAGCTGGATCGGGCGCCTCGCGCTGGGTGAGGCGAACGGGTGCCTGGATCCGCAGTACCCGGCCAGCAGCATCGTCTCCCACGCCGGTCGTCACCGGCCCCAGTGGCCGACCCGACGACCACCCAGACCAGGTCAGGCTGGCGTGGCCGTTCACCAGCACCCCGAGGCAACAGGCGGAGGTATCGAGGAAGGAGCCGAGGTACTCACAGATATGGCGGGTGACCGCGACCTCATCCTCGGCTTTGGCCAGGTCACGAGCAAGCCGTTCGATCAGCCGCAACCGGTCGACCTGGCGGTGCAGCTCTTCCACCTTCGCCGCAAGCGCCAGCGCCGGGCCACTCACCCGAACCAGCTCGGCAAGCGCCACGGCATCGTGCTGGTCGAACTCCACTCCGGCTCGGGTCGCCAGCACGATAAGTGCGCCCTGCAAGCGCCCTTGTGGGTCGCGCAAAGGGGCGAGCAGAGCCGCTCGCGCGCCGAGCTGCTGCACCAGCGCCGGTCCGAGCTTCTGTGCTGCGTCCTGGCTCAGGACGATCACCGGCTCCGTCTGCTGGGCTACGAGCTGTAACGCCGGGACAACGGCCGGTTGGAACGAGATCGTCTTCAGCATTTCGATCAGATACGGCGCGCCGCCGGCCACGCCCACCGGGACGAAGGTGGCCTCTTCAGGTTGCCAGCGTACGCTCAGGACCAGATCCGCCGAGGTGAGCGCGCGCGCCGCCTCCCCGAATCGTGCCAGCGTCTGATCCAAGTTGCCGGCCGGGTCGATCGCCTCGACCACGGCGGCGCGGGCCCGGAGCGCGGCCATTTCACGCTCTTCAGCAGGTCCAGCCGGAGGAAGCAGCACTCCGGCGAGCAGGTAGGCGATCAGCGGGGCGATCGCTCGCTTCTCGAGCGTAAACGGCAGGTCGATGCGCCGGCCGAACTCCAACCGCCCGGCTACCACGCCGCGCGCGCAGAGTGGCAGCACGAGCGCGTGCTTTACGCCCAGCTCGGCCAACTCCTTCGCGTCACTCCGACCGAGATAGGCTCCCGGCGCCTCCCCGGCGAGATCGACCATCGCGAACGTGCCTGGGGGTACCTCGCTGAACCCTGGCGGTGCCGGCACGACCGCTCCCCGGAGGCCGGCCAACTGCTCCGGCGCGACTCCGGCGACGGCCTCGGTGAGCAGGCTCTGCTGGTCGGGCAGGAAGCGACGGACAACGACCAGGTCGGCCTCCATCGCTTGCCTGGCCTGTTCGGCTAGCTTTTCCAGAAGCTCAGTCGTGGAGTCGCCCGCTTGCAGGAGCTGGGCCATCGTCTCGAGGGCGGGGAGCAGGCTGCCACGCCGGTCGCTCGCCGGCTGCGGCTCCGCCGGTTTGGCCGGCGCTCGCCGGTGAAACCAGCCCCTACCTCCTGGCTGGCGGGTCGATGAGGCATCCATCTCCGGCGACTGCTCCAAGCGTCGAGGTCACACCCATTCCAGGAAGACTATCGACGATCGCCTCTCGACCGGCAACCGGCCAGAAGTCCTGATTGCTCAGCCGGAGAGACCCGGTACGGGGTAGAATCGCTATCCGGCAACCGGCCGGCACTGGAACCCGAGGGGCGCGATGATTCGTCTAACATTCCTGGGAACCGGAACCTCCAACGGCATCCCGGTGATCGGCTGCGAGTGCCCGGTCTGCGCGTCCGACGATCCACGAGATCGGCGCACGCGCAGCTCGGCGGTCGTCCATCTGGCCGGGCATAACATCTTGGTCGACACTGCCCCCGAGCTTCGCCTGCAGGCGCTCGCGACCGGCCTCACGCGGGTCGATGCTGTCCTCTTCACTCATGCTCACGCAGACCACGTCGGCGGGTTCGACGACCTGCGCCAGTTCAATTACCTGGCCCAGTCGCACCTGCCGGTTTACGCCGATCCCGAGACAGCGACGGAGCTGCGGGCTCGCTTCGGCTACGCCTTCGTCGATCACTTCCCATTTTACGGCGGGAAACCCGATCTGTGGCTCTACGAGATCACCGGCCCCTTTCACCTCTTTGGGCAGGAGATCATCCCGATCCCGGTGCGCCATGGCCGCTGGAACGTGCTCGGGTTCCGGTTCGGCCCGCTCGCCTATGTCACCGATGCCAAAGAGATCCCGCCTGAATCGCTCGAGCTCCTGGCGGGGGTCGATGTGCTGGTACTCAATGCCTTGCGCGAGCGACCGCACCCCACACACTTGAGCCTGGCCGAAGCGCTGGCGGTCGTCGAGCAGATCCGGCCTCAGCGCGCATACTTCACTCACATCAGTCATGAAGTGGCCCATGCTGCCACCAGCGCGCGCTTGCCGCAGGGCATCGAGCTCGCCTACGATGGGCTGACCATCTGTGCCGGCAAGGCCAGCGCTCGCTGATCTACCCACACTGCCCGGTGAGTAGGGGCCACTGCTGGCACTGAGCGATAAGAGGAGTCTTCGATGACGGTCTCGCGCCAGAGAAGACGACGGCTGCCCTCCACACCGCACAGGCAGGTCGGACCGGCGCTGCTGGGCCTGGTGCTGGCCCTGTCACTGTGGCCGGCACTGACAGCGGAGCCGGCGAGGGCACAGGAGCACCAATTCGCCAGCGTCGCCTTCGCCCGGCGCTGGGAGTCGACCGACCAGCCGGTCGCCCTCGGACTCGTGGTCCGGACATGGTTCTGGGGCCCATCGCCTTCCACCCCAGCGCTGCGCGAGCGGTACCGGGAGTCGCCCGGGCAGGCGCGGCTGGTTCAGTACTTCGATAAAGGCCGGATGGAGATCACCGATCCCGCCGGCGATCCGAACGACCTCTGGTACGTGACGGGCGGCCTGCTCACCCGCGAGCTGGTCAGCGGGCGGATACAGGTCGGAGATAACGAGTTCCTCGACACCGGGAGCGGCGCCTCGATCCCGATCGCCGGCGATCCAGATAACCTGTTCCCCACCTATGCCGACCTCGGCCGGCTGGTCGACCAGTCGCAACCCGACCGGACAGGCGAGTTCGCCACGGCCATGCTCTCGCCGGAGGGATCGGGGGCCCATCTCGAGGCTGCCGGGGACCCGAATGCCCAGCTTGTCCAGTATGTGCAGTATCTTGGTCCACTGGGGCAGACGGTCGGCTATAACATCCCTCGGGCGTTCTGGGACTTCATGACCCAGAGCGGCCAGGCCTGGCGCGATGGCCAGCTCGAGCCGGCTGTCCCCCTCTTCGATTGGGTCTTCGTGCTCGGCTATCCGATCGCCGATCCATTCTGGGCTCAAGTCCGGCTCAACGGGATGCCGACCTGGGTGCTGATCCAGCCGTTCGAGCGCCGCCTGTTGACGTATACCCCGTCGAACCCCCCCGGCTGGCAGGTAGAGATGGGAAACATCGGCCTGCACTACTATCGCTGGCGGTACCACTTTACCCCACCGACCCCATTGGGCGACGGAGCGAGCTACTACGGGCTCAAGCCGGAGACCCGCTGGGTCTACGGCACTAACCTGGGCAGCGACGAGGTCTGGGAAACCGGACGGCCGACCGAGAGCTTCGTCGCCGGTTCGACCTTGATACCGCGGCGGGAGCGCGGCCCTCTCGGCACGCGCATCACCTACTGGGCGATCACCCCCAGCGGGGTCTATCTCTATGGCAGCGATGAGCTCGACCGGGACGGAAACGTGGTCGAGACCGTCCTGCTCTGGCCCCCGGTCCAGTTGCTGGCGGCCGCCAATTTGAACGAGGGGGTAACTTGGTCGACCGAGAGCAGGGTGCTCTCGACCCGATCCCCGTCCCGGCGTGTGACGGTCGAGGTGATGGTACGGGAAGCGCAACTCGTCAGCACCACCTACGGGATCGTCCCGGCCTGGCAGATCGTCGTGACCGAGCGAGGCAATCCGGACAGTGATGTCGACACTGCGCTCATCTGGTTCAGCCCGGGTCTCGGCATCGTGCAGTGGATCGGCGATGGATACGCCGCACAGCTCAAGGCGGTTACGGCGCTGCAGCAGTGAGGGAGACGGTGAAACTTCCGTCCACCTCCGACCGTTTACGTATATGGGTAGGGAGGCGATCTCGGGAACGCTTCGTCCGGCCGGCGAGCGCGAACAATCCCAGATCCCTGGAGAACGAGGACTGCCTGATCTCTGGGTTGGGTAGGTTTTTTTGACCCTCAGAAGAGGAAGGGAAGCACAGCCATGAGACTCCTCCGGCGGTGGGGCCTGGTGATCATCGTGCTCGCGCTCGCCATCGGGGCACCGGGGTTTCATGCCCCCCGTCCTGCCGCCGCGGCGCCCTGGACAGCGTTGAAGCTCTACTTCCCCGAGACCGGCCATCATCTCGGTGGCGAGTTTCTCCAAGCCTGGCTGACGCGAGGCGGCTTGATGGTCTTCGGTTATCCGATCAGCGAGCCGTTCACGCAAGATGGCCTCGTGGTCCAGTACTTCGAACGCGCGCGCTTCGAGCACCATCCGGAGTACGCCGGCACGCCGTATGAAGTGCTGGTGACCCTGCTGGGCAACTGGATCACGGAGGAGCGCCGGCACGAGCCTGCCTTCCGCCCGCTGCCCCCACAGACGGCCGAGTGGGTCAAGAATGATCCAGACCGGGTGTTCTTCCCCGAGACCGGCCACACGCTGGCCTACGGCTTCAAGCGCTACTGGGAGCAGCACGGCGGGCTCTACACGTTCGGCTACCCGATATCGGAGGAGTTCAGCGAGGTCAACCCCGACACCGGGCAGGTCTATACCGTGCAGTACTTCGAACGCGCGCGCTTCGAGTACCACCCGGAGTACGCCGGCACGGAGTACGAAGTGCTGCTCGGCCGGTTGGGCGCGCAGTATGCCCAGGCCCGGCGAGTAAACACCGCATCCGTGCCGCAGGCGGCCGATGCGATGCCCGTCCCGCCAGGACTGGTCGACCCGCGCTGGTCGCGCGCGGTCGGCACCGACGACGGCGCAGTCTTCGGCGTAGTCACCGCCGACGAGCTCCTGATCCGCTCCGCCCCGCGCACCGACGCGCCGGTCGTCGCCACCACCTGGCGCCGCCATCCGGTGGCCATCCGCGGCGTGGTGCAGGGCGAGGAGATGTACGGCACATCGATCTGGTACGAGCTGGGGCCGGAGCGATACGTCTCCTCCGCCTGGGTCGAGCCACTGGTGCCGCACACACC
>Ga0073929_1002147_pt1 | contig 13803 bp, 11 predicted proteins | sample DewCreD2012metaG_3_FD_76966 | JGI IMG/M metagenome (GOLD analysis project Ga0073929, IMG submission 76966) | Hot spring sediment bacterial and archeal communities from British Columbia, Canada, to study Microbial Dark Matter (Phase II) - Dewar... ... | reverse complement strand
CTCGGCTAGCCAGCTCCAGCGGCGATAGAAGGCACCCTGGTGTCGCAAGAAGTTGACGAGCGAGCGCGGCGAGTCGCTGACGAGCGTCTCCTCCGATAGCGGCGTGTTCTGCCAGGCGTCTCCGCTCCGCGCCGCTAGCCCGAGCGCCTCAGCGGCCGCCAGCAGGCGCGCGACTGCCGCCGGCTCCGCTCCCACCGCCTGGGCGATCTCCGCAGCCGTACGCGGGCCGCCCGTGAGCTGGTCGGCGATACCCAGCTCGGCGTAGGCGATCAGCAGCGCGGCGGTCTGGTACCCCTGGGCCAGGGCGATCAGCCGCCGGTGGGCCTCGGGCGCTGGGGCCATGGTGCACCTCCAGTTCGCCTGCGAGCTCGGTTCGCGCGGGCCGGAAGCCCCGCGCTCATGATAGGGCCGAATGCTCCTGCACGGTGGCGAGACCGCGCCGCGTGGTTCCCCAACCATATGCCAGGGCTGCCCTCACCCCCGTCCCCTCTCCCGCACTCGCGGGAGAGGGGTGCCCGCAGGGCGGGGTGAGGGACTTTGGGCCTGAGCCCGCCGCTCCCCCGTTCGGCGTCAGCGGCGCTCACGACTCCGCCAGCCCGCACCACCCGGCGATGAGCACCGCGAACGTCTGGGCAGCCGCCACGAGCTCGGTGACCGAGATGTGCTCGTCGGCCTGGTGGGCGACCGCCACGTCGCCAGGGCCGTACATCACGCAGGGCATCCCGCCGAAGAGGATAAACAGCCGCATGTCGGCCCCGTAGGTCACCCCCTCGACGGACGGCGCCGAGCCGTGCGCGGCCTCGTGTGCCCGGACGATGGCCCGGCAGATCTCGGCGTCGGCCGGTACCTCCGCTGGAGCGAACTGGCCGCTGAACCACTCCAGGCGCGGGGGATGCTGACGGAGCCACTCGTCGTGCTCGGCCGCATCGGCGACCCTGCGCTCCACCTCGCGCTTGAACGAGGCCATATCCTCCCCCGGCGCCAGGCCGACGCGCCCTTCGGCTACCAGCGTCTCCGGCACGGTCGAGGGCCAGACGCCGGCTCGGACGATGCCGATATTGATCGGTACCTTGTTCTCGATGCCCTCGTAGAGCGGGTGCCGCAGCCGGCGGTTGCGCTCCGCCTCGAAGGCCATCAGGTCCTGGTAGAGCGGCAGGAACTTCTCGAACGCCGACACGCCCTCGTCGCGCATGGCCGCGTGGGCGGCCTTGCCGGTGACCGTCAGGCGGAAGACGAGCGAGCCTCCCTGCGCGGGTACCAGCGCGAGACGCGTCGGCTCGGAGATTACGACGGCATCGGCCCGGTAGCCGCGCAGCACCGTCGAGAGCGCGCCGAGTCCTCCGTCCTCCTCGCCGACTGTGGTGTTCAGCAACAGATCGCCCCGCGGCCGGACGCCGAGCGAGCGGAGCGCCTCGAGCGCGCCGAGGAAGGCGACCAGGCCGCCCTTCATGTCGCAGCTCCCGCGCCCGTAGACGAGATCGCCGGCGACCTCACCGGCCGGGTCGTGGCTCCAGGCGGAGCGATCGCCCACCTCAACGGTGTCGATGTGGGCGTTCAGCAACAGCGAGCGGCCGCCTCCGCTGCCCGGCCAGCGGGCGACGAGGTTCGGCCGCCCCTCGTACCGTGCCTGCTCGCCGACGTGTTCGACATACGGAGCGATTTCCTCTGGTCGGGCTTCCCAGCGGTCGACCGCCAGACCCCGGGACCGGAATTCCTGTTCGATGACGTCCTGTACTGGCCCCTCATGGCCGGTCACCGAGGGCGTGCCGACCAGCCGGAGCAGCAGCGCGACCAGATCCTCGCGCCTGGCCTCGACGGCCTCGCGGATAGCGCGGACGAGCTGCGGGTCGATGTCTCCAGCCATCAGTCGTCTACTCCTCACTGCGCAGTAATGGCCTGGTGAGGCACGTCGGTCCACCTGACCGGTTGTGGGAGATCTCGTGACCCGTATAGGTCAGTACCTCGCAGCCGACCGCTTCCAGCCGGCGGATGGTCTCCCGGTTCTCCTCCAGGATCAGGCAACGGCGCGGCGCCAGCGCCAGCACGTTGGGGCCCTGGGTCGGGAATTCCTCGTCCGGTACCTCGATCAGCTCGACGCCGCGCTGCCGGAGGAGGCGAACCATCTCGGTGGCCAGCAGCGGCAGGTAGACGACGGCGAGGTCGTCGTCGACCAGGCTGATCAGCGAGAGCAGGTGGAGACACTCCTCCGGGCCGTGCCAGTGCGGCAGGTCGACGCTGAGCACGGTCACGCCGCGTGGCGTGAGGATCTCGGAGAGCTGCCGGATCCCCTCGCTGTTGGTGCGGTAGCCGCGCCCGACGACGAGCGTGCCCTCGTCGAGCCAGAGGCAGTCGCCGCCCTCCAGCGTGCCGGGCTCCTGGATGCGACCGAGGACCGGGATGCCCAGGTCGACCATCGTCTGCTCGGCTAGCTCGACCTCGCGGGCACGCAGAGGCTTGCCCATCCGGCAGAGCACCGCGCCGTGGTCGGTGATGAGCACCGGGTCGAACGGGAAGATCGCGTCTTGAAGCGCAGGGTCGTCGATCTCTCCGACGACGAGTTCCACGCCGGCTCCAGCTAGGAGCTGCCGGAAGGCGGCGTGCTCGGCGACGGCACCCGCGTGGTCGATCGGGCGGAAATAGCCGAAGTCCTCCCAGGAGACCGATGCATCTGGAGGGACAGGAGGAAAGACCAGCACCCGCTTCAGCGGGCGTACCATCGACTGTCCTCCCCACAGACGAGCAGAGGCCTGCGCGCTCACCCGATCCTCCTTCCCCGCGCTCGCGCGTGCCGCGCCGTCGCCACGATACCCGAGCGCGACACTCGCGGCAAGCCTGGAAACGAGGCGGGGGCACAGGCAGCCGCCTGTGCCCCCTGCCAGATCCGCTTCTGGTCTGTCCCCTACGTGGCCTCGCGCCACATGTGCCAGAAGGGGAAGGAGTTGATGTAGATCCCGTTCGGCGTGAAGCCGCGGATATCCGCCTGCAGCACTGTCGCTTTCTTGATCTGGGCGTAGAAGATCGCCGCCGGGTCGTCCCAAGTCAGGATCTTCACGATCTGGCCGGTTAGCTTTCTGATCTCCTCTTCGCTTTCGGCCACCTGGAGCTGATCCATCAGCCGGTCGAACTCCGCGTTCTGGTAGAACATGGCGTTCGACCCCTTCGAACCGACCGAATCAGAGTGGAAGTTCGGGTACATCTGGTTCCAGGAGTCGTTGTAGTCCGGCCACCAGCCGGCGGACATGAAGTGCGGGCGCTCTTCGGGAGGGGAGTCGCCGTAAGCCAGCTCGAGCAAGGCGGCGCGGTCGACCTGCTGGAGCTCGAGGGTGATCCCGATCTGCGCCAGGTTGGCTTGGAAGAGCTGCGCCATCGCCGAGTCGGTCGCGTCGCCGGTAGCGAACATGTAGGTGAAGGTGTCGCCCTCCCGGATGCCGGACTCGGTCAGAAGCTGCTTGGCCTTCTCCAGGTCAGTCGTGTAGGTCGGGATGCTCGGATCGTAGCCGATCACCGTGTCGGCGATCGGCCCGTTGATCGGCTTCCCGTAGCCACGCAAGACCTGCTCGATCACCTCCTGGTACGGCCAGGCATAGGCGAAGCCCTGACGCGCCTTGGCGTTCAGCTTGGCGTAGTTCATCCGGATCCAGTCCACCTCGGTCGTGTCGTACTCGACCACCTGGAGGGCCGGGTTGTCCTTCATCACGAGCAGGTCTTCAGGGTTGATGTAGGCGCAGCCGTGGACCTCGCCGCTCTCCAGGAGCTGGCGCCGGGTGGCGTCCTCCACCACCACCCGGGCGATGATCCGGTCGAAGAAGGGTGGCTCGCTGTGGTAGTCGGCGAATCGCTCGAAGACGAACCGCTCCTGCGGCAGGATCTCCACCGCCTTGTACGGCCCCGTCCCCACGATGTTCTGGGCGAACCACTCGTGGGCGTAGGGGTCGTCCGCCGTCTTGTGCTGCTCCATCGCTGCCGGCGACACCACCAGAGGCCCGTACTCCGAGGCCATCGCCGCCAGGAATAGCGGCTCTGGCTTGGTCATCTTGAACACCAGCGTGGTCGCATCGACGACCTCGATCTGCTCCTCCGGGTTGTCGACGAAGCGGCTGATCACGTTGTATGGTCCCCGCTCCATCCGCCGGAAGCGGACGAAGGACGCCTTCACCGCCTCGGCGTCGCAGGGGGTACCGTCATGGAACTTGGCGTTGGGGGCCAGCTTGAAGGTGAACGCGGTCAGGTTGTCGTTCTGCGACCACTCGCGAGCTAGCATCGGCTCGTACTCGAAGGTGCTTTCCCCCTTGAGCGCGATCAGCATCTCGTAGCAGGCCAGGAACAGGGCGCTGGCCTGGTTGTCGTAGGCCGACTGCGGGTCGAGGTCGGGCACCCCGCCGCTGAAGGCCACCACGAAGTCGCGGTTGTCCGACAGCCGCCGCTCGCCCGTCGCGGTCGCCCCCGGCGCCGGCGTCTGGCCGGCCGCTGGGGCGCTGGTCGGTGTGGGCGCGGCGCCGCCTTCCTCCTGCTGTCCGCAGGCTGCCAGCAGCGACAGGATAGCTGGGGTGGAGAGCCCCAGCCGCAGCCCGCGAGTCAGCACCTGCCGGCGCGTCAGCCGGCCGGCGCGGGCGCCCAGCAGCAGGTCGAGGTAGTGCTCCGGATGTCGGCGTTCCATCGTGCCCCTCCTCACTCGTCTGCCACGCTCAGCGCACACTCCTCGCCAGGGATGGATCGAGGCTGTGTGGTCCTCCTTTCGCCGTGCCCGCTCACCAGGCCCGGCGCCGGGTGCGGGGGTCGATGTAGTCGCGCAACCCATCCCCTAACAGGTTGAATCCGACGACGGTGAGCGTCAGCGCCAGCCCGGGGAAGCTGATATACCACCAGGCCTCGCGGAAGACCGTGCGCGCCCCGGCGATCATGCTCCCCCATTCCGGCGTCGGCGGCTGTGCTCCCAGCCCCAGGAACGACAACCCGGCGGTCGCGAGCACCGCGTAGCCGACGTCGATCGTGAGCTGGACGATCACCGGCGCCGTGGTGTTGGGCAGGATGTGCCGCAGCAGCACCCGCCCCGGGCTCGCGCCCAGCGCCCGGGCCGCCTCCACGAACTCCCGCTCCTTGAGCGCGAGCACCTGCCCCCGCACCAGCCGGGCATACCAGGGCCAGTAGATGGCGGTCAGCGCGATTGCCGCGGTCTGCAAGCTGCGCCCGAGTGCCGCCGCGATCGCCATGGCCAGGATCAGGGCCGGAAACGCCAGGAAGAGGTCGGTGAGCCGCATCAGCACCTCGTCGGCCAGCCCGCCGAGATACCCCGCCAGCGCGCCGACGACGACGCCGATCACCAGCGCGATCGAGAGGATGATCACGGCGACCCCGAGCGAGTACTTGGCCCCGCTCATCACCCGGCTCAGGACATCCCGTCCCAGCTCGTCGGTGCCGAACCAGTAGGTGGACGACGGTGCGTGAAGCTTGAGCTGGATGTTGGGCTTGATTGGGTCGTGGGGCGCCAGCGTGCCGCCGAACACAACCAGGAAGACGAACAGGGCGATCAGCCCGAGGGCCAGCAGGTTGAGCGGGCTCTGGCGGGCGAAGTCGACGAGGGTCACCAGCGGTCCCCGCCGCCGGGCTGCGCGTTCGGTCAGCCCGAGTGGCAGGAGCTGTGGTTCTGGCGTGACTCTCGGCTCGGCCGTCATGTTACCCGTATCCTCGGATCGAGCAGTACATACGCGATGTCCACCAGCAGGTTCACGGTGACGTAGGCGAAGCCGATGATCAGCGTGACCGAGATGACGGCATTGTAGTCGAAGTTCTGGATGGCGGTGAACGCATAGCGGCCGATCCCCGGCCAGGAGAAGATGATCTCGACCAGCACCGCGCCGCCGAGCAGCAGGCCGATCTGCAGGCCGATCACGGTCACCGCAGGCAGCAGAGCGTTCTTAAGCGCGTGCCGGATCACGACCGTCTTCTGTTCCAGTCCCTTCGCGCGCGCCGTCCGGATGTAGTCCTGTCCCAACACCTCGAGCATCCCGGAACGCACCATCCGGGTGACGATAGCGAGCGAGCCGAAGCCGAGGACGAACGCTGGCATGGCCAGGTGCTTGAGTGCGGTCAGGAACAAACCGAACTGCCCGCTGAGCAGCGCGTCCACGGTGTAGAGCGTGGTAATCGTGGGCGGCTCCTTCACCCCGATCGGCAGGCGCTGCCCATCGGGCAAGAGCCCGAGCTGGGCGAAGAGCACGAACTGGAGCATGAGCGCCAGCCAGAACGACGGGATCGAGAGGCCGAGCACCGAGATCGTCCGGGTGATGCCGTCGAGCAGCGAGTTCCGCTTGACCGCGGAGAGCACCCCCAGTGGGATGCCTGCCACCACCGCAAAGAGCATGGCGTAGAGCGTCAGCTCGACTGTCGCCGGGAGGTAACGCTTGAGATCCTGGTTCACTGGGCGTCGCGACGAGAGCGACTCGCCGAAGTCCAGCCGGATCACGCCAGCCATGTAGCGGATGTACTGCTCGTGCAACGGCCGGTCGAGCCCATAGTCCTTGCGAATCTTCTCGACTGCCTCGGGGCTGGCGCGGGGGCCGGCGATCGTCCTGGCTGGATCGCTCGGTACCACGTGCGAGAGCGTGAACGTGATCAGGGAGAGGCCGAGCAGGACGAAGACGAGGAAGAAGAGCCGCCTTACGATCAGGTGCAGGACCATGGGCGCATCCTCAATAGCTTACCGGCACGTTGCCGGCATATAGCTCGCTAGTGCTCTCGTCGTGCCGTTACCGGCAATCGGTCAGTCGCTATTTTGCCGTAATCATCTTCAAATGGCTTGTGCGAGTAAGAAACGAGATCAGGTCGATGACACTCTAGCGGTGGGTGGCGCTGCTGTCAAGAGCCAGCGCTCGCGTAGCGGGCTCAGCTCGTCTCGGCGACGAGCAGGCGGTAGAGCGCCTGCTGGCGGGCGAGCATCGCCTCGTAGGCCGGGGCATGGTCTGGGTCGGGCGTGATCTGGTGAGCGCCCTCCAGCGACGGGCGCGCCAGTGCCTCCAGGCTTCCGAGTCCCAGTCGCTCCAGCGTGACCAGCGCCGCCCCGCGCAGCGACGCCTCCGGCTCGGGTGAGAGGGCAAGCGGCTGCCCGAGCGCATCGGCCATGATCTGTGCCCAGACCGGGTTGTTGACGAGCCCGTTGCCACTGCCGACGATCAGTCGCTCGCCGGGAACGGCCGCCTGGATCAGGCGGTAGACGAGGACGAAGCGGCAGGCCACTGCCTCGAGCGCGGCTCGCAGGACTTCGAGGGCGGTCGTGTCCAGGTGCAAGCCGGAGAGAGTCGCCCGGGCGTGCCCGGCCCAGCCAGGGCTGCGCTCGCCCGCGAGGAACGGTAGCCAGACCAGCCCATGAGCGCCGGGCTGGCAGGCGGCCAGTGCCTCTTGCAGCTCGTCCAGCGGCGGGAGGCGGAACTCGTGGCACACCCAGTCGATGAAGTTGCCGCCCTCGCTCAACGCGCCGCCGAGCACCAGCCGGCGGCGGTCGAGCCGGTACAGCCACAGCCCCTGCGGCGGTTCGGGCGGCATACCTTCCCAGAGCAGGCGCATGGCGCCGGAGGTGCCTACCATCAGGGCGAGCCGATCGGTACCCACTGCGCCGCTCCCCACGTTGCTGCACGCGCCATCGCCCCAGGCGGGAAGCCAGGCGGCGCGAGTCAGTGCTGGCCAGCGCCGGGCATAGGTGGCGCGTAGGCCGCTCGCCGGCTCGTCGCCGATGGCGGACAACTGGCTGGGCTGGAGACCGACGGCCTCGAGCGTGGGGAGATCCCAGCCGAGCGTCTCGTGGTGGAAGAGCCCGGTGCCGGACGCCATCGAGATGGAACAGGTCGCCTGCCCGAACCAGCGAAGGAAGAGGTATTCGGCGAAGGATACCCAGCGTGTCGTCCGTTCCCAGATGCTGCGGTGCTCGGCGCGTAGCCAGGCAAGCCGGGCGACCGGATAGCTCGGGTGCAGGTAGGCCCCGGTGCGCTGGTGGTGCGCCTCCGGGTCGAGCCGCTCGCGCAGCATCGGCACGATGCGAGCGGCCCGCGTGTCGGCCCAGGTGAGGACTGCGGTCGTCGGCCTCCCGCTGGCGTCGAGGCCGAGGAGGCTGTGCCAGAAGGTCGCCATTCCCACCGCCAGGATCGGCCGCGTTCCTGCCACGGAGATGACCTGGTCGATCAGCCCCTCGACCGCCTCTGCGAGCTCCTCAGGGTCGAGCTCGGCGCCACCGTCCTCGCTCGTGCGTAGGCGACAGGCGGCGCGCGCCAAGGTGCCGGGCAGGAGTGTGCCCCGCGAGTCGAACAGCGCCGCTCGAGCCGACGACGTGCCGATGTCGAGCGCCAGGACGAGACCCTGATCACCGCAATGCTCGTGTTCGCTCAGGTGCACACTGCTCCTCCCTGCTGAGGCTGCGAAATACCGCCCGAGGGTGGGAAAGCCTGCGGATCGCGCCTGCCGTGCGAATCCTACCAGGAGGGTCGGCTACGCTGTCCTTCTGGAGGCTATCTCGCCGGTCCATGCTGGCGGTTATCGTCGCGAGGACGAGGTTGGTCTCAGCTCTCCCCTGAAGCCCACTCGGACCCGGCGATCTGGAGGAGCTGGGCGCTGACGTCACCGAGCGCGGCGAGCAGCTCGCGGACCGGCTTGTGCAGCGTCGGGTGCCGGAGGTTCGGCGCGATCTCGAACAGTGGCACCAGCACGAAAGCCCGCTCGTGCAGGCGAGGGTGGGGGATTGTCAGGTCGGGGCGATTGAGCACCAGGTCGCCGTAGAGCAGGAGGTCGAGGTCGAGCGTGCGCGGCGCGTTGGGGAACGGCCGCTCCCTCCCCGCGGCCTCCTCGAGCCCTAGCAAGTGCCGGTGGAGTTCCTCAGGCGATGCTCCGGTTTCGAGCGCGACCACCGCGTTCAAGAACCAGGGCTGGTCGAGGTAGCCGACCGGCGTGGTCTCGTAGAGCGAGGAGACGGCGACGATCTTGCCTATCTCGGCTAACCCGCGCACGGCGCCGCGCAGGTAGCCGAGCCGGTCTCCCAGGTTGCTGCCGAGGCCGATGTAAGCCCTCACCATCGCCCGCGCACGACCGCGTCGGTCATCCGCACGACCCGGACGATCTGCGGCACGTCGTGGACCCGCACGATATCGGCGCCGTTCGCGATCGCGAGCGCTACCGTGGCTGCCGTCCCCTCGAGCCGGTCCTCCGGCGGTGTCCCGAGCACCTGCCCGATCATGCTCTTGCGTGAGGTCCCAACCAGGATCGGCCGCCCGAGCACGGTCAGCTCACGGAGCCGCCGGAGCAGGAGCAGGTTGAGGTCCGGGGTCTTGCCGAAGCCGAAGCCGGGGTCAATGATGATCCGCTCCCAGGCGATGCCGGCCGACAACGCGTGCTCGATCCGGCGCGACAGCTCGCGCACGATGTCGGGAATCAGCCGATCAGCGGACTCGATCTTCCGGTCGTGCATGATTATCACTGGGACGCCAGCCCTGGCAGCGAGGGGAGCCATATCCGGATCGGCCTGTAGCCCGCGCACGTCGTTGATGATCGAGGCGCCGGCCTCGAGGGCAGCCTCGGCCACGATCGCCTTCGAGGTGTCGATCGAGATCGGCACCGGAATGGCCTGGGCCAGTGCCTGGATAGCCGGAATGACCCGACGGAGTTCTTCCTCCGCCGGAACCGGCGTGTGCCCGGGCCGGGTGGATTCGCCGCCGACGTCGATCAAGTCTGCGCCGGCCTCGACCATGGCCCGTGCCTGCTCGACCATCGCGTCGAGCTGCCCGGCCAGGCCGTCGCCGCTGAACGAGTCGGGCGTGACGTTGATGATCCCCATCACGTAGGTCCGCTGACCCCACTCCCACGTCTCCAGAGCGGTCGCGGACCGTGCCGGCATCGTCGCCATCGCTCCCCTCCGTCATTGACGTAAGTAGTCTACCGCACGCGCCCTCACCAGGAGGCGAGCAGGGCGCGGAGCGACGGGTCATCGTCGAAGGCGCCGTGATAGACGGCGGTTAAGACCCGGCTCTCCCGGGCCTGGACGCCGCGGATCGTCATGCACATCTGCTCCAGCTCGAGCTGAACCGCCACTCCCTGCGGGCGCAGCGCCTGCTCGATCGCCTCGGCGATCTGCCGTGTCAGGCGCTCCTGAAGCTGCGGGCGGCGAGCTAGCGCGTCTACCAGCTTGATAATGCGGTCCGAGCCGACGATGCGCCCGTCAGGCAGATAGGCCACATGAGCTCGGCCCACCATCGGCACCAGGTGGTGCTCGCAGACCGAGCGCACCGGGATGTCGCGGATGACGACCAGACCCTCGTGCTGCTCGGCCAGCGGCTCGGCCAGAAAGCTGGCCGGGTCGATCTCCAGCCCGCCGAGTAGTTCTCGCAGCATCTCGGCGGCACGGCGTGGCGTCTCCCGGAGCTCCGGTCGATCCAAGTCCTCGCCGGCTGCCTCCAGGATCATCCGGACAGCCGTCTCCAAGCGCGCTCGGTCGATCTCCCTCATGACGCCCTGCCCCGCTCTCGGGTGATCTGCACGCCGACTCGCTCCAACACGCTACCGGCAATGGGCGCTCCAGGCTTCCACACAGTAACGGTGACCGATTCGACGAGCGGGAACCGCGCGAGCACGCCTGCTGCGATCTCTTCGGCTAGCGTCTCGACAAGCTGGCGTGGTCGACCCTCCACAATCTCGCGGGCCACCCGGTAGAGGTCGCTGTAGCTCACTGTCTGTGCCGGCTCGTCGCTGGTACCAGCCGGACGCAGGTCACAGCGCGCCTCCAGGTCCACCAGGAAGCGCTGGCCCAGCCGTTGCTCCTCGGGATGGACGCCGTGATACCCATAGAAAACCATCCCGCGCAGAATGATGACATCAGCGGCCATCGAGGGCCCCTACCGCTCTTTTCGATCTTCTTCGGCCTCCGGTCGGCCGGCTGGTGGTGATGCAGGTTGCTCCCCGATCGGGCGCGTCTCCTCGGGCGGCTGGCCCGCGGGCGCTTCGGGCGAGGCTGGCTGCTGGCGCTCAGGCGTGGGCGCGCTGGTCTGCGCCGGCTCAGTCATGGCTGGGCCGGCTGCCGGCTCGGCCTCGCTCGGGGTAGCCGGCCGCTCGGGTGCCGGGCGCTGCGGCGTGATCGCTGGCTCGGTGATCGGCCGTTCTTCTCGTATCTCGGCGCTGCGTTCGGGTCCGAGTCCAGGCGTCCCTGGAAGTGGACCAGTCACTGGCCTGAACTCGGTCTCCTCGGCCGGCGCAGGAGGCGCAGCGGCCGGCGCGAGCGCCGGCACCGGCTTGCCCCAGCCGGTCAGATCGGTCCAGATCGCCCCGAGGGCGAGGACGGCAATGAGAAAGCTCAGGATCGCTGTCCACCAGGTGGCGATGCCGAAGGGTAGCGGCAGTAACCTGATCAGCACGACCAGGCTAGTGCCGATCAGCATTGCCAGCCAGAGCGGCAAGCGCCGGGTGGTGCGCCACGAGAGAGGTACCGCTCCTCGGACCAGCGAGAGCCCCAGGAGCACCTGGCTCAGGTAGAGGGCGGCAAGGTAGAAGCCGAGCAGGAGAAGCCCAGCTGGGACGCCGACCACCGTGATCAAGAGGATGATCGCGAGGATCGGGACGGCAATCAACAGGGCGATGCCCCAGAGCAGACTCGCCACCGGAGCTTGCCGCAATGTGTCGGCGATCGTGGCACTGCGCCGGGGCAGGAGCATCACCAGCAGCGTGCCGGCGACAAGTGCCCACGCCAGGCGCAAGAGCAGGCTGCCGAGCCAAGCCAGTGCCCGCTCCGTGAACGACCGCTCGCTGCCGGTCGCCGCCCCGGTCGGAGTAAAGCGTGTTTGACCCTGGATGCGCGCTCCGGGGTCGATATTCGCTGCCTGCGGCGCGCGGTAGCTCAAGTCCCCGCCGATGACCGCCTGCGGCCCGAGTGAGAGCTGGTTATCGATGTCGAGCAGCACGTCTCCGCGTACCTCGCCCAGCAGGCGCGCCTGGGTGGCACTTCCGCGGAGGTCGCCGTCGATGCGACCGGCCACTGTCACCGTTCCCGCTCCCAGGACGAGATCGTTGGCGATCCTGCTCCCGGAGCCGACGGTCACGTCGCCACCGGCGGCTACGACATCCCAGCCAACAGGACCGTTGATCGTCACGGTTCCCCCGGCGACCCGAACCGTGCCTCCTACAGGGCCGTTGAGCGTGATCGTCCCGCCGGCCACTGTCACGTCGCCATCGACCTGGCCGTTGACCGTCACCGTTCCCCCGGCGACCACCAGGCTACGCGTGATACGCCCATCGATGGTGATCGTCCCGCTGAACGCGTACACGTCGTCATCGATGGTCTGACCCTGTGCGACCACCACCTGGCCATCGGCCAGGAACGTTGCCGCGCGGGCTGGTCTCGGCAGCGCCAGGGCGGCCAGTGCGAGCAGGAGAGCAGCGATCGTGCGAGCGATCGCGATACTGCTTCGCATGCTTCCGCTCCTCTCGACAAACGCCGTCTACGCCGAAGTCGACCGACGTTTCCGCTCTCGATCGACACACACGATACCATGCTAGCCTGGCGGCTGTTGGAGAGAGTGGGCGGATAGATGCCAAAGGGATCCGGCGCAGAACTCCACCCGGCGGGTCGAACCCCTCTCTGGGAGACGCGGCTTGCGTCGCCGGCCCTCGTGGACCGCTAGCGATAGAAAGGTCATCAGCCACGGGGACGCGAGTCTTCGGGTCTCTTTCCGGTGCGAAGAGCTGACTTCCAGCCCTCAGCGAGGATTGGCCAGCTCCGCTTGCATCGGGGGAGAGAATCGCGGTAGGGTTCTGTGGACTTCGGGACCCTCAGACCGCGTACCGGCAACGAGGTGGAGCGCGAGCATGGCGATCGATTACGACGACGAGGCGCGGCAGCACGTCGCCCGCCTGCTGGCCGATCTCAGCCGGCCCGAGGCCTATCCCTTCGCGGTGGATGCCGTCGACATCGAAGAGACCCACATCTCGATCGTCTTTCTGGCTGGCGATCTGGTCTTCAAGGTGAAGAAGCCGGTCGATTTCGGCTTTCTCGACTTCACCACGCTCGAGCGGCGACACCATTTCTGTCAGGAGGAGGTGCGCCTCAACCGCCGGCTCACGCGCGATGTCTACCTAGGCGTGGTGCCGGTCGTGGAGGTTGGTGGCCAGCTCCAGTTCTACGGCGATGGCCCGGTTGTCGAGTACGCGGTGAAGATGCGCCGGCTGCCAGACGACCGGATGCTCCTGCGGATGCTCGGACGGGGCGAGGTGGACGAGCGCGTGCTGGTAGCGCTCGCCGACCGTTTGACGCGTTTCTACCGCGAGGAGGCGGCTACCGGGCCTGGAGTGGACGAGTGGGGAACGCCGGAGGCGGTCTGGCACAACATCCGCGAGAACTTGGATCAGACTGCTCCCTATGCCGGCGAGATCATCGCGCCGGTACAGCTTCGCTGGATCGAGGACGCCTCATCCAACTTCCTCTGGAGCCAGGCCGACCTCTTCGGCCGTCGGGTGGCTGGCGGCCAGATCCGGGAGGGGCACGGCGACCTGCACCTGGCGCACGTGTTCGTCGAGCGGCCGGAGCCGGATGGGCTCCAGATCGTCGACTGCATCGAGTTCAACCCCCGGCTGCGGTGCGGCGACATCGCGGTGGATATCGCATTTCTCTCGATGGATCTCGATCACCACGGTCGCTCGGACCTGTCCGCGCGCTTCGTCGCGCTGCTCGCCGAGCGGCTGGCGGACGACGATCTTGCCCGGCTGGTCCACTTCTTCTCCATCTACCGGGCGCACGTGCGGGCGAAGGTCAACTGCTTCCGCACCGACGAGCTCGCGCCG
>Ga0073929_1002136_pt1 | contig 13921 bp, 10 predicted proteins | sample DewCreD2012metaG_3_FD_76966 | JGI IMG/M metagenome (GOLD analysis project Ga0073929, IMG submission 76966) | Hot spring sediment bacterial and archeal communities from British Columbia, Canada, to study Microbial Dark Matter (Phase II) - Dewar... ... | reverse complement strand
TCAAGTCTCTCCGCCAGCACGTGGTCAGCCAGCTGCCCGAAGATGCCGGGCAACAGGTGGACACCACCGCGCTGCCGGTCAAGCACCCCAGCCGGGTGCGGGGCCCCGCTGGCTGGCACGGGCCGGGCGACCTGCACGCGGGCTTTGGGCGCGATGCCGCCCACGGCGAGTGGTTTTATGGCTTCCGCCTGGCGCTGCGGACCGGTGAGACGGTCCGGTGGACCGTCTCACGGTCGTCCTGACGCCCGGCCGGACCGAGCGCCGGCTTCTGCCCGCCGCCGTCCGGCGGCCGGTGGCGGTGCTGCGGAATCGCATCGAAACCACGATCGGGGAACTGACCGAGCGGCTGGGACTGGCACGGCATGGCGCCAAGACCTTCTGGGGCCTGCTCACTCGGGTGGCAGCGACCATCTTGGCCCATACGCTTCAGCTCCTTGGTCTGGTCTGAGCAAATGAACTCACATCATGCGCCTAAGGAATTGGGAATTGGGAAAGAATGCCCGTCTGTTTCTTGAAGCACCCAGACAGGCTTTCCCAATTCACAGCTCTCTCCTGTTGGTGAATTGTGAAAGGCTGGCTGGTTTCGGGAGCTCTCCCGTGGGGGTTCTCAGGCCCCTGCGTCCCTCTCGCCCAGAACGCCCAATCGGCTGCTGAGAGAAATCGGATCGGATGAGCAGGATGGTGGCCTGGACCGTTGCGTCTGGTGCTGCGACCGAGCACGAGCCCACCGATACCCCTATCGGGGTGTCTTTTGGACAGGCCGGGCGGCGGCTGACCAGACGGTGGCGGCCGGTGCCGCCCGAAGTCGCCGGTCCGATCGAGGGGTAACACCGGCAATTTTTCCCGATCCGGCGGTCACCCCCGTCAGTCCGGGCCTGCCCTTCTCCGGCCTTCGGGGCTCTTTGAATGCCCTGCGGTCGGTCTTCGCAGGCGGCCTCCAAGGCTAAATCTCGTCCGCCTGATTTTGATCGTCCAGAGCCCGAGGGGCCGCAGGGCCTCTCTCCAGGCGCCGGAGGGTCCTCTGGGCGATGCCCGGTCGTGTCAGGCCTGGGAGTCGGTCCGGCCGGCGCGGCAACAGGGCGACCGTGGCCTCCCGGCGCTCCGGATCGGGATACGGATCCATCGGTCAAAGGCCGATGCCCTGCCCGGCGGGCGAGTCCGCCTGGGGGCCACCGTCGCCAGGACTCGGTGGGGCGGAACAGTGAACCCGCCCCCACGGGGTGCGGAGAGATGGTCCTGGGCCAGCCGGTCAGTGCGGTCGCCGGTTGCGCAGCGAGGGACGGAGGGTGTGGGGCCGTTCGTAGCGCAGCGGCTGAGGACGACATCGGCCCGGCTGGCGGCCAGGGTGTCCTCACAGGGCCTGGGGCGAGTCTCACCGCCTCGCAGACCGGCCCCGGAACCGGGGTGGCACTGGCTTCGCGTTTCCCCGGCGGGGCCGGGCCCTAAAGCAAAGCGTCCGCGTGAAAGCCTCCCATTGCCCGCCGGAGAAGCGGTCTAGGCTCGGTTGGAGATGTGACACGGCTCACTGACAGACCCGGACGCTTCCCGCATGCTTGACCCGTACGAGCTGCGAGGTCATGTCGCCATGCGTACCCGGCCGGCTCCGCCATTTACCCCGATTATGGCTCACTCGGCGTCTTCTCCCCGCCTGGTCCACGCGCTTTCGCTGGATGTCGAAGACTACGTCCACGCCCACGCCCTCGAACCGTGGATCGGACCAGCGCGGTGGGCTGATTGGCCCAGTCGGGTCGAGGAGAGTACGGCCCGAGTTCTCGATCTGGTGGAGGCCTGTGGCGGGCGTCTGACCTGTTTTGTTCTGGGCTGGGTGGCCGAACGGCATCCCGGCCTGGTCCGGGAGATCGCCCGGCGTGGGCATGAGATCGCCACCCATGGCTACGCCCACCGTCTCGTTTACACCCAGACGCCGGCGCAGTTCCGCTCTGATGTCGAGCGCTCGCGCGATCTTCTCCAGGATCTAACCGGCCAGCCGGTTGTGGGCTATCGGGCACCTTCCTTTTCGATCACCCGTCAGTGCTGGTGGGCGCTGGAGGTCCTTCTTGACCTGGGCTTTCGCTACGACTCCAGTATCGTGCCCATCACTGGCCATGACCGCTACGGCGTTCGTCATGCGCCGGCCGTGCCCTGGCGTTACGGCTCGCTTTGGGAGATCCCTATCTCCACCATCGCCATCGGTCGTCTTCGCCTGCCTCTAGGCGGCGGCGCCTATTTTCGCTTCTTCCCTTACTGGCTCACGCGCTGGGGACTCTCCCAGCTCGAACGCCGTGGTCGGCCAGCGGTTCTGTACTTCCATCCCTGGGAGTTCGACCCCGACCAGCCACGTGTCCCCGCCGCCTTTCTCAGCCGTCTTCGCCATTACACAAACCTCCACCAAACCGCTGGCCGCTTCACCCGGCTCTGTCAGGAGTTTGCCTTTGCACCGTTCAGCCAGGTCTTCGCGGCGCTCTTCGCTGGGGAAGAGGATGCGTATCTGTCTGGTGACTCAGGACGAACCACTCTATCTGCCCCGCGCGGTTGATCTGCTTGTCCAGGCCCGGGGCCGCGACATTGTCGCTCTCGTGCTGCTGCGTCCGGTCATTCACAACATTCGCCAATGGGAGCGCCTGAAACAGCATATAGCTGTCCTGGGACCCGCCGACTTCCTGCGCCTCGGACTACGGGTCGGTCGCGCCCGCCTGCTCGACCTCGCCCGGCACCTCGTGCCGCTCCACGAAGCGGTTTCGGTCCGCCAGGTGGCCGAGCGTGCACGTATCCCTGTCTACCAGCCCGCCGATATCAACGCGCCCGAATTCCGGCTGGTGCTGGCCACCACTATCCGCCCGGATGTTATCGTTTCGCTGGCGGCCAGCCAGGTCTTTCGCCAGCCGCTCCTGCGCCTTCCGCCCCTGGGCTGTTTGAATGTGCACTCCGCCCCTCTCCCCCGCTACCGGGGGGTCTGGCCCTCGTTCTGGGTATTGGCCAACGGCGAGACCGAGACGGCCGTCACCGTCCACTATATGACCGAACGCCTGGATGCGGGAGCTATCCTGGTCCAGAAGCCGGTGCCCATCCGCCCGGATGATACGGTTCACAGTCTGACACAGCGAACCAAAGCCGCCGGCGTCGAGGCTCTTCTGGAAGCGCTTCAGCTCCTGGAGACCCATACCGCCCGGCCGTTGCCTCAGGACCATGCGCAGGCCACGGTCTGCCGCTTTCCCACCCCAGCCGATGCTGCCCGCCTGCGGTCTCGGGGGCGACGATTCTTCTAATCTGAGGCGACCATGCGTATCTTGCAGGTGAATAAATTCTTTCCACCGCATCTCGGCGGGATCGAAACCCACGTGGCGCTTCTCTGCCGGGAGCTGGCGCGAACAGGCCAGCTCGATCTCTCCGTGCTGGTCTGCCACCATCGACCTGCCTGGCAACGCGAGATCTTTGCTGGCGTCCCTGTCGAACGTGTCCCCAGCTACGGAACATTTCTCTCGATGCCGCTCGCTCCTCACCTCTTCGGGGCCTTCCGCGAACTGGCCGCCCACGCAGATCTCGTTCATCTGCATCACCCCTTCCCGTTAGCCGAACTGGCTGCGCTTCTGCTGCCGGTTCCGGGACGAATGGTCGTAACCTGGCACAACGACATTGTCCGCCAACGCCTGGCGCTCCGTCTGTACCAGCCTTTTCTGCAACGTTTCCTGAAGCGTGTCGATCGGATCATTTTGACCTCACCGCACTACCTCCAGGCCTCTGCTCATCTCCGACCATACCGAGAGAAATGCCAGTCGATTCCGTTAGGAATCGACCTTGAACCGTTTCGCTGGACGCCGGAGACCGCGGAGCGCGCCAGCCGCCTCCGCTCTCAGTACGGCTCACGTCTGATCCTTGGGGTCGGACGACTGGTCGCGTACAAAGGATTTCGTTACCTCGTCGAGGCCATGACCAGGGTCAACGGGCATCTGGTGATCATCGGCCAAGGACCGCTCCGCCGCGAGCTATCAGCCCTGGCGCGCACACTCGGCCTGGAGCGACGCGTGACCTTCCTCGACCCGGTGCCGCTTGAGACGCTGGCAGCCTTTTACCACGCCTGCACGGTGTTTGTTCTCCCCTCTATCAATGCGACCGAGGGGTTTGGCCTGGTTCAGGTCGAGGCTATGGCCTGCGGAAAACCGGTGGTGAGCACTAACCTCCCCACCGGTGTCACCTACGTCAATCGCGATGGTGAGACCGGCCTGGTCGTCCCCTCGGGCGACGCCACAGCCCTGGCCCTGGCCATCACCCGTCTGCTCGATGACCACATCCTCCGCGAACGTCTGGGTGCTCAGGCCCGGGCGCGCGTCTGGCAGGAGTTCACTGTCGAACGGATGGCCGCCCAGACTTACGCCCTGTACCAGGACCTGCTGGCGTCTGCCCCCGTGCCCGCCCCGGCAGCAGGATGAGGTGAAGACTCCACGTCCGGCCCCAGGCCGGCAGCGCCACACCCTCTGGCCTTTATCGGTGTTTACGGCGGGGGAACCTCCCCGTGAACGATGAGAAGCGGCACAGGGAGACGATCGTCGGGCCCAAACACGACCGGCCGCAGAGCGATATTGGCGAACCAGACCTCGCCCTGACGCCAGTTGCTGATGATCGGCTGTACAGCCTGCGGCCGGGTAGAGCGGGTGAGCCGGCCTATCAGAGCCACCTGTTGCCACCGACCCTGCGTCGGTGGAAGGAAGTGGTATCCGGCGCCACCGAATCCGGGATCGGCGGCGACAAAAAAACCAGGCCGGCCGGGATCGCGGGGGGCGGTTCGGTACTGAAGGAGAAACGCATAAACCTGATCGGGCTCTAACCAGACCGTCGGTCCGACCAGCCCGCCACGGCCAGCCTCGGCCGATCCCTGTTCGTCTAGCCAGAATCCGAGGAGACGGAATACACACGGAGGGCGATCGGCGGGGCATTCAAAGCCGCCGCTGAAGTGGCCAGCGTTCCACGTCCCGTGCCCGACGAAGGGGACCCAATGCCAGCCGCTGTAGAGGAAAGGTGGACGCATGATCCGCGGGGCAGGCAGGAGGTTAACTCCCAGGACAGCACGCCGGCCATCGGGGAGGGCGATGGTTGTCTCCGCCGGCAGCGTCCAGGCGGGCGCGGGCAGAATCCACGAGGTCCCCTCTGGTTGCCGGAGCATCTCCTGGTAGGCCTGGTACTCTGCCTGTGTCAACCTGAAGGCCAGAAGGTCAAGCAGCCGGCCGGCCTCGGCCCGGTGCTGGTGAAAAAGAAGGAAGGCCAGTACCCGCCGTCCTTCCTCAGGGCTGAGGGCGCCGATATCGACCAGTGCGCGCGTCAGAGCGGGAATCTCACGCCGCAATCGGGGGCGCCCCGTCATCTCGGCGATCACCGCCAGCGGCTGCGGGCTGGAAGCCTCGGGCGCCAGCAATCTCCCCTGGGCTCTGAGACGGAGCAACTGGTAGCGCGCTTCCAGCGCAAATCCCGGTGACTCTTGCGCTGCCAACAGGGCCTGGACCGCCAGTGCCGTCTGGCCGGCGCGGATCGCTGCCAGTCCCCGTTCATAGTGGATCGCGGCGTCCGCGGGAGAGCGTGAGAGATAGCGCTGATAGAAGACGCCGGCTGCGGCCGGGTCGCCCGGCGCAATCGCTCGGGCCAGTATCAGGTCACGGTCGCTGCCCACAACGGGCCAGGACGGACTGTGTTGAACGACGAGAGCGCTCAGACGCCCCAGTTCAGCGCTCTCTCGGCGGTAGGCGTGCGCCAGAAGAAGCATCGCCAGGTTCTGCGGAAGGAAGAAGACGGCTGTAACAGCGAACAGGGCTGCTCCCGGGAGCAGCCACCGCCGGGGGAAAACCTGCCCCGACAGCGCGTCGCCCTCCGCCCACGCCACGCCCAGGACCAGCCAGAGAAGAAATCCGGGTTTGGCGCCAAGAGTCACCGCGTCAAGCAATCCGTAGAGGGCGAATCCCACCAGACCGGCGATCAGACCTGTTCTCAGGCCGGCCGATGCCGAATCACGCTGCCGCCAGAGGCGGACGAGCGTCAGACCGATCAGCATAAAGAAGATCAGCGCACCAGGGAGTCCCAGATCCAGCGCGGTCTGGAGGATAATATTGTGCGCGTGGGGAATGTGCGCCTCCGGACCGAGCGTGGGGGACGGATAAAATTGATCGGAGAGGCGGGGAAAGAGGTTCAGCCCAATCCCGGTCAGCGGGAAGTCGCGCAGGAGTAGCAATCCGCGTCGCCAGATCTCCAGCCGGGCCTCGATCATCGGCGCCCGCCAGGCCACCGCGTCGACGGCCCACAGGATTTCCAGGAATCGCTGCGGGCCCACCGCCATGATCCCGCCAAGCCCGACCGCCAGACTCGCGCAGACGAGAGGCCAGACGCGCCGCCAGCCGCGCGCAAGAAGAAGAATTACTGCCCCGGCCACTCCCAGCCAGGCCGAACGTGACTGGGTCAGGAGGAGCGTTGGGAGGCTGAGGGCGACAACCCCTCCCCCCAGCCAGCGCCCGAAGGACGGACCGGGGAAGATCGCCTGTGCGCAGGCGATCGGAAGCAGCAGAGCCAGAACACCGCCGACTTCATTGGGGTGGATCCCGGGCTGGACATTCCCAAAAGAGTCCACCACCGCCCCACTCAACCGGGGCAGCCGGGCGTGCACCGCTGCAAACCAGCCAAACTTGCTGCTGTTCCACTCGGTGCCGACCAGCCCGACGGCTGCCACCCCCACGCTTGCCAGAAGCAGACCGGTTCGCAGGAGATCTTTTCCCCACTGATCGCGAGCCGTCCGGGCGGCTATCACCCCCAGCGTCATCCCGTAGAGAATATTGGCCAGTTTAGGCAGGCTCAGACCAGGATCGGCCGAGCAGATGAACCCTATGACGGCCGCGCTCAGAACACCCACGAGGAGATACCGGATGGAGGATTCGAGCGTCCTCCAGGCCGGTCGTCCGAAATGCTGCCAGCCGATCGCCAGACCGATCAGGCCGGCCAGCACCCAGGGGCCGGGGATCAGAAAAAATGGAGCCAGCAAGCCGAGCCAGAGAAGTGGCGCCAGCATCGAGCGGTGTGAGCGCTCGGCCCCGAGTTGTCGTGCCATCGAGGGTCCCGGCAGCCGATCCAGACTAGCCACCGACGTGTCCTTTCGACGAACCCCGGTCAACTGGCGGCCAGTTGGCGTCCCGCCGTCGTCAGGATAACAGGCCCGGGGCGTTCACCTCGCCATAGGCGTTCGACCTGTGCCGTGATCAGGTTCACGCTGATCTCCTGCATACAGCGATTCAGGGGGCAGGTGTACGCCAGACCAGAGAGACCGTGGATCGGGTTGTAGCAGGGGCCGCAGGGCACGCTTCCCTGGAGAGCGATATGAGACGGTCCCAGGGGCATAATCACCCGTGCGTCCGTCGGACCGAAGAGCCCGACGGTTGGTGTGCCCACGGCGGCGGCCAGGAAAAGGGGAGCCGAGTCGATACCGATGTAGACGCGACTGGCCGCTAAGAGCGCGGCGGTCTGCGCCAGGGTGGTCTCTCCAGCCGCCACGAGAGGTGTGGACCGCAGGGCGGGGCGCAGCATCTCGATCAGCGTCCGGTCGTGACGGTCGCCAATAAGGAGCAGGCGGGCCGCGAAGTGGCGGCTGAGAGCGTTGTAAAGAGCGAGAAAGCGCTCGGCTGGCCAGCGACGATTGGGCATCGCTGTCCAGGCGTTACGACCTCCGCCGGGCGAGGAGGCGATGAGGGGTTCCCCACGCCATCCATGGCTGACCAGCCAGGATCGAGCCCACAGGTGATCGGCTGCCGGGACGGCGAATTCCAGCGCCGGGTCGCCGGGCACGACGCCGAGCGGACGCACCAGGTCGAAATGACGATCGATACGGTGCCGCCTCAGGTCGAAGCGGACAGAGGTGGTGAGCCAGCGCGAGGGGCCGGCTGTGACAAAACCGATCCGACGAGGGATACCGGCGAGCGCAGTCAACACACCGAACCATGGTGACCGGTGCATGAGAAGAGCGGTATCATAACCTCCCCGGCGGAGCTGCCAGAGTAGACGCAGCAGCGCACTGCTCTCACTCAGACGGCCAGGGAGCGAGCGACCTGCGCCCAGGTCCGGGGCGACCAGCACGGCATCGAGATGGGGATTGGTCTGAATGATTCCGCGACAGGACCGGGCTACCAGAAAATGGAGGGTGGCGGCTGGGTAGGTCTGGCGTAGGGCGCGGAGGGCGGGGGTCGCAAATAGAATATCCCCGAGCGCGCTGAGTTTCACCACCAGGATGCGTTCCGGCGGTCGATCAGGCACGGAGAGACTCCTTCGGCGCGGTTGGGCCGGCCGCTTCCGCGAAGACAGCCAGCGTCTCGGCGACCATGCGGTCGAGAGTAAAGCGCTGGAGATAGCGATCCCGCCCGGCGGCCCCGAAGGCCGCCCGCCGGACGGGATCGGCGACCAGCTTCTGGAGGGCAGCGGTAAGGGCCCTCTGGTCGCCGGGCGGCACAAGGTACCCTGTTACTCCATCTTGAACGGCTTCAGCTGTGTCGCCGGCGGCGGTGGCAACCACGGGCAAGCCCATCGCCATGGCCTCAAGGACGCCCAGCGGCAGCCCCTCGCGATCTACGGAAGGGTAGACAAAGAGATCGCTCTGCGCCAGATAGGGAGCGACACAGGGCTGAAATCCGGCGAAGATGACCGAGCTGGTCAGACCAAGACGGGCGGCCTGGGCCTCGAGAGCCAGACGGTGCTTCCCCTCGCCGAGGATAAGATAGACCAGTCGGTCGAATCCGCTGGCCCGCAGGTCGGCCAGACTCTGAAGAGCGTATTGCAGGCCCTTGCTGCGACGCAGCCGGCAGGCCGTTGTCAACACCAGCCTGTCCGGTGCGATGCCCAGCATCGCCCGTCGTTTGGGGTCGGGCGGCTGGGGCTGGAACTCGTTGGCCGGTATGCCGTTGCGCACGCAGCGGATCAGGTCGGGTCGAATATTGATTTGGAGCAGGCTGCGGCGCACCGTCTCCGAGACGGCGATGATCCGACTGGCCAGGTGATTAGCCGCCCACTGGTAGAGATAGCGGCAGGGTGGCCGAGTTAACCAGGGCAGAAGCTGGCCGTGCTCTGTCCAGATAACTGGAATCCCCTGCTGTCTGGCAGCCAGCGAGACGAGAAGTTTTTCTTTGAAATCCTGCTGGACATGCACCAGGTCGAGGGGGGCTTCGGTCTGAAGCTGCTGAAGGAGGCGGCGCACAGAGCGCAGATGGGCGAGATTGCCGGGATGGAGGAGGTTGAGGCCACGGTAGCGGCCAGCCGGTGTCCCCAGATCGAGAGGCACGACCGGGATCGGGTCGTGGGCCAGGGATCGGGCCAGTGGTCCGGGTGGGCAGACGACGCGGAGATAAATTCCCCGTCGCCAGAGCGCCCGGGTCAGGCCCTGCAGGTAGATCTCAGCCCCACCGATCTCACGAGCATTGGTGACGAAAAGAACACGCATGCCATCAGACCTTTCTGGAGATCCGGTCTAAGGCGATAAGAAGACCAAGAACAAACCAGAAATGGGCTGTGTAGTGGATCGAAACTGTCAGCATCTGCACGAGAAATCCGATGGCTCCGCTGAGGAATCCCACAGCCACCCATGATGTTGATCCGCGGCTGACGCAGGCGTAATAGCCACGCCTGAGCACCTGTCCGAAAAAGATGAGACCCATCAGCAGCGTCAGCGGACCTGTTTCAGCCAGAAGCTCCAGAAACGAGTTGTGGGCGATAGCCGCACGTACCATGACGTCGACCTCCGCATATCGCGGATAAACCAGCGGAAAGTTCCCCAAACCGATCCCCAGAAATGGATGGTCAGAGGCAATCTCCAATGCCGCCTCCCAGAGGCGTATCCGCTCAAGATTAACTGCACTCCCCCGATCAACATTCAGGAGATCAGGCAGACGGTGCTGGAGCACAACGATCGCATCAGGAGCCAGGACCGCCGCCGTCCCCAGAGCGGCAGTGAGATAGAGCGGGCCGAGCAGAGGGCGGGTTGGAAGACCAGCCCGAGTGCCGAAAACCAGAATCCCCACACTACTCACCACCATTCCCAGGAGTCCTCCACGCGAAAGAGTCAAAATGAGCGTTAATCCCATAAGCAGAGCGAGTCCTGCCAGAAGAATGCGAACTATCGGCACGATCTGACGCTGAAAAATGCCAATAAGAGCCACAGGTAGACCGAGAACAAGGAAAGCGGCGAAGTAATTGGGGTCACCGAAGGTGCCGTACACTCTGACTCCACGCACGATTCCGACAGAAGTTAGAATCGGAATTGTTTGCTCGCGACTTGTCATATACTGTCCCAGGCCAACTCCCACCGCTATCGCTGTTCCTGCAAACCAGGCGGCAATAATCTGGGAGATGGTTCGCTCATCACGGACCAAAAGAGGAACGAGAACGTACAGTCCGCTCAATAAGAGGAGAACGATGTAGAGACGCAGGCCGCGGACCGCATCATTCGCTACAATAAGCGAGAGACCTGTTCCAACAAGGAAACAGATAAGCCAGAATCGACCGGGTACTGATATACTTGCCGAGAGAGATTCGCGTCTTTTCGCCGATTTGGCCAGAAGCGCCAGAGATGTGAGCCCGAATAAAACAATCCAGGGTTTAAGTGCGAAACCAATATTCAGATAATACTGGTCAAGGGAAAGCCCAAAGACTCCGCTGAGAAGACCCGCTGTAGGCCACCAAAGAAGGGGGATGAGTAAAAGAATCCCCAGTATTGCAAGCAACCATTCCGGATATGGCAGGAGCGCAAAGAGGCTGGCCAGTGCCATAATAAGACCCAGAGCACCGGCCAGGAGGAGCCGCTGAGACCAGTTTCGGTCCTGGTCAGCCTGGGCGGTCCGGACGCGGAGAGGTAGCATCATGGGTGTTCCTCATGCCTCAGCATCTGGTGGCGAGGCAGATGCGAGGGCACGCATGGTTGAGCAGGGAGTGAGTCCCGGTCGAGGAACATCTCCGCCCACCACTCTAGACAGAGAACACGCCAGAGGTGGCTGCCCGCCTGTGGTTGTCCTTGACAGAGGGCCTGAAAGGCGCGTTTGACCGCGTCGACCTTGAAGTATCCCCGCTCACGGAAAGGCCGCGAGGCGAGCAGGTCCAGGACCGGCTGGCGCAGGACGGTCCGCAGCCAGATCTCCTCGGGCGTGGCAAAACCTACTTTATCGACCCGCCAGCGCACCGGCTCCGGCAGCAGCCCGGCGGTGGCCAACCGGAGTGCGACTTTTCGATAGGGCCCGTGAACCTTCCACGCAGCCGGTAGGGTCAAACAGAACTCAACCAGCTGCGGGTCCAGGAAAGGCACCCGGGCCTCGAGGGAGAAGGCCATCGCGTTGCGATCCTCATAGTGCAGGAGCGCCGGGAGATTGTGGACCAGCAGGTGGATGAGGTGGTCATCCAGTACGCACGACCCGGGCTGGGCGAAGCGAATCGCTCGCCGAGGCGGAAGGTCAGGCGCCACATACGGACTGCCGCCCAATCCCATCACCTCCTTCAGCCGGAGCCGTATCTCCGGCGGGATGAGAAAGGAGAGCACGTAGGCCAGAGCCTGAAGCGGGCTCTGGCCATGGCTCCGGGCCACTTTCAGCGCCCTGATAAACGCTCCAACGCGTCCCTGCCGCAGGAGATCAGCCAGGTGGGCGGGGTAGGCCGAGGTATAGCCTCCCAGAATCTCGTCACTCCCCTGACCATCGAGAAGGACCTTCACGCCCACACGGCGCGCCAGCGCCATCACTGTCCACTGGGCGTAGACGCTCGTTGACCCAAACGGCTCCTCCTGGTGCCAGAGAAGCCGTTCCAGATCGGCGACCAGACCCTCTCCCCGGGGAAAAACCGAATGGGCCTCTACACCGGTCTGACGGACCACCAGCTCGGTGTAGCGCCACTTGTCATAAGCCGGATCGTCAAAGCGGGCGGTAAAGGTCTTCTGCCGCTCCCCGATGTGCGTGGGTGGGGCCTCTCCGGTCCGGAGTAGCCGGTTGACCAGGACAACGATGGTTGTCGAATCTAAGCCCCCGCTCAGGCAGCTGCCGACCGGGACATCGCTTCGCAGCTGCCGACGGACACTCTCTGTTAAAAGTTCAAGCAGGCGCTCGGCCGCTTTCGCCACGGCTGGAGCGTCAGCCTCCGACCGCAAAGGGGTGGGAAGATTCCAGTAGCGAACCAAGCTCAGGCTGTGGTGATCGACGATCAGATAATGAGCTGGTGGGATCTGACGGATGCCGTGAAAGAATGTCTCGTCTGTGTGATCCAGGAACCCATGGTGGAGATAGTCCAGCACGACGGGCAGATTCGCCTGGCGACAGCGAAAGGCAGGATGGCAGAGGATGGCTTTGATCTCAGAGGCGAAGACAAACTCTGTCGGCGTCAGCGCGTAGTAGAACGGTTTAATCCCAAAATGATCGCGTGCGCAGAAGAGACGCTGTTGTCGCTCGTCCCACAGGGCGAAACTGAACATACCGACAAAACGATGCAGACAGGCCGGCCCCTCTTCCTCGTAGGCGTGCAGGATGACCTCGGTATCGGTCTGCGAGCAGAAATGGTGACCCCGCTCGGTCAACCAGACTCGAAGATCAGCGTAGTTGTAGATCTCGCCATTGTAAACCAGCCAGAGGGTGCCCTCCTCATTCGTCATCGGCTGTGCCCCGGCCTCCGAGAGGTCGATGATGCTCAGCCGACGGTGTCCCAACGCCACCGGTCCGGACTGATAGAATCCCTCGCCGTCTGGTCCCCGGTGCTGCAGAAGAAGGCACATGCGCCGCACCAGCTCAGGATCGGGCTGGCCCCCGACACGATTGAAAACGCCGGCGATCCCGCACATCGCGACTACCCCCTGGTCGCCGGTACGACCGGCTCGCTGACCGGTGGCCGCCGGTGCCCCCTCCACATTGGCCACACCGCTCCGCTCCCCAGACGCCAGAGAACCAGGCCGGCGAGGACCAGGGCCACCAGGCGCAGCGCCCAAGAGACGGTCGGACCGACCAACGCGGCTAGCCCCACGAGAGCCAGCACCCCTCCATGCACCGCTCCCAGGCCGAGCAACGGCCGGAGTGGGTAGGGAATGGGATACAGACGCTGTGAGACCCCGTAAAGAAAAAGAGGGGCCAGACCGTTGCCCACCAGTACGGCCAGGGCGGCCCCCAGCCCGCCCAGCGGCGGGATGAGAACCCACCCCGCCCCCAGATTGACCAGTCCGGCCAGGATAACACCCAGGCTGGCGAAATAGGGGCGCTCGACCAGATAAACGCCAACACCGGTGATGTAGGCGGCCCCGTAAAGGGCGGTAGCATACGCCAGCGGCCCCACCAGAGTGCTCGCCCCCCGATAGGCCGATCCACTGGCCAGAGCGACGATCTCCGGGGCAAACAGAACGAGCGGGAGGACCACCCCCGAGACCCCGGCCAGGTAGATGACCAGAACCCGCGCGTAAACCTGCGGGGCATCCGACCGGCGGGCCAGCCGGTAGGCGTGCGGCGCCCAGGCCAGCTGAAATCCGCCGATGACTAGACTGACCCCGGCAGCAATCCTGGCGGCAACCGCGAAAAGGCCCACCTGATCGAGCGTGGTCAGACCAGCCAGCAGATAGCGGTTGGCAGCGCTCAAAAACCAGGCGCCCAGACTCCCCGGCACGAGCGGAAGCCCAAAGACCACCAGTGTTCGCAGCAGGTGGGGCGAGAGTGTCAGGGCGTACTGGCGGCGGGTAAGAGCAAGGGCCACGACCGCCGCCAGAGCCACGCCCAGACACTGCCCCCAGAGAACACCGGTCAGTCCCCAGCCAGCCAGGACCACCAGCCCGACCGTCAGCCCCGCCTCGACCACGACGCGCAGGACGGTCACGGCCACGTAGCGGCGTGCGGCAAAGGTGTATCGCAGAACGTTGGTGGCCAGGTTGTAGAGAAGAGCACCAGAGAGCGTGGTC
>Ga0073929_1002126_pt1 | contig 13995 bp, 9 predicted proteins | sample DewCreD2012metaG_3_FD_76966 | JGI IMG/M metagenome (GOLD analysis project Ga0073929, IMG submission 76966) | Hot spring sediment bacterial and archeal communities from British Columbia, Canada, to study Microbial Dark Matter (Phase II) - Dewar... ... | reverse complement strand
GGGCCGATCGCCCGGAGCAGCCAGAACGCTCGCGAGGCGATCACCCGGCTTCGTGCCGTGTACTGCGGCACGATCGGCTATGACTTCGGTCATGTCGAGGAGCCTGAGGAGCGGGAGTGGCTGATCGAGGCTGTCGAGAGCGGCCGTTTTGCCGTGCCCCCGACGCCCGAGCAGAAGCGCGCGCTGCTGGAGCGGCTAACCCAGGTGGAGGCCTTCGAGCGCTTCCTGCATCGCGCCTTCGTCGGGCAGAAGCGCTTCTCGATCGAGGGCACCGATATGCTCGTCCCGATGCTCGACCACATCGTGAGCTCGGCGGCGGAGGCGGGCATTGCGACCATCTCGATCGCGATGGCCCACCGGGGCCGGTTGAACGTGCTGGCCCACGTGCTGGGAAAGCCATATGAGCGAATTCTCGCTGAGTTTCTCGGACTGAATCACCGCGAGCCGTTCTCCGAGGCCGAGGGCGGCAGCCTAGGCTACACCGGCGATGTCAAGTATCACCTGGGTGCCAAGCGTCCTTCTGGCGAGCTGCCGCTCCAGATCACGCTCGCTTCCAACCCCAGCCATCTCGAGTTCGTCAACCCGGTGGTAGAGGGTATCGCCCGTGCCGCGCAGGAGCGCCGTGACCAGCCCGGCGCGCCACAGCGTTCGCCTGATGCCTGCCTGCCTGTCCTAATCCACGGAGACGCCGCGTTCCCCGGTGAGGGCATCGTCGCCGAGACCCTGAACATGGCTCAGCTTCCCGGCTATACCACCGGGGGGACGATCCACATCATCGTCAACAACCAGCTCGGCTACACCACCGAGCCATGGGAAGGCCGCTCGACGGCCTATGCGAGCGACGTCGCCCGGGGATACGAGATTCCGGTCATCCACGTCAACGCGGATGACCCTGAAGCCTGTCTCATCGCGATCCGGCTGGCGTTCGCCTATCGCCAGCGCTTCCACAAGGACGTGCTGATCGACCTGATCGGCTACCGGCGGTGGGGTCACAACGAGGGCGACGAGCCGAGCTTCACCCAGCCGAAGATGTACGCTGTCATCGGCCAGCATCCGTCGGTCCGGGAGCTCTGGGCCCGCCGGCTGGAGGTGGAGGGACTCGTGACGGCCGACGAGGTGCGGGCGCTGGAGCAGCGCATGCTCGAACGGCTGCAGGCGATTCGCCAGGAGCTGGTTAGCCACAGCGATGGGCCATCAGATCAACCGCGCATCGGCCGTAACGGTCGAGCCGGCGAGGTGCCGACCGCGGTCCCGGTCGACCAGCTTCGCGAATTGAACCGGCAGGCGCACGCGTTGCCCGAGGGATTCAACCTCAACCCCAAGCTCAGGAGGCAGCTTCAGCGTCGCCTCGAGGTGGTGGAACGCGACGGCGCGCTCGATTGGGCACACGCGGAGCTGCTCGCCTTTGCCTCGATCCTGGCCGACGGCATCCCGATTCGCCTGACAGGCCAGGACACGGTTCGCGGCACCTTCAGCCAGCGCCACGTGGCTTTCTTCGACGTGGAGACGAACGAGCGGGTCATCCCGCTACAGCGCATGCCGGCCGCCCGCGCCTCGTTCGACGTGCACAACAGCCCGCTGGCTGAGGCCGCGCCGCTCGGCTTCGAGTACGGCTACAGCCTGCAGGCTCCGGAGGCGCTGGTCCTGTGGGAGGCGCAGTTCGGAGACTTCGCCAACGCCGCCCAGGTGATCATCGACCAGTTCATCGCCAGTGCCCGGGTGAAGTGGCAGGAAACGTCCGGACTAGTGCTGCTGCTGCCGCACGGCTACGAGGGGCAGGGGCCGGAGCATTCGAGCGCCCGGCTGGAACGCTTCCTGCAGCTTGCGGCGGAGGACAACCTGCGCATCGCCAACTGCACGACGGCGGCCCAGTACTTCCACCTGCTGCGCCGGCAGGCGGCCCTGCTCAAGACCGCGCCGCGTCCGCTCGTGGTCATGACCCCCAAGAGTTTGTTGCGACACCCGAAGGCGGCGTCGCCGCTCGCGGAGCTGGCGCACGGGAGCTTCAAACCGGTGCTCGACGACTCGCAGGCCGGGGAGCGCGCGCCGGAGATCACCCGGTTGATCCTCTGCAGCGGCAAGGTGTACGTCGACCTGGTCACTAGCCCGCACTGGGAAGAGGCGCGACACGTGGCCATCGTGCGGGTCGAGCAGCTTTACCCCTTCCCGGAAGAGGAGCTGCGCCGGGTGATCGATCGCTATCCGAACGCGCGCGACGTGGTGTGGCTCCAGGAAGAGCCGAGGAACATGGGCGCCTGGACGTTTATGGAGCCGCGCTTGCGGCCGCTGCTCGGTGACCGGGCGCTACGCTACATCGGACGGCCGGAACGCGCCAGCCCGGCCGAGGGCCTCGCTGACCTTCACGACCAGGAGCAAGCTCGGATCGTCACAGAGGCCTTCGAGGGGGTGCCGGAGCCGGCGCTCAGGTCCTGAAGGAGTTGGAGCATCGATGGCAATCGAAGTCCGCGTGCCGGAGATGGGCGAGTCGATCGTCGAGGCCGTGATCGGCAACTGGCTGAAGAGAGAGGGAGACGCGGTCTCGGCCGGCGAGGCCCTGGTCGAGCTGGAGACTGAGAAGGTCAACATCGAGGTCGCGGCCGAGCGGTCCGGCGTGCTCGAGCGGATCCTCAAGCGCGAGGGGGAGACTGTCTCGGTCGGGGAAGTGATCGCCGTGATCGCGGAAGGCGTCGCTGCAGAGGCCCCGGCAGCCCGGACGGAGGCTGAGCCGGCCCGGCCAGTTGCCGAGCCGCAGCCAGTGGCAGCCGAGGTGTCGGCAGCGCCTGCCGAGCGCGCCGCGCCGGCCGAAGCGCCGGGAGTGCGGGCGACACCAGCGGTGCGCCGGCTCGCCGAGGAGTACGGGGTGGATCTCCGGCAGGTTCCGGCCAGTGGCGAAGGCGGCCGGATTACGCGGGAGGACGTGCTCCGCTACGTCGCCCAGCAGCGCGAGGCGGTCGCCGCGCCGGCCGGCGGGCCGAACGGCACGACGACCGCTCCACCCGCAGCTCAGCCCGAGCCGGCTGCTCCACCGAGCCCGCCGCCCGTGGCGCCAGCGACCGCTCCGGCAGCTCCAGCGATGGTACCGGCGATGGCCGTTGACGGGCGGCGTGAAGAGCGCGTGCGGATGACGCAACGACGCAAGACGATCGCGCAGCGGCTGGTCGAGGCGCAGCGCACCGCGGCTATGCTCACCACCTTCAACGAGATCGACATGAGCGCGGTGATCGAGCTACGCCGGCGCTGGCGAGACCGCTTCCGCGAGCGATACGGGGTGAGCTTGGGCTTCATGTCCTTCTTCACCAAAGCGGTCGTCGGCGCGCTCAAGGCGTTCCCGATGCTCAACGCTGAGATCCAGGGCGACGAGATCGTGCTCAAGTACTACTACGACATCGGCATCGCGGTCGGCGCCGAGGAGGGGCTCGTCGTCCCGGTGGTGCGCGATGCCGACCGCAAGTCGTTCGCGCAGATCGAGCGGGAGATCGAGGAGCTGGCGCGGAAGGCACGCGAGCGCCGGCTGACGATCGAAGATCTGAGCGGCGGCACCTTCACGATCACCAACGGTGGCGTCTTCGGCTCGCTCCTCTCGACCCCGATTCTCAATCCGCCGCAGGTCGGCATTCTGGGCATGCACAAGATCGAGGAGCGGCCGGTCGTGGTCGACGGTCAGATCGTCGTGCGCCCGATGATGTACGTGGCGCTGACCTACGACCACCGTATCGTGGATGGCCGCGAGGCCGTGCAGTTCCTGGTTCGGGTCAAGGAGCTGATCGAAGATCCCGAGCAACTCCTGCTCGAAGCCTGAACGAGCCGTCAGTCTAACCTGGACGAGAGCCCGGTTCGGTTGTCCAGACGCGCCGGGCTCTCCTTCTGTGAGCGCGATGGGATGCGACGATGCCAGTGACCGACCTCCGATGGGCGTTGGCGCCCGACGGAGAACGGCTAGCCTACGAGGTCAGGGCTGAGGAGCCGGATGCCCCAGCGCTGATCGCGCTCCACGGCGTGCTGGTGGGGAGCTCGAACTGGGTGCACCAGGTGCTCCGGCTCCCCCGGTTTCACTGGATCGTCCCGCACATTCGCGGTCACGGTCAGAGTCCGCCGCCGATGCCGCGTCAGACGATCGAAGAGGCGGCGCTCGACGCGCTGGCGGTGTTGGACGCGGAGGGCGTGGAGCGAGCCGTCGTGCTGGGAAACTCCCTCGGGGCGACCATCGGCCTGGCGCTCGCCCTGCTCCGGCCGGAGCGCGTACGGGCGATGGTGCTGGTCGAGCCGTCGCTGCCGGCGCTGGTTGAGCACGAAGGGAGGTCGCGGTTAGCCGAGACAGCAGCCGAGACCCGCCGCCTGCTGGCCGAAGACCGGATCGACGAGGCGCTGGCGTTGTTCCTGGTACCCCGGCTCGGCGAGGATTGGGAGACGAAGGCTGGGCGCCGGCGCTTGGACGAGTGGCGGCGCAACCTGTTCTCCACGCCGGCGTGGATCGATGCGGTGCTGGCGTTCGACCCCGGCCCGGTGCCGCTCGCCGTGCTGGATCACCCCACGCTGCTGGTCTATGGCGCGGAGACCCAGCCCTTCTACCGTGCCATGACGCTGGCTTTGGCCGAGTTGCTGCCCAATCCCGAGGTGGTCGAGGTTCCGAACGCGGGCCACGGTGTGCCAGTCGATAACCCAGACGCGTTCAACGAACTGCTGCTCTCTTTCGTCGATAAACTCAACGCCCAGTGACTCTAATCCCCTGACCTGTCCGAAGGCCGGCGCCTGAATCCGCCTTAACACAAGACATCTCCCCTAATCGCCAACTCGCGGGTAGATCTGCCCGTACTGGTCACCGGGCAGGGCGAGCGTTGGGCCTTCCTTGTCTCTCGCGCAGGAAGTACCACCATGCGCGCTACGAGGAGATTGGGTGTGAACGAGGAATTCGTACTATCACAACATGCACATGGGCGTTCTTTACACACCCTTCACCAGTTGTCCTCGACCGCGCTCTACATTGGGCTTGGTAATGAGCAAACTTCTCGATCAATGGAGAGGTAGGTCGAAAATGGGACGATCGGAAGGTGACTCGATGGTGCGAGGACGGCTGATGAATCGCCGATGGTTGCTTCGCCAGGGCATTCTCGGAGTCGGTGGGGTGACAGCAGGGCTCCTCCTCTCTGCGTGCGGGTCGATCGAAGGCTCTGTGGAGCGGGTCAGTGTTGCGGAAGCGACGCCTTCGACAGATGGGAGTGAGACCCCCAGTCCGGGGGCGACTCCGTCTCTTGCGATACCGACCGCGATAGGGAGCTCAGAGGCGCGACTCTCCGAACTCCGAGTAGCGTTACCCTCGATGCCACCTCAGCTCGATCCGCAGCGCGCGACGTGGCTGGTCATGCAGCGCGTCTACGGCATGGTATACAACCAGTTGATCAGGCGTGACTGGAACCGACGAGGCGAATTCGTGCCTTCGCTCGCGAGCTCGTGGGAGCGCGCGGACGATACGACTATCGAGATTACCCTGCGGGACGACGTCGTCTTTCACGACGGGAGTCCGGTGACGGCCGAGGACGTGGCTTTCACGTTCGAACGGTCGCTCGCGGGTGATCCCGAGCTCGCAGTCACTGGTCAATTTCCGATCGCCGAGTTAGAGGTCGTCGACGAGCACCGGATCCGTGTCACAACGGAGGGGCCTGACGGAGCGTTCGAGCTGCGTCTGACTAAGACGTTCGCCAGTGTGCTACCGAGCGCTTATTTCGAACGAGTCGGGCCTGAGCGCTTCCAACGCGAACCCATCGGTACGGGGCCGTACCGGGTAGTGGAGTATGTGCCCGACCAGCGGATCGTTCTGGAAGCGCATGAGCGGTATTTCGAAGGTCGACCGCCGGCTGACCGGGTAGTCGTGGTCGCGATTCCGGAGGTGGGGACGCGGGTAGCAGCGCTCCTGAACCGGGAAATCGACGTGTTAATCGATTTGCCACCGGATCAGGTTCCGGTCGTAAAGGCAGGAGGAGCGTTCCGCGTTGATAGCTATGCGCCGCTCAATGCGAACTATCTGATAGTGAACGGGTTGAAGCCGCCAACCGACAGAGTTGAGATCCGCAAGGCATTGAGCCTAGCAATCGATCGTCAGGGGATCGTCGAGGGGCTATTCGGAGGACACGGGCTGGTTCCCGGTAGTGTTCAGTCAGTGCTGGATCCACTCTATATCGAGCGCCCGCCGCTGGCATACGACCCAGAGCTCGCTCGCCGGTTACTCGATCAAGCCGGGTACGCTGGGGAGGAGATCACGTTCGTCTTCGACTCGCCAACGTACTACCCGTTGCAACGTGAATGGGTCGAGCTCATGTCTAGTACGTGGCGTGAAGTGGGGCTCAACGTGGTCTTGCACGGAGTAGAAGTCTCCCAGCGCGTCGAAGTTTCTCGTCCGGATACGCCATATCACTTAATTAACAATTCAACAGGTGTTGAGGCTGATCTCGTCCTGTACCGCTCGTTTGGCCCGGATTCGCTGCACCAGCGCCTGTTTCCGGCCGGCTACTTCGACGATTACAACCGTATCGTCGAACAAGCACGTAAGACGGTGGATAACCAAGAGCGAGCCAGACTTTACCAGCAGGCTCTCGACGTCATGAACGAGAAGGTCATGGTGATCGTCCAGTTCACCATCAACCGCATGCAAGCGCTGCCGGAGAAGATCGTGCTCGGCCCTGATCCAGACTTCAAACTGGACTTGAGCCCGCGCAATTTTCAGGTCCTGGCGTAGTCTGCGCTTATGAGTGAGGCGTACGATGGAGGGTTTGGCACAGGCGCTGCTTGTTCGCCTCGGGCGAGCGTTGTTGACAGTTTGGCTTGTGGTCACTGCAGTCTTCGTCGTCCTGCGCTCGACTGGCGATCCGGTGCGCTTGCTTCTCCCCGAAGATGCCCCTATCGAGCAGGTCGAGGCCATGCGAGCGAAGCTCGGGTTGGATCGCTCGATACCTGAACAGTACTTGCGATTTTGGATGCAGGCTCTCTCCGGAGACCTCGGCGCTTCGATACGGTTCCAGCTACCAGCGTTAAGACTGGTGCTGGTCCGGCTGTGGCCGACCGTACAACTCGGATTCACCGCCTTCGCGTTAGCAGCGGTGGGGGGTGTCGCCCTAGGCATTCTTGCGGCCTTGGCCCGGGGGAGGCCCGTCGACCAGCTTGTCATGGCCTGGATGACGCTACTCCAGGCGAGTCCGAGCTTCCTAATCGGGATCGTGCTCATCTTCGTCTTCTCGGTGCGGCTCAGCTGGTTCCCGAGTAACGGTTACGGTTCCATTCAGCATCTCGTGCTCCCAGCCCTGACGCTGGCGATGATTACGATGGCTGCCCTGGGGCGGATCGTCCGCTCTTCTCTCTTGGAGGTGCTGCAGGCCGACTACGTGCGCACCGCGCGAGCCAAAGGGCTGCCAAGACGCTCAGTCGTCCTCCGGCATGCCTTGCGGAGTGCGAGTCTGCCGATCGTGACAGTGCTCGGTCTGGAGATGGCCTCGCTATTGACCGGGGCGATCGTCGTCGAGACGGTCTTTACCTGGCCTGGCGTGGGCCGGCTCGCGGTCGAGGCCGTCGCGGTGCGGGATTATCCGGTGGTACAGGCCGGAGTGCTGGTCGTGACGCTGGTGTTTGTGACGATCAACTTCGTTGTGGACGTCTCGTACGTGATCTTGGATCCGAGGGTGAGGCATGTCTGAAGTCTCAACGAGCCGACGACTCGAGGTGGTGAGCGAGTCGAAGGCTGGCCCAGTGGACAGCCGCCGATCGCGTTCCCGGCATATCCGAATACCGCTTCATGTTTGGGTGAGCTTCATCATACTAGGGGCATTCACTGTGAGCGCCGCCGCTGCTCCGTGGCTCGCTCCGCACGATCCCATCAGTCCTAACCTGATGGCGCGTAACCGGCCTCCGTTCTGGATGGCGAGTGGTGAGACCGAGTACTTACTCGGAACCGACCAGCTCGGTTATGATCTGTTGAGCCGAACCCTGTTCGGTGCACGGCCTGCCTTGACGATCGGCCTGTCCGCAGCTGCGATCGGCCTGCTGCTCGGCACCCTCGCCGGAATGGTCGCCGGATATTACCGCGGGCTGGTCGACCATGCGGTGATGCTGCTCGCTGAAGCGCAGCTGGCTTCCCCATTCCTCGTCGTGGCGATCGCAGTCATTGCTGTTGTCGGCCAGAGCATCTGGGTACTCGTCATTCTTGCTGGCATCAGCGCGTGGCCAGCCGTCGCGCGAGCCGTGCGCGCACAGGTCGTCTCACTGCGAGAACGTGAATTCGTGATGGCGAGTAGGGCGCTGGGCGCGGGCGACTTCTGGATCCTCACGCGACACGTGCTACCGAACCTCCTCTGGCTCGTTATCGTTGTGGTCACGATCCAACTACGCGGGCTCATCTTGTTCGAGGCCTTCCTCAGTTTCCTCGGGCTCGGGGTACCGCCTCCACAAGCATCGTGGGGCTCGATGATCGACGCAGGACGCCAGTACCTTGTCACTTCTTGGTGGATCAGCGCGGTACCCGGCATGGCACTGGTATTGACCGTGGTCTCGATCAGCTTGATTGGAGATTGGCTGCGTGACGTCCTCGATCCGACTCTCCGGCAGCCGTGAGGGTGAACGAGTTCCTAGCTCCGACGCATCGCCTGGATACTTATTCGCCAGCCTGCAGAACATTCCTGGCCCCTGGCCGAATACTCGTTGAGCAGCAGGTCGGGCGATCGTTGGCTGGCACGGGAGTAGTGCGACTACCGTTCGCTACGAAGATGGTCGCTCGCTTCGTATCTCTATCGTAGCAGCACGCAGAGGATTCCCAGGTTTCGCCGATCCATTGCTGGCCGCGACTGTCAGGCGGCGTCCAACGACGTCAAGATCGCGAGCGCTGCGTGTACCGGCAAACCTGGCCAGAACCCGTTGAAATACATGCCCGCGTGCGCTGCGCAACACGGTGCGAGTTGGCTAAGCACCGTACGCTGGTGCCCAGGATGCCTAAGTTGCGTGGTCGAGGCCTCGGCTCTCGAAGGCCTACCGCCGCGCGCCGAGGATACTCGCTGCGGCGAACAAGGCCACGGCCAGACCAGTCACCACGCTGCTCACCACCGCGGCGGGGAGGAAGGTCACGCCGTAGACGAACGGCATCACTGCGACCCACAGCCCGAGGACGACGTTCAGCCAGCCCAGCCAGCGCAGGCCCGGCGACAGCGCGAGCTGGGTAATGGCCAGGCTTAGAATAAGCCCACCGACGAAGGTGCAGTTGAGTCGCATGCCGTCGTACAGCGAGAAGTTGAGGATGTAGGGCGACGCAACCAGCCAGACGCCCAGCGGGATGCAAAGGGCTGCCAAGATATCCCAGAGCGTCGTCCGACGCTGTGCCGTCACCACGCACAGTACTCCTTCCCCATCGTGACCTGCTAGACCGACACCGCCCCGGCGCGGTGCTCTTGGACTATTCTCCAGGATGTCGCCAGGTTTCGCCAGTCCTGGATCATGAGCACCGCGCGGCTCGAACACCGGCTGCCTGCTCTCGCGTCGCTATGAAGCGGTCCGGTGAGCATGGAGATGCCCAGGCTGGGAGCCAGCAACACGGAGGGGGAGCGGTTGAAGTGGGGCACCCGCTGCTGGTGTCCGCCGGACGGCGGCACGGCCTGGGGAGCAGCGCAATCCGCAGAACTGGCTCCGTCGTATTGCCTGTGAAGTGCCGCGCCGAGTGATGAGGTGAAGGGAGGGCGCATGAGGCGAAGAGTCACCCGAAGACGCGCGCTGGCCGTGATCGCGGCCCTGCTCGGCTTGCTGGCTGGGCTACTGGTCCTGCCACCGCTCGCTGCGGGACAGGAGCAGCGGATCGAGGTGGAGTTGACCGAATTCTCGATCACACCTAATTCGATCACAGTAACCGCCGGCGAGCCGGTCACCTTCGTTGTGTCGAACACGGGTGGGGCCCCGCACAACCTCGAGTTCGAACTCGAGGCGCAGGGACTCGAACAGCTCCTGTTCGACACGAACCTCCAGCCTGGGGAGACGAGGGAAGCCACCGTCACCTTCGACACTCCCGGCGAGTGGGTGATGTACTGCCCGGTGGGCAACCATCGCGCGCAAGGAATGGAGGGTCGGCTCATCGTCCAGGCCGCCGGGACTCCCACGCCGACCACGGCGCCTGCGGCCACGCCGACACCAGCAGTCACCCCGACGCCCGCGGCCACGCCGACGGCTGCTGCCACGCCGGCTCCCGCGATGACCCCGACCCCCGCCGCGACGCCGACCGCGGCGCCGGCTCGCACGCCGACCGCGACCCCGATGCCGCAGGTCGCCCCACCGACCGGCGGCGGGACTGGCTCCGGTCCGGCCGAGCTGATCATCGCTGGTCTGCTCGCGCTCGGGCTCGTCGGAGTACTGGCTGGGCTAGCGGCACGCCGCCGGGTGGCCTAAAGAGGACAGCCGAAATCGCCGTGGAGGCGGGCACGCCCGCCTCTGCACGCTCTCCCCATTGCCGGCTGCGGATCTACCGCAGCCGGCGCACTCTTAACACTCATTCCTGCCAGGAACATGCCGAAGGGAGGTCGACACTGCTTGAAGCCAGCTCGTCCGGCAGCCCGTCTATCGAGAGCGCTGCCGAGACCACCTGCTGGATCAGCGAGAGGTTCGGAATCGGGTAGCGGCCGGTCGTCCAGCCGGATACATACGTGGGCGGCACGAACCCGATCGTGACGACCCGCTCCGGCGACACCGTCAGGGCGAGCTCGACCAAGTGGGGCAGCGCGTCCAGTGGCACGTCGGTTCGTACCGTATCCTGGAGCGCTTCAGTCAATGCCGGGAAAGCGAGCAATAGCGTCGGGAGGTCAGCCTGGCGGCGCAGTGCTCCGAGCAGGCAGCGCTGGCGGTACATCCGGTCGTAGTCGCTGGTGCCGGTACGTGAGCGCGCATAGGCGAGTGCCTGGTGACCGTTCAGGTGCTGCCGTCCCGCCGGGATCTCGTAGTAGGCCCAGTCTTCGCCCGGCGCTGGTGGGGAGAGCCAGGTCGTAACCGGCTTCGGGACGTCGATCGTGACCCCACCGAGCGCGTCCACGACGCGGACGAAGCCGGCCATATCGACAAGCGCATAGTAGTCGACGGGCACGCCCGTCAGCTTGCCGATGGCGCCCTTCAGCGCGGCGGCGCCGGGATCGGGAGCGCCCGGAAAGCGCTCCGGGTAGCGCGCGGCGTAGCTGTACAGCGCGTTGAGCAACTGAGGCCACCGGCCGTCCGGGAAAGAGGCTGCCAGCTCATCCGGCAGCGGCACGCCCACGAAGTTCCGAGGCACGCTGAAGAGACCGGCGCGTCCCGTGTCGAGTTCGAGCACGGCGAGGATGATCGAGTCGGTGCGCGCGCCGCTGCGTCCAGGTCCGGCATCGGAGCCGAGCAGCAGCACGGCGATGCGACGATCGGCGAGGGCCGGGTCGAGCGGGCTGGGCGGTGGGGGTTCGGGCGTGGGCGCCGGCTCCGTGGACGGTGTAGGGGATAGTTGGGGGGTGGGGGTCGGCCTCGGAGGTGGGAGAGGGAACCAGTTCGGCAGCTCGTCGAGCGGGGGTAGCCCTCCTCCTGCCAGCGGCGATGAAGGCGCCGGTACTGCCGGAGATGGCGTCGGCAGGGGCTTTCGACTGGCTCGTGGTTGACTCGCGGGTGCGGTCGACGCAGTCGCAGGCCGCTGCTCTGGAAAGACGGTCACGAGCAGAGCATAGAGCTCGTACGTGTAGTAGCCGGCGAGCAGATGCGGCACGCTGGCTACGATGAGGAGAGCTGCAAGGCCGGCTGCGACGAACGCCTGCGACCGTCGGCGCCAACGCGCGGTGGTGTGGCGTAATCGCTGTCGCCCGAGCCGAAAGGCGTCGGCGATCACCACCCACCGCACCAGCGCGAGCACCGCATTCAGGCACAGCGCCAGGAGCAGCGTGCTCGGGCGAAGTGCGATCACCAGCACGGCCGCCCGCTCCTGTCGCCAGGCTAACGCGGCGAGTGTGGCCAGGGCAGCGGTGCCGCCGAGGAGTAGCCCGCCCCGCACCCAGGCTCCGAGCAGAAGCTGGCCGGCGCCAGGCAGCAGTGCGGTGAGTCCGGCCGCTGCCAGGGCCCGCCAAGGGATCCCCGCGGAACGCTGTCGCATTGCCCGCTCCTCGGGATATCGACATCGAGCTCGGATGCCTCCGAGGGCTCCAGTTTACCATATCATTCTTGGTCACCGGCTCCCGGCTGTCCGCTCGGTCCGCGCGGCAGCGGCCACCGCTGTCCTGCCCGAGCGATCGCCGGCCACCCCATGACCGGCACGTCGCTCCTCTCGAACCTGGAACCGGTAGCTCGGGCGAAGCGTATATTCGAGCAGACAGCACTCGCTGGCGAGGCGAGCCCCGCTTTTCTCTCCAAGCCTGCTGTGACCCTTGGTGTCATCGCTATCACCCAGCCGGCTGGTCCGCCGAAAAGGGCCGCCTGGCCGGAGACGTCACGGAGGGAGCCCAGCGATGTCGCGCGCTGCCGGCAGCTTCCCTGGCTCGCTCGTCAGCTTGATCGCAATGTGCCTGCTCGCCAACTTCTTCGGCCCGGCCGGAAGCGTGGTCGCTGCCGCAGGGGACGTGGTGACTATCCGGCGCTTCGAGACGGCCGAGCCGGTCATCGTACTCAGCTTCGATGCCGGGGCTGGCCGCGGCTTTACCGCCACTATTCTGGATACGCTGGCGGCCAAGGGTGTGCGGGCGTCGTTCGGGCTGACCGGGGCCTGGGCGGCTGCCAGCCCCGACCTGGTCCAGCGGATGGCCCGCGAGGGTCACCACCTGATCAACCACACCTGGAGCCATCGCTCCTTCACCGGTCGCTCGACCGGCTCCGCTCCCCTGAGCACAGCCGAGCGGACCGAGGAGCTGCGCCGGACCGAGGAGCTGATCCGGCAACTCACCGGCATCGAGCTGCGACCGTACTTTCGGCCGCCGTACGGTGACTTCGACGACTTGGTGCTGTCTGACCTGGCTGCCAGCGGCTACAACCTGAACATCATGTGGACGATCGACTCGCTAGGGTGGAGAGGTCTCACCGCTGACGAGATCACCCAGCGCGTGCTCGACGCCGCCGAGCCTGGCGCGATCGTGCTGATGCACGTCGGCAGCCAGTCGCAGGACGCGGCGGCCCTGCCGGCACTGATCGATCAGCTCCGAGCGCGCGGCTACCGGTTCGCGACCGTTCGCGACCTGGTCGAAGGGAGAGCCGGTCCGGAGGGCCGCTACTTCCCCGAGACCGGCCACTGGGTAAGCCACGGCTTCTTGCGTTACTGGGAACGATTCGGCGGGTTGGCCATCTATGGCTACCCGCTGACTGAGGAGTATGTTGATCCTGCCACCGGCCGCGTGACGCAGTGGTTCGAGCGGGCCCGCTTCGAGTGGCACCCAGGGGCGTGGCCCACGCGCTACGATGTGCTCCTGGGGCGGTTGGGTGTGGAGGTCTCGGCCGAGCGCGAGGGGATAAGCCCCTTCCGGGCAGCGCAGCCGTTCACTGACTGCACCTACTTTCCACAGACCGGACACAACCTGTGCGGCGGCTTCCGAGCCTACTGGGAGCGGTTCGGGGGGCTAGCGGTGTTCGGATACCCGATCTCCGAGGAGTTCCGGGAGGTGAACCCGGACGACGGCCGCGAGTACACGGTGCAGTACTTCGAGCGCCAGCGGTTCGAGTGGCACCCGGGGGCCTGGCCGGACCGGTACGACGTGCTGCTCGGCCGGCTCGGCGCCCAGCTCCTGGCCGGGCGCAGCTGAGGTCGCAGTACCGGGACCGGTCATGTCGGCGAGCGGCGGAGCCAGACCAGCATCCGGCCCGGCTCACGGTTCGCCCAGGCGTAGTAGGGGATGGCGACCAACTCGATCTCTCGCTCGCTCCCGGAATCCTCGACTCCGCGGGCGGTGCGGTAGAGGGTGCCGGACCAGGCCGGGCCGGGCGGGGCGAGACGCGCGCGGGCGCGCAGGGCGACCACACCGCCGAGCAGGTTGGGCCGGCCCTCGGTCG
>Ga0073929_1002120_pt1 | contig 14029 bp, 14 predicted proteins | sample DewCreD2012metaG_3_FD_76966 | JGI IMG/M metagenome (GOLD analysis project Ga0073929, IMG submission 76966) | Hot spring sediment bacterial and archeal communities from British Columbia, Canada, to study Microbial Dark Matter (Phase II) - Dewar... ... | reverse complement strand
TGACAGTTGTCTGCTGCGGGCCCGCGGCTTCGCCGAGGCTGGGCTGCCCGACCCGGCGCTCTGAGGCTGAAGACAGATCGGTCTCTGGCCTCCCTCGGGTCGGGCAGCCCAGCCTCGGCGAAGCCGCGGGCCCGCAGCAGACAACTGTCACAGCGGCCGCAGGGCCGCTCGCCCTCGCGATAGCAGCTCCAGGTCAGAGCGAGCGGCGCCCCCAGAGCCACGGCCAGCCGGATGATCTCAGCCTTGCGCTTGTCGATGAGAGGGGTCAGGACCTGCAACGGCACCCCGTACTGGGTTCCCAGTTTGCTCCCCAGCCGCAGCGCCTCGGCCACCGCCCGGTAGTACGCGGGACGGCAGTCGGGGTAGCCGCTGTAGTCGATGGCGTTGGCGGCGATGATGAGCGCCGCCTCAAGGTCCACCGGCCGCACCCCTTCGCCCTCGATGGCCTGGAGAGCCAGACTCTCCAGCCAGGCCGCCCCCAGCGTCAGAAGAAGAGTGTTGCGCAGGGGGACGTAGGTGATGGGAATCTCCTGGGCCATCTCCGCCAGCGGGCGGTCGGCCGGGACGGCAAACCGCCCCGGCTGGGTCAGGGCCGAGTACCAGGCCAGGTCGCGGAAGAAGGGCACCGCGACCACCTGGTGCCGCAGCCCCAGCGCCGCGGCCACCGCCCGGGCCGCCTGGAGCTCGCGGGCGTGCCGCTGGCCGTAGTCGACGGTCAGGGCCAGAACCTCGTACCCCTGGGCCCGGGCCCAGGCCGCCGCGGTGGTCGAATCGAGCCCGCCCGAGAGCAAAACGACTCCCAGCCGTCGCATTGCCGCCTCCCGGTGCCGCCGCCCGGCTCACCGGGGGATGATCCGGACGATCTCCGTCTGGACCGGCGTCGTCACCTGCGGTCCCCGGTCGGCGTCGACGAAGACGTTGATCTCCAGCCGGACCCCGAACTCGGGCAGGTAGACGCCCGGTTCGATCGTGAACCCCACCCCCGGGATGATCGGCCGGGTATCGTGGGTTTCGAAGTCGTCGAGATTGACGCCCAGGGCGTGGACGGTGGTGCCCAGGCTGTGGCCCAGACGATGGGTGAAGTAGGGGCCGTAGCCGTGGGCGGTGAGAAGGTCGCGGGCCTCGCGGTCCACCTGCCAGCCCTGCAGGGTCTCGCCCCGGGCCCAGGCCGCCTGCAGGACGTCCACCGCCCGGTCGCGCGCCGCCCGGACGGCGGCGAAGGCCGCCTGCTGCGGCGCCGGCGGCTCCGGTCCGACGAAGGCCACCCAGGTGATGTCGGCGAAGATGGTCTCGGTCCCCATCTCCCGGGCCCACATGTCGATGAGCAGCCAGTCGCCAGGCCGGATGGGCGCGCTGGTCGTCGGCCCCGGCGTATAGTGGGGGTCGGCGCTGTGGGCGCCGACGGCCACCACCGGCTGGTCCTCGATCCGCAGGCCCAGGGCGGTGAAGCGCTCCAGAATGTGCTGGAGCACGTGGTATTCGCCGATCCCGCGGTGAACGTTCTCGGCGACGAAGGCGAAAGCCGCCTCCATGGCCTGACCCAGCTTGCGCGCGGCGGCCAGATGGCTGGCCACCTGCCCTGGCGTCCAGCGGGCCACCACCAGTTGCAGGACCTCGGCTGAGGAGACGACCTCGACCCCCAGCGAGCGGATGAGCTCCAGCGTCCCGGCGTCCACCCGCGAGACCATCGGCAGCGCTCCCAGCGGCGAGTACTCCATCGCCCAGCGCTGACCGGGCCGGAGCACCGACCGCAGGCGCTCGAGCATCTCCAGGCGGCTGAGATAGACCTGACGGGGAAGGGCCAGGCCGGCGACCTGGCCGGCGTCCACCTGATGGACCAGAAGCCAGGGCTCACCCTGCGCCGGCAGGACTAGGAAGCACCGGCGGGTGGTGTGGACTGTGGTCCCCAGGAGCTCCCACAGAATCGGGTTGCTGCCGCGGAAGTCGTAGAGCAGCCAGCCGTCCAGTCCGGCGGCCGCGACCGCCGTCCGGGCCGCCGGGAGCCGTTCGTCGGGCATCATCGGCCTCCGCCACGGGTCTCGCCCCCCATTATACACGGAGGGGACCGGTCGGCGGCGCCCAGAGCCCGCCCCAGCTGCTGGAGAGCCCGACCGAGAGTGCGGCTGACAGCCTGCTGACTGATGCCGAGCCGGGCGGCGATGTCCGCCTGGGAGCGGTCCTCCCAGAAGTAGAGGTGGAGGACCAGCTGCTGGCGCGGCGAGAGCGCGCCGAGCGCCCGGGCCAGGGCCGGGTGAGCGACCAGCAGGGACCAGTCGGGCAGCTGGCGGCTCACGGCTCGGCCTCTGGCTCCTGGGGCTGGTAGGCGCGCAGGCGGCGGCGCCGGCGGTATTCGCCCCGGAGCAGGCTGCGCAGATGCCAGTAAACCCGCCAGCGGACCCGGCTGAGGAAGCTGACCGCGCCCGGCCGGTAGGTGTGGACCGCCTCCCAGAAGGCCAGAAAGGCCTCCTGTTCGAGGTCGGCGGCGGTCAGGGGACTGGCGGCGCCCAGGCGCCGCTTCAGGCGCCCGAGCAGCCCGCTCAACCAGGGCCGGACCGCGGTCCAGAGGGCCAGTCCGGCCGCCCGGTCGCCCTGCCGGGCCCGGTCGAGGAGCCCGGCGATGAACACCGTCTCGGCGGCCGTCGGCGACCATCTCTGTCGTGGGGCCACGCCGCGCCTCCTGCGGTCGGAATAGAACAAATGTTCGAGACGACTATAACGGGAGCCCGGCCGCCTGTCAAGGGGAAACAGCGAGAGACAGCGGGAGATTTTTTAGGCAAGGCCGGTCTTGCCAAACTCCTTGACAGGTGGGGGCCGCTCGGCTACAATTCCTAGCGGACCAGTCGGAATTTTCGGGGGAGAGATGCTCCGGGTCTCCAGCCGGGTGCACTACGGGCTGCGGGTGATGACCCGTCTGGCGCGGGCCTACGGGCAGGGGCCTGTGGCCCTGAGCGACATCGCGGCCGCCGAGCGTCTGCCGCTGCCCTACCTCGAGCAGATCGTCGCCCATCTGCGGCGCGCCGGGCTGGTCGAGGGGCAGCGGGGGGTCCACGGGGGGTACCGGCTGACCCGCCCCCCCGAGGCCATCAGCGTGGCGGCCGTCCTCCAGGCGCTGGAGGGGGCGCTGGCGCTGGTGGACTGCGTGGCGGCCGACTACGTGCCGGGCAGTTGCGCGGTCGAGGGCGACTGCCTGTCGCGGGCGCTCTGGCTGCGCCTCCACCAGGCCATCACCGCGGTTCTGGAGTCCACCACCCTGGCCGACCTGGTGCGCTCTGAGCGGACTGACCGCGGCCCGGGCGCGCTCGCCCCGGTGGTCGAGAAGGTCCTGGCCGCCGCCGAGACGGCGGCCTGCCAGTCCAGGACGGGAGAGGAGTACAGCGGGAGACTATGACGACTGAGGAGAAGCTGATCATCGAAGGCCTGCGCGTCAGCGTCGAGGGCCGGGAGATCCTGAAAGGGGTCGACCTGGTCCTGGAGAAGGGGCAGGTGCACGCCCTGATGGGCCCCAACGGGTCGGGCAAGAGCACCCTGGCCTACACCCTCATGGGCCACCCCAAGTACGAGGTGATCGCCGGCCAGGTCCTCTGGAAGGGCGAGAACCTGCTGGAGCTGCCGCCCGACGAGCGGGCCAAGCGCGGCGTCTTCCTGGCCTTCCAGTATCCCACGGCCATTCCCGGTGTGACGGTCGCCAACTTCCTGCGCATGGCGGTCAAGGCGGTCCACGGTGAGCGCATCACCCCGGCCCAGTTTCGCCGCCTGCTCAAAGAGAAGATGGCGCTGCTGAAGATGGACGACTCCTTCGCCACCCGCTACCTGAACGAGGGCTTCTCGGGTGGGGAGAAGAAGCGGGCGGAGATCCTGCAGATGGCGGTGCTGCAGCCCGAGATCGCCATCCTCGATGAGACCGACTCGGGGCTGGACATCGACGCCCTGCGGATCGTGGCCCAGGGGGTCAACGCGCTCCTGGGACCGAACCTGGGGGTGCTCATCATCACCCACTATCAGCGTATCCTGAACTACATCACCCCGGACGTCGTGCACATTATGGTCGACGGCCGGATCGTCCGCTCCGGCGGCCGCGAACTGGCCGAGGAGCTGGAAGCCCGCGGGTACGACGCAATCGTAAAGGAGGTCGTTGGGCATGGCGGTTGATATCCTCTCCCTGCGGGAAGACTACCACGAGAAATACGGCTTCCATGACCCGGAGAACTATGTCTTCAAGGCCAAGAAAGGCCTCTCGCGGGAGGTCGTCGAGGAGATCTCCTGGCTGAAGGGCGAGCCCGACTGGATGCGTCAGTTCCGCCTGAAGGCTCTGGAGTACTTCCTCAAGCGCCCCATGCCCACCTGGGGGGGCGACCTCTCCGGCATCAACTTCGATGAGATCTACTACTACGTCCGCCCGACCGAGAAGAAGGGCCGCAGCTGGGACGAGGTGCCCGAGTACATCAAGCGGACCTTCGACCGGCTGGGCATCCCCGAGGCCGAGCGCAAGTTCCTGGCCGGGGTCTCGGCCCAGTACGAGTCGGAGGTTGTCTACCACTCGATCCGCGAGGACCTGAAGAAGAAGGGCGTCATCTTCTGCGACACCGACACCGCCGTCCGCGAGTACCCGGACCTGGTCCGGCAGTACTTCGGTACGGTTGTGCCGCCCAACGACAACAAGTTCGCCGCCCTCAACTCGGCGGTCTGGTCGGGGGGCAGCTTCATCTACGTGCCCGAGGGGGTCCAGGTCGAGATCCCGCTCCAGGCCTACTTCCGCATCAACGCCCAGAACATGGGCCAGTTCGAGCGGACGCTCATCATTGTGGAGAGAGGGGCCTATGTCCACTATGTGGAGGGCTGCCTCCCGGCGGGGGAGCAGATCAGCCTCGGGGACCGGTGGGCGAACATCGAAAGCGTCAAGCCCGGCGACTGGGTGGTCACCGAGACGGGCCGGAAGGCGAAGGTGCGGGCCGTGATGGTCCGCCCCTACCGCGGTGACCTCGTCGAGATCGTCCCGATCTCGCCGCACAATACCTTCCGCCTGACGCCGGAGCATCCGGTCCTCACCGTGCGGCGGGAGGCGGTGCGCGTCGCCCGCGCTCCGCGCAACGGGTGGCAGCCGGAGGCCAGCACGCCGAAGCTCCTTCAGGCCAAACCCATCTACGTGCCGGCCGGCGAGCTGCGCGCCGGCGACTTCCTGGTCTTCCCGAAGATCCACCCGGAGGGCTTTAATCCGGCGTTCACCGAGGCCCAGCTGCGCCTCCTGGGCTACTACCTGGCCGAGGGCTCGGCCTACCTCCACAAAAAGCTCAACCAGCCGGTGGTTGCCCTCTCCTTCGGCGAACGCGAAACGGAGAACATCGAGCGCGCCAGAGCCCTGATCGAGGAGGTGACGGGGAAGAGGGCGCTGGTCACGCACGTGCGCGCCAAGCATAGCGTGACCGTCTCGGTGTACTCGCGCGAGCTGATGGAGTTCTGCCTCCGCCACGCCGGCAAGGGAGCGGCCACCAAGGCGCTGAGCCCGGAGATCATGGCCCTGCCCGCGGATCAGCTGCGGCCGCTCCTGGAGGCCTACGTCGCCGGCGACGGCAATCTCTCCGTGAAAGGGGCCAGCGAGATGCGCCGGGTCGCGACCGCCTCTCCCACCCTGGCCCGCCAGATCCAGGAGATCCTCGCCCGCATGGGCCTCTACGCGAGCATCGAGATCCGTAAGGGCGGGGAGGACACGATCGCGGGCCGCCGCATCCGGCGCCGGGATCAGTACATCGTGGTCTGGACCGAGAACCGGCGGATGGGGGAGGTGCGGGACGCCGGCGACTACTTCCTGGTCCCGATCAAGGAGATCCGCCGCCTCCCTTACGACGGCTTCGTCTTCAACCTCGACGTCGAGGAGCCCAACTCCTACCTGGTGCGGGGCTTCGCGGTCCACAACTGCACCGCCCCGATCTACTCGACCGACAGCCTCCACGCCGCCGTCGTCGAGATCATCGTCAAGAAGGGCGCCCGCTGCCGCTATACCACCATCCAGAACTGGTCGAACAACGTCTACAATCTGGTGACCAAGCGGGCGGTCGCCTACCAGGACGCGACGATGGAGTGGGTGGACTGCAACATCGGCTCGAAGCTGACCATGAAGTACCCGGCGGTCTTCATGGTCGAGCCGGGCGCCAAGGGCGAGATCCTCTCCATCGCCTTCGCCGGCAAGGGGCAGCACCAGGACGCCGGAGCCAAGGTCATCCACGCCGCCCCCTACACGACCTCGCTCATCACCTCGAAATCGATCAGCAAGGGCGGCGGGCGGACCACCTACCGGGGGCTGCTCAAGGTCGAGAAGGGCTGCCACGATGTCAAGTCCAACGTCCGCTGCGACGCCCTGCTGCTCGACGATATCTCCCGCTCGGATACCTATCCCTACATCGAGGTCGAAGAGGAGCGGGTGACCATCGGCCACGAGGCGACCGTCTCGAAGGTCGGTGAGGAGCAGCTCTTCTATCTGATGAGCCGGGGCCTGAGCGAGGCCGAGGCGACGGCGATGATCGTCAACGGCTTCATCGAGCCGATCGTCAAAGAACTGCCGATGGAGTACGCCGTCGAGATGAACCGGCTCATCCAGCTCGAAATGGAGGGCTCGGTCGGCTGAACCGACCCCCGTCAACAGCGATCTCAGAGGCCGTCGGGCGGGCCGCTCGGACAGTCGGGAGGCCCGCCCGCTGATGGGAGTGACACGAGCGTGAGCCAGCAGCCAGTGACTGTGCCAGAGACTGCGCCCGGCCTGGTCCCCGGCCTTTCGGCCGCGGCGGTCCGGGCCCTGAGCGACCTGAAGAACGATCCCGCCTGGCTGGCTGACCTGCGCCAGCAGGCCTGGGCGGCCTTCGAGCGCCTGCCGCTGCCCAGCCGGACCGATGAAGACTGGCGGCGGACCGACCTCCGGGCGCTCGACCTCAACGCCTTCCAGCCGTTCCGGGAGCCACATCCGGCTGGCCGGCCCGCTGATCTGCCAGCGGTCTTCCAGCAGTTCCTGACCGAGGAGGGCGCCAAAGCGGGGCTCCTCCTCCAGCGCGACTCGGCGGCGGTCTTCCAGCAGCTCGCCCCGGACCTGGCCCGGCAGGGGGTCCTCCTGACCGACCTGGACACCGCCGCCCGCGCCTACCCGGACCTGGTCCGGGAGCACCTCCACCGCCTGGTCCGGTTCGACGAGGATAAGTTCACCGCCCTCCACGCCGCCTTCTGCAGCGGCGGGGCGCTGGTCTACGTGCCGGAGGGGGTCGAGGTCGCGCTCCCGCTCCAGGTCGTCTACTGGCTGACCACACCGGGGCTGGGGCTCTTCACCCACACCCTGGTCATCGCCGAACCGGGTAGCAGCCTGACCTTTATCGATGAGTACCTCTCGCTGGACGAGGCCCCGGCCCTCCACTGCGGGGTGGTCGAGGTCTTCGCCAAAGAGGGCGCCCAGGTCCGCTACGTCCACCTCCAGCAGTGGGGCCGGAGCGTCTGGAACTTCGGCCGGGTCCGGGTGCACGCCGACCGCGATAGCGCGGTCAACGAGCTGATCGTGGCGCTGGGCAGCCGGCTGACCAAGACCTATGTCGACAGCCTGATGGCCGGTCCGGGGGCCAGCGCCGAGATCCTGGGCCTGCTCTTCGGCGACGGTCAGCAGCATCTGGACCACCAGACGCTCCAGGAGCACCGGGCCCCGCACACCAGCAGCGACCTGCTCTTCAAGGCGGCCCTCAAGGATCGGGCCCGCTCGGTCTACAACGGCCTCATCCGCATCCACCGGGTGGCTCAGCGGGCCGACGCCTACCAGGCCAACCGCAACCTGGTGCTGAGCGACACCGCCCGGGCCGACTCGATCCCCCGGCTGGAGATCGAGGCCAACGACGTCCGCTGCACCCACGGCGCCACCGTCGGTCCGGTCGACCCCGAGCAGCTCTTCTACCTGATGAGCCGGGGCCTCAGCCGGGCGGCGGCCGAGCGGTTGATCGTCGAGGGCTTCTTCGAGCCGGTGCTGGAGCGGGTACCGCTGGCCGGACTGCAGGAGCGGCTGCGGGCGGCCATCTCGGTGAAGATCGGCTGAGGAGGCGACGGCGCGATGGGGCGCTGGGTCAAGGTGGCCACCGTCGCCCAGGTCCCGCCGGGCACCGTCCGGCGGGTCGAGGTGGACGGTGAGCCGATCGCCCTCTGCAACGTTGGCGGGACGTTCTACGCGATCTACGATATCTGTTCGCACGCCGAGGCCTCGCTCTCGGAGGGGGAACTCGTCGACACGGCCATCGAGTGTCCGCTCCACGGCTCGCAGTTCGACCTGCGGACCGGCCGGCCGCTCTCCCTTCCGGCCACGCAGCCGGTGCCGGTCTACCGGGTGCGGGTCGAGGGCGGGGACGTGCTGGTCGAGGTCGGCGACCCGTGAGCGCAGCCCGGCGGTGACGGGCAGAGGAGGGGCGGCGATGCTGGACACAGCCCGGATCCGGGCCGATTTCCCGATCCTCCACCAGGTGGTCAACGGCCGGCCCCTGGTCTATCTCGATAACGCGGCCACCAGCCAGAAGCCACGGGCGGTCATCGAGACGCTGGTGGACTACTACAGCCGCTACAACGCCAACGTCCACCGGGGCGTCCACACCCTGGGCGACCGGGCGACCGAGGCCTACGAGGGGGCGCGGGCCAAAGTGGCCCGCTTCATCAACGCCCCGGGGCCGGAGACCATTATCTTCGTCCGCAACACGACCGAGGGGCTCAACCTGGTGGCCTACACCTGGGGCCGGGCCCACCTGCGTCCTGGCGACGAGATTGTGACCACGATCATGGAGCACCACAGCAACCTGGTGCCCTGGCAGATTCTGGCTCGGGAAAAGGAGGCGGTGCTCCGCTTCGTCGGTCTGACCCCCACCGGCGAACTGGACATGGAGGACTTCGCCCGCCAGCTGACCCCGCGCACCCGGATTGTGGCGGTGACGATGGCCTCCAACGTCCTGGGGACGATCACGCCGGTGGCCGAGATCGTCCGCCAGGCCCACGCGGTCGGCGCCATCACCGTCATCGACGCCGCCCAGGCCGCTCCGCACCTGCCCATCGATGTGCAGGCCCTGGACTGCGACTTCCTGGCCTTCTCGGGCCACAAGATGCTGGGGCCGACCGGCATCGGCGTCCTCTACGGGCGGCGCGAGCACCTGGAGCGCATGCCGCCCTTCCTGGGTGGGGGCAGCATGATCCGCGATGTGCAGCTGACCACGGCGACCTGGAACGACCCGCCCTGGAAGTTCGAGGCCGGCACGCCCAACATCGCCGACGCCATCGGTCTGGGGGCGGCGGTGGACTACCTGAGCGCCCTGGGGATGGAGAACGTTCGGGCCCACGAGGTGGCTCTCACCGCCTACGCGCTGGCGGCGCTGAGCCAGGTGGAGGACCTGGTGATCTACGGGCCGCCGGATCCGCAGCGCCGGACGGGGGTCATCTCCTTCAACCTGGCCGACATCCACGCCCACGATGTGGGCACGATTCTCGACCAGGAGGGGATCGCCATCCGGGCCGGGCACCACTGCTGCAAGCCGCTGATGCGCCACCTGGGTGTGGCGGCCACCGCCCGGGCCAGTTTCTACATCTACAATACCCGTGAGGAGGTCGACCGCCTGGTGGCGGCCCTCATCCGGGCGAAGGAGTTGTTCGGCAGTGTCGTTGGTCGATGAACTGTACAAAGAGGTCATTCTCGACCACTACCGGCACCCGCGCAACCGGGGGACGCTCGCCGACGCCACCCTGGTTGTTCAGGGGAGCAATCCCCTCTGTGGCGACGAGATCGAGCTCGGGTTGCGCCTGGCCGGCGACCGTATCGAGGCGGTGGCCTTCACCGGGCGGGGCTGTTCGATCAGCCAGGCCTCAGCCTCGATGATGACCGAGGTGATCAAAGGGCGGACTCTGGCCGAGGCGGCGGCCATCCTGGAGACGTTCAAAGGGGTGATGCTGCGCAACGAGCCGGCCGAGCGGCTGGAGGACCTGGGCGACCTGGAGGCGCTCCAGGGAGTCAAGAGGTTCCCGGTGCGCATCAAGTGCGCCATCCTGGCCTGGAACACGTTGCAGGAGGCACTGACCCTCGTCCGCGAGCGCCTGGATCAGGGATAAGCCAGCGCACCCGAGAAAGGGGAGAGACCGCATGGAGCAGAGCACGGCTGCCAAACAGGTCCACGCCGGCGCGGGCGAGCAGCCCGTTCCGGCGAGCCCGGCGCCGACGGTTGTCGGCCACGCGGATGCCGAAGCGCCGGCCGCCGAACGCCGCACGCCGCCGGCCATCACCGTTGACCAGGTTCGCGAGATTCTGAAAGAGGTTTACGACCCTGAGATCGGTATCGACATTATCAACCTGGGCCTGGTCTACGGCATTGATATCGACGAGCGGAACAACGTCATAGTAACCATGACGCTGACCTCGCCGGCCTGTCCGCTGGGCCCGATCCTCATCGCTCAGATCGAGGCGCTGGTCGGACAGCTCCCGGGCGTGGGCACCGTCACGGTGAACCTGGTCTGGAGTCCCCCGTGGGACCCCTTCACGATGTGCAGTGAAGAGGCCAAGGCCGAACTGGGCCTCTGGTAGACTGCACCTGCCCAATCTCCTGGGCCTGGCCCGCGTGCTGCTCACAGCCCTGGCCGTGGGGTTGCTGCTCCTCTGGCCGGGGTCGTCCTTCGGGGCCCTCGCCGGGGCGCTTCTTCTCCTCACAGCCGGTCTGACCGATGTCGCCGACGGCTGGCTGGCCCGGCGGCGTGGCTGGCAGAGCCTGATCGGAGCCCTGACCGATGCTTACGCCGACCATTTGAGCGCCAATCTGGTGTGGGTGGCCTGGGCGATGCTGGGTCTGGTGGGGCCGGTCGTCCCGCTCCTGGCCCTGAGCCGCGACCTGGTGGTGGACTGGCTGCGTCAGACCCAGGCCCTGAGGGCGGGCGCGGACCCGCTGGCCCGGGGAGCGATGGGCCTCCTCTGGCACAGCCGGCCGGTGCGGGCGCTCTACGGCGGGCTGAAGCTTCTCTGCGCCCTCTGGGGCGCACTGGCCGTCGGGGGCATGGTCCCGAGCGAGGGGCTGGGGATTCTGGCCCTGGGCACGGTCCTCCTCGGCCTTCTGCGCGCAGCCGCGCTTCTCCGTCAGGCCCTGCCCGGCCTGCTCCTCCACCCGTAGCGGCCGGCATCTCTCCCCGCAGGCTGGTCAGACCGTCCACCCTCTCCGGCCGCCGCCCGGTCGGTCTCTTCTGACCCTCTCACCCACGCCGGATGACCAGCACTCTGTCCAAGCTCTCCAGGTAGGCAGGAATGGCGCTGCCTACCCGGGGTCAGCGTGCCCCTCCCCGCAGACCGGGGAGGGGCACCCACGGGTTAGGTCTTTGGTCGCAGACGGCCCTCGTACATCATCATAATCACGAACGAGTCGGCGTAGGGGCTGTTCTTGTAGATCGGGTCGTCATCGGGCGGCCAGCCGACCACCCGCACGCCTTCGAGCACCGGGTTGTTGCCGTAGCGCTCGTAGATCGGAATGATCGGCAGGAGTTCGTTGAAGGCCAGGGAGAGTTTGGTGACAATGGCTTTCTGGGCGTTCTCGTCGAGCCCCTCGGCCGAGTCGACCACCAGTTTCTCGAGGTCGAGCTCGCCCATCGAGGTCTGCTGCTTGAGCGGGAACTTCATTCCCGGACCGGGGGCCTGGATGTTGTGGGTGAAGAGGTCCTGGACGAAGGAGAAGTGGGGGTGCGGATGGGCGGCGCCCCAGGCGCGGATGGCCAGCTGGAACTTGCCTTCGTTGACCTCGATGGGGTGCTGGGTGTGGGTGACGGTGCGCACCGTGACTTTGATCCCAAACCGCGTCAGCTGATCGGCCAGGTTGGTGGCGGTCGCCGACCAGTCGGCGAACTCCGCCGGCACGCTGAGTTCGTACTCCATCCGCTCGCCCTCGGGCGAAACCCAGACCCCACCGTCCTTCTTGAAGCCCAGTTCCTTGAGCATCGCCTCAGCGCGGGCCGGATCGTAGGGGTAGGGGTTCAGTTTCTTGCGGTCGGCCTCGCTGATCCACTGAGGCACCAGCAGGTCGCTGAAGCCGGCCATGAACTGCACCGCCTTGGCCGACTGACCCAGCGAGACGGTCGCGCTCTCGGCCCGGTTAAAGGCGTGGGCGATGGCCTGACGCACCTCCTTGCGCTGGATCGCCTTAAGACGGGCGTAGTTGAAGTAAAGAGCCGGGCCGCTGAAAACCGGCGGGCGCAGGATGCGGATGCCCTGCTCGACAAAGGCCTTCTCCGTCGCCGGTGGGAAGCCGTGGGTGGCGTAGTCCACATTCTTGGCCAGGACGACAGGCGTCACCTGCGGTGTCTCGCCGTTGAAGAGGACGATCCGGTCGAAGAGGACCTTATCGGCGTTCCAGGCTGTCGGCACCTTGACCAGCGTCAGCTGCGACTCAGTCATGCTGGCCGGGTCGACCTTGAACGGCCCACTGGCCACCATCTCCTTGGGACGGAACTGCTGAAAGTCCTGGCGGAGCTTCTTCCACTCCTCGGAGTCAGGGGTCTTGCCCGCCTTAACCAGGTCCATCACCTTATCGGCCCACTGACCGTAGGTGGCGTGGTCGCGAATACGCTCGCGCAGGATATAGCGCTCAACCACCGTCGAGGGCTTGGCCATGTGGAACCGGATCTTGTTCCCCTCGACCTCGATGCGGTCGATGTAGCGCCACACCGTCCAGTTCTCGATCCGGCCGACCGTGAACGTGGTGACCACGTCCTGGGGCGTCAGGTCACGGCCGTCGCTCCACTTGACCCCCTGGCGCAGCGTGACCTCAAAGGTGTCCGGCGGCACCGTGCGCCACTCCGTGGCCAGAAGCGGCAGCCACTTCCCGCTGGCCCAGTAGTACATCGCGAAGGGCTGTTGGATAAGGTCCCAGTAGATGCCCAGCGTGATGCCCTTGGGGATATAGGTGTTCCAGTGCCCAGCCGGCGGCATCTCATAGGGCCAGGCGCCGTGGAAGGCCCCACCCGTGGGCTTGGCCTTCGGCTGGACAGCCGGCGTCGGGGTCGCCGCCGGCTTGGGAGCTGGGGTAGGCGTGGGCTGGGCTGGCTTCTCGGCCGGCTTGGGGGCCGGGGTCGGGGTCGGCTGAGGCGCGGGAGCGCAGGCGGCCAGAAGAACACCCGCCCCTCCAACGACAAAGGTTCGCAGCAACCGTCGCCGGGTGACCGGGAGATGACCGCTGATCCGTTCCATAACTCCCCTCCTCGGGCAAGATTTCTCAGCGCCGCATCAGGCGCACGGCCAGGACGACCGCGGCCAGATACAGCCCGCTCAGGCCCAGCGTCACCACCGTGATCACGAACTCCGCTGTCCCCCGCGGCACAAAGAGCAGAAGCACCAGGGACGGCAGGAAGATAAGCATGCCCAGACGAAAGGCCGCCCGGCCCACCTCAGCGTCCATCGGCCACCTCCGCCTGAGCCTGGCGCACGGCGACATGACAGGCGACCGCATGGCTATCCACCAGTCTCGTCAGATCCGGTCGCCGGACGTCGCAGAGGCCGGCCTCGAACCAGGGGCAACGCGGGTGGAAGGCGCAGCCGGGCGGGATGTTGAGCAAGCTGGGGATATCCCAGCTGCGCAGGGCGATCCGTTTCTTCTGCCGGGTCACCTGCGGATCGGCCTCGGGGATAGCCGAGAGCAGCGCCTGGGTATAGGGGTGACGAGGCTGCTGGATCAGGACCGGCGTCGGGGCCAGTTCGACCAGCCGTCCCAGATACATGACCCCGATCCGTCCCTGCCAGGCGAAATACTTGGCCAGGGCCAGGTCGTGGGTGATGAAAAGGAAAGCCACGCCCAAACGGTCCCGCAGGCGCAGGAGCACATTGAGAAGACTGATTCGAATCGAGACGTCGACCATCGAGACCGCCTCATCGGCGACGATAAAGCGCGGGCTGACAGTGAGGGCCCGGGCGATGGAGACCCGCTGGCGCTGCCCCCCGGACAACTGGTGGGGATACTTCTCGATGAAATCGTCGGCCGGGGTGAGATCCACCAGTTCGAGCAGCGCGCGGATC
>Ga0073929_1002068_pt1 | contig 14373 bp, 18 predicted proteins | sample DewCreD2012metaG_3_FD_76966 | JGI IMG/M metagenome (GOLD analysis project Ga0073929, IMG submission 76966) | Hot spring sediment bacterial and archeal communities from British Columbia, Canada, to study Microbial Dark Matter (Phase II) - Dewar... ... | reverse complement strand
CGGTTCGGATCCTGAACGGGATAGATCTGGAGGTCGGGCGCGGGGAGGTCTTCGGTCTGCTCGGCCCCACCGGCGCCGGCAAGACGACGCTGCTGCACTGCCTGCTGGACCTCGTCCGGCCCGATGGGGGGAGGCTCCGGGTCCTGGGGCTGGACCCCCGGCGCCAGGGGGTGGCCCTGCGGCGCCAGGTCGGCTATCTGCCCAGCGGTCTCTGGCTGGAGGAGGACCTGACGGTCGAGGCCACGCTGCGGCGCTGGGCCGGCCTCCGGGGAGGGCCGGTGGACTGGGCCTGGTGCCGGCATCTCGTCGCCTGGCTGGAGCTCGACCTGCGGCCGCGGATTCGCACCCTCTCGCGGGGCCAGCGGCAGAAGGTGGGGCTGGTGCTGGCGCTGCTGCACCGGCCGGCCCTGCTGCTCCTCGACGAGCCGATCGCTGGCCTGGATCCGCTGACGCAGGGAGCGCTGCTGGACCTGATCCGGGAGGTGCGGGCGGAGACCGGGCTGACCGTCGTGATCGCCACGGCGCACCAGCTGAGCGCCGTCGAGGCCATCGCCGACCGGGTGGCCCTCATGGAGCAGGGGACGGTGGCGGCGGTGCTGGCGCCGGCCGCCCTGGCCGAGCGGGCCCTGCGCCAGGTACGGGTGGTCTTCGCCCGGCCGGTGCCCCGGACGGTCTTCACCGAAGTGCCCGGTGTGCGGGTGCTGGTCGAGGGGGAAGGGCTTCGCTGGCTGCTGGAGGTCACCGGCGAGCTGGCGCCGCTGGTCCGGACCCTGGCCCGATTTCCGGTCTGTGACCTGGAGGTCGTCCGGCCCTCGCTGGCGGAGGTCTTCCGGCGGGGAACGGTGGTGGTGTGAGCATGGGCGCCGTCGTCGTCGCCACGGTGGTCGCTCTGCGGGGCGCGGTCCTGGGGTGGGGGCTGGCCCTGGGTGTCCTGGGAGGGGGTGCCCTGATCGTCTCCGACCAGGTGCAGGCCCGGCGTGAGGTCTGGGAGCGGGTCCTGGGGCCATGCCCGCTCGCGCCCGAGGACGTCGACCGGCTGCTCATCCCTTTTCTGGCGCTTCTCCTGGGAGTGTACGCTGGCGTGGTCGGGGGTGGCCTCCTCGCCGGGCTGGAGGCGACCGGGCAGATCGTTCTGTGGCTGAGCGGTCCGGTGAGCCGGCGAACCCTGCTCCTGGGGCTGTGGCTGGGCTTTGGGCTGGCCAGTCTGGGGGTCGTGATCCTGGCCTGGCTGGGGGTGGATCTGGGGAGCGTGCTGACCGGCCGTCTGCCGGGCGATCTCCTGGCCGTGGTCGGGCTGCCGGCGGCGCTGCTGGCTCAGGCGCTCTTCTTCGGCACCCTGGCCCTGGCCCTCAGCCAGATGCTGCCCGGCCGTCAGTCGGCGGCGCTGGCGACCGGGCTGGTGCTCGGAGCCAGTCTCCCTCTTGGGGTCCTGGGGAGCGTGGCTCCCGACCTGGCGCTGCTGACCTGGCTTTTCCCCCCGGCTTTCTCGCCGGGTGGGGCGGCGCTCGCCGGCCGCCTCGACCGGCTGGTCGGTCTGCTGCTGGCGACGGGCGTGCTCCTGGCCCTGGCCGGGTGGCGCTTCGCCCGGCGCGATCTGTGGCCGGGCGATGGGTGGCCCGGGGTGGCCGGGCGTGCCCGCCGAGAGCCGGGGGCGTCTGACGACGGTGTGGCGGTAGCGCCGGATATCTTCCGTGCCGGAGGGATGTGATGACGGTCGAGAGCCCGCACGGTCGACTCAGTCCACGGCGCCGGGCGGCGTTGCTCCTTTACGCGCTGGACCGTGAGCTGGCCGCCCAGGTTCTACGGCACCTCAGTGAGACCGAGCTGGGCGTCCTCACGCGGGAGCTGGTCCAGCTGGAGCGGCTCCCGGCCGCCGAGCGCGAGGTCCTCCTGACCCAGCTGTACGAGGATCTGGTCAACGAGCCGTTTCTGATCCAGGATCGCGACTTCGTCCGCGAGATTCTGGGGCTGGCGCTGGGGGCTCAGCGGGCCCACGAGCTGCTCAGCCGGGTGACGATGGGCGAATGGGAGCGGCCCTTTGATTTCCTGCGCAATCTCAATCCCGCTCAGGCGGCCGAGACGCTGAGCGCCGAGCACCCGCAGACGATCGCGCTGGCCCTGGCGCATCTCCCGCCGGAGACCACGGTCAGGATTCTGCGGCACTTCGACGAGGATCGGCGGGCGGAGGGCGGAGATCGTCGAGCGCATGGCCCGCATGAACCGGACGGTGCCGGAGGCGATCCGGAAGACGGTCGAGCAGGCGCTGCGGCAGCGGGCGACGCAGGCGGTCGGCGCTGGCCCGGTGATCGGGGGCATCGACTACGTGGTGAAGATCCTGACGGCGATGGACGTGTCCACCGAGCGGAAGGTGCTGCGGACGCTCGAGGAGAGCGATCCGGAGCTGGCCCAGGAGATCCGGCAGAAGATGTTTGTGTTCGAGGATCTGGTGCTGCTGGACGACCGGGCGATCCAGCGTCTGCTGCGCGAGGTCAAGATGCGCGACCTGGCGCTGGCTCTCAAGGGGGCCAGCGAAGGGGTCCGGGCCAAGATCTTCCGGAACATGTCCAGTCGGGGCGCCCAGGCGCTGCGGGAGGAGATGGAGATCCTCGGTCCGCAGCGGCTGCGGGTGGTCGAGGAGGCGCAGCAGCGGATCGTGAACATCGTGCGCCAGCTGGAGGCCGCTCAGCAGATCACGATCCCGCGTGGACAGGAGGAGCCGTTTGTGAGTTGAGGGCCGGCCAGGCTCTGGCCGGAGGCGTCGCGGCCGGCGCTTGTCCAGCGGGGCCGCCCCGGGTACAATAGACGGCGTCGGCTCGGTGGGAGCCGTACGGTGAACGGTGGGAGTGGCGTATGCGACTGGCGACCCAGGAACGGCATCTCCCCGGCCGCGATCTGGCCGAGCGGCTGGCGCTGGCGGCCGAGTGTGGGTTCGCCGGCGTGGAGTTTGGCGGCCACGGGCTGCGGGAGCGGTTGCCGGAGATTCAGCGCGCTCTGGCCCACAGTCCGGTGCGGGCCTCGACGGTCTGCGGGATCCCGGAGTGGGACTTTTTGGTGCCCGACTGCGACGAGCGGGTCCGGCGGATCGGGCTGGTCAAGGAGGCCCTGAGCATGGCCGCCGATCTCGGGGCCGTGGGGCTCATCGGCATTCCGATCCGGCGGCCGGTCCGCTTTCCCGATCTCTCGCCGCTCTACACCAGCGACGAGATCGAGCGGGCGCTGACCGCGCGGTGTCTGGAGGAGATCGCCGCCCACGCCGAGAAGGTCGGGGTCCTCTATCTCCTGGAGCCGCTCAACCGGTATGAGGCGTTCCTGCTCCGGACGCTCAACGACGCGGTGACGCTAGCTCAGCAGGTCAACTCGCCGGCCATCAAGATCATGGCCGATTTCTTTCATATGAACATCGAGGAGGCCGACATCCCGGCCAGTCTGCGGGCGGCCGGCCCGTACCTCGCCCATGTCCACCTGGCCGACAGCAACCGACGCTTCCCGGGCGCGGGGCACACCGATTTCCGGGCCGGCTTCCGGGCGCTCAGGGAGATCGGCTACCAGGGCTATCTGGCCCTGGAGTGCAGCGAGCCGGCGCCGACCCGCGCGGCGCTCCAGCAGACGGTCCGCTATCTCCAGGCCTGTCTGGCCGAGGCCTGAGCGGTCAGGCTCTCGGCCGAGCCGGCAGAGAGCGGGCTACTGCCGCTGGGGGATCGGGAGTTCGGCGCCGCAGACCGCGCACCAGCGGCGTTTGATGGCGGTGCCGTGCATCTCGACCTCGGCCCGCGGGTGGGTGCAGGTTGCGGGGTCGGGCCGCTGGGCCGGCTGGGGCTGCGCGGGCTTGCTCCACGGTAGCCGGATCTTGAATCCCATGGGGCTCCTCCTCTGGCCGCTAGGCCATGGCCGCAGGCTGTGTCCGATAAGTAAGTACTCCACTGTGGGCTGCCAGTCAAGAGGGCGGCGAAAGAATCGCCAAGGGGGGCATGCGTGCGTCTGGGGGTTGATAGCTACAGTCTGCGCTGGCAGGGATGGGACGCGTTTCAGCTGCTGGAGTACGCGGCGGCGCTGGGGCTGGACGGCGTCCAGTTCTCGGAGCGGGGGAACTTCGCCAGTCTGGAGCCGGACTACCTTCAGGCCCTGCGCCGGCGGGCCGAGGAACTGGGGCTGTATCTCGAGGTCGGGATGGGGTCGTTCGACCGCTACTCCCGCTCGTTCCGGCCCGAGTACGGCTCGGGGGAAGAGCAGCTGCGGACAATGCTGCGGGTGGCCCATCTCCTCGGCTCCCCGGTCCTGCGCTGTTTTCTGGGCAGCCAGGCCGACCGGCAGGGCGCGGTGCCGCTGCGGGAGCATCTGGCCGAGTGTGTGCGGACGCTGCGGGCGGTGGCCCCGCTGGCCCGCGATCTGGGGGTGATGATCGCGGTCGAGAACCACGCCGGCGACCTGCAGGGGAGGGAGTTGCGCTGGCTGATCGAAGAGGCCGGCCCCGATTACGTGGGGGCCTGTCTGGACACCGGCAACCCGGTCTGGGTGGTCGAGGACCCGCTGCTGGCGGCCGAGGTGCTGGCTCCCTATGTGGTCACGACCCACGTCCGCGACTCGCGGGTGATGCCCCATCCGCGCGGGGCCCAGGTGCAGTGGGTGCCGATGGGGCAGGGCAACGTCGCCATCGGCGCGGTCATCGATCATCTCCGGGCCCGACGCCCCCAGGTGGCCATCAACCTGGAGATCATCACCGGCCTGCCGCCGCGCGTTCTCCCCTACTTCGAGCCCGACTTCTGGCAGCTGTTCCCGGAGATGCTGGCGGCCGACTTCGCCCGCTTCGTCGCCCGCACCGTCCAGCCGCCCAACGCGCCGTTCGCCCAGCTCGAGGCCCCGCCTGGCGCGGCACCGGACCCGGCCCTCTGCGAGCGGCTCCGGCTCCAGCAGCGCCAGCATTTCGAAGAGAGCGTCCGGTACTGTCGGACGGTGCTGGGGCTGGGCGAGCGCGGGCGGTCGGGTTAGCGCGCCAGCTCCTTGAAGCGCTCCCAGGGGGTGAGCACCCAGGTCTCGGTCGTGGCGTGGCCGAGCGAGCGGATGACCAGACTGACGCGGGCGGCGACCTCCTCGTTGGGCGCTTCGAAGATATCGAGGTAGTCGTAGGGGCCGAGGACGGCGTAGCTGGCGAGCCACTTCGCCTCGGGGACCTGCTCGGCCAGGGCGGCGCTGACGCGCTCGCCCAGTTCACGGACGGCGCCCGGTCGCGTCACCGCTTCGGGGGAGAGCCGGGTGAGGAGGGCGTACAGGGCCATCACCGAACCTCCTGCCCAAAAATAAAAATGGCGGCGAGAGGGGGTAGGGCCGGCCAGAGACCGTCAGGCCGCGCGCGCCTCCAGGCTCGGGATGGCCTGGGGGTGCCGCAGGTAGGTGATGAGCCAATCGATGATAACGCCGATGAGAGAGGCAACCAGCGCGGTCACCGGGTGGATTCCGCCGAAGGCCGGGCCCACCGGCAGGAACGCCTGCCCGAAGACCATCAGGACAAAGGGATACGCGGCCACGCGCCACGGGTGCGCCGGCAGTTTCCCGGGGAGCAGGTCGTACCAGAACACACCCAGACCGTAGGCCATCGCCGCCATCAGCAGCCAGGTCCCGAACTCCATGCTTCACCCCTCCTTACTGTGCAGTGAAGCGGGCGATTCGGGCCCTACCCCCTCTTCACTGCTAATTATAGCGCGCGGAGGTAACAGGCGACCAGCAGGGAGCGGCCTCCGCCCCATGGCGCCGCCCGGCCGGGCGCGGGCGCCGGACCGGAGTCTTCAGAGCGCTGAGAAGACAAGGCTTGTCCACGGCTGTCTGGCTGGGTTATGATAGGGGCGGGGTGTCGCCGGGCACCCGGGGGAATCATGGCGATGTCTGGCAAACGGGCCGGAACAGCCCCCGCCGCAGGCTGGCGGAGCGTCCGGCCCCGCCGTCTGGTCTGGCCCTCTTTGAGAGCGGTGCTGGCCGCCCTCTCTGTGCCCAACTACCGTCTTCTTTTCCAGGGGAACTTCGCCACCCAGATCGGCTTCGGGATGCAACAGGTTGCCTTCGGGTGGCTGGTTCTGGAGCTCACCAACTCGCCCTTCTACCTGGGACTGAACGGCTTCTGCTTTCTGTTTCCGATGCTGGTCGTCTCGCCGTTCGGTGGGGTGATCGCCGACCGGTTCCAGCGCCAGCGGGTGCTGATGGTCAGCCAGACGCTGCTGATGGCGCTGGCCCTCGGCCTGGCGGCCCTGGTCCTGCTGGGAATGGTGCAGGTCTGGCACCTGCTCCTGGCCTCGCTGGTCATCGGGACGGTGATGGCGGTCAACGTGCCGGCCCGCCAGGCGCTGGTTCCCGAGCTGGTCGGACGCGACCTGCTGGCCAACGCCATCGCTCTGCACTCGCTCAGCCTGAACGTCTCGCGGATCATCGGCCCGGCCGTGGCCGGAGCGCTCATCGCCAGCGTCGGGGTGGCGGGCTGTTTCCTCTGCCAGGCGGTCGGCTACGTCTGGTCGGTCAGCAACGTCCGGCGTCTCCGGGTGGTCCCCCGGCCGCTCCTGGCCCGGCAGGCCTCGGTCCTGCACAATCTGTGGGAGGGCTTTCAGTTCTGCCGCCGGGACCGGGCGGTGTTCGGGCTTCTGCTCGTGGCCAGCGTCTCGGCCGTCTGCGCGATGCCCTACATGCAGCTGCTGCCGGCCTACGCCCGTGACCACCTGGGGTTGCAGGCCGATGGTCTGGGGCTGCTGGTGGCCAGCAGCGGGGCCGGCGCCGTGGCGGGCAGCCTGCTGGTGACCGGTCTGGGCCAGCGACGGCGCCGGGGGCTCGTTCTTTTGGGGGCCCTGGTCTGCCTGGGAGTGCTGCTGGTGGGGCTGGGGCTGGTGCGGGTGGTGCCGCTGGCCAGCCTGCTTCTGGCCGGCGTCGGCGCCTGTGGGGCGTTCCTGATGGTCCTGAACAACACCGTGCTCCAGGAGCGGGTCCCCGACCATCTGCGGGGACGGGTGATGAGCGCCTACATGGTCACCTGGGGACTCAGCCCCCTGGGCGCGGTGCCGCTCGGGGCGCTGGCCGCCGTCTCCGGCTCTTCGGTGGCCCTGATGGTCGGCGGGGGCCTCTGTGCGGTGTTCGCTCTCTGGCTGCTGGCGACCCGGCCGGACCTCTGGACCGTCTAGCTACTCGGCCGCCTCTTCCAGGCCCACGGTCAGGGCCACCTGGCGGGTCTTGGCGTGCACCTCGCGGATGAGGGTCTGCCAGCGGTCCAGATGGGCCCGCGCCCGCTGCTCCCACTCCGCCACCGTCAGGCCGGTCCGGGTCCGCTCGGTCATCGGCGCTGGCATCGCCATGGTCTCACCTCGCGGGAAGGTCGCTGTTGCTCCGGGTAGGTGCAGACCCTGTGCCGCACGGCCTCGGAAGCGGCACCGGAGATCATCATAGCCCAACGCCGGCGTTGCCGGGCGCTCTCGGACGGCTGGCCGCCGCGCCCGGTTGTCGCCCCGTCCCGGTCTGGAGTGTGCACTGTCTGGGGGGAGAAAAGATGGTCGCCCGGGCTCACCGCCGGCCGGAACCCGTGCGGGGGAGGTTACGCCTCCCGGACCGGCGGCGTGTCCAGGCGGTGTCCCGGCTCCAGTTCGGCCAGGGCGTAGGGCACGCCCCGAACGCTCTCTTCGTAGCGGGCCAGGATGAAGAGCAGGGTTGAGAGCCGGTTGAGGTAGCGGACCACCTGCTCGTTGGCCAGCCATTTGCGGTGCCGGAGGCGGACCACCAGTCGCTCGGCCCGCCGCACCACCGTCCGGGCCACATCCAGGGCGGCCGAGGGCAGGGTCTCGCCGGGGAGAATAAAGCGGTTGGGGATGGTGGTCTGGGCCATGAGGTCCTCGATGGTCTGCTCCAGCCAGGCCACGTGCTCGGCGGTGATGTGGTAGGGTGATGCGGCCTGTTTCTCCGGCGGGGTCGCCAGTTCCGCCATCAGGAGATAGAGGTCCTCCTGGATGCGCAGCAGGACCGCCCGCGTGCGCTCGGTTCCGGCCAGCGCCCGGGCCAGTCCCAGAAACGAGGTCGCCTCATCGACCGTGCCGTAGCTCTCGGGGATGAGATGGTACTTCGGCACCCGCTCTCCGGTCAGAAGCGAGGTGTAGCCGGTATCGCCCTTCCCATACGGGAACCGGCGCAGGGGCTTGACTGGCCGCTCTCTCATCGCCTCTCCCTCTGCCCGTCGGGGCGGTGGCGCGCCGACCCGGCCTTCTCGGCACATTATACGCCAGGACCGGTCCACCGCCTACCAGGAACCCGCCGGGTTCGCCGGGAACCATCCGCCCACGGCCCGCGTCTGATACGATGAACGTACCACCACGGAGGTGTCCAATGCGGACCATCTGGGTCTGGAGCGCCGGACTGGCCCTGTTCGCTCTGGCCGCCTGCACCGCTCCCGCGGCCTCCCCGACGCCCGCTCCGACCGTCCCCGCTACGCCAACCGTTCTCGCCGCGCCGACACCGACGCCCGGCCAGACCAGGGGTGCCCCGGACGCCGCTCGGCCCACCGGAGGGAGCGCCATGGTCGACCTCGCCCGGCAGGATCTGGCCCGCCGCCTGGGCCTGAGCCCGGACCAGATCGTTGTCGAGAGTGTTGAAGAGCGGGAATGGCCCGACACCTCGCTCGGCTGCCCTGAGCCAGGCCGCCTCTACGCCCAGGTCATCGTCCCCGGCTACCGCATCGTCCTGCGCGCCCAGGACCGAACCTTCGTCTACCACACCGATCGCACCAGCCGGGTCGTCCTCTGCCAGCGGCCCTGAACCGGGCGGCACTGGCCTCGTCCACGAGGGCGTGAGCGCGGTCGGATTGCCATGCCGGTGGCGGGATGGGTACAATCGCGCTGTCAAAGCGGCGTGGTCTGGGCTGGCCGGCGCCGGCGGGCCAGGTTATGGTAAAGTTCTGGGGGGATGGGTCGGCGGGGGTGAGGGGCCGGTTCCTTATCCCGATCGGCCTATTAAAGTTTGGGAGCAAATCGGTGCGGCACACTGTTCTGCTGCGCGCCCTGGTCCTGGGGTTGCCGCTTCTCCTGGTCGTGGTGGTCCTGGGGGCCCGCCGGTTCGGGCCCTGGCTGTCCACCCCCCTGCCTGATTACGGGCCGGCCCCCGCGTTCGCGCTCACCGATCCGTGGGGCCGGACGGTGCGCGCGGACGACCTGCGGGGGAAGGTCGTCCTGGCCAGTTTCCTGTACAGCGCCTGCACCGATGCCTGCCCGCTCCTGGCCCCGCGTCTGCGCGATCTTCAGGAGGCGCTCCGTCGCGACGGGCATCTGGGGACGCGGGCTCTGCTGCTCACCTTCACCGTGGACCCAGAGCGCGACACGCCGGAGGTCCTGCGCGACTATGCGCTGCGGGTCGGTGCCGACCCGGCGGGCTGGTGGTTTCTCACCGGCGAGCCGGCCACGGTCCAGCGGCTCATCGAAGAGGGCTTTCGCCTGGGTGTCCAGCGCGTGCCGCTCGCGGCCGGCCAGCGTGTTCGGCACGTCCACGCCGACGGCACGGTGCACGAGCACGATTACGACACGGTCGTGCACAGCAACCGCTTTGTCCTGATCGACCGTGAGTGGCGCCTCCGGGGCTACTACGACGGCCTGGAGGTGCCGCTGGAGCGTCTCCAGCACGACATCGCCGCCCTGCTCCGCTGAGCCGATCGGCTGCTCCACCCCGGCTACACGGGCGGGCAGAGGGTGGCGGGCACCGGCAGGAACACCCGCTGCTCGGACTCCGGCGGGCTGACCACCAGGCGCGGGTAGGGGTGAACCGGCCGGTAGAGGCCGACCGCCACCCGCCGGACGGCGCAGCGCTGGGCCGGGTTGAGCGGCACGAGCGCCTCGATCCACACCTCCCGGCCCACCGGCAGATGCCGGCCGCCGAGCCCGGTGAGGTCGCTGAAAAGTGGGTCCTGCTGGGCGACCGTCTGCCCCCGCTCGTCGTGCAGATGGACGAACACCTTGAGGTCCTCGTCCAGCGGCCGCTCGAGCCGCCAGACCGTCACCACCTGGAGCGCCCGGCCCGGGCCGCTGTCGGCCACGGCGTAGCCGATCAGCCGGACCTTCGCCTCAAAGAGAGCGTCGATGGGCACGAGCGGCGGCCCCAGCCGCAGATGCGTCCCCGGCGGGAGGTCGAACCGACTGACCGGCAGGCCCACCTGATAGTCGTGTCGCGCCCGCGCGTGACGGGTCAGGAGGCGGGCGGTGAAGCCCTGGGGATCGATAGCCAGGTTCTCGGCGGGAATGAGCCAGACCCGTTCGGCCCCGTTGACCATGGCGTCGAGCCGGGCGACCAGCTCCGCCTCGGTGAAGGAGACAGGGGGCGGGAGTTGGTAGACCACGGCCGGGCCGGTGTAGTAGTAGTCCACGGCGATCTTCAGGGCCGCCAGGACCACGTCGCCCGGCCGGCTCTCACGGGCCAGAAAGCGGACTGCCGACCGCCAGTCCTCTTTGAGCGGGGTGGTCAGGTAGACCTGGTAGGCGGCCGCCCAGAGCCCGACCAGCGCCCCCAGGGCGAGCCGTCCCAGCCAGAGCCGCCGGGCCGCAACGGCCGCCAGCCCCCGCGCCAGGAGGAGCAGAAGGACCGGATACCCCGCCAGGGTGAACCGCAGGTGGTAGTTGGGGTTCAGCCGGTCAGCCACCACCACCGCCACGACCGGGAGAAGAAGCGCCGTCAGCAGAAAGAGCCGCCGGGACCAGTCCAGACCGGGGACCGCCAGCCCGACCATCGTCAGCAGACCGACCAGGGCGATAGCGACAGCCATCGTCCACTGGAGCGGGCCCCAGGCCGTGTCGAGCAGGCGCTGCATCCCCAGCAGCCAGCCGCTGTAGCCGGCCGCCCAGTCGACCAGCAGCCGTCCGAGCGGAGTGGTCCGGGTCCACGGCAGCCAGAAGAGCCCCTGCCAGTACTCCCGGTGCAGAAGAAAAACGCCGGCCCAGAGGCCGAAAACCCCGATGGTCACCCCCTGCGTCACCAGCCAGGGGCGGCGGAAGGCCCGGTCGCGCAGACGTCCGAGCGCGCCCAGCTGCTGGGCCAGGAGCAGGCTCAGGGCGCTGTGGTTGGTCAGCAGGGCCAGCAGGGTCGCCCCCACCTGCCAGCGGCCGGGAGCGCCGGCCGGCGTCCCGGCCAGGACCCGCAGCGTGGTCGCCAGGCCGAGCCCGACCGCGGTGAGGAGCAGGGCGTAGTTGCGCCCGTCCTGGGCCACCCAGATGGCCAGCGGTGCCAGGGCGGCCAGGAGCGCGGCGCGCCCGGGGAGACCACGCCGGCCCAGCGCCCGCCCGGCGGCGAAGAGGGCCGGGACCAGCAGCACGCCGGCCAGGACCGACGGGTAACGCAGCGAGAACTCGCCGGCTCCGGCCAGCGGCAGCCAGAGGTGCATGAGCGTGGTGTAGAGGGGCGGGTGGACGTCCACCCGCGCCGTCCAGACCTCGGCCAGCGGCCGGCGGGCGTTGGCCACGGTGAACGCCTCGTCCACCCACAGGCTCTCGCGGGTCAGGCCGTAGAGCCGCAGCCCGAAGGCCAGCCCGCACAGCCCCAGGGCCAGCCAGCGCTCGCGCTCTTCAGCCGCTCCGGTCAGCGGACCCGGGCGCATGGGGCGCTGGGCCTCTCTTCTCCGCGGGCTCTCGTGCGCCTGCACTCTCTCCCCCGATCTCCTTCCCTGGAGACCAGAACCGGCGGTCACCGGGCGGCCTGGGGACCGGATCCGACCGGTGGATAAAAGCGCATGGGCGGCCCCCTGTGCCTGTCACCGCAGGGCCGCCCACGGAGACGGTCGGTCGCACCACCATCCTCCACCCCACCCCGAGATCGGCCACCGACCGTCGGCTCTCAGCCTACAGCCTCCCGCCATCAAAAGGTGATAAAGAACGCCCGTCGCGCCGTAAAAACTCCGTGGGAGTCCCGGCGCCGCCAGCCCGGCGGCGCCGGCGCGCCCGGTGGCACGGGGCTTGCCCCGCGAGGGGGACGATTCCGGGTGTACGGAGCCGTCCGGCATGGGCTTCGATCCCCAGTTGGTGCGCCCCGGCATGCGCGTCTACGACCGTGACCACGTCTACGTCGGCCGGGTCGTCAGCGTCGATCCCGTCGCCGGCATCCGGGCCCTGCCGGATGGCCCGGCCGCCGGTCACCTGCTCATCCCCCCGGAGGGCGTCGCCCTGGTCCACGGTCAGCACATCGTCCTGACCGTCCGCGAGCGCGACCTGGAGGCCCTGGGCTGGCGTATTCCCGCCAGCCTGGGCACTCCCTCCGCCTGACCGCCGAGGCGCTCGGCGAGCGGTCGGGGCGGTCACTCGGGCAGACGGTAGATCCGGCGCAGGTTCTCGCCGAAGATGAGGTCCTCGGCCTCCCGACCGAGCTTCAGGCGCCGGATGCTCTCCATCGCCAGGTCGGGATAGGCCGAGGGGGCGTTCGAGCCAAAGACCACCCGCGTCGGCCCGACCGCCTGAACGGCCGCCCGGACCACGCCCGGCTCGAAGGCTGCCAGCGTCGTCCCCAGGTAGATGTTCGGAGCGAGCTGGGCGGCGGCGATGGCGGCGCCGGTGTAGTCGCGGTAGCCCATATGGTCCATGATGATGGGCACCTCGGGGAAGCGCAGGGCCAGGGCCGCGATCTCCAGCGGATGCCCCGGCGGCGGGCCGGAGTGAATGGTCACCGGGATGGCCAGTTCGCGGGCCACCGCCATCACCCGGAGCGTGGCCGGGCCGAGCAGGTTGAGGGCGAACCCCGGCGGCATCAGTTTCAGCCCGCGCATCCCCCACTCGGTGACGGCGGTGCGCAGTTCCTGCACCGCCTCCTCGCCGAAGTTCGGGTTGACCGAGGCGCAGGGGATCAGACGGTCGTAGCCGCGCAGCGCCGCGACCAGCCCCCGGTTGTCGGGCCGCAGCTGCACCCGCGGCATGACCACCGCCCGGTCGATCCCGGCCTGGTCGAGCAGGGCGATGAGTTCGGCCGGGTCGCCCCCCGGCCCCAGGTAGACCTCGAAGTCCAGTCGGAGCGCCATCGTCCCTCCTTGTTACTGGAGCGGCGAGTAGGGGATCGGCTGCAGCACCACGCTCCGCCGCTCCCGCCAGTACGGCGGCAGCCCCTCGCGGATCGCCTGCCACGCCGGCGACGACCGGACGCGCGTCCAGGTCTCGCGCATCTCCGTCTCCGATTGCCAGGCGATCAGCCAGACGACATTGATCGGGCCCGGCGGTGTCTCGTCGCCCGAGCCGGTCACCCGCCAGAAGCCGACCAGCCGGAACCCGAAGGTCCCGGTCAGAAGCGGCAGGGCCCGGTCGTTGGCCCAGGCCAGGTACTCATCCAGCAGCGTCGGCTCGATCGCGTACTGCCGCAGCTCGTAGATCATCGTCCTCTCTCCTGTGCTGTGTCATCCCAGCAGGGCGAGCACCTGGGGCACCACGGTGAACTCGGCGGGGAGGAAGCCCACCACCTCCCCGTCCAGTTCCAGGCCGACCCGTTCTGGCGACCGCAGGACCAGCCGGCGGAGCCGGGCGTGGGTCACCTTGGGATGGCCCAGGTGAGCGCCCCGGTAGACGCGGGGCAGCAGCTGACCGACGACCTCGGTCTTGCGGGCGCCTCGGAGCAGCAGCAGGTCGAGGTAGCCGTCGTCGAGGGCCGCCGGGGGGGCCAGCAGCATCCCGCCGGCATGGTAGCGGCCGTTGGCCACCGCGACCATCCCCAGAAGGACCGACTGCCAGGGCCCGTCGTCGATCCGGTACTCGGCCCACCAATCGCGGTGCCGGAGGAGCCCCAGGACCGCCCCCGTCAGGTAGGCCAGCCGTCCCCCGAGCGCCTTCAACCGCGTCCCCACCAGGGCGGCCACGGTCGCTCCCAGGCCGGCGTCGGCCACGTTAACGAAATACCGGTGGGCCGGGCGCCCGTCGGGCGCGCGGAACGAGACCCGACCCACGTCGAGATAGCGGACCCGGCCGGCGGTCAGCGCCGGCACGGCCGCCAGCCCCACGGGCAGGCCCAGACTCCGGCTGAAGTCGGTGCCGGTGCCGGTCGGGATGAGCCCCAGGCGCGCCTGCGGGTTGACCGGCCGGTCGTCGGCCAGAAAGCCGTTGACCACCTCGTTGAGGGTGCCATCGCCCCCGACCGCCACCACCAGTTCCGCCCCCTCGGCCAGGGCCTGACGGGTCAGCCAGGTGGCCGCGCCGGGCCCGGGGGTCCAGACGGCGGCGAAGGCCAGCCCCTGCGCCTTGAGGGCGGCGGCGATCTGCGGCCACCACCGTCGGACCCGGCCGTGGCCACTGACCGGATTGACGATCACCGCCACCGGCGCGTCGAACCAGCGCTCCATGGTCTCCCTCTCCGGCCGGTGTCCGCTATGATAAAGAGCGGCCGGGCGGAAGGCAAGCACAGCGTGGCCGG